>Ga0169931_10007439_pt1 | contig 16228 bp, 16 predicted proteins | sample Kivu_15m_20L_FD_129675 | JGI IMG/M metagenome (GOLD analysis project Ga0169931, IMG submission 129675) | Freshwater microbial communities from Lake Kivu, Western Province, Rwanda to study Microbial Dark Matter (Phase II) - Kivu_15m_20L... | ecosystem: Environmental > Aquatic > Freshwater > Lake...
CATATCTACAACAGAATTTAATAATGTCAAATCAGCACAGGTGTAACTTTGATACTGAGATTTTAAATTACTTGGCATAGAAATATATCTTATCTTAGCATTGTATTTTTGAGCAATAGTTTTAGCAACGGTTTCAAAACTAACAGACTTTCCTGTTCCGACATTATATATACCAGATTCTTTTACAGCAAACATTTTTTCATGCAATACAGACACATCATCAACACAGACAAAATCTCTACAATATTGATCGGAATTTTCAAATAATTCTATAACACCTGTTGTTAATGCTTGATTCCTAAATTTAGTATACGGGCTTGCTTGATTGCCTTTATGTTCTTCGCCTTTGCCATAGACATTAAAATACCTAAAACCTTGCACCTTGATATCAAAATGTCTAGTAGTTACGTATCTATCAAAAAGATACTTGCTCCAGGCATAAGGACTTTGAGGTTGAAGATTACCATGTTCTATAAAATGGTTTGTAATACCATAGACACTAGCACTTGATGCATATTGAAAATTAACATTTGAATCATTACACAAGTTAATTAATTCAACAGAAAAATCATAATTTTGTAGCATAATTTGTTCTACATCTGTAAATGTGGTAGAACTAATAGCCCCTAAATGTATTACATAATCGTAAGATTTTACATTTGGCATTTGTCCTGCAAAGTATTCCCAGCCATCTACCGAATAGTTTTTAGATTCAAGATATGTAAGTAGATTACTACCGATAAACCCCTCATAACCTGTTATTAATATTTTCATTTTGCTGCTTCAATAATCTTTGTAGTTGAATAACCTTCAATTGTAGGGAATATATAAACTTCTGCTAGATTGTTTCCCACTACCTGATCAATTGTATAATCTCCGCCTTTTACAATTATGTCTGGACGTAACAACAACATAGTTTCATACGGAGTATCCTCGTGAAAAACAACCACATCGTCAACCCAAGGTAATATTTTTAATTGTTCCACACGAGTTAATTCATTGTTTATAGGTCTGTCATTTCCTTTAAGCCTCTTTACACTAGCGTCACTGTTAACGCCCACAATCAACTTACTGCCTAAGCTTCGGGCTTTTTTTAATAATTCTAAGTGACCTTTGTGTAAGATGTCGAACACTCCGTTAGTAAACACAATTTTATCTTCTAAATCTTCTATAGTTAAAATATATGTTCCTCTATGTTTTACGCTAACAGTGGCACCTCTTACTGCGATTTCTAAACATTTTCTATGGTCATAGTTTTTAGTTAATGCATATACAAATGCTGCTAAGAAACAATCACCTGCACCTGTAACATCTGAAACTTCTACAGACTTAACCGGTATGTCATAAATTTTATTATCTATTTTTGCAATAACATTTTTTTCAGATTGAGTAATAACAATATTACCTTGCCAAGAGTCAAATTCAAATTTTTCAAATTCACTGTGATTGGGTTTTATTAACCAAGCACCATTATAATGATTAATGTGTTTTTTTGGATCTACAATAATTTTACAACCAAATTTGTTAAAATGTTCTATTATACTAGATGATTCGCTTAGTACACCCTTATTATAATCACTTAATATCACATATGTATATTGTGAAAAGTCACTTGATAAAATTTTATTTAATACTGCAATTCCGTCAGCAAAATTATCTTGATCTATTCGTGTAATATAATGCTTGTCGCAAATTATTCTTGTTTTAATGCTGGGCAGTTCGCCGTGCTCATAAAGATCTACATCTACACCTAGATTTTTTAAGTTTTCATACACAAGACCTGCTCCGCCTAGTGATTCTGTAATACGCTCTTGATTCACAACAGGAACAGGTGCCTCTGGACTTAATCTAGTCGAAGTACCATAAATGTATCTATCTATTATTATGTCGCCTATAATTAAAACTTTTTGCATCTTTTAAATTATATAATTAAACTTTTAACAAGTCAACCATACTGAAAATTGTTTCTAATTTTATGCGATTGATTTTGCTGCTTAGTGTATTTTTTAATCCTAAATGCAAAGGTTTTGGCCAATTGTCATATCCTACCCAAGCATAGCCATCGTGTTCTTCATTTAGATTAGGAATAAATTCTTCTTCTATTATACAAATATAAGTATGATATCTAAATTGTTCATCTGTAGAAATATAAGTTTCTAAAGGCATTGTTTTTATGATATGAGGAATTTCACCTATTTCTTCTGATATTTCTCTTTGCAACCCAGTCCACGGAGTTTCTGTAGGAGAATTAGTTCCGCCTACAATTCCCCATTGATTATTTCTCTTTCCGTTTTTTCTATATAAAAATAAAAATCTTTTGGTTTTTATAGTGTAAAAAAGGGCACCGCTGCAAATTATATTATTCATACAGATAATTATCCGTATAAATCTAAACGCCATGTCCCTATTGGATAATCACCATCAACACTTAATCTCCAAATTCCGTCTGTAAATTTATATTGTACACCGGTATTTAAGTTAGTAGTAAACACAACTGATGTTGATTCAGAACTGTCAAAAACAATGCTCCAGCTAGATCCATTCCACTCTACAATATCATTTGCTCCTGCAACAAACGCACTACCGTTGTTGTTTTTCCATGCTATTGGGCTCTCTGTTGCATTGACATTGCCTACATCTTCTAATAAAAGCAATCTAACGCCTGCAACCTTAATAGACGTAGGATTAAATCTAGTAGGATCTATAATATAATCTACTGTAGTTTTATCACCAGTAGGGCCAGTTATGATAGTATCTTGAGGGAAACTGTCCAAATCCCAATTAACAAGAATTTGATTTTCATCTAACGGATTTAATGCTATTGTACCTGTTACTATAGCATCTGAATCTTTATTAGATAGATAAATCCTGCTAACATCTGCTAGATAATTTCCAGGCAAGGCCTCGAAAACTTCTCTCCAGTTTCTTGCACCTATTGTGCCTCTGTATACAAGTTTAGCACTGTTTCCATCTACGTAAAGAGGATACTGATTATAGTTTACGTTAGCCATTTGATTGTTTACGTCAGTTGCAGGTCTGCGTCCAAAGTTGTCTTCAGTTGTCCCAGTTTGAAAATAATCGTCATAAGCATTAAGAACGGGAGCACTAACACCATTTTCAATAGTACCACGTGTTTCATCAAACATACTAGTAATAATGTTGGTAATAACTCCCATCTTTTTAACTTTTGTCGGCGGACTAATATAGATTGGAATAGAAAACGTAAGAGTAGCAATATCTATTTCAGATTCTACTCCCACCGGAATACTTCTATTAGTAAATTGGACATTTTCTAAATTAACAACTGTAATACTAGTCCAGTCTATAAAATTGTCTGTGGTTTGCATTTCTAAACTTGGACTAAACAATACTAACAATTGTTCTAAAATTTGTAGTTTTTGATCTGTATTAGAAGTCCAAATATCGACGTTTGCTCTCATAATATAAGGAGTAGGAATTAATCTTTCTACAGTATAATTGCCTCCTTGAGTATTTAGATATTGACCGGTGCTTTCGTCAAATGTTCTTTCGCGAATATTAACAGATCTTGTATATGAAGAATCGGTTAATCTATCTTTGTCGAGTTCTAATCCCGTAATATAAACAGCCATTCTCGGAGCACTGGGCAATTTATTTTCACTATTATCTCTAATAATACTAGCAACTTGTCTAGTTAAATCACCGTATGTAACAGGTACAATAGTCTGTTTTCCCTTGCCATCCTTTACAGGAAAGTTACTTACAATTCTCATTAATTGAGTTATGTATCGTCTTATTTGACCGTCATAAAAATGGAGGATGATAATACATCGGTGTTAAACCGAAGCCTCCTTTTCTAGCCAAACACGTTTACCATCAATTAATTTCCAAGTTTTTCCTCGGTAATTATCGCCTAGACGAGTCATAGTTTCTGTGTGCTTCTTTTTTGAAGTGTTGCTCCACGCCCAACCTGCTGTCTTTCGTGTTTTTTTAAAAGTATCTCTTCCTTCGGCTCTTCTTTTTGCATGAGCTTTTTTTTGTGCAATACTCATTCGTTCTTTACTTTCTGCGGAATGAAGTTTGTTTCCGCCTGCTTGTCTGATATTAAATCCATTATTAATAGAATCAAATTGATCTATATATTTTTCTTCTAGTAAATTTAATTCGTTTAACGTCGAAGCAGCAGAGATTACTTCAAAAGTAAACGAATCTACACCGTATTTTCGTAAAGCATTGTGAAAGTGATATTCTTTAGTGGTATGTTTACTATCAGCAATATGTTCTAATCTACGCTGATTAGGATTTTGTATAGTTTGACCTATATAGCATCTACCAGTTGAAACATGTGTAAATTTATAGATATACATCTTAATTATCTGCCTTAGGTCGCAATGCTTTGGAAAGGCTTTGTCTTTCTTCTACTATCTTTCCATCAATTACATTTGTATTGTTGTTATTTATAAATGAAGATTTCTGTGTAAATCTATCCAGTGTATTAGAAAGTGTCATTCTGAGATTATCTTCTACCTTTATCCATCTGCTTCCATCATATCTAAATAATCTGTTAGGTAGAAAGTCAGTGCGTAAAAAGTAATCTCCAGTAAAATTGTTTCTAGGAAATTGAATACCAAATCCATAAGGAGCCCCATTGGGTGTTACACCTGCCTCGTCGCCATAATTTAGTAAGTAACCAGTATAGCCTTCTCTTTGTGGATTTTTTAATATGTTATCAGCAGTTACTGATAATCCACTTGCATCTATAGTATCTTGGTCTACTGTTTGTAATGCCACAGTGCCGTCGTTATTTTTTGTTACTGTGTAAAAATGGTTAGTTGTAAAACCAGATTTAGGAGAATCAGATTCCGCCTGCGCTACAACTGCTGCGTTTATTTGCATTTCTTTTTCGTAAGTGCTTAGAAAATCTCTCAACGTTTCTCCATCTGGGTTATCTTCGTCTGCCGGCAAATCTAATATTTCTGCATATTCTTGTCCGTCATAGATTTTCTTTAATTTTAATCTATAAAGATGCGGCCACCAAGTTTGCGAAAATCCTTCGGCAGCACGGTTTACGTCTTCTATAACATAAAACCTTTTTAATGCAACTGAATAATCATTTAGTGCATATTCATCTTTTAAATGAGGGAATTCTAAAACATCTCCTGAGATAGGTTTTCTACCTATTGTTTTTACAAAATTGCGAATATGAACTGTCAAAAATAAAGTATCGTTACTTAGAAACAAACCAAATTGACTTAAATCAAAATCTATGTCTTGAACATTATAGATACCTCTAATTGTGTAGATATCTTTATCATATTTTCTGTCACGATTTTCTAAAAATAAAAGGTCTTGAATATTTGTTTCTTTAACAGAATCGTAAATAGGAGTTACTGCTGTTGCATTGTCTTCTGTGGGATTTTCTGTGCCTAGATATTTGTGTATGTTTATATCAGTACCGCCAACAGTAAACATTTCTCCGATTTGTCTATCGAGAAATTCATAATCATTGCCTTTTTCAGGTTTGTACAAACTTAGACGTGGTATAGTGTTTCTCCTAACGCATAACATATTTATTATAAATACTTTACGGAGAACAACTATGGCAGATCTTAAAACACAAAAACAAGAAATTTTTGACTATGTTTTCGCTATGCTTGGCGGTGGAATGATAGATGTTGAATTGGATCCTGTGCATTATGAAACTGCTTTAACAAAAGCTCTGAGTAGATATAGACAACGATCTGATTATAGCATAGAAGAATCTTATATGTTCTTACCGTTAGTGATAGATCAAAATGATTATATTCTGCCTAGAGAAGTAATCGAAGTAAGACAGATTTTTAGAAGAACTATCGGTTCTAGAAGCGGCGGCGGTGATGGCGGCACACTATTCGAACCATTTAACCTTGCTTATACTAACACATACTTACTAAGTTCTTCAAATATGGGAGGTTTAGCAACCTACGACCTGTTTAGCCAATATCAAGAACTAGTGGGTCGTATGTTTGGTAGTTTTATTGAATTTAAATGGAACACTGTTACTAAAAAACTAACAATACTGCAACGTCCTAGAGCAGATGAAACTGTCATGCTTTATGTTTATAATTATAGACCAGACAGCCAATTGTTAGAAGATTATCTAGCTCAACAATGGATCAAAGATTATACCCTAGCAACTTGTAAATATATGCTAGGCGAAGCAAGAAGTAAATTTGCTACTATAGCAGGACCTCAAGGCGGTTCAGCATTAAATGGTGATAGTTTAAAACAAGAAGCACAAGCAGAAATGGAAAAACTTGAGACAGAAGTTTCAACTGCTGTTCCCGGCGGGACTGGTTATGGCTTTCTAATCGGTTGACATTCCTTTTTCCATAAATTATACTTAATCTATGAAAAAGAAATTGCTTGTTATCGGTCATGGTCGACACGGTAAAGATACTGTGTGCGAAATTTTAAAAACCTATTACAACTATAGTTTTGAAAGCAGTAGCCAGTTCTGTTCGCAACTATTCATTTATGAGTTACTTAAAGAAAAATACAACTACAGCTCAGAAGAACAGTGTTATAATGACAGACATAACCATAGAGCAGAATGGTATAATGCTATATGTGATTATAATGTGCCCGATGCTGCTAGACTAGGTAGAGAAATATTTAAAGCACATGATATCTATTGCGGCTTGCGTAACAAGCGTGAGTTTTTTGCAATGAAAAATACTGGTGTATTTGATTATGCAATTTGGGTGGACCGTAGCAATCATTTGCCGCCCGAATCAAAAGACAGCATGAGTTTAGAACAGTGGATGGCTGATTATACCATTGACAACAACGGTAGTTTATCGGATCTTGAATTTAATATTCATCAACTAATGCGGTATTTAGAAGTCAGGGCGTAGATCTCCCTGTCGCCATTTATACCCTTCTTTTTGTATAATTCTTTGACAGTTTGCACAAATTGTCTTTATATTGCTAGGACGACAGTTATTTAAATCCCCGTCTACATGATAGACGTTAAACTGTTCTTCAAAATTACTTTTATAACCACACTTTTCACAAAAGTTTTTTTTCTTATATCCAGCAATTTGCCACTTGGGAATACCGTGACCTGTATTAGTACCTAAACAGGTTTCGCATTTTTTCCTATAAAACGTTTTTCCGTTTTTATAATAGTTTATTGCAGCAGGTTTTAACCCACATATGCACAAAGGTCTCATATTTTATTTATCGGGTGCCCTTTTTCACCCCTTTTTATTGTTGTTAAACCGAGGTTTTACAGGGTCATCATATAAATACATACAATAACGTCCACAAGGAGAAACAACATGGCATTAGTATCACCAGGTGTAGAGGTACAAGTAATAGACGAAAGTTTTTACCTACCTGCTGCGGCTGCTACAGTACCTATGATTTTTGTTGCTACTGCAAGTAATAAAACTAGCAATAGCGGTACAGGAGTAGCATCAGGCACATTACAAGCAAATGCAGGTAGACCTTATCTTTTAACTAGTCAAAGAGAACTAGGTGAAACATTCGGCGACGCAATTTTCTACACTGACAACATCAACAATCCTATTCATGGTTATGAATTAAATGAATATGGTCTACAAACTGCTTATTCATTATTAGGAGTAACCAACAGAGTTTACGTTGTTAGAGCAGATTTAGATCTTGCTAAACTTCAACCACAAACTGTTGCACCGGGCGGCGAGCCAGATGATGGTGCATATTGGTTTGATACACAAGTAACTCAATTTGGTGTATTAGAATGGAACGGTGCTCCTTTAACAACCACAGGCGGACAAAGTTTTAATAGAGTAACACCAATTGTAATTACAGAAGTAAGCCAAGTTACAGGTACACTTACTTCTCCAGGTGCTCCTAAAGAATCAGTCGGTGCAATAGGTGATTACGCTGTTGTTGCAATTACAACTCTTAACACACTATGGTATAAGAATACATCAGGTACATGGGTGGGAGTAGGTTCTCCTGAGTGGATTGCAAGTTGGCCCACTATAAGAGGCACTGCTGCTAATCCTTCATTAACATTCTCAAATACAATTATCATCAATACTGTATCTACAACTGTTCCTGCTTCGCCTAACAATACGGTTTTAGGAGTAGCAAACGCAATCAATCTTACAGGTATTCCTGGTGTAAGTGCAGGAGTAGTTGACGGAAGATTAGAACTGTATTCGGATGGAACTAGTGCATCTAACGGTAGCACAGTAGATGGTTTTATTGCAATTAGCGGCACTGCCCTAACTCAAATAGGTATAACTGCGGGAACTTACAGATCGCCTGCAACTGCAATTGCTCCACATACTCAAGTTCCAACTTTTAAAATAACTGATACATATTCTGGACAGCCTGCTAACACAAGTAATAGACCTACCGGATCTGTTTGGTTAAAAACTACAGAACCCAATGGTGGCGCTAATTTTAGAATAAAAACATACAATGCAGATACCCAACTATGGGAAGTAGTTACTGCTCCTGTATATCAAACAAATGAAGAAGCAATCTATACATTAGACAGAAGTGGCGGCGGCTCTAATCTAAGAGTTGGTGACATTTATGTTAGAGCAAACGTTGAAGGTGACGCTAACAAACTTGGAACATGGAAAATTTTCCGCAGAGTAACAACAGGTGCAACTACTGTTGTAAGTAAAAAAGTAATTGCTGGTACAAACAATATTGGTGCAAGTAATAACGAATTTACCATTGCAGAAACATTAGCAAATAATTCGTCATTTACATCACCTGTAACTGTATCATTTACAACTACTGGTGCAAGCACAGACGCAGATGCATTAGCAGGTGCTATCAACAGTGCGGGATTAGTAAATGTAACTGCTTCGGTTGACAATCAAAATAGAGTTGTAATTACTCACAGACTTGGCGGCGAAATAAGATTAGTTGATACTGATGGTACTCTTGGTGTAATGGGCTTTATTCCTTTTGATGGAACAAGCACAGCAACTATTGCTGCTACAACTGCAAATCTATACTTTACTCCAGGCACAGATAACTTGGACGATCCGCAGTCATATACTGCAAGTAACTGGAAAGTTCTTTCTTATACTGCATCTGCTGACGAACCATTGGATTTAACAACAGATGGAGAACTATGGTACAATTCTATAGTTGACGAAGTTGATATTATGATCCACGACGGATTAAACGGGTGGTTAGGTTATCAAACTGTATGGCCTGACACAAACCCAACTGGCCCTATGGTATCTGCAAGTCAGCCTACCGAACAAATCGACGGTACTGCTCTTGTAGAAGGCGATCTTTGGGTTGATACTAGTGATATAGACAATTATCCGATAGTTTACAGATATAACGAAGTTTTAGAAGAATGGATTCAACTAGATAAAACTGACCAAACTACTGAAAACGGTATACTGTTTGCTGATGCTCGCTGGAGTGACGCAGGATCAGATTCTGAACCAGCAACTATAGAAGATTTGCTAACAAGCAGTTATCTAGATCCAGATGCTCCAGATCCAGCACTATATCCAAAAGGTATGTTGCTATGGAATTTGCGTAGAAGTGGTTTCAATGTCAAGCGTTTTAAGCGTAATTACATTGATCTAGCCGACGACAACATTCGATTTGGTGACGAAGCTATGGATGGTTATTATCCACATCGTTGGGTAACAGAATCGGGCAACAATGAAGATGGTTCTGGAACTTTTGGTAGATTGGCACAGCGTAAAGTTGTTATACAGTCACTACAAGCAATGGTAAACAGCAATCAAGACATTAGAGACGAAGAAGGTCGTCAATTCAATCTAATTGCTTGCCCAGGTTATCCAGAACTAATCGGCGAAATGATTACACTTAACGTAGATCGTAGATTAACTGCATTTGTTGTAGGTGATACTCCTGCAAGATTAACTCCTGACGCAACTTCGTTGAATGAGTGGGCAGGTAATCTAAGACGTGCAGTAGAAGACAATGATCTAGGCGCAGTAAGTTTCAACGAGTATATGGCAATGTATTACCCATGGGGCTTTACTTCAGATAACGCAGGTAGAAATGTTGTTGTGCCACCGAGCTATATGGCACTAAGAACAATTATACTTAACGACCAAGTTGCTTATCCGTGGTTTGCGCCAGCAGGTACAAGACGCGGCGGTGTAACAAACGCAACAAGTTCTGGTTATATTAACTCAGAAGGCGAGTTTGTTTCAATCGCACTAAACACTGGACAAAGAGATACACTTTACGAAAATGCAATCAACCCAATTACATTTATTAGTGGTGCAGGTCTAGTTGTATTTGGACAGAAAACTCGTGCAAGAAATGCAAGTGCTCTTGATAGAGTCAACGTTGCTAGATTGATAGTTTACATGAGAGTTCAATTAGAGAGATTAGCAAGACCATATCTATTTGAACCAAATGATAAGATTACTAGAGATCAAATTAAACAAGCAGCAGAAGCATTTTGTTTAGAATTAGTAAGTCTAAGAGCATTGTACGATTATCTAGTAGTTTGCGACGAAAGCAACAACACACCTGCTAGAATTGATCGTAACGAACTTTGGTTAGACATTGCAATAGAACCAGTAAAGGCAGTGGAATTTATTTACATTCCGTTGAGAATTAAAAACACTGGCGAGATTGCAGCACTTGGTGTATAACAAAATTGAGGCTCCTTAAATGGAGCCTCAATAAAGATAAATACACATGTATTAGGAGATTATAATGCCAATAACATCATTAACAAATATTTCGATACCGACAGAAGCAGGTGGCTCAAACTCCTCACTACTGATGCCAAAACTTCAGTATCGTTTTAGAGTATTACTAAACCAATTTGGTGCTGCTGCTGCGGCAGACCAAACAAGAGAAATTACAAGACAAGTTGTCGACGTTACTCGTCCGAACTTAACGTTTGAACAAATTACAATAGACGCTTACAACAGCAGATCATATCTTGCAGGTAAGCACACTTGGGAACCAATTACATTAACACTACGAGAAGATGCTAATAATAACGTTCAAAAACTAGTTGGACAACAACTTCAGAAGCAATTTGACTTTTATGAACAAGCAAGTGCTGTTTCAGGCGGTACTTACAAATTTACAACTAGAATAGAAATTCTAGATGGAGGTAACGGTGCATTTGGACCAACTGTAATCGACAGATTCGAATTGGTAGGCTGCTATGTAGAGAGTGCTAACTACAATACCCTTGCATATGCAACTAACGATCCAGTAACTGTTACATTGACTATTAGATACGACAACGCTATACAGTTCGGCCAAGATGGCGCTGAATTCTTCGGAATAGGCGAAGCATTAGCAAGAGCAACACTTGATAGTAACGGTGGTACTCAAGTTACCGGTGGTGCAATTCTATAATAAAACAGTTCTGTTATTAGCACAAAAGCGGGGTTATTCCCCGCTTTTTCTTTATAACCCTATATTATTTTTTACATAAATATAATTATGTTATTAGATTTGCTTAGAATTCCAAGAGAACCCGATACACATCTGAGAGATGCTCGTCATGCTCATCAGATTTTCAATGTAAACAATTTTGAGTTTTCTCCCAAAGTTAAATTTTTATATCAAACAGTTTTTGTACTAAATCCACAAGCACGAGCACCTACTACATTTGAAAATTTAAAAGAAATTGCAGTATTAACAAAAAGTGTAGACTTACCCCAATACAGAGCAACTGTCGAAACTAAACAACAATATAATAGAAAGAAAAATGTTCAAACTAGAATCGATTATCAAGAAGTAAGATGTACTTTTCATGATGACAATGTGGGATTAACAAGAAAACTGTTTGAAGAATACTATAGATACTATTGGAGAGACGGAAACAAAAACAACGACGGAACAGCAATAGATTATAATCCTAGAGACAAATTTGACAATTATGTTCCAAAATATGGATTAGATAACAATACTACTCAACCGTTTTTTCAAGAAATTAGAGTTTATCAATTAAGTAGACAAGAATGGTTTGCTTATACCTTAGTTAACCCTTTAATAACCCAATGGGGACACGATACATTGGATTATGCAGACGGAACAGGTATTGTAGAAAATACCATGACTTTAACTTATGAAGCAGTATTATATAATCAAGGCACTATAAGAAATGATGGACTGCCAGTCGGATTTGGCGATGCAAGTGTCGGATATGATGTTACTCCTAGTCCGTTAACCGCAGTGGATAATGGCAAGATATCTAGAAATTCCAACATAATTTCTGCCATAAACGAAATAAGAAATTTTTCTAATGTATTCCAAAACGCAAAAGAAAATCCTAGACAGGCAATTTTTAGTTTACTAGCAGAAAACAAAACTGGTGGTTTACAAGGATTGTTATTCCCTAAAAGAAATACTCAAGAAACTGTTTCGTTGAGTAGCACTCCATCTCGAACTGTAAGAAATTTAGACTCTGACACTATAAGAAGAAACTTAACTACTAACAAAGCAGTTCTAGACACTGTAGTAAAACAATCGCTTGCATCAGGAGCGTTTAGTTCAGATTGGAATAGCAGTAATTTTTCAAGATATGATAGTTTACCGGCAGCCGAAAAAGCAGCAATAGAATCACAAGTAATTTCACGTGCATCCGGAAATGATAAAAAAATTCAACAAATAGCAAGTAAGGTGTTGGCAGGATAAATTATGACAGTAAGTACATTACCTAGTTTGAGTATAGACTCATCAAACGATACTGCAAAATTATTTAACAGACAATTTAACGAAGAAATTGGATACAAAGCAGCAGAAGTAGACGCAGTTATTGGATATTTTTCTAAAAGAGGTTTTGATCAAACTGCTGCAATTAATACTGCATTGGTTTTACTCAGACAAGCGAGTATAGACAAAATTCCAGCTTTTAAGTTAATTGATACACTAAAAGGTATAACTGATGTGCAACTAAACAACATTGTTGCACAGATCTTAAATTTAAACAGAAATAAATCCAGTGTATTAGGATACAGAATACCTCCAAATACAGAATTATTTGATCAAAGAAATATAATTGTGTAAATGAGATGGGCACAAGGCAAATTCAACTTAAAAAATCCTGACAAATATTTAGGAAATAAAACTCCTTTATATAGAAGCAGTTGGGTTCACAAATAATTATAAAAATATAAATAGTACAAACAAAGGGAAAGATTTGTGCTATTAGAAAACAAATATAAAAAAATTTATTTTAAGATAATTAATAAAGCTTTATCTGAAACTAGAAGTAAACAAGATTTTTATTATGAAAAACATCATATTATTCCAAAAAGCTTAAATGGAACCAATGATGTTGAAAATCTTGTATTACTTACTGCTAGAGAACATTATCTTTGTCACAAGCTTTTAACTAAATTTACAGTAGGAATAGATAAAAAGAAAATGTTTTGTGCAATGTGGGCTTTTAATAGAAAGAGCAAAAATCAAAAAAGAGTAGTATTAAACTCAAGAGATTACGAATATGTAAGATTATTTTTAGCCAAATCGTTTAGCGAAGATAGAAAGGGAAAGCATTTAGTAGGTCACCGGCTATCCGAAGAACATAAACAAAAACTTTCTAAGTCACTTTTAGGAAGAAAAAGATCTGAAAACACTAAAAAGAAAATGATAGAAAGTTGGAAATTTAGGCCGCCGCGTTCGAAAGAACATTGTCTTGCAATATCAAATGCTAACAAAGGAAGAATAGTTAGTGACGAAACTAAACAAAAAATGTCAAATTCTAAAAAGGGAAAAAATCCAATTCATACTCAAGTTAAATGGCATTGTGAATATTGTAATAAAGAAGGGATAGGAATAAGTAACTATAATCGTTGGCACGGCAATAATTGCAAAGAGAAAAATAATGTCTAGAAAATATGCCCAAGGAAAATTTAATATTAAAAATCCTGAAAAATATATAGGAAATTCTCAACCAACATTTCGATCTAGCTGGGAATACTCATTTTGTAAGTTCTGTGATGAACATCTCAGTGTTGTAAAATGGGCAAGTGAATCAATAAAAATTCCATACAGAAACCCGTTTACGGGAAAATACACAATTTATGTTCCTGACTTTTTCATTCATTACGTTGATGCAAAAAATAATCAACACACCGAATTAATAGAAGTTAAACCTTTAAATCAAACCAGTCTGCGCGAAGCAAAAAAAAACACTAACAATCAAGCTCATGCAGTGTTAAACAATGCAAAGTGGGAAGCAGCACGATCTTGGTGTAAACAAAATGGCGTAACTTTTAGAATTATAAGCGAAAAAGACATGTTTCATCAAGGTAGAAAACGATAATCGCTAAATAATATTAGCATATTATAAGGTGTATTTCTATGACTAAAAAATTAGAAGATCTATTGGGATTACCCGAGTCAAAAGAGATTGTTAAAAAAGCTGAAAAAGAAAACAGAAAAGAAGAAAAAAAAGCAGCACTTGCAGAACAGCAGAGAACATTTAGAGATCTAGCAGAGTACGATAAAATTGCTGCTGCCCTTCCTGCTGTAGAAGGATTAGGACAAGTAGCAGACTCTGAATTAAATGAAATAGCAGACAAAGCCATGCAAGCATATGAAGACTTGATGGATCTAGGGATGAATGTTGACAGTAGGTATAGCGGCAGACTGTTTGAAGTTGCAAACAGTATGTTACAAACAGGGTTAAATGCCAAGGTTGCAAAATTAGATAAAAAATTAAAAATGGTAGAATTGCAACTGAAAAAAGAAAAACAAGATAAAGAAGCAGCAAATGTCGACGACGGAATGATCAATGGTGCAGGTTACGTTGTAACTGACAGAAATAGTTTGCTAGAACGTCTTAAAGGGTTAGATAAAGATAAATAGTATTAACAATTGGGATTATTTCAATGAGATCATTTAGTGAAATATTAAGAGAATCTAAAAAAACCTATCAATTTAAGGTAGGTATTGCAGGTGAATTACCTGAAGGATTTATTAATCGTTTAGAAACTGCGTTAGAAAAATACAGTTTAGTTAAAATGTCGTCGGGTAAAAAAACACCTATTCAAGAACGTCCGTTGGATTTCCCACAATTGCAAAATACTGAAGTGACTTACTTTGAAGTTGAGATAAACTATCCTACAATTTCTTCTGTGTTGCAAGAGTATTTAGGTGCTGCATGTTCTGTACATACTTCAAAAATTATTGTAAGAAACACAAGCGAGCCTGTAGAAAGAATACAGGATCTAAAAACTGACGAAGTATATGATCCACTAATTACTAAAGAAGAATTGGGCGGAGAAAGTGCTCAAAAAAGTGTAGGTGGAAACAGAGTTATGGAACTCTTAAAAGAACTAGAAACTGCTAGAAAAGAAAGAGTAGATCCCACTGCTGACGCACCCAAAGAAAAAGAATCAAAAATGAATGACAAAACAAATAGCAAAAGTGTCGTAGGGAGTTAACACATGGACATGAAATCATTAATTCAGCGTATGACTGATATCGAAAATAACGAAAAGTCACAACTTAACGAATCAGTTGTAACGGAGTGTGGAATGGGCGGTTCAATGACACCTCCGTCTACTCCTCCCAGTGTTTCAATTAATCTATCAGCACAAGGCATTGATCAAATACAAGAATTATTAGGATTAATGAAAAATGCAGGATTAGAAAAAGCCGCAGTAGTAAGTCAAGACATGATGCCTGTAAGACAGGATATGGAAAGATTACGCAGTATTGTAGACGGTCCAGAAATGGAAGCAGATGCTGCATACGGTGATGTTATTACTGATGACGAAGAAACTGAAGAATCTTTTGCAAACGAACCTGATGAAGAGTATCAAGATCATGAATATATGATTCACGACCTAAGCGGCGGAATTAACAGATCGAAAAAAATGTATCCTGCTTCTCAGCGCGGAGATAATGCAATGGCAGTGGAAAACATTAAAACACGTTTACAAAACGCCCTTGCAGAAAAAAAATCAAAGCCAGACTTCTTAGACATAGACAAAGACGGCAACAAAAAAGAGCCAATGAAAAAGGCAGTTGCTGATAAGAAAAAAGAATCTGTTAAAGAAGGTGTAGCGATTAGTCCTACATTTATCAAGCAGCTACAAATGACATTTGGTGACAAAGCACAATTATCTCGCAGTGAAATGCTTAAAGTTAAAGATATGCTAAACAAGTTGAGCATCGAAAATATTAAAACTCTTATGAGTGCAAATATTCCACATGTAAGCAAAATGGCAAAACTTTACCTAAGAAACAAAACTCCAGGTGGTATGATAAATTACAA
>Ga0169931_10007440_pt1 | contig 16228 bp, 14 predicted proteins | sample Kivu_15m_20L_FD_129675 | JGI IMG/M metagenome (GOLD analysis project Ga0169931, IMG submission 129675) | Freshwater microbial communities from Lake Kivu, Western Province, Rwanda to study Microbial Dark Matter (Phase II) - Kivu_15m_20L... | ecosystem: Environmental > Aquatic > Freshwater > Lake...
AAGCATTTGAGAAGAGTCGTCGTAACCGGCCTTGGAGCTATCACTCCACTTGGAAATAACGTTCATGAATTTTGGAACGGGCTTATCAATGGGGTTAGTGGTGCTAACATGATTACCCATTTTGATGCATCAAAGTTCAAGACAAAATTCGCTTGCGAAGTCAAGAATTTCGATCCATTACAGGTAATTGACCGCAAGGAGGTACGACGACTCGATCTTTATGCACAGTATGCTTTATATGCTGCGCACGAAGCATATGCTGACGCTGGTTTAACTCCTGAAACTTTTGATCCGGATCGCTCCGGTGTCATTTGGGGTTCAGGCATCGGTGGGCTCGAAACTTTCTTTAATGAAGTATCTGCCTTTGCAAAAGGCGATGGAACCCCGAGGTTCAACCCATTTTTCATTCCGAAAATGATTGCAGACATTGCTGCAGGTCATATTTCAATGAAATATGGATTTAGGGGACCTAATTTTACAACAGTTTCTGCTTGTGCATCTTCAACCAATGCCATTATAGAGTCCATGTTCTACATTCGTATGGGCAAGGCCGATATCATGATGACAGGCGGTTCCGAAGCAGCTGTTAACGAGCCAGCCATGGGCGGATTCAACGCCATGCACGCACTCAGCGAAAGAAATGATGAATACCTGACCGCTTCCAGACCTTTCGACGTGTCCAGAGATGGATTTGTGATGGGCGAAGGTGGAGGTGCTATCATGCTTGAAGAATTGGAGCATGCTCTTAAAAGAGGTGCGAAAATTTATGCTGAAGTTGTCGGTGGTGGCGCCTCAGCCGATGCGCATCACATAACAGCACCACATCCTGAAGGCTTGGGAGCGCTGAATGTTATGAAATCTGCACTTAACGATGCCGGGCTTCAGCCAACCGATATCGACTACATCAACGTTCACGGAACTTCTACGCCACTTGGTGATATTGCTGAAACAAAAGCAATTCTCGGCGTTTTCGGCGAACACGCTTACAACCTGAACATCAGTTCAACAAAATCAATGACTGGTCACCTGTTAGGTGCCGCAGGTGCAATTGAGGCGATGGCTTCTTTACTTGCCGTAAAGAATGATATTATACCTCCTACCATCAACCAGCAAAATTTAGATCCTGAACTTGATTCCAGGCTGAATTTCACTTTTAATAAAGCGCAGCATCGAACTGTTCGCGCAGCTTTAAGCAATACGTTCGGTTTTGGAGGACATAATGCTTCGGTAATCTTCCGCAAATTCGAAGGTTAAGTAGTGGGATTCATCTCGTTTCTCTTTTCTGGCAACAAATCATTACACCGTTCGATTCATAATCTTTTTGGCTTTTGGCCTGATAATATTTCGCTTTATGAAATGGCTTTCAGGCATCGTTCTGTTGCCCGTGAAATTAGGGTAGGGGTTAAAGACTCCAATGAACGTCTCGAGTTTTTAGGCGATGCCGTTCTTGGAGCTATCATTGCCGATTACCTTTTTGCCCGATTCCCATTTAAGGACGAGGGTTTTTTGACGGAGCTGAGATCCAAAATGGTGAGCCGGGCCTACCTGAATAAACTGGCCATGAAGATCGGTATCGACAAGCTGATACGATACGACGAATCCAACAGGCTTTATAAATCCATTTGCGGTGATACTTTTGAAGCTCTCGTGGGAGCCATCTATCTTGACAAGGGCTTTGACTTCACCGAGAAATTCGTCCTCAATCGCATTGTCCGCTTTCATGTCGATATTGATGAACTTGAAAAGCAGGAAGTCAATTTCAAATCGAAACTCATCAATTGGGCACAGCGAAACCGAATGACCGTTTATTTTGATGCACGCGAAGAAAATGGAGACCGCCAGAAACTTTATTATGTCACCGTTTTGGTGAATAGCGAAGCCAAAGGCGAAGGTGTTGGTTACTCAAAAAAATCAGCCGAACAGGCTGCATCCGAACAAGCTTGCAATGAGCTCATTAAAGAGAATGAACCAGCTTAGTGTTTTTTTAACAAACTGATGTATCTTCGTTGGGCTGTTTATGATCAAAAAACTCACCCTCACCGATTATATCGACCTGAATTTCATCCTCATTGGAATCAGCAGTCATGAGCGTGATATCCAGTTTTGCTTCAAATTAAACCGCCTCCTGAATCTTGATTTAAACAGGGTAGAGGATGTTCAGTATTTGCATTCAAAAGAAAAGCACGAAGTCAATTTCTCCTGCTTTCAATACATCGACCCGGATACTGAACTGGAGTACACCGTTTACACCAACAGAAATGGCAATATTTGTTTGCTTCCCGAATTGAAACAAACAGATTACCTGCTTAAAGTTTCAGGAGATATTGAACTTGCTGATCCACAGGAAATTATCGAAAAACTGAAATCACTTCCGGAAGTGCTTACTACCAGGAGTATCAATCCGTCAACGACTAAATTAATAGAAAATTTATCCATTTAAATTATGGTAAAAACACAAAGTAAAACTAAAGTGATTGCCACTTTGGGCCCTGCAACATCAAGCAAAGAAGTTCTTCGCGATTTAATCCGGGCAGGTGTCGATGTTTGTCGAATCAACTTTAGTCACGGTTCTCACGAGAATCATGCGCATGTTGTAAAATACATTCGCGAGATCAATGAAGAATTGGGTTTGCATACCGCCATTCTGGCCGATTTGCAAGGACCAAAACTTCGCATCGGCGATGTCGAAAATAATGGCGTGGAGCTCGTTAAAGGCAATGACCTGACATTCACAACCAAAAAAATGCTTGGTAATGCAGCGAAAGTGTACATCACTTATCCCGAGTTTCCTCGGGATGTGCAAGCCGGCGAAATCATTCTTGTGGACGATGGTAAATTAGTTCTTCAGGTAAAAAGTACCAATCGCGAAGACGAAGTTGTTGCCACCGTAGTACACGGTGGGATTTTGTCCTCCAAAAAAGGGGTAAACCTGCCCAATACCAAGGTTTCACTGCCTTGTTTGACAAAAAAAGACCTCGAAGATCTAAATTTTGCGCTGGAATGTGAAGTGGAGTGGATCGGACTTTCTTTTGTTCGAAGAGCATCCGACATCCTGGAGCTGAAAGGGATTATTTCCCGCAACAACAAAAACTCTCGCGTTGTAGCAAAAATCGAAAAACCTGAAGCCATCGATGAAATTGATGGAATTATTAAAAATACCGATGCTATCATGGTAGCCAGAGGTGATTTGGGAGTTGAAATTCCAATGGAAAATGTACCTCTAATTCAAAAAATGCTGGTTAAAAAGTGCCTTGAGGCCTCCAAGCCAATCATCATTGCAACGCAAATGATGGAATCAATGATTACCAATTACAATGCAACTCGCGCCGAGGTAAATGACGTTGCCAATTCAGTGATGGATGGTGCCGATGCCGTAATGCTTAGTGGCGAAACTTCAGTAGGGGAGCATCCAGTTCGGGTAATCGAAACAGTTCAGAAAATTTTAAAACGGGTCGAAGGCTTCGAAGGCATTTATCACAAAGACCACAAGGAGAGTTCGCATAAATCGCGCATGATTACCGATGCCATTTGTTACAATGCCGTTACGATGGCCGAACAAACCAATGCTTCGGCAATTATTGCAATGACCCACTCGGGTTATACAGCCTTCAGGATTTCCAGTTATCGGCCTTCTGCAAGCATCTTTATTTTTACTGGCAACAGAGCTTTATTGAATACCTTAAGCCTTATTTGGGGAGTCCGGGGCTTTTATTACGACAAAATGGTGAGCACCGATCACACTATTTCCGATTTGAAGAATATCCTGAAAAAGGAAGGCTTTGTTGAACAAGATCAATTAATTATAAATGTAGCCAGTATCCCGATGCATGAATTTGGTAAGTCAAACATGCTGAAGTTAAGTTACGTTGATTAATATTAGCGCCATGAATACGCAACTACTCAAAGAAATTTGCGAAGCACCGGGTGCTCCGGGTTACGAGGACAGAATTAGAAACGTTGTCCTTCGCGAGATTTCCGGCATGGGCTTGAGCGCCGAAACCGATAATATGGGCAATGTTACCGTACTGGTGAAAGGCAGCAGCAACCGCAAGGTCATGGTGGGTGCCCACATGGATGAAATTGGCTTCATGGTGACCCATATCGACGACAAGGGTTTTGTCAGGTTCACCACCTTAGGAGGTTTCGATCCCAAAACACTAACAGCCCAACGGGTCATTATTCATGGGAAACAAGACATTATAGGTGTCATGGGCAGCAAACCCATACACTTAATGAGTCCCGAAGAACGTGAGAAATCTGTTAAAATAGGCGATTTTTTTATTGATACTGGACTGCCGGCCGATGAGGTTAAAAGTTTGATCGAAATTGGCAATGTCATCACGCGCGAGCGTGAATTCATTCATATGGGACCTTGTTTCAATTGTAAATCACTCGACAATAGAGTTTCAGTATTTATCCTCATCGAAGCCCTCAGAAGCATTGGCGAAATCCCTTATGATTTGTATGCCGTTTTTACGGTTCAGGAAGAAGTTGGAATTCGGGGAGCCCAGGTGGCTACCTTGCGCATCCAACCTGATTTTGGTTTTGGCCTTGACACTACCATTGCTTACGATGTACCGGGTTCAAAAGAACATGAGCAAGTTACTCGTCTCGGCGCAGGCGCCGGGATAAAAATTATGGATTCTTCGGTTATTTGCGATTCAAGAATGGTAGCCTTTATGAAATCGGTTGCTGAGCGCAACGATATTGACTGGCAACCTGAAATTCTCACCGGAGGTGGAACTGACACATCCGGAATCCAGCGCATGACAGCCGGAGGGGCTATAACAGGAGCTGTCAGCATCCCTACACGACATATACATCAAGTAATCGAAATGGTGCACAGCAAGGACGTAGAAAGTGCTATTCGCTTACTGCAATGCTGCATTCGTGAAATTGACAAAGGTCAATGGCAAGCCTGATTCATTAAAACAAAAACACAATTAGCTGTAAATGCCATTGCTGTGCTTATCTTTGGCATATCATTTGAAAAACCAGGCTCCAAAATTAATTTGCCATGAGAAAACTATTCATCCTACTATTTAGTATCACACTTGTTCCGGGTTTGTTTGCACAAAAATCAAACCTGGTTTTTTTTGCCGAAAACGGTGAATCATTTTACATTGTTATGAATGGCTTACGTTACAACGAACAGCCTCAAACCAATGTGAAACTTGAGGGTTTAGCAGCCCCTGCTACCTACAAGGTAAAAGCAATTTTTAATGATGTCACATTGGGACAGGTTACGAAAACAATTCCGCTTGAACCGGGAGTTGAATATACCTTTAACATTCGTCCAAAAAAGAAGACAGAAGTTGGTCAGGCCGTTAAGCGTGCCGGTCGTCAGGTGAAGCGCGATATGAACATGATTGATTCGTCAGAAGTGGATGCTGAACAGCCAGAAACGTATGTTATGCGTTTTGTTTCCGAAACTCCTTTGTTTATTCAAGGCCCACCACCACCGGTGTATTCACCTGCTCCCACCGCAGTAGTAGTTCAAAGCCCGCCACCGGCTCCGGTAGCCCCGGTTCGCGGTACAGTTACCCAAACAACAACTGTTCAAACCACAGGCACACCAACAGCTGTTGTGGCTCCAGGTGCTGGTGTAAACATGAGCGTAAATGATCCTGAACTTGGGGTTAATTTCAATATGAATGTGGGTATTCCGGGCACAGTTGTAGCAGGCTCTACGCAGGTTCAGCAAACCACCACCACCACAACGTATGGCACACAACAACCGGTACCTGTTCAACAGCAACAGGTTTACGTAATGCCGGGTTACAACGGTCCGGTAGGATGTCCCTGGCCAATGGATCAGGGTACCTTTAATAATGCCATGAATACTATTAATAATCAAACGTTCGAAGAAAATAAGCTTCAAATTGCACGCCAGGTGATTGGAAGTAATTGCATTACCTCTGCGCAAGTAGCGCAAATTATGCAAGGCTTTACGTTTGAAGAATCAAAACTTGATTTTGCAAAGTTTGCTTACGGTCGCACTTTCGATATCGGGAATTATTTTGTTGTAAATAATGCATTTGACTTTTCGTCCTCTGTGGATGAACTCAATGCATTTATTTCAAGCCAACCGAGACGATAAGATACTTTTTAAGAAAAACGCAGAAACCCCGAATATTCGGGGTTTCTGCGTTTAAAAGAGTTGTTTGCATTGTTGTTCAATGCATCTGAAGGCACCCGATGCACTTTAACAGAGCAGCGGACATAATAATTGTGTCGTTTTTGCCTATGCGCTGTTATGCCTAGTGCCTCTAACGATTTTTTCGAAAATTACACGCAAAAAATCACTAAATGCGCGACAAAAGAGCTGGTAATATGTCTTTTCACTTCACCAGTACAATCTTGCCGAAATACGATTTGTTTCCATTGCTCAAGCGCACAGGATAAATGCCATTTGCTTGAGAAGAAATATTTAAACGATAATCGGCCTTTTGATAATTCAAAACACGTTGACTAAGTAATTGACCTACTTCGTCAAAAATATCTAAATACAATACTGGTGAATTATAAAAGTCCAATGGAATACGAATATCACATTCGCCCGTATTAGGATTAGCATAAATCAAAAGCTGTTCAGACGAAAGCCTTGTTTGCTCAGGAAGCTCATTAAAGTCGATACGGGCTACAAAATAACCAAATACGGCACCTCCTAGTTGTGTATTAAATGCATCATAACCTACTCGAAAAACTGAATCTTCAGTCGGGTAGGGTTTATAATTGCCATAAATTAATTGTTCGTGCGGATTAATGGATTTTACATCGTAAGCAAAACCATTACTTTGAATTAACTACCTGCTCATTCATAGGAAAAGTATATCTTTATTTCCACTTTCTGAATTCATCCATCGCATTTATAGGAGCAATAAATTGAACATGGTATCGTTTCGCAAAAAAGGTGCTTATGAAGTTCGTCATACATATTTTTCTACTTGGTTTTATCTTGCTTGTTTTCGCCAGAGCCGGCTATCCTGATAAGGAGAGAAATAAGTATATTGGCTTTGATAAGAATCTTTATGTGAGTAAATTTGAAGTAAGCAATGCCGAGTACAATGAATTTTTAAGCGAATTAAAATCTTCAGGAAATTCTTATTTATTTGAAGAGCATTTATACGATTCAACCCAATGGCGAGCTAAATTTCCTACCTCATTTATTCCAATAGCAAGCTTGTATCATACACATTCGGCTTATTCTAATTTTCCTGTTGTTAATATCAAGGCAAGTTCGGCTGCAGCTTATTGCGTTTGGTTGACTAATAAATACAATTCCCAGCCACACAAAAATCACAAGCAGACTCTGTTTCGTTTACCAACAGAAGCCGAATGGATTCGTATTGTGCATTCGGGTGTATCTGATACTACATTTAGCGTTGCGGAATCCAAAACTTCCAAATTTAGAAGAAGAGCACCTTATGCGAATTTGAAGAGAATTGATTCAACCGGCAATAAGGTTTTATACAATTTGGATGGAAGTTTATTGACTGCAAAGGTGGGCAGTTATTCTTCGAATAATTCCGGTATTTTTGATCTTATTGGAAATGTTTCTGAATTAACGTCTGATGGTGCAATTAAAGGAGGGAATTGGGATTCATTTATTGAGGATTGTATGCCCCTTAAGCAACAGTTTTATCAGCTTCCCGATCCCAGGGTTGGATTTAGGATTGTTATGGAAGTAATTGAGAATTAGTGTATATTGTTAATTAAGAGCTTGTTTTACAGCTAATTTATTCTGAATCGGATTTATTTCTCTAAATTGTTGCACCTTATTTTTGGTAGTTTCATCGGGCAATGAACTGTGTATGAGAATTTATTTAATACTTGTCAGCTTTTTCTTATTGTTTTTGCTTAATTCCTGTTGCACAAAGAAGTATTGTGGAAATGCGGGTGACATCAACGAATTTTATTTTTACAATTATCTTAATCATGAGTTGGATTCAATAAAAATATACAGTTATGCCAAATTTTCGGACTATAATGAGATTGTAGATAGTTCATTTGCTGAATATGATGAATTTGGCGAAGAGAATCAAGCTCGCTTGAGCAAAACGTTGAATGTTGAATACAATCACAGAATACATGTAATTAGTACCGATCAGATTTTTACCGTTTCTGATTTTGAATTGGAAGAAAGAGGCTGCAATACATGTTTCCCATTTCGGCCAGAAGGCGATTTTTACATGGTAGTGAGGAGCTTTTTTTTGAACGGTATTAAGAAGAATGGCAGCAGAATAGAAATTACTAAGTAATGAGCATGACCGGCTTATTTTAATTGTTCAATAAAAATGCATGAAATAAGAGTATGTATTAGATGAAATTACATAAAGAGATAAGCGATATATAATTCCAGGGATTTTTAACTCACGATTTTAATTATAGTTCTTAATATAATTTTAAGGTCAGTCAACATACTTTGTTCCGATATATATTTTAGGTTTAACTCCAGTTTTTTTGGCATAATTTCCTCAATATAAATCTTCTCGGGGTTCTCCGCCCGGCCCAGTATATCATTTTCATTTGAAAATTCAATGCTTGCATAGTCGGTAATTCCGGGTTTAATTTGAAGGACTTTTTTCTGTTTTTCGTTGTACAAATCAACGTATTTTCGAACTTCCGGTCGGGGGCCAACAAGACTCATCTCACCAATCAATACATTAAACAATTGAGGTAATTCATCTAATTTGTATTTTCTTAAATAATACCCTGTGCGTGTAATACGCGGATCACGACCACCAACGGTAAGCAAGCCTTTTTTATCGGATCCGCTTCGCATGGTTCTGAATTTTAACAAGCCAAAATCTTTATCGTTTTTTCCGACTCTTACTTGTTTGTAAAATCCGCCACCACGGGATTCCAAAACAATAATTAAATAAATAATTATAAATAGTGGAAGCAGTAAAATAATTCCAATAGTGGAAGCTATTATGTCAATAATCCTTTTCAATGCATCACCTTGTTTAATGCATGAATCAATGCAGACACAACCATTTTAACCTGTTCATCGCTGAGATCTTCATATACAGGCAATGTAATTTCACGGCTGAAATTGAAATAGGTAATTGGATAATTATTAATGTTATAGCCTTGATTTTTATAGTACGACATCATAGGTACAGGAATGAAATGAACGTTTACGGAAACATTTTGATCAAATATTAAACGTATAATTTCGTCGCGTTGCGATTCTGAACTATTTTTAATTCTAAGCGCATATAAATGGTATGAACTTTCGCGGTGTTGGTCGCTTTGAACAGGCAATTCAATGCGTTCATCCTGAGCCAGCAATTGATTATATAGTTCGCAAATGGCTTTTCTTCGGGGCAGGATTTCCGATTCGTAGCGAGCAAGTTCGACCAATCCAATGGCAGCCATGATATCGGTCATATTGCATTTATATCCGGGTTCGATGATATCGTATTTCCAATTTCCTTTTTGCATTTTTGCCAGTGCATCCTTGTTTTGTCCATGCAGGGTTTTAATGCATAAAGTTTTGTACACTTCTTCGTTATCAAAAGGTGCAGGTAAATTTAAAGCAATAGCTCCACCTTCTGCAGTTGTCAGGTTTTTTACAGCATGAAATGAAAAAACGCTTACATCGGTCAGGCTTCCGGTTTTTACGCCTCCGGCAGATGCGCCTACTGAATGTGCTGCATCTGATAACACGAGAATTCTTCCCAGCATTTGCTGGATATCATTTTTAGCATTAAAAATCGCTTTGATTTCCTGTTCATTAACCAATGAATTAAAGGTAGAGTAATCAGCAGGTAAACCTGCGAAATCTACCGGCATAATTACTTTGGTACGATGATTAATCAATCTTCGAACGCAATGAGGATTCATATTAAAATCATCCAAATTGACATCTGCAAAAATCACTTTCGCACCGCAATGTTCCACAACATTGGCTGTCGCAGAGTAGGTGTAAGCAGGGACTATTACTTCATCGCCTTCGCCAACACCAAACCAGCGAAGCATAATCTCCAATCCCGCAGTAGCGGAATTTAAACACAACACAGAGGGTGCTCCGCAATATAGAGAAAGTTCTTTTTCCAGTTTCTTGGTACGAGGGCCTGTGGTTATCCACCCCGATTTAAGGGCTGCAGTAACTTCATCAATTACCCGTTGGTCAATATGCGGAGGTGAAAATGGAATCATAGAAATTTATTATGACAAAAATATTGAAAATAGCAGGGCAGAAAGCTTTTCGTTTTTAATTTTTCATCATGGTGCTGAGTCATATTGAGTTTGGATTCGAAGGCTTGTGTTTTAATACTCATTGAATTGTAACTTCAGGCTTTTCTTTATTAGAGAAAAACTTCAATTTCATTTTAGGAATTTGGCGGCCGATTAATAATATAAATCCCCAAAGAGTCCAGAATAAAACCCCGGATTGTCTGTTCAAAATACTTTCGGTGAGCGCATTTATCAATATAATTATTCCAAAACCGGTGAGGTAAGGATCTTTGAGTCTTAATCCCATTATTAATGGGTAAAAAAGGTAAATGATTATAAAAAGGAGTCCGAAAATACCTAAAACAAGGAAAGCTTGAAGAAATTGATTATGTGCATTTAATGATTTTTCATAAAAGGGAATTAAATTTTTCTGGCGGTAATTATTGTTGAGAATTTCCTGATCATTTCCAACACCTGTTCCAAAGGCAGGATAATCCTTAGATACTTCCAGAACAGATTCCCAAATAAGCAGTCTTTGTCCGGCGGTTCCCAATTCCTCAAATGGTTTTTCATGAATTTGTTTTAAGCCAAGCGTTGCAACATAAAACCGATCACTTTTAAGAATAAAAACACTCATTATAACAAGAGTAAGCCAGAATGATATCTTAATTTTAAATGCATTTTTTGAAGCATTTACTTTTCCAAACGTAATTCTTAATACATAGTACAGCATTAAGGCAATCATGGTAATGAGCCCGCTTTTGGAGGAAAGCAATAAAATCCCTGCCGTGGGAATAATCAATAACAGAATCCTGATAACAAGATATTTATTTAAATATTCCGGCTTTAGTAAATTTTCCAAAGAAATTACAAATGCCATGCATAAAAACATCGCATAATAAGCAGGATGATTCGAACCTGAAAAGCTTTTGTACAAAAATGCGTCTGTTGATTTTGTTTCCAGAAACAAAATACCGGAAGCAGTCAAGCTGACTAACACACACACTGAAATTGTTATTAAATAATATTTCCGCATATGTTGGAAAAAACGATTGGTATCAGAAACGGCCTGAATCATCAAAAAACCAATGAGTGGAATCGATAGTTTTTGAGTTATTTCAAACCAGGCTTTATTCGGGTGGGATGTATTCCAGCTTCCAGCAAGATAAATGAGCGGTAATATCAAACTCAATATCCAAAAGCGATTTTGCATAAGTTGTGCAAAGGATCGGTTTTTTTGTATAATAGAAGTGATTGAGCAGAATAGCAGGACAGGAAGCACAAGGGAAAGTAATCCCGGGCGTAAGAGCACAAGAATGACCAATACATTAAGTGCAGCAATTAATATGATTTCGTTGGTTTTTTTACTAATCATAACTGCGCTTTATCTTTAATAAACTGTCTGAAATCCAATGCGATTTTTTTCCGATTAAAATGCTTAAGTACATATTCTCTGCCATTGTTGCCAAACAAATCAATCGACCCCGGTGTTTCAATCAGTCTTAAAATGCAATTGGCCAGTGCTTCGTCATTTTCAGGTTCAAAGGCCATTCCGGCATTACCCTGATGAATAAATAATTCCTTGGCTTCACCTTCAACGCCGAGTACCACCGGAATTCCCATGGCAAGATTCTCAAATATTTTTGATGGAATTGCACCTTCAAACAAGGGAAGTTTTTTAAGCGGAACAACTGTTGCATCGCATGCTTTAACAATCATCGGCATGAAGTGCCTTGGCTGATTGCCCATAAAATGAACGTTGCGGGTATTTAATTTGGAGGAGAGTTGCGTAAGGTCCTCTTTAACAGGACCATCTCCGACCAGAATCCAGTGAATATGAGGTAGATGATTTAAGCGGAATGCCGCTTTGATAATCACTTCAAGGCCCTGCGCATGTCCAAGAATTCCGGCGTACAGTAATAAAAGATCCTCTTTTTTAAATCCCTTTTCATAACGCCACTGATCTGAATATTTTTCAGGATTAAACCAGTCCGGATCAACGCCATTGGGTAGCCAATATAGATTTTTTTGTGACGAACGTTTTTTAATATTATCAATAATTCCCTGCGTTTGGCCGCTTACAATAAATGCTTTTTTGTACAGATATAATTCAAGTTTTTCAGCTGAATTGAGTATTGTTTTGTTTTTTACAATACCAAGTTTTTCAGCGCTTTCGGGCCAGAGGTCAGAAACATTGAAAATCAAACGAGCTCTTTTTAATTTGCAAATAATTAGCGCTGAAATACCCAGAAAAAGGGGAGGACTTTCGCAAATTATAAAATCAGCCTTTTTAGCACGAATGAATCCCCTGATAATGGAGCTAAAAACAAATGAAAAGTAATTTAAAAGCCTTGGCAAGATAGATTTACTCTTGGTTGCATAAATCCAGCTTCTTTTGACAAGAATACCATCCTGAATTTCGCTGAAAAAGAATTTTCCCCGATACGCTTGCTGCACTTTACCAAGCGGATAATTGGGCATGGCTGTCCAAACTTCCACATCATCACCTGCTTCATTAAATCTCCTTGCCAAATCAGAAAGCCTGTTTTGGGGAGCACCGGTTTCGGGTGGATAATACTGGGTAAGAATCACAATGCGCATGCGGTAAGTGCTAAATATAAGTAATCAAACTTAATAGAATTATTCAAAGCAGATACTTATTTATTCAATCGATATTATTTTTCGTTTCATTATTTGGATGAACCAGATTCCTGTAAATAGAAATCATACTTTTTAAATTATCGTTCCAATCATATTGATTGAGAACTTTTTTTCTTCCATTTTTTCCCATTTCCAATCTCAATGACTCATTGTTCAAGAGTTTGGAAAGCGCTTCCGCCGTTTCACGGCTGTTGGCCGGAGCGACCAGCAAGCCGGTTCCCCCATCTTCCACAACTTCAGGCAGGCCTCCAACGTTTGTGGCCACCACCGGAATTCCACAGGCGGAAGCTTCAACGGCAGCTACTCCAAATGTTTCTGAATCAAGAACAGATAAAATGGTAAAAATATCCATGGATTGTAAAAGGCGCATGTATTTTTCAGGCTCACTGTGTTGATTCACATAACCGTGAAAAGTAACCTTATCCTCGATTCCAAACTCCATGCAAAGTTGCTCCAGCATTGCTTTTTGGGGACCATCACCTACAATTTCGAGTCTGGCCAAAGGATGTTCGTGGTGAATTTGTGAAAACGCTCTGATTAAGTACTCAATTCCGTATTTCGCACTCAGCGTTCTTATTGTTCCAATTCGTATGTATTTATCATCCTTGCTTTTAGCAAGTGGACTGTAACGATCGGTGGGTACGCCAAAAGGAACGAGTGAAACCGGTTTGGTTGTCAGTTTCTGTATTTCCATTCTGGTAATTTCTGATAAAACCGTAATCGCATCCGCTTTTCCAAATGAATATTTAAGAATGAATTGCATAATTGGGTTTGAAGGACTATCAAAGATATCTGCTCCCCAACCGGTAATTATACAAGGATGAAAACCCGAAAAAGCCGCCCAGAATCCGTAACTGGTGGCATAATGCGCATGAACAAGATCCGGATTTATTTTCCGGATAATATTTTTAACCTTAAATACATTTAGAAAAAAGTCGAGTTTGGTTTTTGTGATTGGTTGAATAAAATGATACTGCACACCGGGCACCTCAATTCCTCTTTGATAGCTTATCACATGTAATTCAATGTCAGCAGACTGCGCAATTCCGAGAATCCATTTCTGAATATGGACACTTCCATTTTCCCCAAGAAGCACTAGTTTCATAATAAATTCTGCTTTTTATACCAAAGTGCAAGGTCTTTAATTTCTTCTTTCAATTCCAATAATTGATTTTCTTCTGAATAAGATTGCAACAGGCAGGAGTCAATATATCTGCGATCTGTTAATTCACGGTATTTACCACTATTGATGATCTGGAATTTGCGCGGCAGGTAGTCTCCAACTTTGCAAGCGATTTTAAATATTCCATGGAACATTACCGGAAGCTTTTTCGGGGCTCTTGCTTCTCCTTTAATTGCATCATTTATTAATTTGTAAAAATCAGCAATATTGCATGGGGCATTTATATTGTAAATAGTTCCCGGCTTTAGTACCGTAAGAGCTTCAAACAAATGCTTACACAGCGATTTAACTCCAACATAATTAACCATAGCTTTGGGGTCGACTATAAAAAATATGTTTCTTTTAATCGAACGCATCAGATTCAAAAGTTTAAATGAAGGTTCTTCAATACCGAATACATTTGTTGGCCTGAGAATTATAAAATCCAACTCGGATTCTTTTGATTTATTCAAAATTAATAAGTCGGCTTCGTGTTTGGTCAGTTCATAGCGATTTACCGGAAAAACTTCGGATCTTTCATCAATTACAGTATCGGGGTGATTAGCGATGCCATATACACCGGCACTTCCCATATGAACGAAGCGCGCCTCATTCAGTCCAAGTGTAAAGTCAATCATAGTAGCTACTGCGTCCACATTGATTGATTTCATGTTTTGTTCGTTTTTCTTTTCGCCGGCTAAATGCACAACAAATTGTATGTCTTTGTCGGGTAAATTCCAATCATTCCAATTTTCGAATGATCCCTTAATCAAAGTTTCGTTAGGGTATATTTCTATGCTTTTCCTACTCAAAACAAATACCCTGTAGCCAAGGTCGCTTGCCATTTTTCGGAAGTGTTTCCCAATGAATCCGCTTCCGCCTGTAAGAAATATAGTCTCCCGTTTTTTCATGCTATGCCTGCCGGCGGATTGAAGACGCGTTTTAAGGTATACCAGTAAGCTTTTCTTTTCAAAGAGTTAATCTTTGAAAAGGGACTTAAAATGCTAAATACAATGATTTTCGCAATCACATGAACGAAACTTAAACATGAAATATAGAATGCTGAAATTGAAGATTGATGTTTTTTAAAGTATTTTATTTTATTGTAAATCTGATTAGAAATGGAGATGTTGTAATTTTTTTTCGCACTTTGTCCGCTATGATGAATCAATTCAAAGTCGCTCAGATACATTTTTCTGCATCCGGATTTACCAATTCGAAAGCAAAATTCAATATCCTCAATCCAGAACATGCCTTCGTCGAGACCTCCACTTATATCAAGGCATTTTTTTCTGAAAAACAAAGCGGCTCCCGACATGGACTCGGCTTCGAATGAATGATTTTCAGGCTGCTTGTCTAAATAAAAGTGCTTTTTATTTATTTTATTTAAATGCATTAAATCCAAGGTAACCGAAGCAAGGGTAGGGTACCTCCAGGCCGATATTTGATGACTTTTGTCTGTATTTAGCAATTTAGGTGCAACAAGGTCAAAATCCGGATTCTTTTCCAAATAGTTGTAAAGCTGATCAACCAAAGGTGAAACAAATTCTGTGTCAGGGTTAAGCATGAATACATAAGTTCCTTTGGCTAATGAAAAGCCTTGATTATTGGCCGCCGGAAATCCAAGATTCGTTTTATTAATTATCGATTTTACCTGCGGAAATTCATTTTTAAGCATTTCTGCCGTGCCATCATTGGATGCATTATCAATTACAATGACTTCCAACAGTTGCTTATTACTAAACGTGTAAATGCTTTGAAGAGCCTGCCGCAGCAATTGCTGAACACGGTAGCTTACAATAATTATTGAAACCTGTGGGCTTGTTTCGGAAAAACTGCTCATTTTCTGTTTTTACCTTTAAAACTTAAGCCACTGGAAACAGCCATACCCAAACTCAACCAAGTAAAGGAATTAAAAACAAAGTAGTCAAGGGTATTGCTAACAATATTTAGCAAGATGACCTGTGTTAACAGAATTAAGACAAAAAAAGCAACATCAGGTTTTGAAAAATGAACATCTTTTAAAAGCAAGAATCCTACATAAATGAAAAATACCAGAAACAAAACCAAACCAGGAATCCCAATTTCATTGGCTGTTTTTAAATACCAGCCATCAGTGGCTGAAAATGCTGTTTCTTCTTCACTTTCTTTCACAAAGCGGTTGGCAATCCAACCGGATTTTCCCAGTCCTAATCCGAAGGGATGACGTTCAAGTGTTGA
>Ga0169931_10007441_pt1 | contig 16227 bp, 16 predicted proteins | sample Kivu_15m_20L_FD_129675 | JGI IMG/M metagenome (GOLD analysis project Ga0169931, IMG submission 129675) | Freshwater microbial communities from Lake Kivu, Western Province, Rwanda to study Microbial Dark Matter (Phase II) - Kivu_15m_20L... | ecosystem: Environmental > Aquatic > Freshwater > Lake...
AATGGTATTCACGACCACCTCGGCCTGCCGCTTCGTCAGCGTCGTCACCTTCTCGGAAATCTGCTCGATGATTTGCGCCTTCGTCATGTCCGATCCCCTTTCGCACCGTTGATGGACGAATGCCCCCGCGTGTTCCCGCGCCCCAATACTAATAGGCCATCAGATACTTGAGATTCACACCGGAATGAAAATCCAGTTTGGGAAACAGGGCCGACAGTCTGGACTCCAGCAGCTCACGAACGGAAAACCGGTGCCGGGGCTCCACCACCTTCGGCTCGCCCTCAATCCCGGCCACATCGGCCGCGAGTTGAATGGCGTCGTCCAGGTTGCCGAGCTCATCGACCAGCTTGGCCTCTTTCGCCTGGCGGCCCGTAAAGATCCGCCCGTCCGCCAGCGCCTGAACATCGCTCACATCGAGCGCGCGGCCTTCGGCCACCGCCTCGATGAATTGTTTGTGCACATCGTCCATCACGTTCTGCAGCAACCCGTGCTCTTCGTCCGTCATTTTCCTGAGCGGAGACCCGACATCCTTGTATTTGCCGCTCTTGACGACAACCCCTTCGACGCCGATCTTCTGGAGCAGCCCTTCGATATTGGCCGTCTCCATAATCACCCCGATGCTGCCGGTCAGCGTGCCGGGATTGGCCACGATCCGGTCGGTCGCCGCCGCGATGTAATACCCGCCCGAGGCCGCGACGCTCCCCATCGACGCAATGACCGCTTTGCTGCTTTTATTGCGCAACCGGCGCACCGCATCGTAAATTTCCTGCGACGGCACGACGCCGCCGCCCGGGCTATCGATGCGGAGCACGATCGCCTTGACCGCCGGATTGTCTCCGAACCGCTTCAGCTCGTCGATCGTCGCCTGCGAATCCATGATCACCCCCTCGACACGAATCAAGGCAATCCGGTCTTCGCCGGAGAAATCGACATCGGGAAAGAATACGTTGATCAAGAGCAACAATCCCAAGCCGGCGCCCGCCACCTTCAAGAAGGTGCGAAACGGGCGCCGTTTTGAACTGGACTCTGTGTGTTCGTCAGCCATGTTGCATCACACGAAACACGGTCACCATCCACGTCTCCGCGATTAGTCGTCCGACTGGGACTTCTTCCGGCTCTGTTTGGCCGCGCGTCCGAGGCTCTGATCCAAGCCGCCCTGGGAGGCATGGTACTCATCCACCTGCCGGCGGTCGGCATCCGACTGATGCTCCCGCAAGCTGAGCGCGATTTTCCGCTCTTCGCGATCGACCTTGATGATCTTGGCCGTCACATCATCCTGCAGTTTATACTTCTCTTCCAGCTTCGCGGCTCCTTCGAGCGCCGCCTCGCTGATATGGATCAAGCCTTCGACCCCGCCTTCGAGCTCGATGAAGATCCCGAAATCGGCAATCTTGCCGACCTTGCCGGTCACCGAATCGCCCACATGGTAGCGGGCCGGAATCTCATCGTCCCAGGGATCGCGGGACAGTTGCTTATAGCCCAAGGACAGCCGTTCCTTTTCCTTGTCGATGCGCAACACCACCGCATCCACCTTTTGCGCCTTCTTGAACAGCTCCGACGGATGCTTGATGTGCTTCGTCCAGGACATGTCGGAAATATGGATCAATCCGTCGATGCCCTCTTCCAAACCAATAAAGGCGCCAAAATCCGTCAGGCTCTTCACCTTGCCCTCGATCTTGGTGCCAACCGGATACTTGCTCTCGATCATGTCCCAAGGATTGGGGGCCGTCTGCTTCATCCCGAGCGAAATCTTCCGGCTGCCCGGATCGACATTCAACACTGCTGCCTCAACCTGATCGCCGACCGCGACGACGCGCGACGGGTGCCGCACTTCGTGAGTCCAGGACATTTCAGAGACGTGCACCAGGCCTTCGACGCCCGGCTCCAGTTCGATAAAGGCGCCGTAGTCCGTAAGGCTCACCACCCGGCCGCGCACGCGGGTGCCGATCGGATACTTGCCCGCCACGTTCGTCCACGGATCCGCGCTCTTCTGCTTCAAGCCCAGCGAAATACGGCCGGTCTCCCGGTCGTACTTCAAGACGGTCACTTCGACACGATCGCCCACCGTGAACATTTCGGAGGGATGGCCCACGCGGCCCCACGACATGTCGGTGATATGGAGCAAGCCGTCGATGCCGCCGAGGTCGATAAACGCCCCATAATCGGTGATGTTCTTGACCATGCCCTGAATCAGCTGCCCTTCCTTCAGGTTGGCCAGCGTGGTCTGCCGCTTCTTGTCGCGGGTCTCTTCGAGCAACACCCGGCGCGAGACCACGACGTTGCCGCGGCGGTGATTGATCTTGATGATCTTCAGGGGGAACGTCTTGCCGACGAGGCCGTCCAAATCCCGGACGGGATGGAGATCGATCTGCGAACCGGGCAAGAACGCCTTCACGCCGATATCGACCATCATGCCGCCCTTGATGCGCGACACGATTTTCCCGTCGATGCTCTTTTCTTCCTTGAAGAGCTTCTCCAGCTCTTCCCAAATCTTCATCTTGTCGGCTTTTTCCTTCGACAAGACAAGGTTGCCGTCCGCGTCTTCGCATTCCTCAATGTAAACTTGGATGGCATCCCCGACCTTGATGTTCTGGAGATCTTCGGGCGAGAACTGATCGCTGGGGATCATGCCCTCGGACTTGTAGCCGATATCGACCACCACCTTGTCTTTTGTCAGCGCGACCACGCGGCCTTCGGTAATCGTGCCCTCTTCGAGATTCTTGAAGGTCTCCTCATAGAGGGCGGCCAATGCGGCGCGATCCAATTGTGCGTCACTCCCTGTCGATGCGGTACTCATAGCGAGTCCTAATCCTCCGGCTTGCGCCGGGTGCTGATGGTGAAGAAGCCGCGCTCACTCAGCGTTGCGAGCGTCGGCAGCCGGCCGCTCCGGCACAACAGGATCGCCCTCGCGGCCCACCATCGGAGGCGGCACATTCCCGAGAGCGGCGATCTGTGTGATCACCGTGCGGCTGACCAGTTGATAAAACCGTTTTGCGTCTCCCTTATCGTGCTCTTTGGGATACCCCTTTTCAAATGTCAGGGGAGCCCCCAGCTTGACCGTCACCGGCCGAAAGCGCAGCCACTTGGCTCCCGTCGGCAGCACATCGTAGGTCCCCTTCAAATAGGCCGGCACCACGGGACACCCGGTCTGGGAGACAATGATCCCAATCCCCGACTTCGGCTGCTTCAGGTGGCCGTCCAACGTCCGGCCCCCTTCGGGGAAAATCACCACCACCTTGCCGGCCTGAATCAGGCTGATGGCCTTCCCGAAGGCCTCGCGATCCAACCGCCCCAGCCGGAGCGGAATCCAGCCCAACGACTGCAACATCTGATTCAGCACCGGAACGGGAAACAAGTCGCTGCGCCCCAGATACCAGGCCCGCCTGGTCATCCCGCATCCTAACAACGGGATATCCACATAGCTGGCGTGGTTGGCGGCAACCAGCACCCCGCCCGTCTTCGGCAACTCACCTTCGACCCGATACCGGAACAAGACCCGCGCCACCGACCGGACCAGAACCCACAGGATCCCGTACAGAACCCCGCTCACGATGCGGCTGCCACCACGGCCAGCATTTGCTCCACCACATCCTCGATCTGCAAGGAGGAGGTATCGATCAGCCGCGCATCGGGAGCCGGCGCCAGCGGCGCGACGGCGCGAGTCCGGTCCCGCTCATCGCGTCCGGACAGATCCTGGTAGGTTTTCTCCATCGGCCCGCCATGGCCCGCGGCCACCAGCTCGCGATGGCGGCGCTCAGCCCGCACCGTCGCATCGGCCTCCAGAAAAAACTTCACGGGCGCGGAGGGGAAAATCCTGGTTCCGATATCCCGACCTTCCGCCACCACCGACCCGCGCTGCCCGATTTGGCGCTGCACCGGCAACAGCCATTCTCTGACTGCGGGAATGGCCGATACCACAGACGCGGCAGCCGTGACTTCCGGCGTGCGCAGTTCACCGGTCACATCCGCATCGTTCACCAAGACCCGCATCGACCCGTTGTGAAACAACATCTGAATCGACAGCGTGGGAAGCGCCCCGGCCACCTGCGCCTGATCGGACGGATCGATCCCATGACGCAAGACATGCCAGGCAATCGCCCGATACAGCGCTCCGGTATCGAGATAGAGATAACCTAGGCGGGCCGCCAACAGTTTGGCCACCGTGCTCTTCCCGACTCCGGCCGGTCCATCAATGGCGATAATCACGCCCGCATCCTTCTATCACGGCATCGCAGCCACGCTGCATTATAGTCTTCACGCTCCCACCGTCAACAACGCGGCCAAGGCCCGGTCGAAGTTGGGGAATGAGGTATCGACGCACCCCGTGTCCTCGATGCTGGTAGGGGTTGATGCCGTCAACCCGCCGATGGCCAGGGACATGGCCACGCGATGATCGCCATGGCTCCGGCCTTGAGTCGCGCCGGTCAAATGACCGTTCTGCCCCGCCCGCCCCAGCCCGCGAATGACCATGCCATCGGGCCTCTCGGTAATCTGCGCCCCCATGGCCCGCAGTTCGGCGCTCATCGTCGCAATGCGATCGCTTTCCTTCACCCGCAACTCTTCCGCGCCGGAAATCGTCGTCTCCCCCTCGGCCACCGCCGCCGCCACACAAAGGATCGGAAATTCGTCGATGGTTTGCGGAATCAGCTCGGGACCGACCGCCACGCCTTTCAGTGGCGCAGAGGTGACGCGCAAATCCGCCACCGGCTCGCCCGCTTGATCCCGAGGGTTGAGAATCTGGATCTTGGCTCCCATGGCCGTCAACACGTCGAGCAAGCCGGTCCTTGTCGGATTGATGCCGACATTGCGGATCGTGACATCCGACCCTGGCACAATCGTCGCCCCAACCAGAAAAAATGCCGCAGCGGAGAAATCGCCGGGGATGACAATGTCCCGCCCGGTCCAGCCTGCCGACGGACGGCCTTGCAAAACCAGCGTGCCCGCCTCCTGCCGCAAGGGAATCCCGAAAAACTGAAACATCCGCTCCGTATGGTCGCGCGACAGCCGCGGCTCTCGAAACCTGGTGACCCCCTCGGCAAAGAGACCCGCAAAAAGCAGCGAGGATTTGATCTGGGCGCTGGCGACCGGCGAGGTGTACTCGATCCCGTGCAAGCGCGCGCCGGTAATCGCCAACGGCGCCAATTCCCCGCCCTTGCGCCCGGCAATGATCGCCCCCATTTCCCGCAACGGCTTCACCACGCGCCCCATCGGACGGCGGCGAATCGATTCGTCGCCCGTGAGAATCGTGAAAAAATCCTGCCCGGCCAGCAGGCCGGTCAACAGCCTCGTCCCAGTCCCGGAATTGCCGCAATCGATCGGCGCACCGGCCTCGCGCAATCCCCAGAAGCCTTTTCCGTGAACCGTGAGGACATCGGGCTGCTCGTCGATCTGAATGCCCAGGGCTTGAAATGCGCGCATCGTGCTCAAACAATCTTCGCCGCGGCAGTAACTGGACAGCCGGCTGTCGCCTTCCGCGAGCGACGTCAAAATAATCGCACGATGCGTGACGGACTTGTCGCCGGGCACCGTCATGGTCCCGGAGAGCGAACGACCTGGCGTGATAGTCAGCGATGCCATAACCCTCTTATGCCGACACGGGCGGCCGGGGAGTGAGTTGCTCCCGTTCACCCTTGGCCCGTTCCAATGCCTTTTCAATACCGGCTGCGTCTCCCGCTTGAACCAACTGCTTGAGATCCTGCAGCGCCTGTTGATAGAGGTCGATGAAATGGACCACGTTGTCGCGGTTCCACAGGAATATATCCCGCCACATTTCCGGAGAACTGGCCGCAATGCGCGTCGTATCCCGCAAGCCTCCGCCGGAATGAGCGGCCAGATCGAGGGCCGCAATTTCACGGTCGCGCAAATCCGCCAGCGCCGCCATGAGCGCAAAGGCCGCGACATGGGGCAGATGGCTGACCGCGCCCAGAATCTGATCGTGCAGGTGCGGATCCATCGTCAACACCACCGAGCCCGTCTCCTGCCACAGAGCCCGCACCCGCTCGAATGCCTGCGCATCCGTCTTGGCAGTGGGGGTCAGGATGCAGCGCGCCCCCTTAAAGAGCTGGTCTGTGCCCGCCGCCACACCGGTTTTTTCCTTCCCGGCGATGGGATGCGCGCCGACAAAATGCACCCCGGCCGGCATGCTGGCTTCCGACTGTTCGACCAGCGTTCCCTTCACACTCCCGACATCGCTCACGATGGCGCCGGGCGAGAGACAATCCGCCCATTCTTTCAGGTGCCGGTCGTAGGTATCCACCGGCGTCGCCAGGATCACGAGGTCTGCGCCCCGCACGCCTTCTTTCGGATCGGCGACATAGCGATCGATGGCGCCCAGCTCGACGGCGGTCTTCAGATTCTCCACCCGCCGCCCCACACCGACCACCTGATCGGCCAATCCCTTGCGGCGCAGGATCATGCCCAGCGACCCGCCGATGAGCCCGACGCCGATGATGGCCACCTGCTTGAAATGAACGGTCATCTCGATCGACCCCTAGACCTCACGCCCCACGGCCGTCCCAATCTTCCGCAAATCCTGCATCAGCTCTTTGAACTTGGACGGCCTGATCGATTCTTCTCCGTCGCAGAGGGCGCATTCCGGATTGGAGTGGACTTCGATCAGCAGCCCATCGGCCCCTGCCGCCACGGCCGCTTTCGACATGGGCGCGACAAGATTCCACTTGCCGGTCGCATGGCTGGGATCCACGATCACGGGGAGATGCGACAGTTCTTTCAACGTCGGAATCGCCGCGAGATCCAAGGTGTTGCGATACTGGGTTTCAAACGTCCGGATGCCGCGCTCGCAGAGCATCACATTGCGATTGCCCCGCGACATGATATATTCCGCCGAAAGCAGAAATTCTTTGATGGTCGCGGAGAGGCCCCGCTTGAGCAGCACCGGCTTGTCGTAGGCGCCGACTTCTTTCAAGAGCTCGAAGTTCTGCATATTGCGGGCGCCGATCTGGATGATGTCGGCCTTTTCGAGAAAGAGTTCGATATCCCGGGTGTCGAGAATTTCGCTCACCACCGGCAAGCCCGTTTGTTTTTTCGCTTCCAGCAAATAGTCGAGCCCCTCGCGGCCAAGGCCTTGGAACGAATAGGGCGACGTGCGCGGCTTGTAGGCGCCGCCGCGGAGGATCGATGCGCCGGACGCTTTGACCTCGTGCGCGATCCCGACCGTCAGCTCCAGCCGCTCCACGGCGCAAGGCCCCGCCATGATCGCCAGTTTGTTGCCGCCGATCTTCACGCCGCCGACGTCGATGATGGTGCCTTCGCGCTTGAACTCCCGGCTCACCAGCTTCCAGGGGGCCAGAATCGGCAAGACGCTCTCGACACCGGGCAGCGCCGTCAAGGGCTGGTTCTGCAAAATCCGGTCGTCGCCGATGACGCCGATGATCGTCCGCTCTTGTCCCGTCGAAAGCTGCGACTTCAGTCCCAATTCACGCAGGCGGTCGATGATGCGATCGACTTCGCGTTCCGATGCCTCAGGTTTCAAGACGATAATCATGGTGCCCTCTCTAAAGCTCCGCTACGACTGCACAACCTTTTTCAACGCGCCCAGGAATGCCTCGTTCTCATCCGGCTGCCCGATCGTCACGCGCAGCATCGTGCCCTCGATATGCCGCACGATGACGCCTTCGCGCAGCAAGGCGTCGAACACGCCCCGGCCGTCACGCGTGACATCGAAATAGAGAAAATTCGCCTGACTGGGGATCGTCGCAAACCCGAGCGCCCGCAACCCGCGCTCCAGCTGCTGCATGCCGGCGGCATTCACCGCGCGGCTCTTCGCCACATGGTCGTCATCACCCAGTGCCGCCAGTGCCGCGCGCTGCGCAAGCGTATTGGCATTGAACGGCGGACGAACCCGATTCAAACAATTGGTAATCTCCGGCGTCGTGATGCCATAGCCGATCCGCAAACCGGCCAATCCGTAGATCTTCGAGAAGGTTCTCAGCACTATGGCGTTCCGCCCTTGCGTGACATACTGCAAACTATCCGGAAACTGCGGATCGCGCACATATTCGAAATAGGCCTCGTCGAACACCACGATCACATCCTCCGGCACCCGCGCCATGAACCGGGCCACGGCGTCGGCTGAGACCATCGTCCCCGTGGGGTTGTTGGGATTACAGAGAAACACCAGCCTGGTCTTGGGGGTGATGGCCTTTACCATGCCGTCGAGATCGTGCGTCCAGTTGACCAACGGCACGATCACCGCCTTGCCATGGGCCGCCGTCACTTCCATCTTGTAGATGACGAAGGTGTGATCGGCCATGACGGCTTCGTCGCCCGGCGCAAGAAACGTCCGGGCCAGCAGGCCGAGAATTTCGTCCGACCCATTGCCGAGAATGATGTGATCCAGCGTGAGCTTCCAGCGATCGGCCAGCGCCTGCCGCAACCGATACGCCCCCCCGTCCGGATACCGGTGCAAACTCTCATGCCCTCCCGCGAGACCGGCCAGCGCTTTCGGCGAAGGCCCCAGCGGGTTTTCATTCGAAGCCAATTTGATGACCCGCGCCAGCCCCATCTCCCGTTGCAGCTCTTCAATCGGCTTGCCCGGAACATAGGGATGAAGCGAAGCGATGTCTGGATGAATACGCAGTGCCATAGATCTAACTGTGTGCCGGATAGGAGCCCAGAATCTTCATGAAGAGGCAGCGGCCTTTGATTTCTTCGATCGCCCGGCTCACCCGTTCTTCTTCCATGTGGCCTTCCACATCGACGAAGAAAATATATTCCCAGGCCTTGCGGCGGGACGGCCGCGACTCGATCTTCGTCATGCTGATCCCGTGCGAGGCAAACGGACGCAGCAGGTCATACAGCGCGCCGACTTTGTCCTTGATCGAGAGCATCAACGACGTCTTGTCTTTGCCGGTGCGTTGCGGCGGCTTTTGGGACAACACAAGAAACCGGGTGAAATTATTCAGATTGTCCTCGATCCGCGCCTGAATCACTTTCAGGCCGTAGAGCTGGGCGGCCAGCTCCGAGGCAATGGCGGCAATGGTGCCGTCTTCCTGGCACATTTCCGCCGCGCGGGCCGTGCTGGCGACTTCGGACACGGATACATGCGGCATGTGGGTTTCAAGCCAGTTTCGGCATTGCGCAATCGCCTGCGGATGCGAGCAAATCTTCTTGACCTCTTCGGCCACCCCGGTCTTCGACATCAGATGATGGGAGACTTCCTGCAAGACTTCCCCGTAAATAACCAGGTTCGAGTCGATGAACATGTCCAGCGTATGGTTCACCACGCCTTCCGTCGTGTTCTCAATCGGCACGACGCCAAAGTTCGCGCGGCCTCGCTCCACTTCGTTGAATACTTCCTTGATGCTGTGGACAGGAATGTACTGCGCCGAGGATCCGAATTTTTGCATGCAGGCCATATGCGTGAACGTCGCGCGGGGACCCAGATAGGCGACCTTCTGCGGACCTTCCAGCGAGAGCGAGGCCGACATGATTTCCCGATAAACGGGACGGATCGCCTCGGAAGGAAACGGGCCGGTATTCTGGCCGACTAGTCGCTCGATGATCGCGGCTTCGCGGGCCGGAGTATGGAGATTGGCGTCCGCATCCTGCGCTTTTTTGATACGACCGATCTCAATGACACTCTTCGACCGCTCGTTGAGCAGACGGAGAATCTCATCGTCGATACGATCAATCTCTTTCCGATAGTCGGAAAGGTCACCAGGCATGAACGAACCCCCTCCACTCGTGCCCCATGAGTTGGACGACCGTCCAGAGGCAGGACGAGTGTGAGCAAGCAGTGAATAATACAGGAACCGAACCGGCTATTGCAAGGAGACTCCCTGGTCTTTCAAGAACTTGCGTCTTCTCACTGAAATCATCTCGTATGGCACTCTCACGACAAGTCGGATGATTGGTACGGAATAATGTGATGAATATGAAATGGAAGAGGCTCAAGAGCATGAGCCAGACTTGGAGGCCCCCATCGCAACCGCACAGTACAGAACGTCCGGTCGCTAGAACAGCTGGCTCGTCGGCTTGTTGAAATGATCGTGGGCGAGTTTGGTGACTTGGCGGCCTCGGCCGGTGCGGTCGAGATAGCCGGCTTGGATCAGATAGGGCTCATGCACATCTTCCAGGGTGCTGCGATCTTCCTGCACCGCCGCCGCCAACGATTCCACCCCCACCGGCCCTCCGCCGAACTTCTCGATGATCGTGAGGAGAATTTTGCGATCCATCTCATCGAAACCGGCCGAATCCACACCGAGCCAGGCCAAGGCCTGATGGGCGACCGTTTGCGTGATCCGGCCTTCGGCTTTGACCTGGGCAAAGTCGCGGACCCGCTTGATGAGCCGATTGACGATGCGGGGCGTCCCTCGGGCGCGGCACGCGATTTCATGCGCGCCTTCCGGATCGATGGGAATATTCAGCAGCCCGGCCGACCGCATGACGATCACTTGCAGTTCCGCCGGCGAATAGAACTCCAGCCGATAGACCAACCCAAAGCGATCCCGTAGCGGCGATGTCAGTGCTCCGGCTTTAGTCGTGGCCCCCACCAGGGTAAACCGGGGGAGATCGAGTTTCACAGTTCTGGCGGCAGGCCCCTGCCCCACGACGAGGTCGAGCTGGAAATCCTCCATCGCGGGATAGAGCGCCTCTTCAACCGAGGCTGGCAGGCGATGGATTTCGTCGATAAACAGCACGTCATGCTCTTGCAGATTGGTGAGGATGGCCGCGAGATCGCCCGCATGCGCCAGCACCAGTCCGGACGTGGCCCGCAAGGTTCCGCCCATTTCACGGGCAATAATATGGGCGATGGTGGTTTTCCCCAGCCCCGGGGGGCCATAGAAAATCGTATGGTCGAGGGTCTCGCCTCGCTGCGTAGCGGCGTCGATGCAGACCCGCAGCGATTCTTTCATGCGCGCCTGGCCGATGTATTCGTCGAGCGTCTGCGGACGCAGCGTCTGTTCAAGGCTGCGTTCGTCGTCGGTCAACTGGGTGTTCACGATTCGGTCGCTCATGGCCCCTGGCCGCGCGGCGGCGGGCTATTTCTTTTCCGCCGGTGGAATGTACTGGTATTTCGGAGGAGGCGGCAACGCGCCCTGGCCCGGCGTCGCCGTGCTTCCGCAATCCGGAGGGCAGGTTTTTACACCCGTTGCCGCATCCGGAAAATTCGACTCCATCCGCTCCAGCTGGCATTGCGAGAGACGACCGCCATCCTGAGCCCCGCAACGGGCTGGAACGGACGAACTGCCGACCTCCCGATATCCCTCAGGGCACGATCCGCACACCGGTAACATATTCGCGCCGAGCGGCACACATTGCACCAATGTCGGATCCCCGTCTTTACAAATGGCTGGAGCCTCGGTGACTCCCGTCATGGCATAGCCCTCGGGGCATTTCCCGCAGGTCTTGCGAATGCTTTTCGGCTCGGCCGACGCGTCATCCGCCAATACAAGATGCGGCGAGAACATGAACCACGCGCCGAACATGAAAAAGACGGCGCCCGTGCGCCACGATGCCGCGCTCATACGCTACCCCCTGGCTAGATCTTTCAAGGTCTCACGAATCAATTCCTGCAAGCTCAGCGATTCCCCTTTTGATTTCCGCGCCCGCTTCAACGCGTCTTTGGCATCCTGGGCTCGATAGCCGAGATTCGTCAATGCCGACAAGGCATCGTCAAACGTAGGATCTTGTCCGGCAGGCAAGACCTCGGAAGCGGCCGACCAAGCAGGATGCAATTTCGCCGCTTTTTCCTTCAGCTCCAGCACAATCCGGCCCGCAGTTTTTTTGCCGACTCCCGGCACGGTTTCCAATTTATCCACGTCGCCCGATTGAATCGCATTGACCAGATCGGACACGGGGAGCGCCGAAAGAATCCCTAATGCGGACTTTGGACCGATCCCGGACACGCTCGTCAGCAGGACGAAGGCGTCCTTTTCCTGTTGCGTGACGAATCCGAACAGCTGAATGGCATCCTCGCGGACATGCGTGTGGATGCTCAGCGAGACGGTCTGATTGAGATCGGGCAGATTATAAAACGTGCTGAGAGGAACGAAGACTTCGTAGCCGACTCCCTGGACATCGAGGGCCAGATGCGTCGGCGCCTTAAAGGCCAATCGGCCTGTCAATAAGGCGATCATGTGTCGATCGTGGGAACTCCTGAATTGGGTGGACGGTCGCTATCCCGCGACGGCGGCGGCGATCTTTTCCATCACCTCGTCGGAAATGTCGAAGTTCGCGTGGACTTTTTGCACGTCGTCATGTTCGTCCATGACTTCCATCAGCCTGAGCATTTGCTCGGCGTCTTTTTCTTCCAAATGGACCGTGTTCTGGGGAATATAGGTGATTTCCGCCGATACCGACTCGATCTTGGCATCGGTCAGCGCCTTCTTGACGGCTTCAAAATCGTGCGAATCGGTAATCACTTCAAAATTCTTTTCGCCGACTTTCACATCTTCGGCCCCTGCATCGAGCGCCAGGGTCAAGAGCGTGTCCTCGTCCACCTTGCCCTTCTCGATCGTAATGAGGCCCTTCTTGTGGAACTGCCAGGCTACTGCCCCGGCTTCGGCCATGTTCCCATGATTCTTGGTAAAGAGGCTGCGAATCTCGGCGACGGTCCGGTTCCGATTGTCACTGGTGATTTCCAAAAAGACGGCGGTGCCGCCAGGCCCATAGCCTTCGAGCGCGAATTCTTCATAAGTCACGCCGGGGAGCTCCCCCGTGCCGCGCTGAATGGCCTTCTTCATCGTGTCACCCGGCATGTTGGCTTCTTTCGCCTTGGCGATGGCCAGCCGCAGGCGGGGATTCCCGTCAGGGTCGCCGCCGGAGCGGGACGCGATGGTCAACTCCCGAATAATGCGCGTGAAAATCTTCCCGCGCTTGGCGTCTTGCGCGCCTTTGTGCCGCTTAATTGTCGCCCAATGACTATGGCCACCCATAAGAACTCCTCCTCTCAGTCAGCGACAATCTGGCTGACGAGAGCTCGCCTGCTGCCGCAATCGATACGATGCGTTAGACCTAGCATAGGGCTTTCCAGAGTGTCAATCGGCTCACGCCGCAGCGTTAGATAGAGCGTCTATTCCGAATACAACAGGAGCTGCACACCGATCGCCAGAATGAATACCGCCCAGACGATCTCCCCTTTCGTGCGCGCCCAGCCCGCGAGCGGAGAAAGCCAGGCCGAGAGCAGTTTGGCCAAACCTGCCGAAATGGCCAGCGTCCCCATGACCGCATGATCGGATGCGATCTGTTGCGCCGATGGGTGATCGCCATGGGAATGGGCAAACAACATCGCCCCTCCAAGGATGGCGAACAATGGCAACGGAGCCGTCCAAGCGGCGTGAACCATACGGTCCTGCCGTCGCAAGACCTCAATAAGCCCCACCGTCAATGAGAGCACCCCGTACGTTTTGTGCTGCTGGATCTCCGAATCGTGGCCCCAAAACGTTTCCGCAAAACTCAATGAGCCAATCGGCCAGGCTTGATGATCGCTCCAAATCAAGAGAAAGGCCCCCATCGCGGCCAGCGCGCCGGGCAGCAGCAGCCTTGTCCAATTGGCGGCCGAAACTCGAAGAGCCGGCAGCAATTCAGACGCCCCGACCAGAAGCACGAAAAAGCCTGCCAGATGATGATTCCGCTCCGAGTAGGCGACCCCTTCTTGGGACCCCTCCCAGCCGGTGGCGATTCCCTCGGATCCGTGATGGCCGTGCCCATGCTCCTGCGACGAATTGGGCATCGCCCCAGGCTCATGCCCGCCAGGCTCGGCAAACGACAATCCGCCATCCCCGCACACCGCTGCCAAGACGAACGCAAACCCGAGTGCCAAGATGGCGGAGGGATTCGTTCGCATGAGGTGCCGGAACGCTGGTAAAGGAAAGGCCCATCCGGCAGCCCGGATGGGCCTTGGCAAGACTTGGTCTCTATCGCCCATATCGTTTTTACATGAACTTCATGAACTTGTCTTTGGTCTCGTCCATCACTTGGGCCGTAATCGTGGCCAAGCCACGCTCTTTGGCCACCCGTTCGATTTCCTTTCGGGCCATCGGCCGGATGAAATCGGGGATGTTCTCCAACCGCTGTTCCGCCTCGCGAGACCAGGTCATGCCGTTGGGCGAATCGTTCTTGGAGTCATCCATGACTTGGAGCGTGATGGAGGTGAATCCGTTCTTTCTGGCGTAAGCTTCGACGCTGCTCTGCACCATCGGCTTCACAAAGGCCGGCAGCCGGTCGAGCTTTTCTTTCGCATCCGCGGTCCAGGTGAACTCCGACGAAGCGGAAGCGGTCTGGCCCGGCTTACCGCCGGTCGTCAGCCCCATTTCCGCGACCATGGCGGAGAAGGGACAGCCGCCACTGGCTTTCTCGCCAGGTTTGGCAGCCGTCGGAGCGGCCGCTGAGGCCACCGGCTGGCCCCCTTGAATCTTCTCGTTCAGATAGGCGCCCATCTGCCCGGCACCGGCTAAGGCTTCATCCTTGAGCGTTCCCCTGGTCATTTCAAATGGCTCGGCCGCCACTGTCCGCCCGCCCAACTTCACACCCAGCGAACTGACCATTTGCGTTTCGCCCGGATTGGTCACCATGGAAAACTTGGCATTGCAGGACGGACAACCGAAAAAGACGCCGAGCGCCCCTTCACCGGGCTTCTCGACCTTTTCAAAATTCATATAGGTTTCGCAGTTCAAACAGACGAATTTCATAGATACTCCTCCCGCATCCTCTCGTTACAACTTATCCGCTAACACCTTCTTGTAATCGAGCAAGGTGCGGATACGACCGGCAATTTCCTGATACCGTTGAATGGTCGGATAGGCTTCATCGAGCAGCGGCTGCCCCTTATCAAACGTGCGGGCAAGCTTTCGATCGAACGGCACACGCCCGAGCAGCGGAAGATCCAGGGCTTCGCACATCGCTTCGGTATTGCCCTCGAACAGCTCATTGACTTCGCCGCAGGACGGACAGCGGTACTCGCTCATATTTTCGACGATACCGAGGACTTTGATCCCCATGTCACGGGCATAGGTCACCGATTTCTGCACCACGTCGGACGCCACTTCCGACGGCGTCGTCACAACGATCGCCCCGGCCAGGTCCGGGATAAATCCCGCAATGACCGGCGGCTTATCCGCGGCGGCGCCGGGAGGCAGGTCGGCCAGCAAATAATCCAGCTCGCCCCAGATGACATCGGCGAGAAACTCCCGGATGACATTCATTTCCATCAGCCCGAGCCAAACCGGGCTGACATCCATCGGCCCCTTCCAGCGAACCGGAGAGGCATCGCCGAGAAAAAAATCCATCGACGCCACTTTCAAACCGAGCGGACCGACGGGAGGAATGGCTCCGGCAGACGTCATGGTCAGGGATTGGCCATGCAGGCCCAGCATGCGCGGCACGCAGGGGCCGTTCAAATCCACATCGAGCAGTCCGACCCTGCCCCCTTGGCGGGCAAAGGCCAGGGCCAGATTGACGGTCGTCATGCTCTTGCCGACGCCGCCCTTCCCGCTCATCACGGCGATCTTGTATTTAATGCCCGCCATGCGGGCATGCACCTGCTTGGTTTGCTCGGTAATCTGCTGAACGACCTTGGCGTCGTCCGAATATTTGAGCTTGCCGAGGATGGCCTTGAGGTCCTTTTCAGGAGCCATAATACGTCCTTTTTACGCAGGATAAATCGATGAAACGATACCGTAACACAGCGGTTTCTGGTGAGTCAAACCAAGCAAAAGAGGGGGCCCCAGGAGGAGCAGGAACCGGAGGTTCCTCTCTCCCGGAGACGCCCTGGCTAAATCGAATATTGGAAGGTCGGCTTGGCGCCGATCGCCTGAGCCAGCACCCCCCGCTTCTTGAGCTCGTCCATGATTTGTTTCGTGGCCGCATCGAAGTCGGTCGGGCCGCTCAAGACAATGTCGGTGTTCGGCGGCGGCTCTTCGTTCGTCTTGGTCATATGCACGGCGATCACGGGAGCCGGGTGCACCAGGGTTCTGATGGCCTGGGCCGCCTCCTTATAGGCAAGGCCAAACGGATTGGTGGTTGAGACCACGATCAACCCCGTATCGATCAAAAGCCGGGCCACCTCGCCATAGCGCCGGGCCATCTCATCGGTCTGCCCCCGCTCTTCTTCGGAGAGATCGGCATCGAGTCCGCGCCGTAGATTTTCCCCGTCAAGCAGGTACGCATGGCGGCCATCCGCGACCAAGCGAGTTTCCAGCTTTTTGGCCAGGAAGGATTTCCCCGTATGCCGGCCTCCGGTAAACAGGACGATCGCTGGCCGGT
>Ga0169931_10007442_pt1 | contig 16226 bp, 9 predicted proteins | sample Kivu_15m_20L_FD_129675 | JGI IMG/M metagenome (GOLD analysis project Ga0169931, IMG submission 129675) | Freshwater microbial communities from Lake Kivu, Western Province, Rwanda to study Microbial Dark Matter (Phase II) - Kivu_15m_20L... | ecosystem: Environmental > Aquatic > Freshwater > Lake ...
ACAGGATCGAACGTGCCGCTCGTGAGCACGCGCGCCGCGAGCACTTCACCCTCGAGCTCTCCACTGCCCGCCGTGACCTCGTCGCGCCGCGGCGTCGCCGGCGTCTCCCCGGACTGCGGCTCCAGCTCCCGCGGCAGCGCGGCTTCCGCCAAGTCCTCCTGCGTGCGCGCCACGCCGGACGAGCGCTGCGCCATGCGCACACCCCACAACACCGCGACCAGCGCAATGAGGAACAGAGCCGTCAGATACGCGCGCAGCCGCATGCTCACTTGTCTAGCAGTTGCGATGCCACTCACGCCATCTCCGCCGGCTCGCAGAGCACGTCAAACTCCTGCATCATCGGACCCTTCACGACCTCGATGCGCGTCGGCTCGAGGAGCGGCACCTCCGCGTAAGACCAGGAGCCGTCGCGCTCGGACCACAACTGCAGAACCAAACGATACTGACCGGCCATGACCGCGAGTGTGTCGACTTGGCGGCCGCTCTTGAACGCCAGCGTCTGGCCGTTTCCGAAGCTTCGGTCGCGCGACGAGACGAGCTGGAGAGTGGGAACGAGCCCGCGCCGCGCGGCATGGGCGGATGGCGTCAAGTGGAAGCGCAAGGTGGGCGCCTCGTGAAGCACGACAGTCCCGCTCACTCGCACATCTGGAAGAAACTCGCGCAGGTACGACTTGCAGCTCACGACCACATCGACAGGCTCGCGTCCGAGCAGAAAGCGAACACGAGAATCGCCGCACTCAAACTCCGCCTTGGGGCCGCCGTGGTGCAGCTCGACCTGCGGGAGGTGTGCAATCGGCAGGCCGCGCGAGTCCACCAGCGACAGCGTGATTTCGCGCAGCTCGCTCGAGAGGTCGAGCGGCTCGAGTCGCGGATCCCGAGAGGTTCCCGTACTCTGCACTCGCAGCCCCTCGACCCGCGCGAACTCGCGCGTCGTCTGCAGCTCGTGGACCTCGAGCAGCAGCGCTCCTGGCCGCAGGCCGCGCAGCTCAAAGCTGCCGTCGGGAAGCGGCGTGGTGATGGCGAGCGCGGCAGACTCGGTCGACTCGCGGACGCGGACCCGTAGGCGCTCGGCGGCGACCGACTCATGCAAGAGCAGCCGGCCCGCGAGCGTAGCCGCCGGATCCAGCACGAGCTCGATGTCGCGGCTGCCCGCCGTGACGGTCACGGGCTCGCTCGTATAGCCAAGCTTCGCGGCCTCGAGAACCAGCTGCGCAGCGTGCAGCGGGGTGCGCAGCTCGAAGTTTCCTTCTGCATCGCAGCGGACGCGCCAGCTCGAGGTTGGACGCTCGAAGGTGAACCAGCCGGACTTTGACTCGAGATCTTCAGGAGTGACCAGCGCGCCGCCAGATGCCTCGCCCGTCGCGAGCCGCACGCGTCCGCTGGCGAACACGGGCAGCGGCTGCATGCGAACGTCGCCAAGCTCGATGCGCTGCGTCATCGCCTCCCGCGGCAAGGCCAGCCGGACCCTGCCGAGCGCATGGCCTTGCGAGTCGCACTCGAACGCGTCGAGCGCACAATCTTCGTCCAGCTCCGTCGACTCGGCGAGGTCAACCTCGAAACGACCCTCGACGTCGGTGCGCAGCCGCGCGGACAGCGTGAGGCCTACTTCATCGTCGAGGTCGTGAACGCCATCGAGCGGCAAGTTCGCGTCCGAGAAGACGGTGCCATCGAGGCGCAGCAGCCGACCCCCGATTCCGCCGGCGCTCGAGGCCCGCACCTCGATGACCGCGCGCTCGCGCGGCTGGAGCGGTCCGCTGCCGCGGGCACGAAAGTCGATGTCGAAGTCCTCGTCCCGCACGAAGGCCGCGAGCCCGCGCCCGAGCTCGACATGCTCGAATAGCGCGGGCTTTCCAGGCTCGAACGTGCGCTCGACGTGCCGGAACTTGTGCGGCCCAGGAAGCTCGCCGCCTCCAGCGAAGTCGGAGCTCAGGAGCGCGAGACTCACCGTGTAGGACTGCCGCGCCGGCGCACCGTCGCGGTCGAGCGCCCACACTTCGCACGCTCCCGTCCGCGGAAGCGTGAACTGCACGACTTCGTCGGGCGGCTCTTGGGGCGGGAACGCGCGCATGGGCGCGTCGTCGAGCAACTCGTCAACGACGAGCCACAGCGCTTCGTGCGCGCCGTACCGGGTCGCGAGCGGCGCCTTCCAGCGCACGAGGCGCGCGATGCCGTCTGCCTGCGTGTGCGCAGCCACGATCTCCTCGCTCTCTCGCTGCGCACGCAACTCGATGCGGACGCGCTCCAACGGCTGTCCTTCGCCGTCGACGACACGCACGCGCAGCTCGACGTCGGGCTGGAGTTCGATGCGCAGCGGCGAGCTCTCGCCAGGCGCGAAGCTCGCGCTCCCAAAGAGCCCCGGGGCGCGCGCAATCACGTGCACAGCGAGCGCGCCGTCGAGCACGAAGCGTCCCTGACCGTCCGCAACTCCGCGGCGAGCGTCCGGCGGCAGGCTCGCATCGGGCAGTGACTCGGAGAGCCAGCGATCGAAGTCCTCGCGTCCGTCCTTCGCTCCCCACCACACGATCTCGGCGCCCGGCACGGCACGCGAGCTGCCCGCGCGCATGGCCCGCACCTCGCGCGCCGAGCTCGAACTCGGCGGACTCGAGAACGTGGCCGTCTCGCTCGCGGCCTCGAGGTCCGCGGCCGGCTCACTCTCGACGCGCCGTGACTCACCGCCATCGCTCCACGCGGCTCGCGACTGCACGGCCGTGCTTTCCGGCTGCGCGCTCTCGATTCCGGCGTCGCGCCCGCACAAGTTCCATGCGAGCACGCCCGCTGCGGCAAGAAGCAGCGCGAGCACGATGGCGCACTGCAAGCGGCTCATGGGCGACGCAGCGCCTCGAGCACGACCTTGAGCGGCTCTTCCGGGCAGCGCACCTCGAAGGACTGCTCGGCGGGCAGCTCGCGGACATGGATGTCGAGCGGCGGCATGTCGAGCGGCATCGTCTTCCAGTTGTCTCCGCGCAGGGTGGCGCGCAGCGTGAGCTTGAAGTTGCCTACATGGCGCGCGCGCAAACTGGCGCGACCGTTCTCGTCGAACTCGGGCTGCTCGAAGTCCCACGAGAAACCGGCCTTGTCACCGCGCTCGTGCTCGAGGCTGATGCCGAGCCAGATGTCCGGCGGCAGCACCACGCGCTCAGCGAGATGAAAGCGCACCGTCGGCGCCGGTCGCATCACGACGGTGCGATCGTCGTTGAGCACCTCGATGTACTGCGTGAGGTAGTCCTCGCCCATCACCGACACGGCCGGCGGAGGATCGCGCACGAGCACGGCCGCGCGGCCCGCGACGATCGGCACCCACTGGTAGTCATCGCCATTCCCGTCGGCGTAGCGCGCGATGACGTTGAGTCCGTCGCTGAGCGGCTTGCCGGATCCATCGAGGATCGTGAGCGTCGCCACGCGCAGCCTGCCGCCGAGCGAAAGCGGATCGAGGCGCGGGTCGCGCGTCGTTTCGCCGCTGCGAACCTCGACGCGCTCGACGCTCGCGAGCGGCTCGTCGCCCTCCATCGTGCGCACGTCGATCGTGTAGCGGCCCGGCCGCAGCCCGCGCACGAAGAACTGCCCATCGGCGAGCACGGGCACCCAAGGCCCCGCCAGCTCGCCCGAAGACGAGCTGTCCGTCCTCGCCGTGATGAACAGCCGCACGCCGCTCGCGAGTCCGTCCCACTCGACGCGTCCCGCGACCTGGCCGCCGGGCGCGAGCACGAGCTCGACGCCGCTCGCGCCGCGCTCGACCGCGATGCGCTCGCTGCGCAGGTCATCTTTGCCCGCTTCCAGCCGCACGCTGCGGAAGCGCTCCGGCAATCGCAAGTTGAAGCGGCCCGCGGCGTCGCTCAGCGCGAAGGCCGTCTGTTCCTCGCGCTCTTCTTCATCCTCGTACCCCGCAGGCGCCGCCACATACACGCTCACGCGCACTCCACCGAGAGGCCTGCGCTCGCCATCGAGCGTGACGCCGCTCGCGAAGGTCGGAACAACGAGGAGCCGCACGTCGCCGAGGTTGAAATCTCCCGGCGTGAGACGTGCCGGGAGTGTCACGCTGGCACTCGCAACGCTGTCGCCGCGCGCGTCCACCTGCACGAGCTCGAACTGAGTCTCGCTCTCGCCATCGCTCCAGTCGCTGCGGTTGAGCTCGATCTCGAAGCGTCCCCGCTCGTCGGTGCGCGGCTTCACATCGAGGTCGTAGGCCTGCGTGGTGCCGTCGTCGTCGTCCACCCACAGGTAGCGCACGCCGAGCGACGAATTTGCGAGCGGCGTGCCGTCTTCCCGCAGCGCTCTTCCGACGATGCTCGGACGTCCGTCGAGCTTGACCTCGACCGTCACGCGCTCGCCCACGCGCCGGATGCGCGGCACGCGCGCGGAGAAGTTGGCGAGTCCGTTCGGCCGCGACGCGGTGGCAATGAGCGCGGTGCCGGGCGCAATACCGCGAAACACCGCGACGCCTTCCGTGACCGCCTCGCGCCGCACGACCTCGTTCCCCCACCAAGGCTGGAATTCCTCGATGTCGATTTCATCCTCGCCGACGGTGCTGAGCTGCACGGCGAGCTGCTCGCGCACGAGCTCGCCGTCGCGGTCGACGACGCGCACCTCGCACTCGCCGCCATCGGGCAGCACGAGCTCGATCGGCTCCTTGGGCGGGTTGCGCGCGTCGAACTCGAATCCAACCGGCTCGAGCGTGAGTTCTTCGAGCACGACCGCGAGTCGCACGCTCGTCTCGATGCCTTCGCCGAGACCGTGAAAAGCGTGCGGAAAGCGCGCGAGGCCTTGCACATCCGTTTCGGCGCGCACTTGCGCGTAGCCGCGCATCGAGAGATCGCCCACCACTCCGACGGTCACTCCCGGCGCAGGCTGCCCCGCGCGATCGACGACGCGCACGGCGAGCGACGCGTCGCGGCTCAGCACGACGCGCATCGGCGGTGTTTCCCCAGAGGCAAACTCCGCGCGACCGCTCCAACCCTCGCAGCGCGCGAACACGCGAATGCCGAACTCCGCATCGGGGAGGAGCGCGACGCCCTTTGCGCTCGACAGCGCTCGCTGGTGACCAACCGGAAAGCTGCCTTCATCGCCAGCGCGCTGCAGCCACAGACCGAGCGCATCGGGCGTGCCACTGTCGCGCGGCGGCAGCGGCCACCACAGCACCTCGACTCCCGCGAGCGGCGCAAAGTCCGTCCCGCGCACGATGCTGACGGCTCGCAGCGCGGAGCTCGCGCCCGCAGTCACACTCGCGGCTTCCGGCGCAGCCGGCGCGGCCTCAGCGGCGTCCGTGTCGCGCCGCTCCGGTGCGGCGCGTTCCTCGAGCGAACCGAGCTCCGCCGCGAGCTCCGGCGTCGCCACGCTGGCCGACTCCGACTCCGCGGCACCGACGTCCTCCACGCCTGCGGGGAGGAACAGCCACAGGACGACCGCGAGGGCGAGAGCGATCGCGGCCGCGATCAGCGCGGCCGACGGGCGCATGGCTAGTGGTGCGCGCCGTGGCCGTGGTCGTCGTGGCCGTGCGCGTGCTCGTCACCCTTCTGCTCGCCGATCAGCTCGGAGTACAGGAACACTCCGAAGGCGAGGAAGCACATCGAGATGGCGCCGACGCCGACGGCGATGACCGCCCAAGGACCGTAGGTGGCGAGGAACTGGTGGATGCTGTGCATGTCCATGGCGCGAGATTGTCCGGTGAGGGTGCGGCTTCGTCCAGAGCCGGGGGGGGCGGCGGAGCGTCGTGCTAGAGCTTGCGGAGCCAGATGTTGCGGTAGCGGACGGGGTTGCCGTGGTCTTGGAGCGAGATCGGGCCGGTCTCGGGGTGAGGCGCGTAGGTGGCGACTTCGCGATGGCGCGAGGGACCCATGAACTCGCGGGCATCCTGCACGAGCACGCCGTTGTGGAACACGGTCACGCGCGCGGGCGCGAGCAGCTTGTCGCCGTCGAAGCGCGGGGCGCGGAAGACGATGTCGTAGCTCTGCCACTCACCCGGGCCGCGGCTGGCGTTCACCAGCGGCGGAAACTGGCCGTACATCGAGGCGGCCTGACCGTCGGCGTAGGTGCGATTCTGGAACGAGTCGAGCACCTGAATCTCGTAGCGGCCGAGGAAGAACACGCCCGAGTTGCCGCGGCCTTGGGAGCTCGACTCGACCTTGGCGGGCGTGGCCCACTCGATGTGCAGCTGGCAGTCGCCGAACTGCTCGCGCGTCTCGATGCCGCCCGTGCCGTTGACCTCGGCGTAGCCGTCCTTCACGAGCCACTTGGCCTCGCCGCCCCCGCCGGTCCACGCGGCGAGGCTCGAACCGTCGAACAGGACCACTGCGTCGCTCGGGGCGCCGCTCGCCGCCCCCGGCGTCACCACCGGCGGCACCGGGCGCTCGATGTCGTGCACGCGCCACTTCTGACCGGGGAGCAGCGGAGTGTCCGAGTAGCCGACGGGCGGCTGGCCGTCCTGACCGAGGGCGGAGTTCGAGGCGTGCATCAGGGTGGTCCCGAGCGAGAAGGCCGCGACGACGAGCGCGAGGCCAAGGGTGGCTTGCTGGAGCTTCATGGCGGGGCGGATCTTAGCGGGGGCGTGCAGAAGCGCGCGTCGCCCTTCCCCCCTTGCCGCCCACACGCCTGTGGGGGACGATTGCGGAGTCCTGACTGCGGCCACGCGGCCGCGGTCCCGCCCCTTTCTTCCCTCCGGACGTTCGCATGCGCCTTCGCACCCTCGCCGCCACCCTCCTGCTCTCACCCGCGGCCCTCGCCCAGAGCTACGACTTCAGCCTCGACTCGCTCGCGTCCAACACGCTGATTTCGCTCGATGTCTCCCTGCCGCTGCCGGGGACCGCGATCGGCAACTACGACGCGACGACCAATCCGACCGGCACGATCACCTGCACGAGCGTCTTCGGCACGTGCAACAACACGAGCTTCGCGATCAACGCGACGCTGCTCACCGCGCCGCAGATCGCGGGCGAGCCGGGCGGCACCTTCCGCGCGAACGTCGACACCGCCACCGGCACGATCGCGATCACGGGCCTCGCCGTGAGCCCCGCCGGCCGTCAGGCGAACAGTGCGGACCTGACGCTCGAGCTCAACTACCCGACGTTCCGCACCCGCCAGCCCACCTCGGTGTTCCCCGGCGGCTTCACGCTGCCGCTGCCGCTCGGACAGGGCACGCTCGACAACGTGCTGCTCGTTCAGAATGCGCCGGCCGTCGGCACGCTCACCGCGAGCGGCACCGCGGACGTCTGGAACGTCAACATCGTCGTGCCGACGAGCCTCTCGCTCGACCTCGACCTGCTCGGCAACGCGCAGACGGTGGGTCCGGTGCCCTTCGCTCTGCCGCTCATCGGCACGCTCAACCTCTCCGGCTCGCGGCCGCGCCTCGTCGTCACGGTCGACCAGAGCGGCAACCAGACTCTCCCGAACCCGGCGCCCGGCACGGTGCTCGAAGACATCGCTTTCCCGATCCCGACCGTGCTCCCCGCCGGCGGCACCGCCAATCTGGTGCTCGACCTGATTCCGGGCGACCTGACGCTCGGCTTCTTGACCGACCTCGACTGGTCCGCGAACGGCACGCCGGCCTGCTCGGTGACGAGCTACTGCTCGGCCACGCCGAACACCTTCTCGAGCGCCGGCGAGTGCTCGGTCGTGGGCTCGAGCTCGCTCGCGCTCGGCGGCTTCGCCCTCTCCGCTGCGGGCGTGCCGCCCGCCCACGCCGGCCGCTTCTACATGAGCCGCACGCAGTCGTTCCTGCCCTTCGGCGACGGCAACCTGTGCCTCGGCGCCCCGGTGCGCCGCCTGCCCGTGACCTACGCCGGCCCGCTCGGCAACGCGCTCTACAACGTCGACTTCGCCGACGCCGGCCAGCCGACCTCGCTGATCCGCGCGGGCGACACCTGGAACTTCCAGTTCGTCTTCCGCGACCCGATCGGCGGCCCGCTGACCTTCAACACCACCAACGCCGTCAGCGTGCTCTTCTGCCCGTGACGCCAGCAGACGGCGAGCCGGGCGAGAGAGCCCGCGCCGTCGCCTCGGGCCTCCTGCGGCCCCTCGAGCACCGCTCCGCGCGGGCTCGGGGGGCCGCGGCCGTTGGCGCGTAGTCGATTTGGCCTACTTTTGGACTGAATCTAGTTCTTGAGTCACTCCAAAAACGGGCTAGAACACGCCCGTGATCGACCCCTCCGAGCGCCTGCGTGCCCATGGCCTCCACGTGACTGCCCAGCGCCTCGCCGTGCTGCGCGCGGTCGAGCGCCATCCGCACCGGCCTGCGGACGAAATCGCCCGCGCCGTGCGCAGCGAGCTGGGCACGATCTCGCTGCAGGGCGTCTATGACGCGCTGGCGATCCTGAGCCAAAACGGACTCGTGCGCCGCCTCCAGCCCGCCGGCTTCCCCGCGCTGTTCGATCCGCGCTCCTCCGAGCACCACCACTCGATTTGCCGCAGCTGCGGCGCCGTGACGGACATCGACGGCCCGCTGGACGCGCCCGAGTGCCTCGCCGCCACCGCCGCGACCGGCTTCGAAGTCGACGAAGCCGAGCTGCTCCTCTGGGGTCGCTGCCGCCCGTGCCGTGAAGGCGACGCGCGCGCCCGCACCTGAGGACTCCGCCACGCACCGTGGACGCCGCGCCCCCCAAGCGCCGCGCCCGCTCCCGAACTTCCCATCCTCCCATCCCCAACCCAAGAACCTGATGAACCATCGATCCCACTCGGGCGCCTCCGAGGCGCACAGCCCGTCCCTCACCCGCGCAGCCGCCCTCGCGCTGCTCCTCGCCACGACCGGCCTCGCCGGGTGCCGTGCGACGGAGAGCGCCGCGACCGCGCCGGCCGAGCCCGCGCAGTGCCCGGTGATGGGCGCCGAAGCCGACCCGAGCTACCGCCACACCGCCGCGGGCGCCATGAACAACGGTGACTGGTGGCCGAACCAGCTCAACCTCAAGATCCTGCACGCGAATACGCCCGCCGCGAACCCGCTCGGCGCGAGCTTCGACTACGCCGCCGAGTTCCAGAAGCTCGACATGGCGGCGCTCAAGAAGGACCTCGCGAGCATGCTGACCACCTCGCAGGAGTGGTGGCCGGCGGACTACGGCAACTACGGCCCGCTCTTCATCCGCCTCGCTTGGCACAGCGCCGGCACCTACCGCGTGACCGACGGCCGCGGCGGCTCGGCCGACGGCACGATCCGCTTCGCGCCGCTCAACAGCTGGCCCGACAACGGCAACCTCGACAAGGCCCGTCGCCTCCTGTGGCCGATCAAGCAGAAGTACGGCAACCAGATTTCGTGGGCCGACCTGATGATCCTCACGGGCAACGTGGCCCTCGAGACCATGGGCTTCGAGACCTTCGGCTTCGCCGGTGGCCGCGCCGACGTGTGGGAGCCGCAGGAAGACGTGTTCTGGGGTCCGGAGAGCGAGTGGCTCGGCGACCAGCGTCACTCCGACGCGCGCGACCTCTCCAACCCGCTCGCCGCCTCGCAGATGGGCCTGATCTACGTCAACCCGGAAGGCCCCAACGGCAAGCCGGAGCCGCTCGCGGCCGCGCGCGCGATCCGCGAGACCTTCGGTCGCATGGCGATGAACGACGAGGAGACCGTGGCGCTGATCGCCGGCGGTCACACGCTCGGCAAGGCTCACGGTGCCGCCGATCCGCGCAAGTACGTCGGCCCCGAGCCGGAAGGCGCGCCGCTCGAGGAGCAGGGTCTCGGCTGGAAGAACAGCTACGGCAAGGGCCACGGCGCGGACACGATCACGAGCGGCCTCGAAGGCGCGTGGACCTCGACTCCGACCGAGTGGTCGCAGGACTACTTCGCCAACCTGTTCCGCTACGAGTGGGAGCTCACGAAGAGCCCCGCCGGCGCGCAGCAGTGGAAGCCCAAGGGCGACGCGGGCCGCACGATCCCCGACGCGCACATCGACGGCAAGCGGCACCAGCCGGTGATGTTCACCACCGACCTCGCGCTGATCATGGATCCGGAGTACCGCAAGGTCTCCGAGCGCTTCCACAAGAACCCCGAGCAGTTCAACGCGGCCTTCGCGCGCGCGTGGTTCAAGCTCACGCACCGCGACATGGGTCCGCGCGCGCGCCTGCTCGGCAGCGCCGTTCCCGCGACGCAGCTGTGGCAGGACCCGCTGCCGGCGGTCGAGCACCCGCTCGTCGACGCGCAGGACGTGGCCGCGCTGAAGGCGCAGATCCTCGGCTCGGGCCTGACGGTCTCGCAGCTCGTGCAGACCGCGTGGGCCTCGGCCTCGACCTATCGCGGCTCGGACATGCGCGGCGGCGCGAACGGCGCCCGCGTGCGCCTCGCTCCGCAGAAGGACTGGGCCGTCAACGAGCCCAAGGAGCTCGCGGCGGTGCTCGCGAAGCTCGAGCAGGTGCGCGGCGCGTTCAACGCCTCGCTCGGCGGCGGCAAGAAGGTCTCGCTCGCCGACACGATCGTGCTCGCGGGCTGCGCGGCGATCGAGGAAGCGGCGAAGCGCGCCGGTACGCCGCTCAGCGTGCCCTTTGCGCCGGGTCGCACGGACGCGACGCAGGAGATGACCGATGTCGCCTCCTTCGGCGTGCTCGAGCCCACGGCCGATGGCTTCCGCAACTACTCGCGCGGCGGCTACGACCGTCCGACGCCGGAGCTGCTCGTCGATCGCGCCCAGCTGCTCGAGCTCAGCGCACCGCAGATGACCGCGCTCGTCGGCGGCCTGCGCGTGCTGAATGCCAACGTCGGCGACAGCAAGCACGGCGTGTTCACCACGCGCCCCGAGACGCTCTCGAACGACTTCTTCCTCAACCTGCTCGACAACGGCACGGCGTGGAAGAAGACGGGCGACGACGCCTACGAGGGTCGCGATCGCAAGAGCGGCGCCGCGAAGTGGACCGCGACTTCGGTCGACCTCGTGTTCGGCTCGAACTCGCAGCTGCGCGCCATCGCCGAGGTGTACGCCAGCGCCGGCGGCAACGAGAAGTTCCTCGCCGACTTCGTCGCCGCGTGGACCAAGGTCATGAGCCTCGACCGCTTCGACCTGCCGACGCGCTAGCTCTTCGCTGCGCACCAACTTTCGCTGCTCAACCACGCGGGCCGTCCGAGATGCAAGTCTCGGCCGGCCCGCGCCGCATTCGAAGCGAGACGCTGCAAGCGAGCGGGCCGCGCTCGCAGCGTCGCTGCGAGCGCGGCCCGGGAAGCGTCGAGACGCGGGCGACTAGAAGCGGTTCCAGAGGTACTGGTTGGTGACCTCGTGGTGGAACTGCACTTCGGCGGCTTTGACCATCGTGCCGAGCGCCTTGGGGCAGCGCTCCGCCTGCGCGAGCTTGAGCTCGGCGAACTTGTCGTGCACGCGCTCGCCGAACAGCTGGCGCATCCACTCGCTCTGCTTGAAGAGCCGGATGCTGTCGAAGATGTTGTCGGGGAGGAAGCGCGTGCGCGTGCGCTTGGCTTCGTCCTTCGCGTCGGCCTCGGGGCCTTCGAAGCCCGTGCGGAAGAGCGCGTAGAGCGTCATGTAGATGTTGGTGTCCGGACCGACCGAGCGGACCTCGATGCGCGCGCTCTTCTCGTTGCCGAGCGGGATGCGGATCATCGAGCCGCGGTCGACGGGCGAGACCTTGATCTGGTTGGGTGCCTCGAAGTGCGGGTCGAGGCGGCGGTAGGCGTTGACGCTCGGGTTGAGCACGAGGCACAGGTCCGAGCCCGCGTTCAGGGTGCGGTCGATGAACTGCCACGCGAGCTTCGAGACGCCGTCCTGACCCTTCTTGTCGTAGAACAAGTTGGTCTTGCCCTTGCCCACCGAGATGTTGGTGTGCGCGCCCGAGCCGTTGATGCCGACCACGGGCTTGGGCAGGAACGAGGCGGTCATCTCCATGCGCGCGGCGATCTGGCGGCAGAGCAGCTTGTAGAGCTGGAACTGGTCCGCGGCGATCAGCGCCTCCGCATAGGAGAAGTTCATCTCGAACTGGCTCGGCGCGACCTCCGGGTGGTCCTTCTCGTTGGTGAAGCCCATGGCGCGCTGGGCCTCGGCCGCGGCGTCGATGAACGTGCGCAGCGGGTCGGAGGGCAGCGAGTGGTAGTAGCCGCCGGTCGAGACGTACTCGAAGCGGCCGGTCTCGTGGAAGTGGCGCTCGGCGTCGCGGCCCTTGAACAGGAAGCCCTCGATCTCGTTGGCGGCGTAGCAGATCGAGCCGTCCTTCTCGTAGCGCTCGGCGAGGTACTTCTTGAGGCAGCCGCGCAGGTCGCCCTCGTAGGTGCGGCCGTCGCGGCCGAAGACCTCGCCGAAGACCAGCACCTTGCCCGGGCCGAACACGTCGGAGGGCAGCCAGTAGAAGGACGCCCAGTCGATGCCCAGGCGCAGATCGCTCTCCGCCTGCACCGAGAAGCCGCGGATCGAGCTGCCGTCGAAGGTCAGGTTGTCGTAGCTCTTCAGCAGGAACTTCTTGTCGTAGTCGAGCATGTGCAGCCGGCCTTCGAGGTCCGTGAAGCACACGGTGACGGCCTTGATGCGCTTCTCGCTCTCGAGGTACTTGATGCGCTCCTTCTTGATCTTCTCGGGATCGACGCGGTCGATCCGCTGCGCCTTGGCCTCGAGGTTCATGACCTCCATCTGGTCGTAGGGGATCTGCAGGAAGGTGCGCAGGCTCGGGTCGGCGGTCATCGGGGTGCTCTCCTCTTGGGGGATCGTCCGCGGCGGGGATGCAGCGCGCGGGCGGCCGGGGCCGCGTCGGGGCCGGTCAGGGTGGCGACCAAGGCTTATCGACGGGTCACGAAGGATAAAAACGACGCCGCGAAGGATAATTGGAGCCGTGGGAAGGTCAAGAATGCGGCTCCGTGGCCTTGGCACCCCGAGCGTCCTAAGTCCTTGTCCCCGCGGGCCCAGCCGCGCGCGGCGCGGCCGCCGAAGCGCACCGCTAGCGCAGGGCGCCGAGGCCCTTCAGCTCGGGCGCGGACTCCGGCGCGAGGCGCCAGTCCGAGTCGAGCGGGTCGCGGAAGGCCGGAGGCAGGTCGATCACGCCGCTGCCCTCCCAGCCGCCCTGCACGTTCGAGCGCCGCACCGTGAGCGCGGTCTCGCCCGCCTGCGGCAGGACGGCGAAGGGCTGGCCGAGGTTGTCCCACACCAGCGCGCCCTCGACTTGGACCTTCGCGCCGTTGCCGAGCGCGACGCCGCACGGCAAGCCGATGCGCGGCACGCAGCGGTTGGAGACGAGCGTGCAGTCGCGCAGGTCGAGCTCGCCGCCGTCGACATAGGCGATGCCGCCGGTGAGCTCCGCCTCGTTGCCCGCGAGCAGGCAGCGCGAGAGCCGCGCGAGCGAGCCGGGCGCGACATACACCGCGCCGCCGCGTCCCGTGTGCGTGATCTGACCGTTGCGCCACAGCGCGCAACCCTCGAGCTCGACCTCGACCGGCCCGCTGATCGCGAGGGCGCCGCCGAACGACGCGCCCTTGTCGACGACGAGTCGACCGACGCCGCCCGTGAGCGTCACGCCGCGCACTTGGACGCGCGCGCGCTGGGACTCGTCCGTGGTCGGGAACTGCACGTCGAGCACCGCGGCGCCGAGCCCGCGCGCGTCGATCACCGTGCCCGCCGCGCCGAGCTCGCCGACGATCGTCACGGGGCGCCGCACGCGCAGCGCCTCGCGGTACAAACCGGCCTTGACCGCGATGCGCGCACCGGCCGGAGCGACGTCGAGCGCGCGCTGGATCGTCGGCTGGTCCTCGGGCACGCGCACGAGCGTCTGTGCGCTCGCGCTGTCCTCGGCGACAGGCGCGGGCAGGCCAAGCTCCTCGAGTCCGCGCGGCAGCGAGAGCACGAGCCGCGCGCCACCTTCCTCCTCGCGCGCGGCCGGCGCGGGCTCGACCCAGCGGAAAGCTCCGAGGTCCCCCACCGTCTCGGTGAACTCGGGCCCAAGGGCGGGAGCGCGCGCCGGCGACTCGACCGACAGGCGCCAGTCCGAGCCGGTCGCGTCGCGGAAGGCGGGCGAGAGCGCGCGGATGCCGCGCTCGACTGCGCCGCGCTCGACGATGCAGCGCTGCACCGTGAGCTTCACGGTGTCGCTGAACGAGCGGAAACCGCTGACCTGCTCGCCCGAGTTGCCCCACAGGATCGAGTCGACGACTTCGAGCTCCGCGCCGTTGGCGACGCCGATGCCGCCCTGCTGCCCGAGGAAGTTGCCCGAGTAGTTGTCGACGAAGGTGCAGTGCTCGAAGCGCCCGAAGCCGCTGTCGAGCATCGCTCCGCCGCCGCAGGCCCAGGCCCCGTTGCCGACGAACAGACAGCGCCGCACGAGCATGCGGTTGTTGCCGCCCGAGAGCAGCAGGCCGCCGCCGAAGGTCGTGCCCTCGCGACCGTTGTCCCACATGGCGCAGTCCTCGAGCGTGACGTCGAGCGCGCCGCCGAAGATGAACACGCCGCCGCCGTACCAGTCGCCGCCGGGGTAGGACGACGGCACGTTGAGGCCGAGCCCGCCGGTGATGCCCAGCCCGCGCACGACGACGCGCAGCTGCGTCTCGCTCGGCGGCGCGTCCTTCTTGCCGCACCACACGGTCGGCATGCGCTCGCCACTGCCATCGATCAACGTGCGCGCGGCGCCCGCGACGCCGACGACGGCGATCGAGCGGTAGCCGAGCTTGAGGTTCTCGCGATAGACGCCCGGCCCGACGAGCACGACGTCGCCCGAGCTCGCCACCTCGAGCGCCGCGCCGATCGTGGCGTGGTCCTCCGGAACGCGCAGCCGCGTGCCCTTGAACTCCTCGAGACCTTCGAGCGGATCGGCGTACTCGCGACCGAGGTCCTCGAGCCCGACGGGCGCGCCGAGAATGCGCCACGCGCGCAGCGTCTGCATCGACTGCGAGCGCGTGCGCAGCTTCTCGATCTGGTGCGAGCCGAAAGCCTCGATCAGCGCTTCCTGCGCGTAGTCGCGCACGTCGACCACCGACTCGGGCGACGGCGGCAGCGGATCGCGCGTCCACGCGTAGGCCGCGAGCGCCGAGACGAGCGCGAAGGCGGCGAAGCCCCAGCGCCGCAGGCGCGGACCGACGAGATAGGTATCGAGGTCCGCCTTGAGCGCGTTCGCGCTTTCGTAGCGCTCGACCGGGTCGCGCGCGAGCGCGCGCTCGACGATTCGACGCAGCGGCGCGGGCATGGCGGGCGCAACTTCGGCCAGCGGGCGGCGACGGCCCTCGATCGCGGCGCGGCGCAGGTCCTCCCACGTCTCGCCCTCGAAAGGGCTCGCGCCGCTGCACATCCACAAGAGCAGGATCCCGAGCGCGTACACGTCCGAGCGCTCCGTCGGCGCCTCGCCGTCGAGCACTTCGGGCGCCTCGAACACCGGCGAGCCGAGCGTGCCGCCGCGGCGCAGGCCTTCCGAACCCTTCAGGCGCGCGACGGAGAAGTCGAGCAGCACCGCGCGGCCGTTCGACTCGAGCATGACGTTGTTCGGATTGACGTCGCGGTGCAGGATGCCCGCGGCGTGCACGGTCGCGAGCGCACCAGCGATGTCGCGCGCGATGCGCGCCGCCTCGCCCGGCTCGAGAATTCCGCGGGCCGCGAGCGTCTGGCGCAGATTGCGGCCTTCGATGAACTCGAGCGCGATCAGCAGGCGTCCCTCGCTGGCAGCAGCGGACCAAACGGAGACGACATTGGGATGCTGAATGCGCGCGAGCGTGCGCGCCTCGCGCAGGAACGTGCGCTGCGCCGACTCGTCGTTCCAGCCGGAGTACACGACCTTGAGCGCCACGCGGCGACCGAGCGTGAGGTCCTCCGCGTCGTAGACCGAAGCGTGCACGCCGCTGCCGAGCAAGCCGAACGTGCGAAAGCCGGCCTGCATCAGCTCTTCGAACTTGACGCGCGATTCCGGCCCCGGCTCCGGCGCGGGTCGCGGAGTGCCGAGCAATCCGGCGAGTCGCTGGAGCGCGTCGCGCTGCGCGGGCGAGAGCGACTCGAGTTCCTGCGCGGAGAGTCGGGTCTCGCCGCTCAGGATCTGCTCGATCAATCGCTCGCGCGATTCGGAGTCCGTGGTCATGTTCGTCAGGTCCACACTTGCCGTCGGGGCGCGGGATGCGCACACTTCCGCCGCCGCGTGCCCGCACATTGTGCAGTCCGTACGCGCAGTTGCGAATGCTTCCCTCCCAAGAATTGATCGCGGCCGCTCGACGCGGAGATGCCGTGGCCGCCGAGGCACTCTTCGCGAGCCTCTACGGACCGCTCGATCGCTACCTCAGCGGTCGCCTGCCGCGCGAGGTGCGCGCGCTGTGGGAAACGGGGGACTTCGTGCAGGAAGTGTGCGTGCGCGCTTGG
>Ga0169931_10007443_pt1 | contig 16225 bp, 15 predicted proteins | sample Kivu_15m_20L_FD_129675 | JGI IMG/M metagenome (GOLD analysis project Ga0169931, IMG submission 129675) | Freshwater microbial communities from Lake Kivu, Western Province, Rwanda to study Microbial Dark Matter (Phase II) - Kivu_15m_20L... | ecosystem: Environmental > Aquatic > Freshwater > Lake...
GATTCGTCGGGTATTGTAAATAAAAATACGAGATCGATTATATGTAGCGAGTCTTTTACTCAAAGACTGCCTATAACAGGTAAGAAATTGGTAGAGATTAATAGGTCAAGTGAAGGTACAACAAGTGCATATATTTTAGATTTAAGTAATAATAGTAAAGAAGAAATTAGATCTGAATATTTACCTAAAGAACTAAGTTATGCTAAAGATACTTGTAAACTAAGACAGTATTTAAACTCTGTTTGGGTTAAGAGTACTGAAGTCAATGGAAATGAACATAAAATAGAAATGATTCCAAGATTGCTTGGAGGAATGAAAAATGATGATGATGATGTTGATGAATTGTTTGATAGTATGAAAAGTAAAGTAAAAAACAACTAGATGAAACATCAAGAAAGCAAGTAACAGCAACACTTAAGGAAGCGCAGAAAGAATTTGAGCAAGCGGAGCAGAAAAATGTTTCTTCGAAGGAAGTTTCTGAGAGTATTGCAAGTCGTATAGTTGGTGCTATAAAATCTGTTGCAAAAGCCTTTGGCGATTGGCTATCTTCAGTGTGGAATAAAATCACTAGCGTATGTACTATTTTTTAATTTGTGTTAATTTAAACAGAGGAGGATTTTATGAAGTCTAATAATAACATAAATACAAGTTATTATACGAATACAAAACAAGTATCGGAAAAATCTCTAACAAAAGTAGAGGAGAATAAAGAGTTAAATTATATAAGTAATAGTCACTCAATAGACAACTCTAAAGTTACTCTCAATCAATCATCAACTTTAATTCTTCAGTCTTTTGATAAAGGCACTAGTTCCTTTATCAAAGAAATAGTACCGTCACTTGAACAAGCTTATTTACATTTTTTGCAAAATGATTTCAAAGATACTGAAGTGGTACTTGTATGTGGTGATACTGGTGCTGGAAAAAGTACGTTGATAAATTATATTAGTGGTGAGCCGATTCAAATAACCAAGTTGAAGGATATAAAATTACCTGTTTTAGATTGTAAGACAGGTATTACTGAGATTGGTCATGATAAGGAAAGTAAAACGTCTATTCCAAAGCGTTGTGAGATTGGTAAAATGGTTTTTTGGGATTGTCCTGGTTTTGAAGATACGAGTGGGGCAGCTCAAGATATTGTTAATGCTTACAGTGTGACGAAAATTAAAGGACATGCCCAAAATATAAAAATCTTGGCAGTAGTTGAAGAATCATCGATTATTGGTACAAGAAGAGGACAAGCTTTTAGAGATATGATTGTTAAACTTGATAAGATGTTTGGATCTAATCCAAGACTACTAAATGCAACAGTATTGTGTTTTACTAAGACATATAACATCGAGGATTATAGATCTGAATTATTAAAAACAGTAAAAGAGAAAAGTGAATTAAATTCATTTCAAAGAGAATTTTTGCATACGTTAGTTAAGAACGAGAGTTTTGTTGTTTGTCCTAATCCAGAGCCAAAAGATTTGAATACTACTTATCCCGAAGTTTATGGAAAAAATTTGGTATCTCTAATCCAAAAGAGTACTTCTTTAAATGATCCAGAAATTAATCCAGTAATTTCTCCTAAATCTTTGTTGCCTATTAATGAATTACGTGAATATGCCAATAATGAAATAAAACAAAATTTAGAAAATATACTGGTTGTGGTTTCAAAAGGTTTTAAAAGTGAAGCTTTAGAAGAGTCACTAAGTAGAATGAAAACTATTTTTTCTATCAAAAATGAGTATGATGATGATCAAAATATGCGAGATATTGAAATGATAGTAAAACTGCAATCAGTTGTAGATGGTGATACTAGGTTTGAGGAAAGTTTCAAGCGCATGAAGTTTTTATCTACTGAAGTGTTAGAGGAGATAGTAGGTAAATTTATTCCAACTGCAAACAAAATTGAATTTGCGACTATAACTGAGCCTTTTATAGAATTTTCACGTAATAGTTGTAAGTTTTTAATTGCTAATGGATGGTCCAAGGAAGATGCTTTTAGTGTTATAAAAGATCAAAAGTATACACTCAATAAGATGTCGTCCCAACAAAAATATGGACATGATAAGTATTTAGCAAATACTAAGAAGTAGTATCTATAAAAAACTAATAGTTTATATAGAGTTATGAAAAAAGTATAGCCTATCCTGTTGTTACAAGATAGGCTTGGTGTTGGTTCGTTTAACTCGACTGGATTTCTTAAAAAAATACGATTCAGTTGTCAGATTTTAAGGTATTATTAAAGAATAGCGATTTTTTTATAATTACTCAGCATTCCCATTCTTATAGTTTTGTTGAAAAATGAAGTGTCTACCTCTATATGGTTCTCCAAGAGATAATATACATCCAAGTAGTATAATATAAACTAATAAAATAGAAATTTTACTTGACAAATTTCTATAAATCTTATGTCTGTGGATTAATTTGTATCGAATTAAAAAGTGAAAGTTGACTTGCTTAATAATATATCTTATACTACAAGATAAGCAAACAAAATTAACTATAATATTAGGAATATTCAATGACTACGTTAACTGTATATATAGATGATGAGCTTAATAATATGATCGCTAAAGCAGCAGAGACAGTAGATAGGTCTAAAGCGTCATGTAGTGCGCAAAGCTGTTAGAGCTTATTTAGAAGACAATTTTGTTGCTGAATAATTTAATTAACCTAAAAATTAAAGAGGAATTTATGAAAAATAAAAATGAAATAATGGAAGAAATTAAGGTGTTAAAAAATAGTAATCCAAATCAATTTAAAGGGTTAAAAAAAGAACTTAAGGAATATATTGCGCACTTATCTACTGATGAAGATAGTGATTATAGTGTAGATAAAATCATTCCCAAGAAGCAAGAGTTAAAGCTGGATAATGACCTAAAAGAATATTTTAAATCATTAGGTGATAAACGTGGAACTTCTGATTTGCTTTTAGATCTAGTTGAAAAGGATTTTTATGAGATTAACAAGCATTTAAATTTTGAAGGTTTAGATAATGTTGAAGTGTTACGTACATTATCTAATAATATCTGTAGCAATGAATATAGAGGTTTATACGATATAAAAAATGATGTCGCATTGAGCATTTATGTAGAAGTTAAAACTCAGTTAGAGCTTTTGGGCGAAGATGTAGCTGATATTATTAGTCATTATGATTTTGTTTAAATAGTATTTGATAGTGTATTAAGTATGAAAAAAAAGCATACAGAAAAGAAAAATGAATTAGACCCCAATTTTTTATACTCTATTGTTGGGCTGGAAGATAATTGGCAAAAGTTTGATTATAACGAACGAATTTTAGATGCTTTTGCTAATCTATTTCACTTTAAAGCACCTGTTACGGCAGTACATAAGTATCAAGATAACCTATGTGTTTCTTATAATACACAACCTGAAGAGTATATGAAAATTCAGGCTAAGTTAGGTAAGTATATTCTAGCATCAGGATCAGCTGATAATTTGTTAACATTTTACTTGTTATTAAATATTGATTTTCTAGATTTTATAGAAGGCCAATGTAGATATGAATGGCAACAATTACATAAAATTAGCAACAGTACGATGAATTTTAAAAGTTTTAAGAAAAAATGTATTGAAGAAAAGAGCCATCCAACGTCTTTATTAGAGCTAGAAGACTTTATGTCTTTGATAAAAGAAACTAAAGCTGTATTGCAACTATCTATTAGTAACTTTTGTTCAAAGAAAGAGGAAAGTTTTAAACAGGTTAGCAAGATTCAAGATAAAATACAAAAGGCACTGAAAGTACAAGAATTCAATAATACTTTTGATGAGATTGAAAATGATTGTTTATTAAAATTATTTGATGAATTAAAGAAATGTAGTAACGTTGTAAGTGCTTATGAAAATATTTTGTTCAGTATAAAAATTGATAAAACAGAATTTAGAGAGTTATTGTTTCACCCTATACAGGACTGTTTTAAAGCATCTTATTTTATAAAACAGGGATATAAAATAAATGATATAATTATTTTGGATAATAAAGATAATGTGCATGCTGATACTAATGTAGTTGATCACTTTCCACTCGTAAAATCTTTTGACTATATTGGTGTTTCAAGATTAGCTTGTGGATATTGTCATGAATATCTAAATCAAAAAATTGCTTTTCATAGAGGTACTCACGGTATAATAGATCCTCAATGGAAAATGAATTTATCTAGTCCTCAGGAAGAGGATTTTAAGGAAAGTATATCTGCCAAGGCTAAAAAACTGGACAAGGGAGAAGAGCCTTTGCAACATAGAAGATTATCATTTGATAGTTTTGAAGAAAAAATACCTGAATTGTGGAAATTAAAGGAAAAATTGGGTTTTATTAAACAAGATTTGTTTATTTTTGATGAACTAATAAATAGTAATACTAAACAAAGTGACTTTAAAAAAGAAGAATTAAAAGATGACTTTGATTTGCTAGATATTATTAGTAATGACCAAGAACTTAAGAATGTGGATACAGTAGGAAAAACAAATACTTTTTTAGACGAGTGTGATTAATCTCCATTTCTCCCATCCAATAACAAAGTAAAGTTGCAGAAATACGAAGTATTTGTGTCTTATTGCTAGATTTTTCTAACAAACCAAAATCATCAATAGTCGATAGTGAACAATTAGAATTTTTGAAGATTTTACATAAAAAAGAAAAAGCTACGATTATTTTCGTGGCTTTTTTATAACTAAATTTACTATTTAATACAAGTCTACTAATATTATTTTACGTATTTAGTTATGTTACAATAATCAAACTACTAATTTTAGATATTTAGATCAAAGAAAGACTGCGTCGGAAAAATCTGAGATACAAGGTTTATGCTTAGACCACGTAATAGCCCCTTAATAGCTTTAATTTTATTCATAATATGGCTGACTTACAAGTAATAAAACGGGCTTGGGGACAATGAGACAGCCAAGCCTGTAAATAACAATTGATCATCTTAAAAAAAATGATATACTAGAATAGTGGGGTAAGTGAACGTCGGCTTCATGTCGGGTGTCTTAGCTGTTTACAGACTTAGTCCTAGCTTACCTCACCTATCTGATCTAGAGAAATCTGATTTCTATCATTATAAAAAACGCCGTATCCCTTGATTCTTTTATCATCTACGTCTATAATCAATTTAAATTTATCATGTATTATCTTAAAATATGTATCTTCACTTTTTTCATACATTCGTTGTAATGCCCATAAGCAATAATCAATGATTTGAAGCCCAAAATAGTCGGAAGATTTTACACAAGATACGTTAAAATGACTATTTGATGAGATAAAATGCTTAGTACAAAATCTGTGCCTTGTGTTTAGTAAAGCTTCTTTTAGAGATTGATTTGTAAAGGTTTTACCGCGGCTAGCAAAAAAAATATTATAGTAATCGGCCTTATGAATATTTTTATCAAATAATCTTTTAACTAGATCATCGTAGATTTGCTTATCACCCATTTTTTGTCCATTGTATCCAAACTGTGTTTTAGCTTGCTCTATTAAAGCAGCTTTTCTTCGTACAATAACTTGTACTGAAAAATCTAAACTAGCAATATAATTATAAACTTCTTTCTTTATATCGATATGATCATCTTTTGCATGAAATTGTAATATTGTTTTTTTATACGAGGGAAAAGTCCGAAATTTTGAATTTGTCAATATTGTTTTTTTAAAACGCTCAAAATTATCATGGAAGTCAGTGCTTTCTTTTAATTTGATCAATCCAAGCATTAATGTTTTTGAAGAGCTTTTTACTGGTTCACCCTTTTTATTAAAAAGAGTTAAATCTCCTGACTCATCTACATAATAGGTTATTAAATTGTGTTCTCCCATTAGGTCATATTACCTATCAAAATTTTATCGGATGACCCTAGCACAAAAAACTTAATCTTACAATGACAAGCAATATTTAAAGAAACTCAGGCTTGGGGAGAAATGGAACAGCCAAGCAACTTAAGATCTTTCTATTGTTCTTAAAACAAGATTACAAACTTTAAGAATAGTCGAATGTCCAACAGGGTACAGCCTCTTGACAACCAAAACCTCTTCTAACCCATTATGTAAAACAAGGTGTAATAATTATTCAATTGACATTATGTAGCGAAGGCTTTAAAGTTAGACTAACTAATAATATTAAATCAATTTAAAAAAATACAGATATGGCTTTAATAGATACTCATTTAATAGTAAAAGAATTAATCGACGCAGGAACTTCGGAAAAAGAAGCTGAGGTACTGGTAAAGAGATTTACAGTTAGAGAAGAAATTAGTTATTTAAAAAATGAGCTAGCGACTAAAGCCGATATTTTTAGAATAGAATCAGATGTTTCTGAGCTTAAATCTGATATAAAAGCAATAAATACTAACTTAAAATGGCTAATGGCAATTATATTAGTATTGGTAGGGATTTTGCTGAAAAACATGACATGGTAAATGTTATGAACACTAAAAATATATTTCTTATTATATTAGCAATTCCATTATTGATAGGTGTTTTGATATTATGTGGTTTTTTTATAATAGATACGCTTTGTGGTCAGCAGAAATGCAAGGAAAGCAAGAATTTAGCACGAGCAGAAGGAAATAGAAAAATTGTTATTCAAGAAGCGTTAGCTAAAAAAGAAGCTGCTAATTATTTATCAGATGCAGAAATACTGAGAGCTAAAGGTGTAGCTGAGGCTAATAAGATTATTGGTGAAAGTTTAAAAAATAATGAAAGTTATTTACGTTATTTATGGATCAATAATTTAGATCACTCTACAGAAAAACAGGTTATATATGTCCCAACAGAAACTAACTTGCCTATTCTAGAAGCTGGAAAAAGATAAATTTAAAAAATGTATGGCATTAATTAAAATAACATTCTTCTCAAACCTATGACTGGCAAAAAAGTTGGATACATTAGAGTTAGTACTGCAAAACAAAGCACAGAGCGTCAATTATCAGATCTTGACTTAGATATTACTTTTACTGATTACGCCTCTGGAAAAGATACAAATCGTCCAAAACTTCAAGAAATGCTAAACTATATTAGAGATGATGATATTGTTATTGTTCATAGCATGGATAGATTAGCTCGTAATCTTGATGATTTACGCAAAATCATTAAAACTATCACTGGTAAACAAGCTCAAATCAAATTTCTTAAAGAAGGACTAGAATTTATCGGTAACAAATCTCCTATGTCGAATCTTATGCTTTCTCTTATGGGAGCTTTTGCCGAGTTCGAACATTCTCTTATTAAGGAACGCCAAATGGAAGGCATTGCTAAAGCGAAAGCTCGTGGCGTTTACAAGCGAGAAAAATCTTTAACCAACGAGCAAATAGCTAACATTAAACAGCAAATATCCCAAGAAACGTCAACAATGCAAGTCAACAAAACCCGTCTTGCTAGAGAATTCGGTATCACAAGACAAACTCTTTATAGTTATTTAAAAACATGACCAATCGTTCTAGGGGTTCTTTGCGGGAAAGCATGGATTTTCTTGCCATAGCTGTCTAGCCCCTTAGTTATAAGGCATATAGAGGACGAGTTGATTTTAAAATGATGAGGTGGTGATGCATTGAAACCTTGTTAGACTAAAGTGTGCAACTTTTAGGTAATTTTCATGGTAAATATAAAATACTTAGATTAAAATTTGCTGGTATATAATTATTTTTTTGATAATTATATCTATAAAGAAATATAAAAAAATACCTAATCAAGTATGGAAACTTTTAATATTGATACAATAATTTTTGTCGGGTTTTTGATTATTAATATTGCATTAGGTCTAGCCTCTAGCAGAGGTATTAAAACTATCAAAGAATATGCAATAGGTAACAGAAATTTTAGCACAGCTACTCTTGTAGCCACTCTTGTTGCTACTTGGATAGGTGGGGGGTTTTTTGTTGAAAATATAATAGAAAATTACGAGCAAGGACTGTATTATATTTTTACATCACTAGCTCAGGTAATTTGTTTTTTAATCATAGCATGGTTTTTCGCTCCTTATTTAGCTTGTTGTCTAAATAAACTATCAATAGCAGATTTTTTAGGTGGATTATATGGCAATAAAGTAAGATTCATAACAGTAATATCTGGTTTTATAAGCATTTGCGGCATTATAGCTATACAGCTAAAGGTAGCAGGTTCTGCATTTGAGTATATACTCAATATACCTAGTATATATGGTATTTTAGCAGCTGGGTTTGTAATAATTCTATACTCTTCTTTAGGAGGGATAAAATCAGTTACTTTTACAGATATAATACAATTTTTTACTTTCGGCACCATTATACCTTTACTAACCTACTATATATTCACAAGTTTTAATGATCTAGACTCAATTATACATACATTGATACATAATCAAAATTACGACCTGACTAAAATTTTTGACAGCTCTAATCTTAAAACTTGGAATTATTTATTTTTGTTTTTCTATTGCCTAATACCAGGTTTTGATCCCGCGATCTTTCAAAGAATTGCTATGTCTAGTAGTTATCAACAAGTATCAAAATCTTTTTATATAGTGGCTCTCGCTTGCTTGTTTCTAACTTTATCTATGATTTGGTTATCTATAGTATTACTTAGCAAAAATCCAGATATTCCATCAAATGAAATTATAAAAACTTTTATTTATGATAGTGCTCCAGTTGGATTAAAGGGACTTGTTTTAATAGGAATCATGGCGATGATAATGTCAACAGCGGACAGCTATATAAATTCTTCTTCCATTTTGCTGACATATGACTTCTGTAAATCTTTAGGCATAAGAGTAAAAAATGAATTGCTAACCGCTCGTATAATATCGGTATTGATAGGAATATTCGCTATTTTGCTATCTTTAAAAGATAGTAGTATTTTTAGATTGGCTTTGTATTTTCTTTCTTTTTATATGCCTATTGTTACTGTGCCATTTATAATAACAATACTTGGCTACAGAACGCCTTCTGAAAATGCTGTGTTATGTGGAATGGCAGCTGGGTTTTTTACCACATTACTATGGAGTTATTGTAAAATAACAGTAATCGATTCACTGGTACCAGCGATGCTGGCAAATCTTATAGTATTAATATCTGGTCATTATTTACTAAAACAACAGAATGAAGGATGGATAGATAGCAGAGTATCTAGTGTCTTAATCGCTATTCGTCAAAAGCGAAAAGAAAAAACAATAAAGCTCTGGAGAGAGCTATCAAATTTCAATATTGGTACTGTTCTTAGAGTCTGTAAATATAATTGCCCTAAGGGTGAGGGACTAATTTCTATATTAGGGTTATTTGTTATTATTTCTAGCTTCGGTAGCGTCAATACCCTTGTAAAAGAGGTGCAGATGCAATTCTCACAATTACTGTGGTATTCTTATCCAGTAACACTTTTCACTGCTACTGTGCTAATCACTTACCCATTATGGTTACAACGATGGAAAGATACAGACCTGCTTGCCATAAGTTGGAATCTAACAATGTTTTGTATTCTGATAGTTTTTAATTTTTTGATGGTTCTTGTTAGTAATTTTTCTGAAATGCAGTTAATGATATTTATGGCAAATATCTTTTTAGTCTCGTCGCTAACAAGGTGGTGGTGGGCTTTGTTTGCTATTGCGTCAGGAGTATTTATTAGTCTGTTTTTCTATGAAAATTATCTGGTAGCACACACAGTGTCTAACGGAGTTTCATCATTACAATTCAAAATAATTTACCTATTAATATTAATATGCAGCACTGTAGTTATTTTTCTCAAACCTAAACAAGAACAGCAAGAGCTTACAGAACAAATAGCTGACCATCTTAGTGAACAAGTACATGATATAGATGAGGAATTGAAAAAATCAATTGAAGTTAAAAATGAGTTTCTACGTAATTTAGAACATGAAGCACATACTCCTATTGTCGGTATTACAACTATGGGACAAGTTCTTTTTGAGAACTACGACAAATTAACAGAAGAACAAAGACGCAAAGGTTTAAAAGAAATATCAAAAAGTTCTGAACGTCTATCAACTCTTGTTAACAATATGATTGACGTATCTAAACTCTCAAGTCTCAACTATGTGTTAAATAAAACACTGATAAATTTAAGTGATTTAATATATCAACGTCTAGATCATTGTAAAAAACTATATTTGGAAAATAAGGACTTAGAATTTATCTGTGATATAGAAGACGATCTATTGGTAAACTGTGATGAACATTACATTACCTCAACTCTGGATAATTTAATTGTCAACGCTATCACCTACAGCAAAGATGGTGAAATCACTATCAAATTTAAGAAGAACAATGATTTAGTCAAGTTTAAGATTACTGATGAGGGAATAGGGATACCACAAAAAGAACTATATACTATTTTTGGAACATTTACAGTTAGCTCTAGGACTAAAACTCCAGCAGGAGGTAGAGGTCTAGGTCTTGCTCTATGTAAAGGTGCTATAGAGGCTCACAAAGGGCAAATCTGGTGTAAAAGCAATGGTAAGAAAGGATCTACTTTTTCCTTTACATTGCCAATAGATGATTGTAGTCACTTCAGTAATCCTTGATTTGCATAGCTTTTTATAGAAAGTGGCGGCAAAAGAGCTTGTTTTAACACTTGTCCAATTAGCAACATATAAGCTCTTCTCTAAATTAATGATCAGAGCCTATGTCCCTTAGGTTAAGAGGCTAGCAACTGATCGAGAATTTCTATTTGTTGTTTGACCAACTTAAGATCAGCTATCAAAACATTTTTTCTTTCTGAAGTAGCAATTGCGTTATCACCTAACCAATACAACTCACCATCGCTAAATAAAACTTGAGAATATGTAAGTAAATTTTTAAGTGTTTCTTTTGGATTCATAATTATTACCTAATTTATTATTAACGTTAATTAATTTTATACCAACATAAATAGCTACGCAATTTTATCAGTCATTTAGCGTGACATACTCTGCCAAAAACTCCCTTAGTTTTTTTACGTCATCTTCGGTTTCATCTAAAGCTTTGGTAGCCGCTTCTTTCAATGTTTTTAATCTTGGCTCAGTTTTTTCAAAACCGCCTCTAAAAATAACTCCTGCCCAATTATTAACATTATTTATGTCACTCATGAACCAAGATAAAGTCTCTAGTGCAGGATAATTTTCAGGCAGAAGAGTATTTACCGTATTAATCTCAACAGGTATTATTTTTTCAGGCTCAGGTAATATTGTGTCGTCATTTTTCTTAGACATTTTATCCTCATTTTTTAATTGTTATTATTATACTTCTTCTACAGTAAACCACGCTGGTCCAATACTATCTTCAGTACCTTTAATTTGAGTAAAAGAATTCCAAGTTATACGTAATTCGACTCTAGTTGATACAGACGTAGTAATATAGGCTACTGTACCAGCACTGCCCACCCTATCCGTGGTTGATATAGGTGACGGCGCTCCACATGTTAAACCAAGAGCAGTACCATTATCAGAATTATGCCATCTCGTGGCATTGTAGTTGGCGGATACCACATTATTAAGTGACGCAGTTAACTTATAAGTTTTACCAGCAGCAAGCGTTATACGCCCTATAGATGACGTATTTGTAGAAGTATTATAGCTACTTGAAGTATCAAGAGTAATATTTGTTCCTCTAACATAAGCAATTCCGTTAAATTTAAAATGATCGCCTACTGCTACAACATCCGTATAACCTGTATTAACATATCCATGTAAAATAGATTGTGCAGTTCCACCTGAGCTATTATCTACATACTGCTTTGTAGCTGCATCCTGACCATTAAGAGGATTAGCAAGCCCAGTTATGTAGTTACTATTCATAGCTAGTGTGTTAAGTACAACCATACTACCTGAATTGTATACAGCTAGATTATTTCCTTTCAGTGTGCCTGTTTGAGCATTAATATTGCCCGTTGTTATTAAATCATTGGTAAGCAAATCAAATGTTCCACTATTTAAAATTCTAGCTCTTGTTGTACCATTTGTTCCAAATTTTATAGTAGCTGTACCAGAAGACCATACATACGCTTCATTAGTACTATTATTAAAACCAAACTCTGCTGCACCAACGCCATTATTTTGTATATAAAAACTAGTTGCAGTAGATGCGCTATTAGTATTATTTAAAGTAAACCCATACGTAGAACTACTAGTTGTTAAAAGATTTGTCCATAAACCTAACCCATTAAGAAATAATGATGAATCAGATGGATAACCCGATAGTGTATTTATTGGTATATTGGAAACCGCAATCGTAGGATTGCCTGATGCACCACTACCATTACTAATACTTACTCCAGTGCCAGCAGTAAGGCTTCTATTTACAAAACTACTGCTACCCGTTCCTGCGCTTGACAAGCTAACAAATCCTAAACTATTAAGATTATGCAAGTTTTGTAGCTGAGTACTTAAAGAAAGAGTTGGATTACCAGCTACCCCATCACCGTTGACAATACCAAGTCCTGTCCCTACTGCAATATTCCTGCTTGCATAAGTATTAGCGGCAGTTCTTGTTAAAAAGCCATTTGTATTTAAAGCAGAAAAACCCAGAGCGGTAATCAAACTATTTAACTGACCTAAATTAACTCCGTCGCTATTTGCAGTGCCATTAGCTAAATTAGTGATTTTGTTTGAGTTTAGTGATAAATTACCTGTTATAGATAAGCCAGATAATGAAACACTTTTAAAAAAAGACACGCTATCTGTTTGTTCATCATAACCCCACAAAGGTGTAGCTAATCCAAATCTATCGTACTTTTCAAAGTTAAAGTTTCCAAAAGTTCCTGTAGTAGATAATGAATGATTAAATCTAAAACCTTTCATCGTAGGAGTTAAAAACTCAAACGTAGAATTAGCATTTACGTTTGATATCGGAGTAAACCAGTTAATTAACGTCAATGCACTATCGCTTTCTCCTGAACTTGGATCTTTATTAAAATTAAACAGCTGCCTATTGCCGAAAATATCAAGCTCAGGAGCTATGTTTTTTAAAAATAACGGCATTATAACACCTCGTCATTTACAGCTTGTAATAGAGCATAGACATCTTCGTCGACCTCTAGATCGTCTTGGATAGCTAGAGTGTACCAATTTACCCCATCGCTAAATTCTGGTCTTACTAGCGGTTTTTGTTTCATTGTTTTAACTTAATTAATATTTATAAACTAGTATTAAATCTAAACATTCCTAACGTTGGGGTTCCTGGTCTTTGAGCTGTTGTTCCAGTTGGTATAGTTACTGACGCATTACCTGGCAACACTGGATTAGTAGCAATACTAACTGTAGCAACCCCACCAGTAACACTCACATTAATTTGATTTGTAGTACCGAGTATTGAGGTAAAAGAGTTTTGATCGGTTTTAGCAAAGGTAAAACTGTCCGTTCCAATAGTAGTTATTGTTGAAGTTAACATCCATAAACTTGCTGCGGATAAAGTACCGCTAATAACAGATACTGTATCACCACGTACTGTTTGTGCTACCACGTCATAGTCTGTAGTGCGTGTTAATATCCAGTTTGTACTAACAGAACCCGTATTTGTTACTGTATATATACCATTTTGCAATCCAGTCGCTTGATCTTTTACTAAAACCCTATTTCCTATAGCTAAAGTTACTCCATCCATAACGAGAGCTGCTTGAGTACTGGAATTAGTTAAGGTTGCTCCAACACCAGAAGTGCCGTTAGCATAAGTAGCCGTTAAGTTAGCCGTTGTTGCTACTAAACAAGGTAATACAATCCTAATAGTATTTAAGACCCAGTTTTCAGTCGCTAACGCATACCAATTTATGCCATCATGAAATTCCTGTTTCCCAACGGGTAAAGGTAATTGTGCCATGATTTTCTAACATCCCATAAATTACTAACTAACTTTGATTATAAACCCAGTTGTAATAGCTGAAAAAAAGAATCGTTATAAACTAGTGACACTTTTGTGAAAACAGTTAAATTCAAATTTCTATGTTATATCTTAACATTCCTACTTCCGGATTGCTTGGTCTTTGTATAATAGTGCCGGTTGGTATTTTTATATATTCCTGACCAGTAAAACGTGGGTTCGGTGTAAATACTGTTATAATGGGATGACTAATATTGTTAGTACCAATTACATCACCTTGTAAAGCAACCGATAGGTTTGCTATCGTCTCATTAATAGCCGAAATATCTGCATCATGATCACTTTTACTTTCTTTAGGCAAAACTGCTGTCGCAATGGTAGCACTGATAGATACCCCTGCAGGCACTAAAGGCACTAACGAAAAAGGTAACATTTGTTCGTTAAAATAGAGAGTAGACGTAGCAACTGCCGCTACTTCCGCAGCAGCAGCTTCAGCTGTTGCAAACGTATTACATTCAGTAATTGTAGCTTCTATTTCTTCTTGCAAATCTATAGGACGAACATAATCATCAACAAGCGGTATCTTCCCACCTGAGGCAATACTTATTACACCAGTCAGTACAGCACTTTTTAATATTCCTCCTGCTAAATCCGATAAACCTTGTGCGCTCGGTATTTTAGCATTTGGGCGTTGCATGATAAATGTTAAATCAGGCATATTATCTTCAGGCAATTTACTAGCTCTAGTTAATAATTTAGCTATATCATTACCTTGTTCATCCTGTGCATACGGCCTTATTAAGGCTAATTGCATATTGTTAATAGGAGCAGAAACATCAACATAATGCTTTCCTGCAATAGCTTGCGATAGAACACCTTGTCTATTATATAAAATACCATCATTTAATTCATCTAGCGCCTGAGCTTGAGTAAAAGTATAAGAAGTCCCTAAACCATAGAGTTGTTTTATAGGTTCCGGAATTAATAACATGGCAGGATTTTCCCATGCAAAATCTATGGTTTTTGTTTTTACAATAAATCCTGTTACATCTAGTCTTTTTATTGCCTGCGCAACTTTAACTTGCGTCATGGCTAAAGAACTTGATATCACTGTTTCTGAAGATGTATTGGTAGTATTTGTGCTACCGGCAAATATTTGGGGCAACCATGGACCGGACATCAGCCAATCAAAACCTGAAAAAGGATTAAATGTCGGATTTGGAATAGCCACAGGCGACAATGGTATTATAGACGGATATGGGAAAGTAGCCGCTCCCAGAGTTGGTAAATTAATAACACCGATGTTAATTCGCTCGATAGGTTCGTTATTATAATCCCCTATCCATATTCTATTATAATCAAGCTTATCTAGTCGCTCAAACCTATCTAAATGTCTTCGCAAATCTATTATATCTTGTCTTACGTCTAAAAGAACGGGTGATGGTTTAGCAATGCCGTCTTTACTGCCCAGTAGTACATAATTAGTATCGCAGGCAATATTGAAATTGATCTTATTATCTGTAAAATCAAATAACTTACGCCAATTGCTATTATCAATACCACCAACAAGAGAATACATAGTTTGATTTTCTTGCATAAAAGCAAACATTCCTTCGCTACGTCTTTCTACAGTAATAGCATTCCTATTTAAAATACTAGTAATGCTATGTATTCCGCCTTTGCCCAAATTATCTAAATGAGTTGGGTATTGATCAATTAAACTAATCGGCCTAATATGACCACTGACTTTTATTCCTTTCATGCGGTTAAATGAGCTAATATACTTGAGATTTTATCACTCTCATTTGTGTAATGAGTATCAATTAAATTTGCAAGTTGGAGAAACCAAGATGCGCTGCTATTATCCATCTCGTTTGGAAATTCTGGTGAAAACTTTGGTTGAAATTTGTAATAATATACATCTTTAGCAAGTCTATTAGTTAAATAATCTAAATAGTACCTACTCCACTCCTCAGCCCCTGTCATTGCAATATTCATTATGCCAAATAATACTTCAACTGCATGCGCAGTACCAGTTTGCGATCCAGAGCCGTCAAAGCTCATATTACCGATACCGGTTCCAACATCTATTATTACAATTCTAGTAGCATTAGGCTTTACAGTTAATCCAATATTTATCGCAGCAAGTATTGGATCATTTGCATATATTCCACCATCAATATAATCATGACCATTAAATGTATGGGCAGGTAGATAAATGGGAGCTGCACTTGTTGCCCTGCAAACATTTACTATAGATTCAGTTTTACCTATAAAATAACTAGGGTCGTTAAAGTTTGAAAATACTACATATCTACTCATGTCTTGTTCAAACGAGGGAATTACAACAGGTACTTTTAAATTAGCTAACGTATTAGTCCCAAAATTATCCACTAATACTTGCTGTAATACATTATGCCCGTAGTTTGAATCTTCATAAGCTGATTTA
>Ga0169931_10007444_pt1 | contig 16224 bp, 13 predicted proteins | sample Kivu_15m_20L_FD_129675 | JGI IMG/M metagenome (GOLD analysis project Ga0169931, IMG submission 129675) | Freshwater microbial communities from Lake Kivu, Western Province, Rwanda to study Microbial Dark Matter (Phase II) - Kivu_15m_20L... | ecosystem: Environmental > Aquatic > Freshwater > Lake...
CGCACGCTGCTCAATTTCCGCGACGCGCGCATCGGTCGCCTCGATCCCTCCCTGTTCGAGGCACCGCGCGGGTTGCGCGTCGTGCGCGTGCGCGGCGCCGATGCGGCCGCGATGATCGAGAGCCTCGAGGCGATGCGCCGGATGGGCCGCCGCTGAGCCCCTCAGCGCAGGTTGAGCACCAGCGCGATGCCGACGCAGAGCAGCGCGACGCCCGCCAGCTCGTAGCGCGAGGCGCGCTCGCCGAAGGCGTAGCGTCCCATCAGGAACGTGAATACGAGCTCGATCATGCCGAGCGTGCGCACATAGGCGGCGATCTGGATCGTGAACGCGGTGAACCAGCACATCGAGCCGAGCGTGCCGGTGATGCCGACAAGCGCGCCCTGGCGCCAGTGCCGCGCGACCGCGTGCAACTGGCCGGGCTCGCGCAGCGCGAGCCACGCGGTGAGCAGGGCGGCCTGGATCGACTGCGCCCAGGCCAGCGTGTAGCCGGCGCTCATCAGGAAGCTCTCGTGGCCCAGCCCGATCGAGGCGGCGCGGAAGGCGACGGCGGAGACCGCGAAGAACCCGCCCGACGCCAGGCCCAGCAGCGCCACGCGGTCGGTCCAGCCGACGAGGAACTCGCGCCATGGGTCGGAGCTGGCGCGCAGCGATATGAGCATCACGCCGATCGTCGCGAGCGCGATCGCCAGCATGCCCCCGAAGGTGACGGCGAGGCCGAGGAAGACCGCCTCGAACAGCGCGGCCTGCACGACCTCGGTCTTCGCGTAGGCGACGCCGGCGGCGAAGTTGCGCCGCGTCATCGCCTCGATCAGCAGGGACGTCGCGAGGATCTGCGAGACGCCGCCGAGCAGGACCCAGCCGAGGAAGGCAGCGTCCGGGCTCGGCCAGGAAAAGCCGAGGCCGTGATGGAGCAGCAGCGCGTAGCCGATCGCGAAGGGAAGGCCGAAGGCATAGCGCGTGTAGTTCGCGCCATTCGTCGACAGCCGCCCCTTGAGGTGCTTCTGCAGCGCCGTGCGCAGGTTCTGCGACAGCGCGGCGGCGATGGTGATCGGGATCCAGATCCAGGTCATGCGCCGGATTGCATGCGGTACGATGCCGCGTGCGCGCGGTGCCCGCAAAGGAAAAGGGCCCCGCCATGCATCGGCGGGGCCCCGTTCCGTGCGCGCCGGTGACGAGGCGTCAGCTGCAGCCGGTGGTCGAGCCGCAGTCGATGCACTTCACGCAGGTGCCGTTGCGGACCATCTTCATGGAGCCGCACTCGCCGCAGGAGTCGCCGGTGAATCCGAGGATCTTGGCCTCGCGCACCTTGGTCGCGGCGTCGCGCGCGGGAGCGGCCTGCGCCACCGCCGCCGCTGGCTCCATCGCCTCGATCGCGAAGCCGATCGGATGCCGTGCCTCCTCGGCCTCGGCGGCCGGCGGCTCCGCCAGCGCCACGTCGCCGGCGTCCATCGCGCCGCGCGCGGTGGCGCCGCGCGAGCCGCCATCGAGCACGCGGAAGCGCTGGCGCACGAAGCCGGTCGAGGCCACGCGCTTCAGGCTGTCGAGCGCCGAGGATGCAGCCGCCGTCCCGGTCGCGGGGAGCGTCGAGTCGCCGGGGCCCTTGCCCGTCGTGTCGGGCTCGAGATCCTCGGTGTGGACATGGGCGAGGTCGTCGCGGCCCAGGTAGCTGATCGCAAGCTCGCGGAACACGTAGTCGAGGATCGACGTCGCGTTCTTGATCGTGTCGTTGCCCTGGACGACGCCGTTCGGCTCGAAGCGCGTGAAGGTGAAGGCCTCCACGAACTCCTCGAGCGGCACGCCGTATTGCAGGCCGATCGAGACCGCGATGGCGAAGTTGTTCATCAGCGAGCGGAAGGCGGCGCCTTCCTTGTGCATGTCGATGAAGATCTCGCCGATGCGGCCGTCCTCGTACTCGCCGGTGCGCAGGTACACCTTGTGGCCGCCGACGTTGGCCTTCTGCGTGTAGCCCTTGCGGCGGTTGGGCAGGCGCATGCGCTCGGCGATCGCGACCTTCTCGACGATCCGCTCGACGACGCGCTCGACCACCGTCGTCGCCTTGGCCGCGGCCGGGGCGGAGGCGATCTCCTCCGCGGCGTCCGCGCCCTCGTCGTCGCCGAACACGGCGGCGAGCGGCTGCGAGAGCTTCGAGCCGTCGCGGTACAGCGCGTTCGCCTTCAGCGCGAGGCGCCAGGACAGCAGGTAGGCCTGCTTGCAGTCCTCGACGGTCGCAACGTTCGGCATGTTGATCGTCTTGGAGATCGCGCCGGAGATGAAGGGCTGCGAGGCCGCCATCATCCGGATATGGCTCTCCACCGACAGGAAGCGCTTGCCGTTGCGCCCGCAGGGATTGGCGCAGTCGAATACAGGCAGGTGCTCGGCCTTCAGGTTCGGCGCGCCCTCCAGCGTCATCGAGCCGCAGCACCAGGTGTTCGCCGCCTCGATCTCGGCCTTGGTGAAGCCGAGCGCCGAGAGCAGGTCGAAGGACACGTCGTCGAGCTGCGCCTTCGAGATGCCGAGGCCGTGGATGCAGAACTCCTCGCCCAGCGTCCACTTGTTGAACGCGAACTTGACGTCGAAGGCGCTCTTGAGCGCGCCCTCGAGCGCCTGCAGCTGCGCCTCGCCGAAGCCCTTGGCGCGCAGCGCGTCATGGCCGATCGCGGGCGAGCCCTTGAGCGTGCCGTGGCCCACCGCGTAGGCGATGATCGCGTCGATCGCGTCGGGCGCGTAGCCCAGCGTGCGCAGCGCCTCCGGAACGACGCGGTTGATGATCTTGAAGTAGCCGCCGCCGGCCAGCTTCTTGAACTTCACCAGCGCGAAGTCCGGCTCGATGCCCGTCGTGTCGCAGTCCATGACGAGGCCGATCGTGCCGGTAGGCGCGATGACCGTCGCCTGCGCGTTGCGGTAGCCGTGCTTCTCGCCCAGCGCGAGCGCCTCGTCCCATGCGCGTCGCGCGGCGTCGACCAGCGCCGCGTCGGGGCAGTCGGCGGCGCGCACCGGCACCGGCGTGATCGACAGGCCCTCGTAGCCCGCCATCTCGCCATGCGCGGCGCGGCGATGGTTCCGGATCACCCGGAGCATGGCGTCGCTGTTCTTCGCGTAGCCCGGGAACGCGCCCAGCTCGTCGGCCATCTCGGCGGAGGTCGCGTAGGACACGCCGGTCATGATCGCGGAGATCGTGGCGCAGATCGCGCGCCCGGCGTCGCTGTCGTAGGACAGGCCCATCGCCATCAGCAGGCCGCCGATATTCGCGAAGCCCAGGCCGAGCGTGCGGTACTCGTAGGAGAGCTGGGCGATCTCGCGCGACGGGAACTGCGCCATCAGCACCGAGATCTCGAGCGTCACCGTCCACAGGCGGCAGGCGTGCTCGAAGGCCTCGACGTCGAAGCGGCCATCCGCGCGGCGCAGCGCCAGCAGGTTGACCGAGGCAAGGTTGCACGCCGTGTCGTCGAGGAACATGTACTCGGAGCAAGGGTTCGAGGCGTTGATGCGCCCCGAGTTCGGGCAGGTATGCCACTCGTTGATGGTGGTGTCGTACTGCAGCCCCGGATCGGCCGACGCCCAGGCCGCGTGCGCGATCTGGTCCCAGAGCTCGCGCGCCTTGACCGTCCTGTGGGGCTTGCCGTCGAGGCGCCGCGTGAGTTGCCAGTCGCCGCCCGACTCGACCGAACCGAGGAAGGCGTTGGTCACGCGCACGGAGTTGTTGGAGTTCTGGCCGGAGACCGTGAGATAGGCCTCGGAATCCCAGTCGGTGTTGTAGACCGGGAACTCGATCGAGGCGTAGCCCTGCTTGGCGAACTCGATCACGCGCTGCACGTAGTTCTCGGGGATCAGCGCCTTGCGCGCCGCGGAGATCGCCTGGCGCAGCGCGCGGTTGGCCTTCGGGTCGAAGCCCGCGTCGCCCGCCGCGCGGTCGCACGCGGCCATGATCGCGTTGAGGTGGCGGTTGCAGAGCTTGGAGCCGGTGACGAGCGCGGCGACCTTCTGCTCCTCGATCACCTTCCAGTTGATGTACTGCTCGATGTCGGGATGGTCGATGTCGACGGTGACCATCTTCGCCGCGCGGCGCGTCGTGCCGCCCGACTTGATCGCGCCCGCGGCGCGGTCGCCGATCTTCAGGAAGCTCATCAGGCCCGAGGATCGCCCGCCACCGGACAGCCGCTCGCCCTCGCCGCGCAGCCGCGAGAAGTTCGATCCGGTGCCCGAGCCGTACTTGAACAGCCGTGCCTCGCGCACCCAGAGGTCCATGATGCCGCCCTCGTTGACGAGGTCGTCGGCGACGGACTGGATGAAGCACGCATGCGGCTGCGGGTGCTCGTAGGACGAGGCGGAGCGGGTCAGTTCGCCGGTCCTGAAGTCGACGTAGTAGTGGCCCTGCCCGGGCCCGTCGATGCCGTAGGCCCAGTGCAGCCCGGTGTTGAACCATTGCGGCGAGTTGGGTGCCGCGATCTGCGCGGCGAGCATGTAGCGCATCTCATCGAAGTAGCTGCGCGCGTCCGCCTCGGTGTCGAAATAGCCGCCCTTCCAGCCCCAGTAGGTCCAGGTGCCGGCAAGCCGGTCGAAGACCTCCTTGGCCGATCGCTCGCCGCGGAAGCGCCTTGCCTCGGGCTCCGAGGCGAGCGCCGTGTCATCGGCCTCCTGGCGCCACAGCCACGGCGGCACCTCAGCCTCGGATACGGCGCGCCGCTTCGCGGGCACGCCGCGCTTGCGGAAGTACTTCTGCGCGAGCACGTCGCAGGCGACCTGCGACCACTGCGACGGGACCTCGATGTCGCGCGCCTCGAACACCACCGAACCGTCGGGATTGCGGATCTCCGAGTTCGTGGTCGTGAATGCGATGGCGGCGTAGGCGTCTTGCCCCTGGGTCGTGAATCGCCGGACGATCCGCATGTGGAAACTCTCCGATTCTCTTGTTTTTTCAGCCTGTCATCCGCCCCCGCCGCCGACTCATCCCCCCTTGCCGGTCCGCTTGTCCGCCGCCGGGGCGCAATGCTTGCACCCGCTGGCGGCCGCGAACCCGGCCACAAGATGCGGTGTGCCGGTCGAGGTGAATGACAAGATGTTGACCAGAACCGCCGGAGGGCGGCAACAGATTTTGTGGTCATCCGGCGCGGTTTCAACAAGATGTAGGAGAACCAAGCGGATAGGCGGGAATCCGCACGCGTTCCACCCGGCGCCGTGCGCTTCGGCGTTTTTCTCTTTGCGCGTCGCCGGTTAGGCGCGGGACCCCTTGCATGGAGCGGGGATGCCGGGCGGTGGACGCAGGCGCGCGACGCGTGCCATAACGATTCGTCGGCATCGCGGACTCGGGTGCCCTAGCCCCGCCGCCGCCCGCAACGGACAGACCCGGACGCACATGACCATCGGCACACGCCTCTACACTTGGCTTCGCGGCGAGCATGTCGGCAGCGATGCCGCGGGCAACCGCTACTATCGCGATCGCACCGGCGCCTCGCGCGCCGACGGCCTGCGGGAGAAGCGCTGGGTCGTCTACAACGGCGAGGCCGAGGCCAGCCGCGTGCCGCCCGAGTGGCATGGCTGGCTGCACCACGTCGTCGCCGATCCCCCGCCTCCGGGCGGTCCTGCCACGAAGCCCTGGCAGAAGCCCCATGTCCCAAACCTCACCGGCACGGCCGAGGCCTACCGGCCGCCGGGCCATGATTTCCGGGGCGGGAAGCGCGCCGCGGCCACGGGCGACTACGAGCCCTGGAAGCCATCCTGACGGCGCGGTCGCAGAGGATCCAGGTGGGCCATAACCTCATCGAGACGCTCATGGGCGCGCTCGTGCTGGCGATAGCCGGCGCGTTCCTCGTCTTCGTCTTCAACTCGACCAGCATGCGCGCCACCGGCGGCTACGACGTCGTGGCGAAGTTCGATCGAGTCGACGGCCTGGCGCGCGGCGCGGACGTCAAGGTCTCCGGCATCAAGGTGGGCACCGTCGTCGAGCAGAAGCTCGACACGGAGCGCTTCCTGGCGGTCGTGCGCATGAACATCGACACCGCGGTCCGCCTGCCGGTCGACACCGTCGCGCAGGTCAGCAGCGAAGGCCTGCTGGGCGGCTCCTTCGTCGCGCTCGTGCCCGGCGGCGAGGACAAGACGATCCCGCCCGGCGGCGAGATCCGCTACACCCAGTCCCCGGTCAACCTCGTCCAGCTCCTCGGCAAGTTCATGTTCGGGCAGGGCGAGAAGGAGCAGGGCGCCCAGCCGCCCAGGTAAGGCGATGGGTGCGCATCGGGAGACCCCGCGCGGGACCTGCCGGCCCGCCCTTCGCGTCCCGGCCTTCCTCCTCGCGCTCGTTCTCTCCGCGGGCGAGGCGTCCGCGCAACAGGCCGCGCCGATCCTCGTGCCGCCGCCGCCGCCAACCTCCCCGGCGCTGGCGCGTCCATCCGCGGAGCAGCCTGCGCCGCAGCCGCGCGCGGCGCCCCCGCAGCGCCAGAGGCAGGCGCCCGCCCGCGTCGAGGAGCCGCAGCGGCCGGTGCCCGCGCCTCCCGGCGCCCTGCCGCCCCCGCCGCCCCCGCCGCCCCCGGCGCCGCGGGTCGTCGCTGCTCCGCGACCCGTCCCCCACGCGACGCTGCAGGCGCTGGAGAAGGTCGCGGGTCGCGTGCACCGCATGGAGTCGGAGGTCGGGCGGCAGGTGCGCTGGGCAGGGCTGGAGGTCACCGTGCGGGAGTGCCTCCGTCGCGCCAGCGACGACGTGCCTGACAGCGTCGCCTTCGTCGAGGTAGCCGAGCGCCGGGCCGGCTCCGACGTCGTCGTTCGGATCTTCTCGGGCTGGATGTTCGCGTCCAGCCCCGCGGTCTCGTCGCTCGAGCACCCCGTCTACGACGTCTGGCTGGTCGAGTGCAGCGACTCGCCCGGGTCCAGCGGCCCGAGGTAGAAGCCGGCCTCGCGGGAGATCGCGTCGGCGAGCAGGGCGAGGTAGCGCCGGCGTGGCACGGCGATCGCGCCGAGCGACGCCAGGTGGGGCGTCACGAACTGGGTGTCGAGCAGCCTGTAGCCGCCGCGCCGCAGCCGCGCGACGAGATGCACGAGCGCGACCTTCGAGGCATCCGCGACGCTCGAGAACATGCTTTCCCCGAAGAAGGCCGCGCCGAGCGAAACGCCGTACAGGCCTCCCACGAGATCGCCCCCGATCCGGCATTCCACCGAATGCGCGTGGCCCAGGCCATGCAGCTCGTTGTAGGCGCGGTGGATCTCCTCGTTGATCCACGTGTCCTCGCGCCCCGGCGCAGGCGCGGCGCAGGCGCGCATCGTCGCGGCGAAATCCCGGTCGACCTCGACCTCGAAGCCGCCATTGCGCACGGCGCGCCGGAGCGAGCGCGAGACGCGCAGCCCGTCCAGGGGGATGATCCCGCGCTCGTGCGGCTCGATCCAGCGCAGCCTCCCGGAGGTCGCGCTCTCGGCCATCGGGAACACGCCCGCGGCATAGGCCTGGAGCAGGAGGTCCGGCGTCACCCGCATGGCCGCCGGGCCCGGCCGCTCAGCGCTTGAGGCCGACGAAGCGCTCCAGCCAGTGGATGTCGTAGGCGCCATCGACGAAGTCGCCGGAGCCGAGGATGCGGCGATGGAGCGGGAGCGTGGTCTCGATGCCGCCGATCACGAACTCGTCGAGCGAGCGGCGCAGGCGCATGAGCGCCTCGTTTCGCGTCGCGCCATGGACGATCAGCTTGGCGACCATGCTGTCGTAGTAGGGCGGCACGGAATAGCCGGCGTAGAGCGCCGAATCGACGCGCACGCCGAGGCCGCCCGGCGGGTGGTACTCGGCCACGCGGCCCGGCGAGGGACGGAAGTCCGTCGGCGTCTCCGCCGTCACGCGGCATTCGATCGCGTGCCCGGCGAAGCGCACGTCGTCCTGCGAGAAGGACAGCGGCGCGCCCGCGGCGATGCGGATCTGCTCGCGCACGAGGTCGATGCCGGTGATCATCTCGGTCACCGGGTGCTCGACCTGGAGGCGCGTATTCATCTCGATGAAGTAGAACTTGCCGTCCTCGTAGAGGAACTCGACCGTCCCGGCGTTGCGGTAGCCGAGCTTGCGCAGCGCGTCGCAGACCGTGGTCCCGATCTCCATGCGCTGCTCGGCGTTGAGCGCGGGCGAGGGGCTCTCCTCGACCAGCTTCTGGTGCTTGCGCTGCAGCGAGCAGTCGCGTTCGCCGAGATGCACGACGTTGCCGTGGCTGTCGCCGATGACCTGGATCTCGATGTGCCGCGGATGGCCGAGATACTTCTCCATGTAGACGCGGCCGTCGCCGAAGGCAGCCTCTGCCTCGCCGCGGGCCGTGCGGAAGGCTTCCTCGAGCACGGCGCGGCTGGCCGCCACCTTCATGCCGCGCCCGCCGCCGCCGGCCGCGGCCTTGATGAGCACCGGATACCCGATCTGCTCCGCCGCCGCGACCGCCGCGTCGAGGTTCTGGACCGGCCCGTCGGAGCCGGGCACGCAGGGGATGCCGAGTTTGCGCGCGGTCTGCTTGGCGACGACCTTGTCGCCCATCATCCGGATGTGCTCGGGCGTCGGCCCGATGAAGGCCAGCCCGTGCTCCTCGACCATCGCCGCGAAGTCGGCGTTCTCCGACAGGAAGCCGTAGCCGGGGTGGATGGCGTCGGCGCCCGTGATGGTCGCGGCGGACAGGATCGCCGCCACGTTGAGGTAGCTGTCGCGCGCCTGCGGCGGGCCGATGCAGACGCTCTCGTTCGCGAGCCGGACATGCATGGCTTCGGCGTCGGCGGTCGAGTGCACCGCCACCGTGGCGATGCCCAGCTCGCGGCAGGCGCGATGGATGCGCAGCGCGATCTCGCCGCGGTTGGCGATCAGCACCTTCTCGAACATGGGGCGCGCGCCCGTCCTGCCCGTCACTCGACCGCGACGAGCGGCTGGCCGAACTCGACGGGCTCGGAGTTCTTGACGAAGACCGCGGCGACGGTGCCGGCGCGCGGGCTCTTGATCGGGTTCATCACCTTCATGGCCTCGATGATCAGGAGGGTCTGGCCCTCGCTGACCCGGTCGCCCGGCTTGACGAAGGGCGCGGCCCCGGGTTCGGCCGCCAGGTAGACCGTCCCGACCATGGGAGAGGTCACCGCGTTGCCGGGGACCGCCGCGGGGGCTGCCGCCGACATCGCGGGCGGAGCGCCGGCCGCGGCTGGCGCGGCGGCCTGCATCACGACGCCCTGCGTGGCGACGCCGCGGGCCACCCGGATGCGCCGGTCGCCCTCGGCGTACTCGATCTCGGTGAGCCCGGTCTCGTTGATCACCTCCGCCAGCTTGCGGATGAGGTCGGCGTCGGGATTGAAGCGGCTGGGCATGGCGGCTGGTCGGTGTCCCGTGGGTTGGTTGGGTCCCGGCTTCCGGGACCCGGCGCGCGGCGCCGCTCGAGCCATGGGCGCCGCCGTGCCGGATGCCGGGTTCGCCGGGAACGACAAAGGCTTATAGCATGAGCCCCGGGGCCGGCAATCCGCGGGGATCGGCGATGCGCGGACATGCGCGCGCCGCAACCCGCCATGCGGCGCGGACCCTCGCGCCGTCGCCCGTCCCGTGAGCCTAGTGCCGGGGTCCATGAACGCGTCGCAGCTTCCCGTCCTCGCCGCCACCATCGGCTCCGCCTTCGGCGGCACGGGCGCCGTCGCGGCGCGATTGCTCGCCGAGGACGTGGGACCCGCGGGCGTCAGCCTGATGCGCTATCTCGGGCTCGTCCTGCTGCTGCTGCTGGCGATGGCCGTCTTCCGCCTGAAGTTCCAGCGCGTGCGCGCGGCCGACATGCCGGCGCTGCTCGCCGTGGGCGTACTGCAGTTCGGCCTGTTCGGCTGGTTCTTCAGCGCCGGCTTCGGCCACGTCTCCGCCGCGCGCGGCGCGATCGTGCTCTCCACCATGCCCATCCAGACGCTGCTGCTCGCCGCGCTCCTCGGGCGCGAGCGCATCGTGGCGACGAAGCTCGCCGGCATCGCGCTCGGCATCGCGGGCGTGGCGGTCGCGTTGTGGCAAGACGACGCCGTGGCCTCGGCCGACGCCTGGAAGGGAGACCTCTACCTCCTCGCCGCGGCCTTCGTGACCTCGCTCAACAGCGTGCTCGTGGGGCCCTACCTGGCGCGCTACTCGGTCCACACGGTGAGCCTGGTCGCGACGACCGTGGGCTGCGTGATACTCGGCGCGGTCGCCCTGTCCACCGGCGAGGTCGCGCAGGTCGCGGCGCTCGACGCGCGCGGCTGGGCGGCGCTCGCCTATTTCGCCGCCGGGCCGACCTTCCTCGGCTTCATCACCTGGACCTGGGCGCTCAGCCGCGTGGCGCCGACGCGCGTCACCGTGACGATCGTGGTCAACCCGATCTCGGCGGCGATCTTCGGCGCCTGGTATCTCGGCGAACCGCTCGACCCGCGCGTGCTCGCGGGACTGGTGCTCGTCTCGGCGGCGATCGTGCTCGTGAACTGGTCCGGGCGCGGCGGCGAGCCGCGGCGCGACGCGGCCGGCTGAGCGACTAGCGGCCGCGCGCGCGCGCGACGAGCCTGCGCATCGTGTCGATGTCGATGGCGCCAGGCACGATCTCGTCGCCGACGACGAAAGCCGGCGTTCCGCGTATCCCGAGGTCGCGCGCGAGCGTGCGGTTGCGCTCGATCTGCGCCGTCACCTCGGGGCGCGCCATGTCGGCCCTGAGCCGCGCCTGGTCGAGGCCATTCTCCCGCGCAAGCGCCAGCACCGAAGCCTCGTCGAGCGGCCCGCGCCGTGCCATCAGCGCGAGGTGGAACTTCTGGTACTGGCCCTGAATCGCGGCCGCCAGCGCCGCGCGGGACGCGACGACCGAGTCCGGCCCGAGGATCGGAAGCTCCTTGAACACGACGCGCAGCCGCGGGTCGGCGCGGGCGAGCTCGATCACCGGCTCCGCCACCTGCTTGCAGTAGGGGCATCGGTAGTCGAAGAACTGGACGAGCACCACGTCGGCGTTCGCCGGCCCGATGGCGGGCGAAGCGGGGTCCTGAAGAAGGTCCGCGCGCTTCTGGCGCAGGGCGGCGGCCTGGCCCGTGGCGGCCTCGGCCTTCTGCTTCTCCTCGAGCGCGTTCAGCGCATCGACGAGGATCTCCGGGTTGCGGAGGATGAAGTCGCGCACGATCGCGCGCACCGCCTCCTCCTGCGGCGCAGAGAGCGCCTGCGCGCGCGCGGCCATCGCGGGCGCGACGACGCAGGACGCGAGTGCGAGGAGGCCGGCCAAGGCGCGCGACGTGATCATGCGTGTCATCTGAAGAGCTGGACCTCCACGACATGGCCGATCGCCTGCGGCGCGGCCCCGGGCAGGCGCGCGGGCATCGCGCCCAGCGCCACGAAGGAGATCCTTGCCGTCGCGACCGTATCCCGCGGGAAGAAGTCTCGATACAGGGCGAGCAGGTCCGCGCTCTCCGCGATCCACCCGCCGGTCAGGCCCTGCGCGGCCGGCCGGAGGACGCGGCGCGCGCCATTCTCGGCGGTCGCGGCGAGCTCGAGGCGCGCGAGTTCGCGCCGCGCCGCCCCGGACCCGGACATCGCGATCTCGATGCGCCGCTGGTGGTCGGGAAGTCCCGCGCCCCAGCGCATCCATCGCGACGGCTGGATGAGCGCCGGCGAGCCGCCGCCATCGAGCCCCACGACGATTCGCAGGCCGCGCGGCAGCCCGTCGCCCGTGCCATCGAAGGCCGAGGGCTCCAGCTTCCAGTGCCAGTGCAGGATCGGCGCCGTCACGAGGCCGCCGTCGATCCGGCGCAGGATCGTGTCGCCGCCGGGCGCGTCGAAGCTGAGGACCGAGCGCCCGGCCTCCTGGCCGACCGAGATGCGCGCGGCGCGATCGCCGTGGCGCGACCAGCCGGGCGGCAGGCGGGCGGGATCGAAGTCGGCCGCCGGCGCGACCACGAGAAGGCGGCTGTCCGCGAGCTGCACAAGCGGCTCGGGCGGCGCCGGCGTTGCGCACGCGGCGAGCGCCGCGCCTGCGAGGCCGGTGCAGATGACGTCTCGGCGCCTCACTCTCTTCTCCGCTGGCTGGTTTCCCTGATGTCCTGCGCGCGCAGCCAGGCCGGGCCATGGGCCGGCAGCTGGCGCATCGCGCGCTCGGCGAAATGCGCCGCCTCGTCGCGCCTGCCGAGGCGCGCATAATGCTCCGCCTGCGCGTAGTCCGCGAGCCCGAGCTGGTTGTCGCGCCCGTAGGCCTGCGCCAGCAGGCGCCAGGTGTCCGCATCCTCGGGCTGCAGGCGCCGGGCGCGCTCCAGCGTCGCGATCGCCGCCTTGGTTGCGCCCGACTGCAGCTCGGCCGACCCGAGCGCCTGCACGATCAGGGGCTCGTTCGGCGCCAGCTCGACGGCGCGCGCGTAGAGCGCTCGGGCCTCCGCGGCCTTGCCCTGCTCGAGCTGGAACTGCGCGCGCGTCTCTATGAAGAAGGGATCGTCCGGACGCTCGCGGATCAGCGCGTCGAGCATGCGCGCGGATTCGGCGAAGGACAGCGTCTTGTATGCCGCGATGGCCCGCGCGTAGCGCGCCTCGAGCGAGTCGTCCCCGGGCCTGTAGGTCGTGTTCACGCGGCCGGGCTCGAGGAAGCCGCGCAGCTTGCCGCGCATGCGGGCGTGGCGCTCCACCAGGGCGGGGCTCGTGGGCGCGGCGGCGAAGCGCGACTTCGCGAGATGGGCGCGCAGGAACTCGACGCGCTCGCGCGTCACCGGGTGCGTGCGGACATACGGATCCTGCCTGCCGGCCTGCAGCAGTTCCTGGTCCGCCAGGATCTCGAGGAACTCCATCAGGCCGCGCGGGGACTGCCCGGTCCGCTCGAGCAGCGTGATCGCCGCCTGGTCGGCCTGGTTCTCCATGCCGCGCGAGTAGCGCAGCAGGAACCGCTCGGTGACGCTGGGGCCGCCGCCACCGCGCACGCCACCCCAGTCGTTCGGGTTGCCGGGGCGCATGCCGGCGCCCGCGGCGCCGAAGGTGGCCAGCATCTCGAGGATCATCGGGACCATCGACTGGCTGATCTGCTCGCGCATCTGGACGAGGTGGCCGCCCTGGATGTGCCCGGTCTCGTGGGCGATCACGCCGATGACCTGCCCGGCGTTGTCGCTGCGCATCAGCAGGCCGGTGTTCAGGTACATGTGCAGCCCGTTGGCCACGAACGCGTTGAGCGAGCGGTCGTTGACGAGGTGCACGCTGATCGCCGCCGGATCGAGGGAGGCGGCCGCGAAAAGTGGCGCGGCGAAGGCCCTGATGGTAGCCTCTACCTCGGCGTCGCGGATGAAGCTGACGGGCCGCCTCTGCGCCTCTGCGCACGGGGCGAGCGCCCCCGCGAGCGCCACGGTGACCGCAGCGCGCAGGATCAGTCCACCGATGCTCCTCAGAAGTCTTCTGCCCCGGGACACGGGAGGCGCCGGCGGGGCGCGGTCTGGCTTCACGTCTGGGCCTTCTTCCCTCGGATCGGGGGACACACCCCGCGAAGCTAGTGGGCGCGCGCGCCGCAATCCAGTCGCCGCGGCGAGGGTCGCGGCATGCTGCCTCGCGATCATGGCGGCCGCGTGTTCCTCGGACGATGCCTCGAAGGGCGGGCCGGCGGCCGTCTTCGTCGGCGGCGCCGCGGTCGACGAGCCGCGCGCCGCATTGGCGGCGCGCGACGTCCTCGCGGCGCGCGGGACGGCCGTCGACGCCGTCACCGCTGCCTATTTCACGCTCTCCGCGACGCTTCCCTCGGTGGCGACGCTCGGTGGATCCGGCGCCTGCCTCGTCTTCGATGCGCGCCTGGGGCGCATCGAGGCGGTTGACTTCACGCCGCCCGATGCCAGCGCGCCCGCGCCCATGAACGCCCGCGGCTTCTTCGTGATGCAGGGGCGATACGGGCGTGCACGCTGGGAACAGCTGGTCGGGCCCGCGGAGGCGCTGGCGCGCTTCGGACATCCCGTGTCCCGTGCCCTGGCCCGCGACCTCGCGGACAACATGGCCGTGGTCGCCGCGAGCCGGGAGTTGTCGGGCCTCCTGGCGCCAGGCGGGCGGCCGCTGCGCGAGGGCGACAGGCTGGTGCAGCCGGAACTCGCGGAGACGCTTGCCCTTATCCGCAGCCGCGGCGCCAAGGAGTTCCACGAGGGCGAGGCCGCAGGCCGCTTCGTCGACGCGGCGCGTGGCGCCGGCGCGCGCTTCACGCGCGAGGCATTCGCCCTCGCCGCGCCAAGCTTCAAGGCGCCGCTGACCGCCACGCTGCGCGAGGCGCGGGTGGCCTTCCTGCCGCCACCGTCGATGGCGGGCATCTACCAGGCCCAGGTCTGGCAGATGCTGGCGCCGCGCTGGCCCGATGCCTCGCCCGCCGAGCAGGCGAACCTCCTGGTCGAGGCGCAGAAGCGCGCGCTCGTGGACGCGCGCCGGTGGGGCGCCCTCGACCTCTCGGACTTCGCGCTTGTGACGGACGCGGTCTCGCCGCGGCGCGCCCAGTCCATGATGGCGGACTACCGGGCTGGCCAGCCCTCCGCCATCGTGCCTCCGGACGCCCTGCCGGAGAGCCCGGCGACCGCGACGCTCGTCGCGGTCGACGTCGATGGCGGCGCCGCGGCCTGTGCCGTGTCCGCCGGCAGCGTGTTCGGGTCGGGCCGGATGGCGGGCGGCATCGTCCTCGCCGCGTCCTCGGCAGGCGCGGCCAGCCCCGGAACCACCTCGCTGTCCGCGATGATGGCAATCCGCGCGGCGGCTGGGCGGGGCGCGTTCTCTGCACGCGCAGACTCGGAGCAATTCGTGTTCGCCGGCGCCTCCGGCGGCGGGCGCGGCGCGGCGGCATCGCTCGTCGCGACCGGCCTCTCGGCGATCGCTCGCCGCGAGGCACTCGGCGAACTCGTCGATCGCCCGCGCCTGGTCGTCCCCGGCGGCAGCCCGGAGGTGCTGGGCGAGGCGGGCGCCGTGGCGCGCGGCCAGCCGGTGGCGGAGGCCGCGTCGCTCGGCCGGATCAACGCGATCGCCTGCCCGGCCGGCATCATCGTGGACCCGACCGCCTGCCGCGTGCGGCACGACCAGCGCGGCAACGGCCTCGCGGTCGGCGGCGTGCGCTGAACGCGAAGGGGCCCCCGACTTGGCCCTCAAGGCCGCACGCCGGAGCGCGATCGCGCCCTTCACCGTCATGGACGTGCTGCGCGCCGCGACGGCGCGCGACCGTGCCGCGCGCGATCCGGGCGAGCGGGCCGTGCACCTCGAGATCGGCCAGCCTGGCGAGGGCGCGCCCGCCGCGGTGCTCGACGCGGCGGCGCGCGCGCTGCGCGAGGACAGGCTTGGCTACACGGAGACGCTCGGCCTGCCGCGGCTGCGCGAGCGGATCGCCGCGCACTACCTCGCCGTGCATGGAACCGCCTTGCCGGCGGAGCGCGTGGTCGTGACGACGGGTTCGTCCGGCGCATTCATCCTGGCGTTCCTCGCGGCCTTCGACGCCGGCGACCGCGTGGCGATCGCGGACCCCGGATACCCGGCCTATCGCAACATCCTCTCGGCGCTGGGCGTCGAGGTCGTCGGCATACCCGCCGACGCGGGCGACCGCTACCAGCCGACGATCGAGAGGCTGGAGGCCGCGGGGAGGCTCGACGGCCTGATCGTCGCGAGCCCGGCCAATCCCACGGGCACCATGCTCGGCGCGGCGCAGCTCGCCGCGCTCGGTGCATGGTGCGCGCGGCGCGGCGTGCGCCTGATCTCCGACGAGATCTATCACGGCATCGTCTATGGCGAGCCTGCCGCGACCGCGGCGGCCACCGCGCCCGGCGCGATCGTCATCAACAGCTTCTCCAAGTACTTCGCGATGACCGGCTGGCGGCTCGGGTGGATGGTCGTGCCCGAGGACCTGCTGCGCCCGGTGGAGGTGCTGGCGCAGAACCTCTTCATCTCGCCGCCGAGCCTGCCGCAGCACGCGGCGATCGCGGCCTTCGACTGCATGCAGGAACTCGACGCGCGCGTCGGCGTGTATCGCGCGAACCGCGACCTGCTGCTGCGCGAGCTGCCGCGCGCGGGCTTCTCGGCCTTCGCCCCCGCGGACGGGGCCTTCTACCTCTATTGCGACGTCGGCCACTTGACGAACGACAGCGCCGAGTTCTGCAGGCGCATGCTCGACGAGGCCGGCGTCGCGGCGACGCCGGGCACGGACTTCGATCCCGGGCGCGGCGCGCGGCACGTGCGCTTTTCCTTCGCCGGCAGCCCCGCGGAGATGGCGGAGGCGTGCGAGCGCCTGCGTCGTTGGCGCGCCAGCACGGGCGCTTCGGCGCGCCCGAGCCGGTGGAGCCGCC
>Ga0169931_10007447_pt1 | contig 16221 bp, 18 predicted proteins | sample Kivu_15m_20L_FD_129675 | JGI IMG/M metagenome (GOLD analysis project Ga0169931, IMG submission 129675) | Freshwater microbial communities from Lake Kivu, Western Province, Rwanda to study Microbial Dark Matter (Phase II) - Kivu_15m_20L... | ecosystem: Environmental > Aquatic > Freshwater > Lake...
GGACCCTGCCGGCCAGTATCCGATGCTGATGGCCGCCCACCTCTACGCCCAGGTGCTGGGCCACCCCGACAAGCAGCGCGAGATGGCCGAGTTCGTGTACCGGAAGTTCCTCGAGTCGCCGCGCCGGCGCTGGCCCTGGCTGGCGCACGTGGCCATCATGGCGAAGCACCGCCTGAAAGACCCGCGGCTCGCCATCCGCTATGCCGACGCCATCCGCGACCATGCCAACGCGCCCGAGGTGCCGTCGTGGGCACGGCAGATGCACATCTTCCTGCGTGAGGACGTGGGCGAGGTCGAGAGCGCACGCGCGCTGCTCGGCGGTCTGCTCGACAGCGGCACCGTCACCGACCCGCAGGAATTCCGCTTCCTGATGGAGCGCCTGAAGGCGATGGATGCCGAAACTCCGACGTCATTGCCGAAAACACGGCGCTGAGGCGAGGACGGGTCTCACGCCATCGGCATGAAGCGGTGGCCCAAGTGGCTGATCCCACGGGCTTCCGGCACAGGCGGACATTGCCGGCGATGCGTCTATTCCGCTTGCATCACGGCCACTTCGCTGGCATAAAAGTCGCATCCGCGTGAGGGCTTTTCGTTTTCACGCCAGCCCAGGGAGTACACGACATGCACATCCAACGCAGGCAACACGGCTTCACCCTGATCGAAATCGCCATCGTGCTGGTGATCATCGGTCTGCTACTGGGTGGCATCCTCAAGGGTCAGGAACTCATCACCAGCGCCCGGGTGCGCAACCTGATCTCGCAGCAGGATGGGATCAAGGCCGGGTTCTACGGGTTCCAGGATCGGTATCGGGCGTTCCCTGGGGACTACAAGGATGCGCCGAACAATCTGGGGGGGCCGGGGCTGGCGGTCGGAGGCGACGGGAACGGCCGCATCGTGGACACGGCTGGCGGCTCCGCGGTTCGAGAGACGATCCTCGTCTGGGACCACCTCAGCCGCGCCGGCTTCCTGAACGGAAATTTCGTTTATGCCGCCGACGTTAACGACACCACGACGCCGAAAAATCCCTACGGTGCCTTCCTTCAACTGGCCTATGACAACATTTACGGTACATCCGTCTCGCCGGCACCGCCTGAACGGCACAACCTGAAAACGGGGTCCCAGATCCCGGTCGAGATCGCCGCCGAGGTGGACCGCAAGACCGACGACGGGAATCCACTGTCGGGGTCATTCCAGTTTTCACTCTACAGTTCGAATGAGACAGCGGCACCGGCTGCAGCCGACTGCGTGAACGTCACTGCCTGGAGGCTCACCGGCGGCACGACCTCCGTCAACTGCGGCGGCTCGACCCTGTTGTGATTATTTCCGCCTCACCACGACGTACAAAACGGGGAGTCTTCTCCCCGTTTTGTTTTTCAGCGGTTTAAACAGGTATATTTTGCGGTTTCCGCCTTGTCCGCCCCAGGAAACCGTTGTTGCCCGATTCGCCCATCCCGGACGCACGCCGCCTCGCGAGACCAGGCCGCGAGAGCGGATTCACGCTGGTGGAACTCAGCTTCGTGCTGCTGCTCACCGCCCTGCTCATCGGCACGGTGCTCAAGGGGCAGGAAGTGATCTTCAGCGCCCGGGTGCGCACCCTGCTGTCCGAGCACGAGGGTGCACGGACAGCGTGGCTGGGCTTCCAGGACCGCTACCGCGCGCTGCCCGGCGACTACGCCTCGGCCGCAGGGAACATCCCTGGGGTGAGCAAGGCCGGCAACGGCAACGGGCGCATCGAGACCAATGCGACGCCGACCCGCGCCGACGGTGTGTCGAGGGAATACGCGCTGGTGTGGGAGCACCTGTCGAAGTCGCGCTTCCTCGCCTCGGAATACGTCTACTCGGCCGACCTCAACTTCGCCACGGTGTCCCGTCTGGCGCCGCGCAACCTGTTCGGAGGCTTCGTCGACCTGGCCTACGACGACAGGTACGGCAAGCCATCGGTATCGAACCCGGTGCGCCACACCCTGAAGACCGGCAACTTCCTGCCTGCTGCCATGCTGGCCGAGATGGACCGCAAGATCGATGACGGCAAGGCCTTCAGCGGCGGCTTCCAGTTCTCCAACTTCGCGTGGTTTGCCCCCGCCCCGCCGACCGACGGAGCCAACGCCTGCGTCGACACCCAGGGCAACTGGCGCGTCACCGACGAGGCGCAGGCCATGAACTGCGGCGGGGCGAGCCTGTTGTAGGCCCCATGGGCCGCTCTGCTTCCCGATGCAGGTGGCCGCTCCAGCGCTCTGACCGGCTGCGGTCGACGTCCGGCAGACGGGAATTCGGTATCTGCTGACGCCCGTCAGCCAACCCTGAAAAACAGGTCCTTGCCACAGGCCCTGACGTACTTGCGCAGGGTCGCCAGAGAAGGGGAGTGCTCTCCCGTCGCGAGCGCGCGTTCCAGACGGGCTATGGCGGGCGCGTGGGTGCCCATGCGCTCTGCGAGTTCAGCCTGGTTCAATCCGGCTTCCTGACGTGCCTTGAGCAACGCATCGAGCAGTTCACCCTCTTCCCGCTCGATGCGTTCCACCTCAGCCCTGACGCCGGGACGGCTCATCATTTCCTTGATCAGGTCGTCATGTATTTTCACGTCTGACCTCCTGCATCCGATTCACGGCCACAGCCAATTCGCGCGCTGGCGTCCGATTCGATTTCTTGATGAAGCTATGCAAGACGACAATTCGCCTTCCGATCTGCGTGCAATACAGCACCCGTGCGATCCCTTCGGAACCTTTCAGCCGCAACTCGAAAAGACCCTGGCCCATCACCTTGGTAGGGGGTTCGCCAAGATTGGGACCCATGGCAACCATGCGACGAGACAGCACCACATAGCGGGCTGCCAAAGTGTCTGGCAGCTCGAGAATGTCCCGAAGCACAGTCTGGCTGTAGTAGCGAATCTCGAATTCCGCACGATGAAACCAACAAAAATGTTATCTCAGCGCAAGGAACCGGACTACGGAACAACGGAAGCCTTGGCACCTGATCGAAGCCGCGCAATTACAGCCACAGCTCTCACGAAGCGCTGATTCGGCAGACAGACAACAGACCACCCGTTCATCCCTGCAGCAGCAGCATCTCCGCCGCGGCCAGATCCGAGTCGCGTCCGCGCATCACGATGACATCACCCTCCTCCAGCGCCATGTCCGGGGTCGGGTCCAGTCGGCGGATGTCGCGCCGCCGGATGGCGGTGATCTCGACCTGGAGCTCCTGCAGGTTCAGTTGCTCGAGCCGGCGTCCGGCGGCCCGCGCCCCCTGAGGCAGGAGGATGGAATGCAGCCGCACCGGATCGTGGTCGCTTTCCTCGTATTCGTCGCTCTCTCCGCGGTAGAAGCCACGGAACAGGCTGTAGCGTTGCTCCCGGGTGGTGCGGATACGCTTGAGCACCCGATGCAGCGGAATCCCCAGGAGCATCAGCGCATGGGAGGCGAGCATCAGGCTGCCCTCCATGATCTCGGCCACGACCTCGGCCGCCCCCGCCGCCTTGAGCACCTCGATGTCGCTGTCGTCGACCGTGCGCACCACCACCGGCAGGTCCGGACGGGCCTCGTGCACATGACCGAGTATGCGCAGGGCGGAATGGGTGTCGGCGTAGGTGATGACCACCCCGGCGGCGCGCATCAGGCCGGCGGCCATGAGCACCTCACGCCGGCCGGCATCGCCAAAAACCACGGATTCGCCGGCGATGGAGGCCTCGCGGATGCGCTGCGGGTCGAGGTCCAGTGCGATGAACTCGAGCGCCTCCTGCTCGAGCAGGCGCGCGAGGTTCTGGCCGGTGCGGCCGAAGCCGCAGACGATCACATGCCCCTGCACGCCCATGGTCCGGACGGCGATGTCGTGCAGCGCCATGGCGCGCCGCATCCACTCGGAACTGACCCAGCGGGTCACCAGCCGATCGCTGTGCTGGATGATTAAGGGTGACGCCAGCATCGACAGCAGCAGGGCCGCAAGCACCAGTTGCAGGGTATCGGCCGGCACCAGCCCCAGCTGACCTGTGCGCGACAAGAGCACGAAGCCGAACTCCCCGGCGCCGGCCAGGCCCAGCCCGACGCGCAATGCGGTGCCGGTGTCGGCCCGGAACAGGCGTGCCAGACCGGCAGCGATCAAGGCCTTGATCGACAGGGCACCCACAAGCAACGCCCCCACCGCCAGTGCATGCTCGGCCACCAGACGCAGATCGAGCATGGCTCCGACCGAGATGAAGAACAGCCCGAGCAACACGTCGCGGAAGGGCTTGATGTCCTCCTCCACCTGGATACGGTACTCGGTCTCGGCGATGAGCATGCCGGCGATGAAGGCCCCGAGCGCCAGGGACAGGCCAGCCTCCTCGGTGATCCAGGCGAGCAGCAGCGTGAACAGCAGAACGTTGAGTACGAACAGCTCGGAGGACTTCTGTGACGCGACCAGATGGAACCACGGGCGGACCAGCCGCTGACCAACGCCGAGCAGCAGGCCGAGGGCGAGGACGATCTTGAGTGCGGCCGCCCCAAGGGCCCACAACAGCCCCCCCGAGGACTGTGCGAAGGAGGGCAGCACGATCAGCAAGGGCACCACGGCGAGATCCTGGAACAGCAGCACCCCCATGATCTGACGCCCGTGGGTGGAGCCGAGCTCGAGGCGTTCGGCCAGCATCTTGCCGAGGATGGCAGTGGAGGACATGGTGACCGCGCCGCCAAGCGCCACCCCCGCAGTCCAGTCCAGCCCCATGGCCACGGCCAGAGCCAGCCCGGCACACAGCGTGAGCACGACCTGGGCCCCGCCGAGCCCGAAGACGATGGCGCGCATGGTGACGAGCTTGGACAGACTGAACTCGAGGCCGATCGAGAACATCAGGAACACGACACCGAACTCGCCGAGCTGTCGCGTGCTCTCGTCGTCGGGCACCCAGGCCAGCGCGTGCGGGCCCACGGCGATGCCCACGAGCAGGTAGCCGATGAGGGGCGGCAGCCGGAACTGGCGGCATGCCACGACAACCACCACTGCGGTCGCCAGAAGAATGAGTGCGGTCTGTAGCGAGGTTTCCATGAGGCGTCGGGCGGACTCCGGGAGGCGGCAGCCACCTCGGGCCCGGTGTCTCGACACTAGCACAGCGCCATCGCCGGCTCACACCCGGATATGCCGGCCTCGCGTGCGGGGCTTCGGCCACGGGCCGGCGGTATACTCTGCAGGATGCGTGCCGCTTCAGATCATCTCGGAAAACTTTCTCCCGCCCAGTGCATTGCGCTGGGCCGGCGGGTGCTGGATATCGAATCGCGTGCCATCACGGCGATGGCGGAGCGCCTGGACGAGACCTTCGCCCACGCCGTGGGGATCGTGCTGGCATGCACCGGACGGGTGGTGGTGAGCGGCATCGGCAAGTCGGGTCACGTGGCCCGCAAGATCGCCTCGACCCTGGCCAGCACCGGAACGCCGGCCTTCTTCGTGCACCCGGCGGAGGCAAGCCACGGCGACCTCGGCATGATCGCCGCCACTGACGTGATGATCGCCCTGTCGAACTCCGGCGAAAGTGCCGAACTGCTCGCGATCGTGCCGCTCGCCAAGCGCCGCGGTGCCAGACTGATCGCAGTCACCGGCAAGCCGGAATCCTCGCTCGCGCGCGAGGCCGACGTGCACCTCGACGCCGCCGTTGCCGAGGAGGCCTGTCCTCTCGGTCTGGCGCCCACAGCCAGCACCACAGCCGCGCTGGCGCTGGGCGATGCACTGGCGGTGGCGCTGCTGGAGGCGCGCGGTTTCGGCGCCGACGACTTTGCGCGCTCCCACCCCGGCGGTGCGCTGGGACGCCGGCTGCTGACCCGGGTGCGCGACGTCATGCGCACCGGCACGGCCATTCCTCGGGTGGCACCCACGGCATCGTTGTCGGCGGCGCTCATGGAGATGACCGGCAAGGGGCTGGGCATGACGGCCGTGGTGGACGTAGAGGAACGCGTCCTGGGCATTCTCACCGATGGCGACCTCAGGCGCGTGATCGAGCGGGGCGTCGATTTCCGCGCGGCGGACGTGGCGCAGCTGATGACGCCCCGACCGCGCACCATCCGCGAGGACAGGCTGGCCGTGGAGGCGGTGGAGGAGATGGAACGCCACCGGATCAACGGGCTGCTGGTGCTGGACGCGGAGGGACGGCTGGCCGGCGCCCTGAACATGCATGACATGTTCAGGGCCAGGGTGGTGTGATGGACGCACCCGACGCCCGCGCCCGGGAGATTCGTCTCGCCATCTTCGACGTCGACGGCATCATGACCGACGGCACGCTCTACGTGACCGACGCCGGCGAGGAGATGAAGGGGTTCCACGTGCGCGACGGCCATGGTCTCAAGATGCTGCAGAACAGCGGCGTGGTGCTGGCGATCCTCAGCGGTCGGCGTGCGCGCTGCGTTGAGCACCGCGCGCGCGATCTCGGCATCGACCACGTGCTGCAGGGTGTGGCCCGCAAGCAGGACGGCTTCGAAGCGCTGCTGCGTGCCGTCGGCGTCGAAGCGAGGCAGGCATCCTACATGGGCGACGACGTCATCGACCTGCCGGTGCTGCGCCGCTGCGGACTGGCTGCAACGGTGCCGGAGGCGCCCGTACTGGTGCGATCGCATTGTCATCTGATCACCGCAGCCACCGGCGGCCGCGGCGCGGTGCGGGAGTTGTGCGAGCGCATCATGCAGGCGCAGGGCACGCTGGACGCGCAACTCGCCCGCCATCTGGAGTGAGACCCGGTGCCCAGCACGCCAAGCCGCTCCCCTATGCTGCCCAACGACCGACTCGTCCGTTGGTACCCCGCCCTGCTGCTGGTGGTGCTGGTCGGTCTGACGCAGTGGCTGGACCAGAAGGTACAGCCACCGCAGATACCCCGAGACGGCAGCACGCGCCACGACCCGGACTTCGTGGTCGAGAAGTTCACCGCCATGCGCATGAATCCGGACGGCAGTCAGCGCTACGCGATCCGCGGGGAGCGGATGACACATTACCCGGATGACAACAGCACCGAGCTGTCGCGGCCGCGATTCGTGCACTTCGACCCGCGGACCGCGCAGGTGAAGATCGACGCCAACGAGGCGCTGGTGTCGCGCGACGGCGACCATGTTCACTTCAAGGGTGACGTGCACATCGTCCGGGACGCTTACGCCGACCAGCGGGAAATGTCCCTCGAGACGGACTACCTGCACCTGATCCCGGACGAGAACCTCGCCACCACGGACAAACCGGTGACCCTCCGGCAGGGCGACACGGTCGTCAAATCGGTGGGCATGCGCTACGACCACGGCGCCCGCATCCTACAACTCCAGTCGCAGGTGAAGGTGACCTATGCCTCGCCCCTCAATTTATCGTCTCTGCGCCGTAAATAGATTCGTCGGTGCCGCGCTGGCGGTCTGTCTGGCCCTGTCGGCCGGGCCGGTCGCGGCGGAGAAGGCGGATCGCGACAAGCCGGTCAACATCGAGGCCGACCGCATGCTGGTGGACGACGCCCGCAAGGAGTCCGTGTTCGAGGGCAATGTGGTGCTGACGCAGGGCACCCTGCAGCTCAAGGGCGAACGGGTGGTAGTGCGGCAGGACCCGGGCGGTTTCCAGCACGGCATCGCCTACGGTCGGCCGGCCGGGTTCCGCCAGAAACGGGATGGTCATGACGAGTACATCGAAGGACGGGCCGATCGCATCGAATACGACGGCAGGCGGGACCTGCTGCAGATGTTCGGCGCAGCCAACTTGATGAAGGGACAGGATGAAGTTCGTGGGGAATACATCTCCTACAACGCCAAGACCGAGTTCTTCCAGGTCACCGCGGGTGAGCGGGCGGCCGGTGCCGCCGCTGCCCCCGAGGGACGGGTGCGCGCGGTCATCCAGCCACGGGCCCGGCAGGACCCCGGACCGGGGCAACCTGCCAACCTCAAGCCCTCGCCAGCACCGGGCCGCTGACGGCATGAACGCGCCCCTCGAAGCCAGCGCCCCCGCCGTCGCCGCCGTCCGCGAACTGCGGGCGGAGGGCCTGATGAAGCGCTACAAGGCGCGCACCGTGGTCAGGGATGTTTCGCTGGACCTCAGGAGTGGCGAAGTGGTGGGGTTGCTCGGACCCAACGGCGCCGGCAAGACCACATGCTTCTACATGATCGTCGGGCTGGTACCGGTGGACGGCGGCGAGATCCTGCTGGATGCACGCGACATTTCTCGCATGCCGATCCATCGCCGCGCGCGTCTCGGGCTGTCCTACCTGCCGCAGGAGCCTTCGATCTTCCGCAAGCTGACGGTGGCGGAGAATGTCCGCGCCGTGCTCGAGCTGCAGGACATCCGCAGCGCCGACATCGAGGAACGGCTCGACGAACTGCTGCATGAACTGCACGTCAGCCACCTGAAGAACAGCGCCGCGGTCAGCCTCTCGGGCGGGGAACGGCGCCGCGTCGAGATCGCTCGTGCGCTGGCCAGCGATCCGCGCTTCATCCTGCTCGACGAGCCCTTTGCCGGGGTGGACCCGATCGCGGTCATCGACATCCAGCGCATCATCCGTTACCTGAAGGACCGCGGCATCGGCGTGCTCATCACGGACCACAACGTGCGTGAGACGCTGGGCATCTGCGACCGCGCCTACATCATCAACGACGGCACCGTGCTCGCCTGCGGTCACCCGGACGAGATCGTCTACAATGACGCGGTGCGAAAGGTGTACCTCGGCGAAAATTTCCGCCTCTAGAAGAACGTCAATCCACTCTCCCGTCACGGGGACTCGCACCTCCGCCTCCCATGAAGCCCTCCCTGCAGCTCAAGCTGTCCCAACACCTGACGCTCACGCCTCAGCTGCAGCAGTCGATCCGCCTTCTGCAGCTGTCGACGCTGGAGCTCAACCAGGAGCTCGAGCGATTCCTCCAGGACAATCCGCTGCTGGAACGCGACGAGGAGGAAGGCGAGGACACGCCGGCGGCCAACGGGACCTCCGACCCCGTGCCGGTCGTGGAAGCGGCGGACATTGACAACTCCGCTGCGTCGGTTGCGGACGCACCGTCGTCCGACGATTTCGACGACGGGCCCAGCGACATGCCCGAGACGCCTGACGTGGGCCTCGAGCCCGCGCGCGAGGCCATGGACGACGCCGACTGGGGCGACGAGGGCAGCTATTCCGGTTCTGGCGGCAATGCCGACGGCGAGGAAACCGACTACCCCCAGGTAGCGGCGGGCAGCCCCTCGTTGCGCGAACACCTGCTGTGGCAGATCAACATGTCCGGACTGCCGTCCCGCGACATGCAACTTTCGGCGATCATCATCGACTCGCTCGAGGACGACGGTTACTTCAAGCAGGACCTCGAAGAACTGGTCGCCATGCTACCGCCGGAATGGGAGGTAGAGGTTGACGATCTCATGATCGCGCTGCGGCACGTTCAGCAGCTCGAGCCCGCCGGCGTGGCGGCGCGCACCCTGGCGGAGTGCCTGGAACTGCAGCTCATGGCCCTGCCTGCGGACACCCCCTGCCGCGCGGAGGCGCTCACCGTGGTGCGGAGCCATCTCGACGCCCTGGCCGGTCGCGACTACCCGAAGCTCAAGCGCATCCTGCGCTGCGAGGACCAGACCCTGAGGGATACCCAGCGGCTGATCACGGGCCTGAATCCGCGCCCGGGGCTGAGCTTCTCGAAGGAGCACGCGCGCTACGTCGTCTCGGACGTGCTGGTGCGCAAGATCAAGGGCTCATGGATCGTCTCGCTGAACCCGGACGCGATGCCCAAGCTGCGCATCAACCGGATGTACGCAGACATCCTGTCGCGCAATCGGGACGCCAGCCTGCAGCAGCTCTCGGGGCAGCTCCAGGAAGCCAAGTGGCTGATCAGGAATGTGCAGCAGCGCTTCGACACCATCCTGCGCGTGTCGCAGTGCATCGTCGACCGCCAGCGGCACTTCTTCGAGCACGGCGAGGTGGCGATGCGGCCGCTGGTGCTGCGCGAGATCGCCGAACTCCTGGGGTTGCACGAATCCACCGTTTCCAGGGTGACCACGCAGAAGTTCATGCTCACGCCGCGCGGGATCTTCGAACTCAAGTACTTCTTCGGCAGCCACGTCGCCACCGAGACCGGCGGCGCCTGCTCCGCGACCGCCATCCGTGCGCTGATCAAGCAGCTGGTCGGCGAGGAAGACTCCAAGCATCCCCTCTCGGACAGTCAGATCTCCGAGATTCTCGGCAAACAGGGCATTGTGGTGGCGCGCCGGACCATCGCAAAATACCGGGAGTCCCTCCAGATCCTGCCCGTCAACCTGCGCAAGTCCCTCTGAGCCTTCCCCCGGCGAGCTGCCACGGCACCGCGCCACGGGTCCACTGGGCAGCGCTTCCGCCATGACACTCGTTTCCCGACTGCTGCCTGAATCCCGCGTGCTCCTGGACCTGGACGTTGCCAGCAAGAAGCGCGTCTTCGAACAGGTAGGCCTGCTGTTCGAGAACGACCTCGGCGTGGGCGCCAAGGTCGTCTACGAGAGCCTGTTCGCGCGCGAGCGCCTGGGCTCCACTGGCCTGGGCCGCGGCATCGCACTGCCGCATGGTCGCATCAAGGGCCTGCGCGACGCGGCGGCCGCCTTCGTTCGCACGCGCCAGCCGATCCCGTTCGAGGCGCCGGACGGCAATCCGGTCGGCCTGATCTTCGTGCTGCTGGTCCCGGACAAGGCCACCGATCTCCATCTGCAGATCCTGTCCGAGATCGCGGAGATGTTCAGCGACCGCCAGCTGCGACACGCCGTGGAAGCTGCCGTCACGGCAAGCGACGTCCAGCAGCTGATCGTGTCCTGGAACCCCCATGCCCCAACTCAGCATCGCCCGGCTGTTTGACGACAATCGCTCGGAACTCCGCCTGACCTGGTATCGCGGGGACCGCGAGGGCTGTCCGCCGCTCGATTCGAAACACATCCACAGTTCCACCAAGGGACTGATCGGGCACCTGAATTACATCCACCCCAACTGGATCCAGATCTTCAGCCACACCGAGGCGGAGTACTTCGCCAGCCTCGGCGAGGCGGCTTCCGAACCGATCTTCGCCCGGCTCATGGCAGGTGCTCCGGCCTGCATCATCATGAGTGATGGCGAGTCCGCCCCGCCCCTGCTCGAGGCGAAGGCGCGTGAGCATGGCATCCCGATCCTGTGCTCACCCATTCCGAGCCTGCAGATCATCTGGGTGATACGGACCTACCTGAGCCGGGAACTTGCCGAGTTCGTGAACCGCCACGGCGTAATGCTCGACGTGTTGGGCATGGGCGTCATGCTGACCGGTGACAGCGGGGTCGGAAAGAGCGAGCTGGCCCTGGAACTCATCACCCGCGGCAGTGGTCTGGTCGCGGACGATGTGGTGGAGCTGTACCACATCACTCCGCAGACACTGGAAGCCCGATGCCCGGAAATGCTCAAGGATTTCCTCGAAGTGCGTGGCCTGGGCATGCTCAACATCCGGACCATCTTCGGCGAGACCGCGGTGCGTACCCGCAAGAATCTCAAGCTGATCGTGCAACTCGAGCGGCCGGTCAAGGGCATGGTCCCGGGCATGGAACGCCTCCCACTGCACGCAGGTACCGAGGAGATCATGGGCGTGGCCATACGCAAGGTGCAATTGCCGGTGGCCGCCGGGCGCAACCTCGCCGTCCTGGTGGAAGCCGCAGTGCGCAACTATGTGCTGCAGATCCGCGGCATCGACAGCACCCTCGAGTTCATACGTCGCCAGGAACAGCACCTGGGCGACAGCGACACCTGAGACCCATGGACATCCGCCTCCCGGCAGGCCTGCGCCGCGTCACGATGTCCTGCCACATCGCGGTGCGGAGGTGAGCATGACCATGCGGCTGGTGGTCATCAGCGGTCTGGCCGGCTCGGGCAAGAGCATCGCGCTCAACGTGCTCGAGGACAGCGGCTTCTACGTGGTGGACAACCTGCCCGCCCAGTTGCTTTCCTCGCTGGTGGACTATCTCTCGCAGGCGGGTCACCAGCAGGCGGCCATCAGCGTCGATGTGCGCAGCGGCCGCGGTCTTGCCGAGTTGCCCGGGCTGCTGGACGGCCTGCGCCGGCGCGATCTGGATCTGCGCGTGCTGTTCCTCGAAGCCAAGACCGACACCCTGGTCAAGCGCTTCTCCGAGACACGGCGTCGCCACCCGCTGTCCGACGGTCTGAGCACCCTGCCCGAGTGCATCGAGCACGAACGCGAGCTGCTCGAGCCGCTGCGCAACCTCGGCCACCGCGTCGACACCAGTGACCTGGCCGCGAACACCCTGCGGGCGTGGGTCAAGGAGTTCGTGAACATCGGTGCCGCCGCAGGCCTGACCCTGCTGGTGGAGTCCTTCGGCTTCAAGCACGGCATCCCACTGGACGCGGACTACGTGTTCGACGTGCGTTGCCTGCCCAACCCCCACTACGATGAGCGGCTTCGGCTTCTGACCGGACGCGATGCAGCGGTGATCACCTTCCTGCAGGCGAGCGAAGAGGTGGGCGCGATGCTGCGGGACGTCCGCGACTTCGTCGAACGCTGGCTGCCATGCTTCGAGCGCGACAACCGCAGCTACCTCACGATCGCCATCGGCTGCACGGGCGGCCGGCACCGGTCGGTGTATCTGGCCGAGTCCGTGGCCGCGCACTTCCGCGCCACCCGACCGGTGATGCTGCGCCACCGCGAGCTCACGGCAGCGGAAATGCTGCCGCTGAAATGATCCGACGTTCCGCCAGCGCTGCGAACATGGGCCGGGTGGGGCTCCGGGCCACCGGCAGCCGGTATGTTGGCGTAGTGCTGAGCATCGCAGGGCTTCTCGCCACCGCCACGGTCACCGCGGCCGACTGGGTGCGGGTCCCCGCGGCCGGGGCCGACCAGCACTTCTACGACCGCTCCAAGCTGTCGATCCGCGGCGACGAGATCGGTTACTGGCGCAAGGTGGTATTCGCCCGGCCGGTCAAGGCGCGCTCTGGGACGGCGCGTCTGGCACTGCATCAGGAGCGCATCAACTGCCGTGATCACACACTGCGAGGGCTGGCCTGGCAGCTGTACGCCGACGAAGGCGCGATGCTGGACAGCGCCACGCAGTCTGACGCGGAAGCAGTCGCGGTCGTGCCGGAGACCATCGGCGACCGTTTTCAGGCGGTGATGTGCGAACTCGTGGCCCAGCGTCGACAGAAGGACGCCGACCTCGCGCGTGACGAGGCAGCACTGGCTGCAAGACGCAAGGAACTGGAGGCACTGAAGACCGACATCGAGCGTCTCGAAGCCCAGATCCAGTCCCTCAGGGCAGACAAGGCCGCTGCCGAGCCCCCCCCGGAGACCATCGTCAAGTGAACACGCCCGTCCGCACCGTTGGGCTCGCATTCACGGGCGCCTCCGGCATGGCCTATGGACTGCGGCTGCTGGAATGCCTGCTGCAGGCCAGGATACGGGTGTGGCTGGTGTATTCGCAGGTGGCCCAGATCGTTGCCCGTCAGGAGCTCGACCTGCGCCTGCCGGCGCAGCCGCGGGAGGCGCAACGTCACTTCAACGAGCGCTACGGCGCCGCGGAGGGGCAACTGTCGGTGTTCGGCCGCGACGACTGGTATGCCCCGCTGGCATCGGGATCGAACGCACCCGACGCCCTGGTGCTGTGCCCCTGCTCCATGGGTACCCTGGCAGCCGTGGCCAACGGGCTGTCGGACAACCTGATCGAGCGCGCGGCTGATGTCGTGCTGAAGGAGGGCCGCAGGCTGGTGCTGGTACCGCGCGAGACGCCGTTTTCCACCCTGCACCTGGAGAACATGTTGCGCCTGTCGCGCGCCGGTGCGGTGATCCTGCCGGCCAACCCCGGTTTCTACCACCGGCCGGACTCGGTCGAACAACTGGTCGATTTCGTGGTGGCCCGCGTGCTCGACCAGCTGGGCGTGGATCACGACCTGCTGCCCCGCTGGGGCGAGCAGCCCGGCGACTCGCGGGGCTGAGCCGTGACCCACATCAGGGCGTCGACCCTGCCCATCTTCCCGCTCAACACCGTGCTGTTCCCCGGCGGGCGCCTGCCTCTCAGGATCTTCGAGCAACGCTACCTGGCCATGAGCAAGGCCTGCCTGAAGGACGACTCCCCGTTCGGGGTGTGCCTCATCACCGAGGGCGGCGAGGTCGGTCAGCCTGCCATGCCCGCGGACGTGGGCTGCATCGCGCGCATCACCGCCTGGGAGATGCCGAGCCTCGGCATCTTCGAACTGGTCACACGCGGCGAGGAACGATTCCGCCTCATGAACACCCGCACCGGCGACGACGGCCTGATCACCGGCGAAGTCGTACTGCTGGATGCAGAACCGCCCGCGCATGTGGCCGAGCGGCACCATGTCAGCGTGGAAGTGCTCGAGCGGGTGATCGAGAAGTTCGGCGAGGAGCATTTCCCGCCGCCCCATCGCTTCGAGGATGCCACCTGGGTCGGCTACCGACTCGCCGAACTGCTGCCACTGAGCCTGGTGGAAAAACAGCGCCTGCTGGTGTCCAACGATGCGATTGCGCGGCTGGACCGGATCACCGAACTGCTCCATCGGGGCTGAGCTCGTCCGCCTCCGACAAGGTGGCAAGCAGGCGTCGGACCGGCGCCGGCAGCCCCAGGCCGGCGCAGGCCGCCAGGGGCCACCAGTCCAGCCCTTCCTCCCTCACGCCGACGGCCGATGCGCCAGGGGCGCCGAGCAACCAGGGTGTCGCCAGCAGCGTGAAGTGGGTGAATCCATGCTCCAAGGGCGCCAGGGGTCGCGCGTCGGCGCAAGGGATGCCGAGACGCGTACGGCAGTGCTCCGCCGGTGACGCTCCGGCCTCGATCTCCGGCAAAGACCACAGGCCGCCCCAGATCCCGGCTGGGGGACGCCGCTCCAGCAGGACCGAGCTGCCATCCAGGATCACCGCCCAGACCGCCTCCCGCATCGGCCGGCGGGACGCGGGACGCCGCGTCGGGTAACGCCCGGGCTCGCCGGCTCGACGAGCCTCGCACACCGCGTCGAGAGCACAGTCGCTGCAAAGCGGCCGGGTCCGCACGCATACCATGCTGCCGAGGTCCATCAGGCCCTGGGTATAGGGCACGATGTCTCCGGCCTCCGGCAACAGGGTCTCGGCCAGCGTCCAGAGCCGGCGCTCCACTGCCGGAGCCCCCGGCCAACCCTCCACGGCAAATGCGCGTGTGAGCACACGCTTGACGTTCCCATCAAGAATGGCAGCGCGCTCCCCGAAAGCGAACACCGCCACCGCAGCGGCGGTGGAGCGCCCGACGCCGGGCAGTCCGGCGATCGTGGCGGCATCCTGCGGGAATTCCCCACGGTGCGAGTCGACGATCTCGCGGGCGGCGCGGTGGAGGTTGCGCGCCCGGGCGTAGTAACCCAGGCCGCTCCAGTGGCTCATGACCTCGTCTGACGAGGCCGATGCGAGGCTCGCCACGTCCGGGAACCTGGCGAGGAAACGCTCGTAGTAGGGAATCACCGCGCCAACCTGGGTCTGCTGGAGCATGATCTCCGACACCCAGATAGGGTAAGCATCACGGCTGCGCTGCCAGGGCAGGTCATGCCGGCCGAAGCGTCGCTGCCACGCGACCAAGCGCCCGGCGAAAGCACTCACGGCTGCGCCCCCGGCAGGTGACACGGTCCCCGGGGAGACCTCATTCCTCAGGCGGATTGCAGTAACGGGACCACTCGAAGATCAGGTCATAGGCCAGCGCGCGACGGATGCCGTACTTGCGCACCTGCATCATCGCCGCCTCGCTCGTGCCCTGCTTGCCCACCTTGCCACCGGCACCGACGGCATTGAGGGGACCGACCAGGACATCCCCTGCCTTCAACGTCAAGGGGGTCAGGCGCATGGCCACTCCGTATCCAGCCGAGTCACGGGTGACGACGAAATCGCAGCGTTCATCGGTCCAGTGGACCTCCATGACGATCTGCTCCCGCTGCTGGGCAAGGGCTGCCGTGGGCAGGGCGGTGGCGGCGGACAGCAGGCCGGCGACGGTGAACAGAACACGGCCCATCAGGCCTGGGGGGCGTTGCGACATATCGGGGAGCTCCTTGGCGTCGCCCGTCCGGGAGGCAGTTCCAGGACGCGGACAGGGCATGGACCGCGGAGCATCGGTGCTGGTTCGCCATCCGGCGGGCTGGCACGTGTTCGGCCGAGCAGTGCTCGGCTCGTGTGCCCGATTCGCCCTGCAGCGATCCGGCCATCCCTCGCCTGGCTCGGGACCGCCCCTTCAGGGCGTCCGGCCGAGCAGTGCTCGGCTCGTCGAACCCGCGAGGGTTCTCATCCCTCCACACCATCCATGTCCTGAGGGGGCCCC
>Ga0169931_10007448_pt1 | contig 16220 bp, 9 predicted proteins | sample Kivu_15m_20L_FD_129675 | JGI IMG/M metagenome (GOLD analysis project Ga0169931, IMG submission 129675) | Freshwater microbial communities from Lake Kivu, Western Province, Rwanda to study Microbial Dark Matter (Phase II) - Kivu_15m_20L... | ecosystem: Environmental > Aquatic > Freshwater > Lake ...
CCCAACCCCAACCCCAACCCCAACCCCAACCCCAACCCCTTTATTTTTATTAAAAATTTCTGATATGGCTACGAATCTAGTTAATAAATCAACAGATCTATATATTGTAAATATCTTATGAGCAAGGTGCAGTTCGGATACTGGAAGACAAGAGGTCTCGGGCATCCTCTCAGACTTCTTTTGGCTTACACAGGCCTTGAGTTCCAAGATAATCAATACACTAGAGATGAGTCCTAAAAGTGGTTTAAGGGCGATAAGCAATCCTTGGGCTTTGATTTCCCAAATCTGCCTTACCTCATCGATGGATAGACTAAACTGACCGAGTCTGTCGCAATTCTTAGATACATTCCTGTTCGAGCTGGAAGACCTGAATTGCTTGGAAAAACTTTATAAGACCAAGCAAAAGTTCAAAATCTAATCGGTGTGATTGGTCAAGCTATGAAGGACATAAGAATGAGTACTTGGAACAAGTAGTACAAAAGTTTAGTTCCTGCGTTCATCTAAAATTCTAGAGAAAAATTTAATTTTATCAGAGATTTTGTCGGTAACAAACCTTTCGCCTTGGGATACTTGACTGTTATCGATTTTCTTCTGAGCGAACATCTTTACTATTTCGAGACTCTCTATCCTGAGGAAAGAGTTAACTATCAGTTTTGGTGGAGAATCCGTGACAATTTTAATGCTTTTCCTGAAATCAAGGCTTACTATCAGCGACCCGATGCAATCGAAGAAACTTTTATGCCTTCAGTTGCGGTCTGGCAACCCAAACCTTTCAAGGTTAAGCTGGCTTACTGGGACATCAGAGGACTTGCTCAAGTTTCCAGACTTTTTTTGAACTATTTGGGTGTCGAATTTGAGGATAAAACTTACGATTTGACCAACAACAGAGCCAGTTGGGACACTCAAGACAAAAAGACTTTGAAACTTGACTTCCCTAATTTGCCTTATCTGACCTATGGAGACTTTAATATGAGCGAATCAGCAGCTATTCCTAAATTTATCGCCGAAAAATGGGGCAGAAGCAAGCATCTGACAGGTCGCAACATCCAAGAGACTAGCAGACTTGAAAGCTTTTTATTAGTTTTTGCTGAAATCGCAGGGGCAGTTCGAAATATGTTTTTCAACAAAGATCACGCAACTGCCAAACTAGAGCTGCTGGAGAAATACAAAGCGAAACTTGCTTAACTTGAAAAGTTTGTCGGCAACAAAGATTGGGTTCTTGGCTACATAACCCTGGCGGACTTCGAAGTCGCATAGATGTCGCACTACATTGAGACTCTTTGGCCTGAACAGTACAGCACTTGGCCGTTCCTTCAGAGAATAAGAGAAAATTTCAACAAGCTACCCGAAACTATCGCATATTTCCAGAAGAATCCTGAGCTGAGAAAAAATTTCTACCCTACTTTTGCCCAACTGAAGGTGTAGCTGAGAGACTGATTGTTCGATGGATTGCATTATAATTATTTGAACAGTTTATTTCGATGGCATTCAGCAAAAAGGCAGCGGAAATCAAGCGTACCCTCCAGACAGACTATGGTGATTTCCAAGTCCCCGTCTCCAAGCGCATTGCAAAGGCAGATAGACCAGTCATCAAGCCCTGTAAGCATAGCTGTTCGGCAGTGGAAGTTAAGCTAACGCCCATGGCCATCGAGAAGAAAACAACTCGAGAATGCGTTCTTTTGACTGCTCCTATTGTACTTGACAAGAGGACTATGAACAAATCAGGCAGTGCCAGACACTATCTTACTGATCGCAGCGGCAGTATTCATAAAGTAGAGCCGTTTGTTCCGATTCAAGTACCTAGCAAAGACCGGAATAGAACAAAATATGAAATAGATATCCCTAAAAGAGATAAAGAAATATAGATATTCATAGATGACTCTGAAGACAAAGAATGTTTTCGAAAACTTTACAAAAAAATACATACTTTGACCGCATAACTGGCGGAAAGTGAAGCGTAACGAGTTAGACTCAAACTTTAGCTGGATCACATTTCACGGAGAGATATTTCTTGCAAATAACATTAAAAAATCATAAACAAATTGTAAGGAGATAACTACAAGATGCAGATGGAGATCGAAATGTTCAAGAAAAAGGCTCAGGATCAAGCCAGAATGACTCCTAAAGAAACTATTAAAGAAATGGTGCTTTAAAAACCTATATAAGTAAGAGTTTAGGTGCCAAAGTATATACCTGGTCCCTAGAGAATCATATAGAAAATCGTTGAAGTCCCGAAATACGTATAAATATAGAAAAAAATTCCTTAAATAATAGTGAAAGAGATCAAGATCCCCTAAATCGTCGAAAAACCTGTTTTTGTTTAAAAACCGATATATCAGCAGCCTATTATAGTCGACAAACCCATTTTTGTAGACAAACCTATTTACATCGACAAACCGGTTGAAGTTTAAAGGAAAGTTTAAGTCTAGGTTCCAGTCGAAATCGAAGTTCCTGTTTACATCGATCGACCTATCATAGATGAAGACTGGCTGAGACGCTTCCATGAGCTTTAAGAAGAGTTAGGTTAGGTTCTTCATAGCAATCAAGTTTTAAAGAGTTAAAATTTCAATTTGAAGAAGACAGTGACCAAGCTACAGGCTAATATGGACATGCTTTCTCATCACAATAATGAAAAGAATAGATAAGTTTAGTTTTTACTGAGCAACAAGGGTGATTATCTACCCACGCTTGATCTCAATCGAATGGAAAGAAAATACTCGGCACTTGATCGAACTTCTGAAACACTTTCACCTCGCAGTCAGCCCTATCTGCGCTACTTATGATCCTAATAGACTACATTTTATAATAATTATTGTAACTCACATAACTTTTTATTTTTTTTTGCTTTTTTTGAGATTTTTCTATTAAAGTTTTAGTTTTATAAGTTGAAATTTAAGAATAGTCTTGCTTGGATCATCTTGGGAAGTCAACAGGTCTGCCTCGACCTCGACCACGGTAACTCATACCATTTTGGTAGCCAGAGTTATTCTGACGATCGTCTCTTGAAATCTCTCTTCTTTTTTATCTGCTGTCATCTCTTCTTTTATCTCTGCTGCCATCTCTTCTTCTTTCTTATCTGCTGTTATCCCTTCGTCTTTCTCTTCGATCTTCCTTTCTTTGAGGTCTGCGGCGACGTCTGTACGAGCCACTACTTGAGCTTGAAGATGAGCTTGAGTATCTGTCTCTTCGTCTTCTGTCTTTTTCTCTGCGTCTATCAGGGCTATAGTCTTTCCTGTCTCTTCGATCTCTTCTTTCCTGACTTTGACTGCGTTCATTTTTTCTGTTACTGTTTTTTCTGCTTATTTATGCACAATCTCTTGAAAAATGACCAGTTTAACCGCAAGTATAGCATGCTAGATTTTTCGTTCTTGAATCTTGAGCTCTTTCTTCTCTACTGTCCCAAAGTTGACTATCTTTTCTTTTGTAAACATGACGATCTCTGCTGTTGCTACTTGATCTTTTTCTTTAGTATCTACTAGGATGACGTTAGTATGATCTACTTCTTCTATGTCTGCGCTCTCTGTCTTCACTTCTAGATCGTCTTTTGTATCTTGTATCTTCAGGGCTTCGATTTCGATTGAATACAGGTCTTTCTCTGTAAGCACGTCTTGGATGACTTCTCTGAGGTTAAACTTTCAATGCTTGGCCTTAAAACAAAGATTAGTTGAGTTTTTCAATAGCCATCGAAGCGGCTTCAGGGTCTTTGAACTATACAAATGCGAAGTAGTAGTTTCCTTGTTGATTTTTCTTGAGGTCGAATTGAACGATTTCTCCAAACTTTTTGAAAATAGCTGGCAACTTCGCTTATATTTCGGAGGAAGGAAGCTTAGGGTTAATATTGCTGATGAAAAGTTTATTGTTTTTCAATGGAATTTTGTTAACTGTTTCGATTGATTTAAACGACTTGCTGGAAGACTTTTCTGACATCTGTTTTGAATAAGTTGACTAGCTCTACGTGATCTTATGTAAAGATGCATATAAAAGTAAATACTATACAATTAGATTTTTCGTGTATTTATAAAAGTTGAGTAAAGAATAAAAATTATATATCAACTTCTGTTGGGTTGCACGATGACAGTGTTACTTTGATTATTAGCAACTAGTTCTCCATTTTCAAGCGGAGGCTGAAGCACAACAACTTTCGGGTTACTGATTTTGTACATTATGAAAAGTGTGATGAACCTAAAGACGGTTCCGATTATGGCCATAAGCGCGAGATCTAACCAGAAAGGAATCTAAATAGTTAAAAATTTACTTGGAAATGATAATACTTGGCCATAACATCGATGGTAGTACCATTAATCGTGATAGGTTTTCCTTCGTATTGTGAGTAAATCATGGCTTAGTAGCCATATCGGAACATTGACAAATACTCGAAGGGGTAGAAAATCCAGAAAACTCTTTCTAAAGGCACGAAGAAGCCACCGGTTAGCAAGAAAGGAATGATCAGAATAGGCACTAGGGCCATAACAATGGCAGCGTCAGAAAACACAGCTGATAACATCAGTCCAAAAGCCGAGCTCATATATCCACAAAGTTAAAGCGAAAGAAGTGAAAGGAAGAAAGTTCCGGCACTGTTGTCGAGGTTAACTGCGAAGTAACACACAACAAGTAGCAAGAAGACCGTAAAGATCTAAATCGGTTGTACTGCAGCCAATCTTCCAAAGAAATAAGCTGAAGTATTGTATGTGTTGCTCAACCTTTATCTGATGAAAACAGGTCGCTCAAAATTGAAGATATTGACACTTGAGAAGACATAGGCGAATCCGACGTTCATAACTAAGAAAAAAATGACTCCTCGAGTGTTTTGAATGATTTCGTTTTATTTTGTTCCTTATTCGTAGAAAAGCAAAATACAAATGAGTCCGAAGAAGATTGATTGGAAAATTTTAAGGATGACATCAAGGGGCTGACGGAACTGGTTGACCCAGCTTCGCTTGAAAACAGTGCCGAACTGAAGACACCAAGATGCATCAAGACTTTCTGAAAGTCTATTGAGAGCATTAGTGGTTCCAGGTCGATTTTGCACTGCCGATTTCATTTTTTGATAATTTTTGACCAAATGGTCGACTCTTTGTTTGAATTCTTCCTTGATACCTTATTCAGTGAACTCCTGTTTCTTTTCAAGATAAGTGAGCATAAGTCCTTCCTTGTTCATAATCTTCATATAGTGATCTGTAGGATTAGTATGTTGGGGCACTGGTAGATTAATACTTTCAAAATATTTCATCGAGTGAGAAGCCTAGCCATCATAGATGATGTGTCCGTCCACCATGAGGACGATGTGATTGAATTCCATGAAAATTTAACTGTTCGGTTGATGGATAGTTGATATAACGGTTCTTCCTTGCTTGGCCAACCTATTAAGGAATCGGATCAAATTAAGCGAAGTAGTAGAGTCTAGACCAGTGGTTGGCTCATCCAAGAAAATTATCGAAGGATTGATGAGAAGTTATAGACCGATTGAGGTTCTTTTACGCTCGCCGCCGGAAATTCCTCGAATTCTAGTATCTCCTATATTGGTATCTCTGCACTTCTGTAGACCCAAGTTAGCGATGATGGCTTCAACTACTTTTTCTCTCTCCTATTCAGTCTGATTGCTCAGTCGTAAATCCGTTACGAACTTGAAGGACTAATACGGTGTGAAGGTAGGCAACATGTAGTCCTCTTGCATCACATAACCTATGTAGTTTTTGTATTGGACGATGCTGGTGGTCTAAACTCCGTTAACTCTAAGGACTCCTCTTAGCTCTAAGTTGTCAGAAAGCTGTCTTCCGGAAATGAGATTAAGCATAGTGGTTTTTCCGCAGCCTGATGGACCCAGAATGGCCGTAAAAGTGTAAGGTTAGAACTTTCCCGAACATTCATTGAGAATTTCTTTAGTACCGTCGACTTCCTAAGTCTTCCCGTCGATTGTCCTTTCTTACTTGATTTTTGCGATAACGCTTATGCGTTAGTAGGCCAGCTCGATGGGCTCGACCTTATCGAAGATGAGTTCCTATTCATCTTCAGGCTTTTTGTTGGGATTCATGACGATTTCTGCCATTTTAGTTTTGTTTTTTAATTTATTGTGATAAAAATATGAGGTATAAAATTGATTCTTCTGTTCGTCGGTCAGAAAATATAAAATCTATTCAAATCAGCTTCGATCTAAAAATAAAAATGAAGTGTTCAGCATTAAATCATCTTTTCATAAAGGTTCATCATGCAAGTAAAATCATTGAAGGTCTATCTGAAGTTTGAAGAAAGGGTGTTGAAGAGCTTGCTCGCAACTTATCCGTTTTCTATGATCAATAGTCAAACATTTCTCAAGCAAGTCGAATAGCTACAGATTTTATTAGCATATTTATGTAAGTAGTCGCATGCCTACGATGTCTTCCCAGCCTTTGACTTTTCTCTCCATGTAATCTTCGTCTAAAATTCCTTCCCTGAAGCATTTTTTGAGTTAGTTCCTGCAATTCCTCCCCATCCATTACGGTAGATTTCCACAGCACTTTTTGATCATCATGAGATGCTGCATGTCATCGTGAGTATTGAAGAGCAGATCCCCAGTCAGCATTTCGGGGATCATGCAACCGATGGACCACACATCACTGACCTCATTCCACTAACAGCACTATAAAATTACCTAAGGTGATCTGTATTGCCTAGTATTGATGATAGAACTGTGTTTTTAAGTGCGATGAGTAGCTCCACCGAAATCTATGATTTTGACTCTATCTCTGACCGGCAACATGTATCTGCTCGTCTTTGGGTGCGGATGATGAACGAGTCGACTATCAAACAACAACAAATTTTAAGGTTTTAGATCAGTATGGGTGTACCCGTGTCTATGCATGAATCCTATTGCTTCGAAAAGTTGTCTTGCAAAACTCTGGACAAGTTTCAACGGAAATCCTGCATACTTGTTACTTTTGATTAGTTCATATACTGAAAGACCTAATGGTTCGAAAACAAGGCAGAAGTGCTGGTAGTGATAGAAAGATTAGTGGTACCTGACGACGTGATACAAGTCATTAGGATCTTTGTCGTTTAGATCTCTAACGATGCCCCGTTATACTCGCGCCGAATCTATGTACTTTTGAACGGGTTTTATGACCTAAATCATTAGATTTTTACTTTTATGGCGTAGAGACGGTCTTTGTAGCTGCACTCAAGCACTCTTCCGAAAGTTCCAGTGCCCAACATACGGACCACTCTATACTTATGCCCTAGTTTCTAACCGACCTGAAACTTGTAATGCGGAGTGTTTCTACGACGTCGGGTAGTCGAAGAGACCGAACTACTGTTGCTATCCGAAGAAGAAGGGGACGAAGTATATGAAGAGCTGGACGAAGAGGGGCTATGCCTGTGCTTGTGAGATTTGTATGAGTGCTGTGGGGCAGGATGATGAGTCCTTTAGCGATGATTCTAGAGTCTGTGATTAGAATTGCGTTAGGTACCTGTGCTAATGTCTGTACCTGTAATCCGAGGAATGCGAACGGTGGCGACGGTGCAGACTGCGGCTTCGACTTCGACGGTCGTATCCTGACCTTTCTTTCCTTGCATCTCTGCTTCTCTATCGAGGCATAAGTTGATTTAATTTAACTCTAAAAGCTATTCTTATATATAATGTCATCTTATTTATATATATGAAATCAGCTAACAATTATTTTAATAGTCAATTTTGGTCATTTTTTTCGATATTTTAATATGTTTATTGTTGTGGATAAATACATCATTTGAGCTCTTCGGCTTTGCTTTCAATAGTCTTCCAAATGTTTCGGATAAGCGGGAATACATGGAAAAGTGGGTCTTTAAAGTTAGGTGCATCTGTCTATTGACTGATCGATATCAGTTGAGGAATACTTGTGAGATCTTTGAGATCTTATTTGTCAAAAACATTTTAGAGTCTAGTTTTATACTCTCGAGATGACTAAGCCAGTCTGCTTTCGATCATTTCTTTGTAAAAGAGTGCCCTTTAGTTACTCAGCAGTTCGTTAGACTTTTATATGCATCTTTTCAGGTCTTATTAGATGACGGAAGTAGGACTTAGTCTGAATTTTTCGACAATAGGAGTGCTTTCCCTGATAAGAGCTTATATTTTATCTTTGAAAAGAGAATCCAGTTGAACTGGGATACCAATTATTTCTTGGAAGCTATAGCTATCAATTCTAAGGTCTCTTTGGTCTTATTTGCATTGAATCAAAATTGTTAGAGTATTGCTTTCATGATTGTAGAAGGGCTCATATACTTTAGGCTTGAAATGATTGATAATTTTAAAGTCTTTAAGTTCGTCATTTAGCTAGATTGTCAGAAGTCTTTTGAGCGCGTTATCTGCAACTGCTAAAAGATATTATTTAAATCCCTTGTAAAATATGCTTAAATCGATAATAGATTATCCATTTTCGTTTAAAGTTGTGGGCAAATCTTCATATCCAAGATTGGTCCAAGGGAAGTTGTAATAGCTGAAGTTCTGATAAGCTTTTTGACAAAGATACTTGACTCCTTGCTAAGTGTTAATAAAGGGAACTACAACAAGTTTTCTAATCAAATGAGGCTCTTGATCTTTCTTTTGAACTTAAAGCTCAACATAATCACTTGAAGGTTTATCGTTTAGATAGCGAACTTCACACATGTTGTTCTTGAGTCTTAATTTAGGGTTGTTTAAATGCTCTTTTGCGATGTCTTCAAATATTTTTCCTTAGTCATTGATCTGATTCTCAGGCTTGTGAATATAGTCATTGAGTCTGAATAATAAAATAATTACTTTTTAAGACCTTTAGGCTGCAAAAATGCTCTAGCGGCCCAGGACTGTCCTACACGACCAGCTCTACCGATCAACTGGAACATTTCGTTCATGTTCAGATTCTGTACAAGCTCATCTGTAAGAATAACGTTTGAGATGGGGAAGTTAGTACCATAACAAAGAGACTAATCTGTGACAATATATGCCAAAAAGTTTTGAGAAGCAAGCTCTTCGACTTTGTCTAAATATTTAGGACTGAGACCTCTTTAAGTGTAGACTGCAACTCCGCAGAAAAGTAACTTGAGCATAAAATCGTCAACTTCTTCAATGAGCTCAATTAAATTGCTGCTTTCGATTGGTACCGGTCTGATTAGCATGGACTTGTGAGAAGCTTCCTTATTTTTGCAATATTTAGTGTAATGCTCGATAGTATTAATCTTCCTGTGATCTGGGAACTAAAGTTTAGGCTGTTTTTCTGTCTAAATTTTAGAAATCAATTGACTCTTTTTTTATTCTCTCATCTCTGTGTCTTCTTCAAGTGCCCTGATTTCTTTTTGTAGCTCTTCAACGCTCTTATCGTACTTCTCTTTAAGTCTTTTGATAGGCTTGATCTTTCTAACCCATTTTTAGAACATTTTATGAGCAAATTAGATAGGCTTTGCGGCACCAATCAGACAGCCTCCCAAAAACTTGTAAGCGTCTCCTTTGACCATTCGTTTGAAATTGACGTAATCCTATTTTTCTTAGATTTACTCTTATTACTCTACTTCTTGGTTTTCATCTCCCAGGAAATCAAACATTTAATCGTCAGAGTTTTTGGCTGTGTCTACCTTGAAATCCATGATAGTCTCGTCCTTGGCAAGCGAGCAGACTTACTTGATCACTTAGTCATTTTGTTTTGAAAGAATTTAAAGTATTCTAAAGGTGGCTTTTGTGATATCGTCTTGCTTGACCTCGGGTAGGCTGTCGATTTGAGGAAGTCCTTTAAGTCCGATTTATTCACAGCGCTTGAGCAAGAAGAAAAGGGAAGGTCCAGTGTATAACTTAAGAAGAAAGGCATTCTTTTTAAGAATATCGATGATATTGTTAAGTTCTTCGCGGGATTTGAGACCGGTATGAGGGAAAATGACCTAGCCTTTGAAACTACAGTACTGACATCCGATTTGAAACTATTTAGAATTGACTTCTAACACTTGAAGATCTGGATTTTTCCTTCGAATAAGCTAGATAGTGCTTGGAAGTTCCTGGACTGAAGGCATAGTAGCTGAAGCCAAAATAATTAACTTAGGTGGACAAGTCGCAAGAATATCAAAAAGTTTTCGAGTAGCCGAAGATTAAGTGCTCTTGCAAAAAGCGGTCGGTTCATCGATGAACAGAACAATATTCTATCTTTCTAATTTGCCCCTATTTACAACATTTTTTCGATTTTTTTATTAGTTGTTCATGATGTCTTGCTGCTCAGGGGTCAATTTACGGTGATCAAGCATCTCATAAGCGCAATGAAGATCGCTGATAATCAAATCGACTACTTTTTCATTTCTGCAAGACCAACTGTTAATTATACGAGGATAAAAATAATTTTAATCTTTAATTGAAGGCTCCATGGCTGACAAAGCAAATTTTTGACCTTTATTGTAGCAATATCTTCCGACTTGGACTCGCACTGAACTGATGAGACAGCTGTACATGACTTGTAAATTGTTGTTTTTGGCATCTAAAAGCTTACTTTCATGAAGGAGCTGAGTCAAAGCTAAAGAAGCACTAGTCTTTCCGCTACCAATCATAGTACGATAAAAAACTACAGTGGGTCTGACGATGTTTCCTTTTTCATTAAATGCACTTTTGACAGCTTGAATGAATTAAATTTGACTGCTGTAGGGCTTTACGTCAAGTGTAGGGAAAAATTTATCGTAGTTCGTGTAGTAGACAAGCTTCGGATACTTAATCATCACTGTTTTGTTTGTGTAATGATAGTATTCCTTGAGACTTTTTATGCAAAGCTTGATGTCGAGAATAAGAGTTGGAGAAAGTTAGATTTTCGCCGAACTATCGCTGAAAGAGGGCCCTTGGAAATGCGAAAATGTGCGTACTGTCTTGATCAAAATATTAACTAGCTCAAATATTTAACTTTAGTCGATTTCGAGATTAACTTTGTTCTTGCGGATAAAGTATGCAACGTAAAAAAAAGTGATTAGCTTAAGCTAAAGTTTTTTATGTTTGAGACCGAACTAAATCTGCATACGTTCCATCGAATGTGATTTTAGTAAAATATCGATATCTTTTTGAAAATTCGCCTTGACGATTTACATTTTCATTTTTTCATCATTTTTTGCGCCTTTCGCTCCAGGTTTGCCCGCTTTTTTACCAGCTTTTTTCTCTTCTTTTATTGGCTGTAGATCCTGTCTTCTTTGTTATTATTAGTCGAATCTGATGTCTTATACCTCTTCGGGTGTGGGAGGCTTTTTGGGTAGATAGCCTTTATTGACACAGAAAGGTCTGATCATTTCTACATAAAATTACTCACCGAGAATGACTTAGCCTTCGAGAGTGGGTTATACTTTGAAGTCTTCGATGATTTTTTTGGAGATGTCTCCGAGTCTAAGCATGCAGTCTGTGACCTTTTTCTGGAAGAAAGAAATCTACTTTTCAACGCTGTTCCAGATACTGCCATCCCATTTTGTGAAGTTCTACTATTTTTACTGAAAATGGTCCATTTCAACAACTTAAATTTCTTTTATAGATAACAACACGCTCATTTAGCTTAAAACGCAAAAAAAATTAATCACGATTGTTTTACATTATTTTTGTTATTTTTATCGAAATTCTAAGAATATCAACTAATCTCTTTAAAAAATTTCTTAATTAGTTAGATACAGAAAGATAGTTTTGCAAAACGTTTTACTTTATAATTTTTGCTTATGGACTAGTAAAATCCAAACTCTCAACACATGATAAAATAAATCAAGCAAATCGAAAGCAGCTGCTAGTACCTTACTCATATCCGTAATACCCACTCGACTCGAGCTCGACAAATCCTCAACAACTGCCAGTCATTTCAATAATACAGTAGCAACCCTAAAGACAGGCTAAGTCCTGACTCATTTGCCCATCTTCTGATAGAACTGGGATACTTTCTGTATGCCTGTCGCAATCAGGGAAACACTCCAGTCATATAAATGCAAGACTTAAGAGTTTAATAATGTCCTGGGATCAGACATCATGATAAAAAAATGAGAGTTGTTGTTTGGTATAGATTAGATGAACGACCGATGCCGGAGAGAGCTGTTATTGAACTTTTTACAAACATAGCGAAACAACTGTATTAGAATTGGCAACAATATCTTGCAAATCGACAAGTAAAAGAGGAATCTAGTACCAACGAATGTTAAGCTCAGATCATGCGTTTTTTTGAACAACTTTCTTTGATTTTATCGAATCCTTACTTTCAGATTAACGAAGTGCCGTTCTTCATGACTCTCGAAAAAACAGATCTTTTCTACGAGTATTCTTTGCTCTACCGAATAAAAAACAGTTCGATTATAGACTTCGTCAAAACAAACGAGTAAAGATTTTAACTTTTTTGTTCTCACAAGAAAAAGGATCGAGAATTAGTGGTGTAATACAATAAATAATACGGTAGAAATAAAGGCGAAGAGATGGCAGCTAGGGATAAAGAACGCAAAATATAATAAAATCTCTAATCTTTTTTCGAAAAAATCAACAAGGAAGGATTTTAGGCGCTTTCACGTAGAAATGACAAAGATTAGAGCAATAGAGTAAATTTTAACTTCAAGCTCAAGTAGCGATCTAGACTTCAATTTTCTTAGTATCTAAGAGCAGAAGGGCAAAGCGTCCCTCCTTCGATTCTCAAGCGACCTCTTTCATAAATGTTTTTCGAAGTAGATTACTTTTCTGAAAACAATCGCATAAGTGTCAAACTTTTCATGCCTAACATCAGAGTAACAGTATAAAACTCTGATTTTCTAATGGTCCAATCAAACGTTCTCACATACGATTCAGTGAACGTATCTATCTAGCTTAGTCCTTTCGGTGACAAAAAGAACGAAAATATGGCAGATGCCCCTAAAATCGTAACATTTAAAGGCAACTCTTCTTTTCCACTTAAGGAACCCCCTTTGTAAAAAATTCTTCTTTTGATGGATATCACTATGATTGCTTCGAAGATATATGAACCTGAGCTTAATAGTAGTAAATATTCTCAGAGCCATCGTTAGTATAATCATCTTTTCAACGTGTCAAAACAAATTAGTCACTATACAAAATTCTTTATGAGAATCGCTAAAAAGATCTATGATTGATGTTCATTTGATTAGTTGTGACATAAATAAGATACGTTTAATATGAATAAAAGAGCGGCGGTTGACTAATTGTTGAAGAACATTTGTAAATAATGAAAATAGCAGTCAATCAGTGTGCTAGCTACATGGACTACATGAGGCACATTCCATATCTTATTGTTGCTCGGAGTCTGTAGCTGATGAAATTTTATGTTATGACCAATAAGGCTGCGGGATGGGTGGTAGTGTTCTTTTGACTATTTTTTTGTAAAGAAGGACGTCTTTGAAGAAGACTTTGTAAGGCCTGTGGTTGACCGTGACTCTGAGGAACGCATTATGAGGAATCTAGGCAACCATGTACTTCATCAAAGAAAGTAGATTAATTATACTCTTCGCCAAGTTAGAATTAAATATGAAATAGTAGATTTTTAACTGGCTTACGAAAAAAATAAAACATTATAAAGTGATAAAAATTTCAACCTTTTTAGATTCGACATTCAACCACTCTAAAAAGACTATGCCAAAATGTATAGCTACATATCAGAAGATTTAAGTATTATCAAGATACGTTCATCTAAATTTCTTTTTCTTTCTAGACTTCTTCTTCGTCTGTTTCATAGGCCTTAACTATGATAGTGTCTCCTAGTCTCAGTTTGCGTCTATTGTCGTAATTGATGATTACGCACCCAGCCGAGCATCCAGGGGCTGGAGGCTCAGAATCATCGCCAGATGTGCAACATTGGCATCCGTGTACAAAGAAATCGCCTCTTCCGCAGATTTCCTAAGGTCTTTGAGGGTCCAAATAAAACGAACAGGGTCTTTGAGCAGTCTCATGCATCATGTTTTTGCAATATCCCAGTTTATAGATCGAAGCGGGAAGGGGTCCAATGGCCGGATGGCATTGATAATCAGGATTTAGATAACCTTCTTTAGCTCCAGAGTAACCGTGAGTATCAATACGATAAAGTCCACTACCTCCCACAAATCTTCCAGTTTTTTGATAGTAAGTATAGGTCATGGGTGGTCTGTCGCTGAGAGTACGACAACAATCAGTTGAGCAGTCTGATGCTTAGAAAGAAAAGACAGAAGCTATGGCCAGAAGCAAAAGGCATACAGATAGATGCTTCATGATAGTAAATATTATGATTCATACAATTTACATCATTAATTTAGGTTCATTAGCGAATTTTTTTTGTTTTTGGAGGTTTGTTTATGATCTTGTTTTTTTGTTTGTTTTTCTTCAACTTTTTGTCATTTTTCGATTCATTTTCAACCCTGTCGACTTAAATATAAGCATTTTTTTACAATTTCTGCATTGAATTGACTTCAATACATATGATTCTTTCTCCGGTTTGCACTGAACTAAGAGGTTTGAGTCCTTAGAGCGGGTAATCTTGTGAAATCGTCTAGACTTATTTGAGAAACTCCAAGATATCCCAAACTTTGACTTCTCCACTTGAGTCAGCTGTGACAAGATAGCTGCTATCCTGGTATTAAACTTGCTTCATATCTTTGATTCGGACGGTATGGGCCTCGAAATGCATGCAGTGAGTGAACATCCCTTGTGTAAAAATTTTTATTATTCCTTTTTAAGCTAAATTTTTATTTAATTACTTCCTAAAATCAGGAAATTTCTAAATATAAGTGCAGTCTGAACTTTTTACGTTGATTCCCACTTCGAAAGCTCCTAGTTGTCCTCTGTAGCGAGCTGCCTGACAACATGAGAACTGATCAAAAAAAGGTACTAAAAATTGGGCTACAAAATAACTTTTTCGATTTCTAAATAAGAGATGGCTAACCATGCTAGAAACGGAAGCGATAGACGCTTTTGAGGGTATTTAAGTTCCAAAACATCATTTATTTTCCTGCAACGCTTACTAACAATTTACCATTTGAGTCAACTTTCATATCATTTATAGGTTTTTTATGCTATCTTATATCCTTGTGAATGCCCCAATGTTACTTGTTCCAAAATCTAAGTGTTCCATTCTAGAGACCTACGGCCATTAATCGAGCATTAATGTCGCACATACTCATAATAATTCCTTTGCTATCTTTAGACTATTTGATTTCCTCGCAAGTGCTTCTATTAAGGGCTCTTATTTCTTGGTCAAAACCTCCAATAATGACCTGATCATTACTATACGTGATCGCTCTAATTGAGTTCTAAGTCAGAATAATATACTTCTGAGAGTTGTTTAGCTGTTTTTAGTCTGAGTTATGAGGGCGTTCCTTGAAGAAGTAGTACTCTGCCGTTGTATGTGCCGCAGTAGATCTGCATGTTGATCGTATTATAAAAGGTATAATCGTTTATGAATAGCTAACTTTAGTTCAAAATTATAAAAGGAAAAGGCAGTTACGGCAGCAATAAAACAGTCACTAATATGACCTAAGTGATTGCTCTCAATAAATAAGCGAAAAATTGTGTATAGCTTAGAGTAATTCACTGTCCGGCTTTGCGTTCTCTCAATGTAAGTATTGTATTATGTAGGGAATACAAGTATGTCATCAGCTAATTTCTCTGAATTTGTCATCTAATAGTCTTTAAAGTATTCAATAAGTGTCTTTTTTACAAAATTTATAAGTTTTAAATGTCAAAAGCAATCTTTTGAAATCTTTAAAGGGCATTTAAAAGTTAACAAAACTGTTAAAACTAGATGCTTCTAAAAATTATATTTAAAGTTTAGACGGATTGGGACCTTAGAATAGTAGACTCACTCATATAATTTTAGATCAAAACAATTTAAGAATTCTAAAAGAGCTCTAAAATTTCAAAAATCTTAGTAAAATTCAATAGATTTGCTTCTAGAAGAGTAAAAACTCGAATCCTTTCTGCGAAAATAAGCAAAAATATTATACAATTCTACGTTAATGTCTATCAAATTCAAAGTCAACTTTGATCAAAGTAGATGACCTAACTAAACAACAATTTTAAGAGATTTTTTCATCATCTCAATCAATAGCTGAACCTCAAGAACAGCCTTACATAAACACTTCAAATAGTCAACAGCCTTATGAAACCAATTCTGACTACTATAATCGTAGAGATATGCCTTACGCTCAAACTCACGTCAATCCTTTGACAAGCCAGAAACTTCTATGGATGACACAACAACAAAACGATATGTAAAGACTTCTTGACATAAAAGAAGATGCTATAGGTGAGCTAAAAAGCAAAAATGCTCAGCTATAGA
>Ga0169931_10007449_pt1 | contig 16219 bp, 15 predicted proteins | sample Kivu_15m_20L_FD_129675 | JGI IMG/M metagenome (GOLD analysis project Ga0169931, IMG submission 129675) | Freshwater microbial communities from Lake Kivu, Western Province, Rwanda to study Microbial Dark Matter (Phase II) - Kivu_15m_20L... | ecosystem: Environmental > Aquatic > Freshwater > Lake...
GACAGGGGACGCGCTATTGGTAAAGAAAAGTAAGAGTTTGGAGGTTATCAAGGTTGGTAACTCTGAGTATGAGGCCAACTACCCAATTGTGCCAACTATTATGACTATTTACCGAGGTTATAGTTGGGCAGATATCAGAGTAAGTGGCGTGCCGACTAGATTTGTCACAACCCATCTTGAATCATTGTGGGACGAGAATAAAGTTCCAAATAGCACCAAACAAGCAGAGCAATTAGTAAGTGATCTCTCAAATACTAAGATGCCACTAATTGTCATGGGCGACTTCAATGCTGATCCAAGAGATCCACGAACAAAAGATCAACCAAATCTAGGTGAGCAACCAGTTGTCTCGCAAACTTGTCCAGCAAATAGCGCTACATGCAATGCTTATTTAATTATGATACGAGCAGGCTATCAGGATTCAGGGCCAGACTCGTTTGACCCAAAATTTTTTACCTGGGGCATGAATGCCCTTCTTACCGGAGCTGACTCAAAAAGAGTAGCAGCCGCTAAATTGATGGGAAATAAATATGGATTTACTGATCGCCTAGATTACATTTTTAGTAAAAACGGCACAGAGAGTAGCTCCTCTCAAATTATTGGCATCCAGGGTGATTATGGATCTGACCATGCTGGGATAGTTGCAACTATTGCCTTACCAAAACAGAGCAACGTGATTTCAGAAAAACCACCAGCGCACACCCCATTTCCCATCTCATTTTGGCAGATGGTAATAATTGTCTTGATATTGCTAACTACTATGTTGTATTGGCGTAGGAAGAAATATCAGATACGCACCACCACTCAAGAGGTAATAAAATAATAGGAAAACTAATGGCCCAATGCAGAAAAATGAGAGTGTTGAGCTGCCATCACTTTACATTAGTAAATTTAGGTAAAATACGAGTAACTAGGAGAGGGTGCTATCAATAAATCACAACTGAATCAATAATTTCCCACCAACACTCATCGCTATCTCAATTATTTGCTGGACCCAACGGTATCCTGCTATGTAAGAGACCCCTCGATGTATTAGATCTAGGGGCCTCTTTTTATTGAGTTCACGCATGATGGGCTTTTCCCTCACCTTGTGGAGTCGAACTGATCACCAGAAGCAAGTCTGTTGGTCTAGTCAGTATCCCGACTTACCATCAAGCGGCCTATCAAACCGTTAATTTATTTCCCAGTTGGCTCAGTTACGATTAGTACTAACAACCATCTCTAGTTGCTTACCAGTACCTTATTTTAACGTCACACCGTAGATCTCCATGCAGAGATTACGTCGGTGAGAGGAATAAACACTTTTAGCGTAATGTCTGTCAAGTAGTTGAGTAAATTATTTCCTCAACTCTGCGACTTGGCTTGGATTACTTATAAATCCTCGCATGAGGAGAGTCGGCTTGTTAATTGCTCACTTGATACCTCACTCGTATCAATCTCCCTGCGCAGGTGCTGTCTAAAACAGGCATTCTAAAATGCCAGTCGTTATAAAGACCTCCTCAAAGGCCCAATGATTGATAAAAGTTAATTTTGAACTTTTCTTAAACCTTTTCCAGGAGTCAGCCCAGTTCTAGCTCGATTTGCCAAAGTCGGCCAACCTTCAATCCACACATATTCGAAGCCTGCCGCTGGTTTTTTCGGCGATTCATATGTGGCGCGGTCTATGACTGAGTTGTAGTCAAAAAGAACCAAATCCGCCTTATTTCCTACGCGAATGAAGCCTCGATCTAATAAGCCTAATCTTTTGGCCGGCCTTCCAGTCATCCGAGCCACTGCACCTTCCAAGGTAATTTCCCCCTCCTGTCTTGCATAATGGCCAAGGTATCTGGCAAAGGTTCCATAAGTGCGAGGATGTGGTTTATCACCATGGAGTATTCCGTCACTACCAACCATGTGTTTTGGGTCTTTCATTATTATTCGAACATTCTCTTCATTTCCTCCAAATACCACCATACCAGCCCTGAAATCCTCCTCTATACATAAGTTCAAATAAAATTGTGAGGCAGAGATGTTTAGAGTTGAGGCTATTTCGGAAACTGTTCTACCCACAAATTTTTTGTTGCCGAGTTGTTCTACTCCAGAGATAACAACTTTGTCCCAATTGACCGTACCACCTTGTGCAGCATCGCTCCCCGTTACATCCAATGCCTCTATAATTTGCTTTTGTATTTGTATATCTCTCAGTTTTATTCTTAAATTATCCATTCCACCCGCTTGAATCCATGATGGGAGCAAAGCATGAAGGTAAGATGATCCGGCGAGATATGGGTAGGTGTCTAAAGAAACATCAACGCCCTGGTTTCTACCATGATTTATCAAATTTATTAATTCTGGTGCACGACCGTGGTAACGAGGATAATTGAGATGGCAGTGCGTCAGGTGCAAGGGTATTTTAGAATTTAATGCTATAGAAATACATTCTTCAATGGCAGAGAAAATTTTTGAGCCATAGTTTCGATGGTGTGGACAATAATATCCTCCAAACTCATTTACGACTTTACACAATTCAATCAACTCATTTGTATCTGCGTACATAGCAGGGACATAAGTGAGCCCTGTTGAGAGCCCGAATGCCCCTTGTTGCATTCCCTCCCTCACAAGGATTTTCATTTTGTTCAGTTCAGCCTCTGTAGGGGGTCCTGGATTCAAACCTTTTGCGAGCATCCGAACAGTGCCGTGAGGGACCAGATAAGCAACGTTAACCGCACAACCTTCATCAATTTTGGAAAGATACTCTGAGACAGATTTAAAGTTCCAATCGACATTGTTAAGCGGTCCGTTCCAGCCATATAGTTGACTGCGCAACTCACTTTGAATTTCAGTATTAGCAGGCACATAACTTAATCCATCTTGTCCAACAACCTCTAACGTCACTCCCTGAGTGACTTTTGCAAGGTGCGCTTTATCATCAATAACCCCGACATCAGAGTGTGAGTGCATATCTATAAACCCAGGGGCAAGAACAAGATTGTCGCCATTAATTACAGATCCTGTTCTGCTTTTAAGAAACTTTTTACTCACCGCCGTAATGATGCCTCTTTCAACTACTACATCACCGCGAAAGCCTTTTGATTCCGAGCCATCGACGACCAGGACTCCCGTAATTGTGAAAGAGTTCGTAGATGTCACTTACATACCCACAAAATAATCATAAAAATCAGTTGGAAGTGTGAGACTTAGCCATAACCCAATACCTACACGATAAAACATCACAAAGCATCTCACGGATTCTTTGCTTTGCTCGACATACATTCTGCATAAGAAATTTAATTGTATCATGTTTTTAAATCTCATAAAACTTCGCTTTTCCGTTAAAAACTGTAATGAGGGTTATCTTTTTGAGAAAAATTTAATCTCAAACTTCGTGTGATCATCACATCCAAGTTAGAAGACCTTTTGCATTAAGTTTGATCCGGTATAAAGAGGTAGTTGCACAAACATAAAGTACGTCAAGATTCGAGCCACTAAAGGTGCAATTTCCGGGTACCTCTGGCGTATGTATGAAATCGAGATAATCACCATCACGCGAGACAATATGAACCCCTGCTTTGGAATCTGCTCCGCCGGTCACGTAAATATTCTCGTCCTGATCCAATACCATCCCGTCCATGCCATAACCATCTTGAAAATCCAAAAGAACCTTGTCCTGTTCCCATCTGCCGCCGGAATTACACTTATATCTGAGCAGTTTACGAGCACCACCAGGTTCAGGATTGTGGTCTACAATAAATAAGTAGTTGTTATCAGCTGAAATTAAAATTCCGTTTGGGGTCTGAAGATCTTCAATGACACGTGTTATTTTTTTATTTGAATCGATTTTATATACTGCCATGATATCTTGCTCTAAATCACTGATATCACCGTATCTTGGGTCTGTAAAATAAATATTTCCAAAAGAGTCAAAACATAGATCGTTGGGGCCATTGAGTTTTTTCCCCAGGTACGAGTCTGCTAATGTCGTAATGGTTCCGTTCTGCTCGTACCTGCGTACCGCGTGAGCACCACCAAGCTCTGATGAAATATATTTTTTTCCATCACAACAAACCACTAAATTCCCTTCGGAGTCATAATTCATGCCATTTGCGTGTCCGGAATTGTTGCTCCAAATCGATGTGACACCAGTAACCTCATTAAATCGATAAATGACATTTTCAGAACAGTCCGAGAAGAGGACATTTCCTTTTCGATCCGAGGCGGGCCCTTCACTAAATACTGCCCCTGTAAAAACTCTCTCTAAACTACTATTTTTTGGGATGATTTGAGACATTTCTAGCCTTCCACTAAAACTCTAAACCCAATTTATCAAGGGAATTTTGCTCTATTATGCCCTCGATCGTTTCCTTTGTCACGAAAGGTAACGAACCAGCTCGAAGCGTACCGATATGGCGTAAACCATCAATTGCTTCTGCAGGAGCCCATAAAGGATAATCTGATCCAAATAGGAGCTTGTTCGTAACGTTCCACTCTTGAGCACGAACTAGTGCTTGAAAACCATCACTAGGCCGGGCCCAGATGCCTGAAATATCGGCAAAGACTTTAGTATTTTTGCGAAGTACTAAAATCGCTTCGCGTTGCCATGGATGACCCAGGTGCGCAATTATATGAGTAGTCCCTGGGTACAACTGTGCCACCTCGTCCAGGAGCAAGGGGTCACTTAGTCGTAAGTCTGCTCTAGCGCTTGGTGATGCCCCCATGTGCCAAAGCATGACTAATTCATTTTTTTGAACTGCTTCAAAAAAAAATTTAAATTTAGTTTCTCTTGGATCAAATTTTGCCAAAGTTGGATAGAGTTTGATACCTCGGAAGCCAAAACTCACTCCTTCCCGCATCTGTTCTAAAACATCCTTATCGTTTGGATCGAGTGCCATAAATCCTATTGTTCTAACTTCGACTTTTTTCAAGAAGTTACGAAGAATTTCATTCGGGGTACCTACATTTGCGGCTGTAGCTCTTATGCCGAATACAATTGCTACATCAATATTTCTCATCGAAATATTAAAATCTTCAACCGAGGGTTGTGGCCAGGCTTTATTGCCATATCGTGGTTGCCAATTTTTTACCCACTCATCTCCCCAACATGAATCAGTCATATAATGAGTGTGAACATCGATAATCATAATAATTCCTAACTAGTAAAGATGTTGAATACGACATCGTTCTGGTAGAAGTCTATGCATAACGCACAAAACAGCGCAATACTGAGAGGCTGCATTCTTCTGTGTAGACTTAGGGCCAGTCTGGTTCTAGCTCGTTAAGCTGATCAGAGATTTAAGGGTGGTGCAGAGAGAATGGAGATGACGTGATTAAAGATCTCTACGGAGTAATTCCCGTGTTAAGCACGCCCATGGACGCCAATGGCTCTTTAGACCTAAAAATTTTGGAAAAAGAAATAAGATGGGTTAAATCTCATAAAATTCACTCAATTGCCACAGGAATGGTCTCTGAGATTCTGAGGATGGATAAAGAAGAAAGAAAAACTCTCACACAATCTGTTTGTGATATTGCAAAAGAACTTTCTATGAATGTGGTGGTAAGTTGTGGGCAAGAATCAACGCGAGCCACTATCTCTTTAGTTCATCATGCAGAAAAAGTTGGTGCTACAGCGGTCATGATAAACCCGCCAATCAGCACTAAATTGTCCAGTCAAGAGACGTATCAGTTCTTTCGGGATATATTTATCGATTCGACTATATCGATAATCGTGCAGGACGCAAGCGGTTATGTAGGAAACGCAATTGATATTAATATTTTGAAAACTCTTTTAAATGAATTTGAAAACCGTATCTATTTTAAACCAGAGGCAATTCCCATAGGGCAAAAACTCTCACTATTGCGAGATAGTACGGGAGGTCGGGCACGGATATTTGAAGGTACTGGTGGTGCTCATCTGGTCGATAGCTTTACTCGTGGGATCGTAGGGACGATGCCGGGAACTGATATTTGTTGGGCAATAATTCAGCTTTGGGAGGCACTTGTAAATAAAGATTGGGACACGATTAATTTAATTAATGGCCCTGTTGCAAATATGGTAAATTTATTATCTTCTCTCGACGCCTACATCGCTATCGAAAAACATCTACTTAAATTGCAGGGAGTTTTTACGAATACTTATCAAAAATATCCCTCCGGGTTTAAATTAGATAATGAAACCCAAACTGAAGCAGAGCGTATTTTTGCCTATCTTAAAATTTTAAATAAGGGAGGTGCTTAAGGACGGATCGTAATTGCTTGCGAAATATTTTTTACCGTGAGATTGTAAATATCTAATTCAGAGACATTGGCTTGCTTCATCGCAGGTATAAAATTGTTAATCAAATGAGCAAAACCCCTTCCTCCATATGATTTTAAGGCTGATCTACTTCCGATATCTGTCCCCAGCACAATTTGACTTCCGTGATTATTCGCTATTAGGGTTTTGATATTTGTTAAACGAACCATGTCATCTGGATACCCATCTCCATAATAACCAATATTGTCGATACTGCAATAGACGCCTCTTTTGGCAATCTGAAGAAGCATAGAGGCATCTTCTCGATCTCCTAAATGTGAAATAATTATCTTATTCGGAGTTATGCCCTCGCTCTCTAGAAGATCTATTTGTTCTAGTGCTAGTTCACCAAAATGAGTTGTGTGAGTAATTATTGATACTCCTGTTTCTAAGCTTGCTCGTGCGGCCGCCCGAAAAACTCTCTCCTCAGCCGCCGTAATGTGGCCTCTCTCAGTGCCAATTTCCCCAATAATTCCTGCCTTCACATCGGTTCCTGTAAATCCTACATTGATTTGATTAATCATCCGCTCTGCTAACTGATCAGAGGTCTCCTTAAACACAAGACCTTCATACACACTTTCGCGATACCAGCCACACCCTAATACGATTTGTACACCAGTTTTCTCGGATATACGGCGCAGGGCATTTGGATTGGTGCCTATTCCAATTGAACTTGCGTCTACTAAAGATTTCCCTCCAGCGTCTCTATACAACTCTAATTCGTATTGGGCCACCTTCTCATCGTCAAAAATAACATCATAACTTTTTATCATTTTCCAGTAATCAAATAACACGTGCTCGTGACTGTGGCAAATGCCTAGAGTATCGGGGTCAATCAGACCACTTACTGTTTGGACTTTTCCGGAAAACTCCTGAATCATTTTTACGCCCTAACACTTTCGAAAATTTTTCGCACTTTATTGGCAATAATTTGTCCCTCATTCTTTTTTAGCCCCATGGGGTTTATGGATAAAAAGTTTTTGTGCGATAACTCTTGACCCAAGATGACCCGTGGTTCTGTATTTGCTAACTCCAAATAGAATTCATCGACGGATAGATGGGAAGGAGGCTCAAGATATAAAATATTCACATTAAGTGGAATGTTATATTTCTCATAGAATTTCAAATTTAGAATCTTGAGGAGAGTCGCTTTACATTTTTCAAGCTCATTATTGCCCGTCTCATACGTAGGGTTTTGAATATATTCATATATGGCTTCTACCAAGCCAAAAATCTGCTCCCTTCCTACCTTCATGGATCTGCCAATTCCGTTTGAGGGTAATTTAGCAAAGTTTGATTCAGAAATCGCGTAATTCCAAGTGCTCTCCTTTTCATCTAAGTCCAAATGATGCAGGAGGGCTATTCTAAAATTAATCAAGGAGGAAACTAATAAACCACTAGTATGTGGGCCACGAAAACCTTTTCCACCACTGATCGCAATAAAGTCTGCTCCGTCATTCAGATAACTACTGATACGTGATATCGGAGGGATATAGAGAGCGCCATCAACAATTATTTTTACACCTTTTTCATGAGCGATTGTAGAGCACTGTTTTAAACTCAATTCATTTGGATTTGAAGTTTCTCGCCACAATATCGCACATACTTCGTCTGTAACGGCCCCCTTCATTTCGCTATAGGTACACCCACTAGTTTCACCGATACTACGAATTTTTGCACCAGCCGCTGCAACGGCATGGTCGTACGGATCAATGTGAGTTCGTTGGATTAATATCTCGCGCTTGTTAGTTTGTGGAAACGGAAGGGCGATTAACTCCTGTGCTGAATAGCCTGCTATGCATGTTGCAGCTGCTAAGGTAAGTGCTGCTGAGGCTCCTGCTGTAACTAAGGCTGCAGGACAATCCAGCAATTTTGAAATTTCCTCACTCGCTGCTTGATGAAGTTGCTCCATTCGATAATTCTCTTTGTGAGAGCGCTGCATTGCCTCCCAGACGCCAGGACTAAGACCAACACCTCCCAGCCTTGTGGAAGGCCCAGTTCCGTTAATTACAGGGGAAATTCCTGGAAATACAGATTCAATCATTTTAAACTTAAAGATTGAAAAGACCGAGTCTTAATACTCCTGAGGATTCCATCTGTAGCTTCAACGACTCGCTGAGCAATCCAACTTTCACAACCTGAGGGGATGTTCTTTCCGCGTGCAGTCTCTAATAACAGAAAAGTGGGCATGTATGATTTGTAGGCCACTCCTGCATCTGAAAATTCTTCAACCCAAGAGTCACCTGCACCACCATGAAATGTAATTTTTCGGTTTGGAAAGTCAACTCTGATATCACCTTTTGGACCAAACGCTTCAAAAGTCCACGAGACATGGGGTGCACTCCCAAATGTACTTGTACAGTACATATTTACAACCGCACCTCCCCGTAGTTTCCCTGAAACCGACTCGTGGAAATCTAATTTTTCACCCTCGGGATAAGTCGAACCCGCTATCCACTCAAAGGAATCCTCCAAAATATGTATCAATAGGCCGAGGGAGTGACTAAGAGTGGTACCTATAGCACCACCTCCCGCCACTGCGGGATTCATGTACGTTTGCTTTTCACTTATCATTTCTTTTTGTTGCCATGGTTGTTCGACTCTACCCTCGAGCAGATCGCGAATCCCACATGTTATTCCCAAAGTAGCGAACTCAACTTTTCCAATGACCTGTGAGCTTATAAGCTCTTTAGCCCGCAAGAAGATATCTGTAAACGCCCAGCCATAACCCACCAGAATAGATCGATTGCTAGCTTGCGCGGCGCTTACCATGTTTGCGGCTGAATTTGCGTTTAGTGCAAACGGTTTCTCACAGAGGACATGGGCTCCTGATCTTAGTGCCGCTATTACCATTTCCTCATGCGCTATCGGGGGACTGCTGACAATTACGGCGTCTAGATTATTTTTCAGGACCTCGTCCCATTTATCACTAGCCTTGATAAATCCAAATTGACTTTGAATTTTCTTTGCTATTGCTAGGTTTAAATTTGTTACGGCAACTAACTCTACATCATCGTGTTTAATTAATTCGGGTATATGAGTAGAGACTGACCAAGCTCCAGCACTCAATACCCCGACCCGTATTTTCTTGACCATCTTTATTTACCTGAGCCAGCGGCTAAAGCGGAAACTAAATACTTCTGAAACACCATAGTAAGTAAAATAGGGGGCAATACTGCAATTACTGTAGCCGCAGATAATAAAGTCCAACTAAAAGTCTGCAAAGATAAAAATCCAGCGAGTAAAGGCGGCACTGTTAGGGAGTCAGTCAAAACTAAAGAGAAGAAAAATTCACCCCACGACTCTAGGAACACTAAAACTCCTGTGGCAATTAGGCCAGGCACCGCGACAGGTAAAATTATGGAGAATATTATCTGGAATCTATTCGCTCCATCAATCGCAGCTGCCTCATCCAATTCACTCGAAATTTGATCAAAATAAAATTTTAAAATAATTATTGCAAGCGGTAAAGTAAATGAAACATAAGTAATCACCAACGCCCAGGAGGTATTTAGAAGATTAGTAACTCTTAGTACGATAAAGATTGGTGCAATAAGCACTAGGCCCGGTACAATTCGGGATAAAATTATAAAGTTTTGAAAAAATTTTGCCCCAGCAAATCGGTACCGCGATAAAGAAAAAGCTGAGAAGATTGCAAAAATCAGTGTAATCCCTACGACGAGGCATCCAATATAGAAACTATTCCACATCGTGGTGAGGATCGCCTGAACAGAAATATTGATCTCGGCAGTATTACATAAATCTATTCCCGCACCCTGGGCAGAGCAGTCTTGTTGCTGTACGGGTAACCCCAGGACGATTTTGAAATTATCTAAGGTGGGATCAACTGGCCAGAATGGTGTAGGGCGCTTACCGATCTCACTTGAGGGACTAAAAGCGCTTCCTAAAGTATAAAAGAAAGGTAAGAGAATCCAAATTAGCAATATCGATGCGAAGAAATAAAGCAGAAACTTGTGGGCAATTTTACGTGGATTTACCCTTTTGCCTGATGTTCGTTGTGATGACATGATTATATTTCTATTTTCTTATAAACCTTTTTAACAGTAATGAGCCCTCCCACAAGAGCCAGTAAAGCCAAACTAACTGCGATAGCTGAGCCAATTCCAAAATTCGTAAAAATAAAAAACTGTCTGTAAATTAAGAAGCTCAAAAGTGTAGTGGCATTGCTCGGCCCACCTTGTGTCATTGCAAAGATGACATCAAATTGCATAAGGCCATAGATAACATTGAGCACAGTTACAATTGTCAATGAAGGTCGCAGCCAGGGAAGGGTTATGTGCCAAAACCTTTGAAAAACGCCTGCACCATCAACGCTTGCGGCATCACTCAAGTCTCGAGGTAAGGTCTGTAGGCCAGCTAAGAGCAAAAGCCCCACCAAACACGATTGTCTCCACGATGCTGCAATAGCCGTTAACCAGATTGCGTAATTTGGATCATTTAGAAAATCCTTGTAGTCTGAAATTATTCCGAGCCGAAGCAAAATACCATTTAACAAACCAATCTCACCATCACCAAACCATTTCCAAATAACCCCTACTATTAACCAAGGACAGGCCCAGGGGAGAACTAACATTCCACGAAGAAAAAATCTTCCTTTGAAGCTCTGATTTAAGAGCAAAGCAGCAAATAAGCCTACAATTGTCGATAAGGAGATGAAAATAATTGCAAAGACGATAGATACGTAAACAGATTCCCAAAAAATCGGATTTGTTAAAAGGAAAACGTAATTAGAGAGACCTACAAACTCTCCAATGCCAATTCCGTCAGCAGGCACATTATAAAAACTCTGAAAAATAGTGAGTATAGCTGGAGCGACAAGCAAAACCAATAAAACAAAAGCAGAAGGGATTATAAGGAGGGCACCAAATCTCCGATTACTCAACCAGAGATTTGGCCCTCGTCTATTAACAGAACCAATATTCACGATTCGTTCTTTCAAAAACGATTGATCTTTTATCGTTCAGATTTGCATTATAGAGCAGCACCTGATTTCGCTGTTCGGCAAGCAACAGCCAATGCGTTACGTGTCGCCTTTGGAGTCGCCTCTCCGAGAAGAAGATCGTGGATTATCGTTCCGCACTGGGCTTGGAAACCTTGGTACCAAGGAAGAGTGCGAGTCGGAACTACATCTGAACTGTTTTTGAAAGTATCTTCAATCAGAGATAGATCCATATATTTCGGGAAGGCCGCTTTGACATCGGCGTCAGCAAAGAATCCAGGATATGGAGCGCATAATGATGCAGCGCTTGCCCACTTTGTGAATGTAGTGAACTTGCCATTTGCACTCTTGTAACCGTACTCCTTCATAAACTCCCATGCAGCTAATCTCTTAGCCCCTTTTAATTTTCCTCCCATCTGTATGACTTCACCCATTTGGAGAGTTTTTCCTCCAGTTCCAACGATTTTAGCCTGATCGCAGTTATTGGACTCAGGACCTTTTGCTTGCACGATATCGTTTAGGAAATAGTGATGTAACGCATAAAATGCAGCATTACCTTGGGCCATGGCAGTGGTGTGAACACCAGGGTCAGCAGTCAATACATTCTTTGGTGTCATTCCATCCTTATACATGTTTTGCCACCATTCAAATACTTCTATTGCCTTTGAATCATCGGCAAATACAGGCTCACCTTTTGAATCAAATGGAGTCACGTTGTTAGCGAGTAAATAGACGTGGAGATATTCTTCAACGAACTCCTTGACCCAGTAGGCCGTGTACGGCCCAGCAACGCCATTATCCTTTAACTTCTTACAGGCCGTGTAGGTCTGTGCCAAAGAGTTAGGTAAGGTCACGCCTTTATCAGCAAGCATTTTTTTGTTGTATTGAAGCATATGAACCGCCGAGAAATAAGGCACACTTACAATCGCACCATTGTCAGCCACAAATCTTGGGCGAGATGAGGGGAACATATCAGCAATTACTTTGTCTACTCCAGGGAGCCCTCGTAGATCTGCTGCCCACTTCTGTTGCACGAACTTTTCCGAGTTGTATGCAAAATTATAAAATACATCAGCAGGTTTACCACCTCGTTGACGTGCCTGTATGCCAGCTGTATACCCAACGTTCGGTATAAAACTAATTGTTATTTTATCTTTAGATTTTGCCTCCCAGGCCTTAACTAAAGATTTGATTGTGTCTGGTTGGAACTCCCACGCCGTGAAATTAAGTTTTTGTCCAGCTGCTGCTGCCTCTTGAATTAGATTCAAATTAGCCAGCGAAGCTATACCGAGAACTCCCATTCCACGTAACACAGAGCGACGATCCAAATTTGATTGTGCAATACTTGGATAGTCTTGTTTGCTTGAACCTTTCATGGCTTTTTACCTCTCCGGGAGTTCTTGAATATGAACAACCCCTCCTATATACTGCTAGCAGTACAACTGCCCTGTCAAGGGTTCTGTAAACGTTTTTAAGTCTCGATCGGGGCAAGATGGAAACGGTAGCCTTCCATATTACTTTGAAGTCGCGGCGGGGCCGCACCTATAAAGCGTTGCATGACCCGGTTCCGCCCGAAGTTTTTCGCCAGTTGGGAAAGGCCGGGATCCAAAATTTCTCGATATTTCTCGATGGGGATCACGTATTTGGAGTATTTGAGTACAAATCAGAGAAACTAATTCAAAAACACCTGTCTAAAGATGCACATCCTAAGTGGACTAAGGAAGTTATCAACATTTGTAAAATTCGTGAACTCGATCCCGACCTTCCCCTTCTCAAGAGACTCGAACGAGTTTTCAAATTCGAAGGTACAAAATGACAATGCCTCTTGAGAAGTTGCAAATCCATCTCAACCAGTTTCCGAGCGTAGACCTATGTAAAAATGCTTCACCTATTCATCAACTGCAAAATATAGCGAAAATTTGGGAATTAGGTTTTCAATTAGAAATTAAACGTGACGATATAATCGGCCCAGCTTTTGGCGGGAATAAGTCCAGGCAACTAGAGTTCATTCTTGGAGACGCTATTTCAAAGGGCAGTGACTGCTTGGTTGGTGGTGGCGCACTGCAGTCTAATTACTGCCGCCAATTGACAGCAGCGTGTGGAATTTTGGGACTAGATTGCTACTTGGTGCTTTCAGATGCGTATAAGCAAAAGCATGAACAAGGCTCTCACCTACTAACTAAATTACTTGGTGCAAAAATATCTTACTATGATGGTCCTCTCGGTGAAGGACATGAATCGCAAAAAAAGTCCTTATTTGAAACTTTGAATCGCCAAGGGCGACGACCTTACCTGATCTCATATCCAAGTTCTGAGGTATTGGGTAGTTTAGGTTACTTAAAGGCATGCATCGAACTTCTGGGGCAGATTCCACCTAAGCAATTCCCTGAACGAATTTTAATGCCAGCGGTTGGAGCTTCATTTATTGGTGTCGCACTTGGTCTTCATTTGCTGGGACTCAAAAAAATTGAAGTGATTGGAATTATGCCACTCAAGGACGAGTACCAGATTGAAAAGGCGATACAGAATTCCATACAATCTATCTGCGAATTAATGGAAATTAGAGAAGAATTAATTGCCGACCTAAAATTAGATTTACGAGACGGTTACGTGGGTGGTGGCTATTCCCAAGAAACTAAGGAAAGCTCTCAGGCATTAGTTGATTTCGCCCGCCATGAGGGAGTAATGCTTGACCCGGTGTACTCATCAAAAGCGGCAGCGGCCCTTAAAGATCTTCCAAAAGATAACAAGCGCACTCTTTTCTGGCATACAGGCGGTTCAGTAGCAATCTTTGCATACTCCGAGAGGCTACTTAGACATATTGACGAGTGAGCACTATCTACAGAAATACCTGTCAAACTAAAATATATCGCGCCAACCTCTTCTGATATGAAGCCGTCAATATTAAATAAAACCTGAATACTTACTCTGGCTATTTGGCGGCCTCTCGCTTCCTCTCATGTCACAAACAGCAGTATTATTACGGCTGTGAATTGCACAAAACCGATCATCAAATTTGTGATTATAGGCTCCTCCAAAGACGAATTAAGCTATTCACTGCAAGCCGCTACGATGGGGTCAACAACTGGTTTGGAATGGTGCCTTGACTATTGACGGAAACTCTTTTCAATTGTCTCACAAAATCGACACACCAACACTTTTACTTGATGTTGATATTTTTCAAGATAACGTTTTGAGTTTACTTGAAATATGCAGACAAAACAATGTGTCTTTACAACCACATGCAAAGACTCATCGAGTTGCTCAATTGGGTGCGTTTCAACAAAGGTTGGGTTGTGACGGATTATGTGTTGCAAAAGTTGGTGAGGCAGAAAATTTTGCTGATGCTGGTATCAAAAAAATAACTATTGCATACCCTGTGGTAGGCGAAAGTAAAATTGTAAGAGTTCGAGAACTTGCCAAAAAGATTGATGTATCCCTTGCAGTAGATAGTGTAGAAGGTGCGCGCCAAATAGGTAATATTTTTTCCCAAGATAACTTAACATGTAAAATCTTTATGATTATAAATTCCGGGTTAAATCGCGATGGTGTATCACCTCATGATGCGGTCAAAATGGCTGTATCGATTAACACGATCCTTGGAATTCAACTAATGGGTATCTTGACTCATGAGGGAAGTGTGTATGGGTCCTCGTCTCATGCCGAGTTATTAGAGGCCAGCGTTAATGTGTCCAACAGCATGGTGACACTCGCTCATCAACTAGTTGCAGCAGGTATTAAAATAAAAGTAGTGTCAATGGGTGCCAGTGCATCAGCAAAAACAGCGGCTACGACCCCAGGAATTAATCAGATTAGGCCCGGTATATTTGCATTTAATGATTTAGGACAGATTGCTTTAGGCAACGCCACACCAGCCACAACTGCTGTTAGGGTAATAGCGACTGTTGTTAGTAGACCCAGCCCATATACTGCAGTGATTGACGCAGGGTCAAAAACGCTGAGTGCGGACCTATTGCCAGCAAAGGCATTCAGAGATTTATATCCCGGGTACGGACTAATCGTTGGGAAATCTGGTTGGGTAATTGATCGATTATCAGAGGAGCACGGAGTCCTGACAAGAAATGCCCTGAGCACGGCTTCAGAATTAAGCATTGGTGAGCAATTACAGATAATTCCTAACCATGTGTGCACTGTATTTTCCAGCCTAAATGAGTGCACAGCGATCAGCCGGGGCGAAATTTCGGCAATCTGGCGCACTTTTAGCCCAGGAGCATCTAGATAAACATATCTATATTTATCAATCAAGAAAGAGAGGAAAGATAAGTATGTCAGCTGATTTGAAGTTGGAATCGATTTCAGCAGTGGTGCCTTACCCGCTTCAAGTCAATTTGAAATCGGTAGTTGAGTTTACAAAGGCACATTATGTATCGGGTCAAATTGCAACAAGACAAGGTGAGTTAATAAGTTATGGCCTTGTGGGTAGAGAGGTAAACTTGGAAATAGCTCAAGAATGTGCCCGACAGTGTGCGATTAATGTTTTGTCTGTACTCAGGACACACATAGGGAGTCTTGACAAGGTTAAGCAGGTGTGCCGGGTCGCTGTATACGTGGCTAGTGATGATAATTTTACAGATCAACATTTAGTTGCACATGGGGCGAGTCAAGTTTTTACTGAAGTTTTCGGTGATGATATCGGGCGTCACGCTAGGACCGCAATTGGTGTTAAAACTTTACCGTTGAATAGCCCGGTTGAGGTAGACACAATTTTTGAATTATAAAAGGAAACATCGATAGCATGTGGCCTATCGATGTTTCCCATATAAATTATGGGCTCACAAACTTACGATGTAAAAGATATTGAAATTTCGGGAACGGTCCAGCAACGGCCAAACCTCTTGGCTTAGGAGTGATTCTTACTCACCAAGTCTTTCGACTTTTTAGAGTAGTAAGTCAGTCTCACTTACGCTCGTAAGTGGGTTGTAAGGGACTTGAACCCCTGACCCGGTGATTAAGAGTCACCTGCTCTACCA
>Ga0169931_10007450_pt1 | contig 16216 bp, 12 predicted proteins | sample Kivu_15m_20L_FD_129675 | JGI IMG/M metagenome (GOLD analysis project Ga0169931, IMG submission 129675) | Freshwater microbial communities from Lake Kivu, Western Province, Rwanda to study Microbial Dark Matter (Phase II) - Kivu_15m_20L... | ecosystem: Environmental > Aquatic > Freshwater > Lake...
CGCGGCGCCCAGCTGCGTCATGGCCTCCTCGAACTTCTCGTCGTCGAGCGTGGTGGCGGTGCCGCCGGTGAGCTGCGAGGTCATCCGCTGGTTGAGTTCGATGAGGAAGGGCACCAGACGGGTGCCGCGCCGCTTGGCGGCCACGGAGAGCGACTGGGCATCGGGCGCCCGCACGTCCGCGTCGCTGGCCACGTCGCGCTGGAAGGCCTTCTGGCTCTCGACCGTGGCCCTGGACTTCTGCAGCTCCGACAGCAGCATCACGCAGGCCACCAGCAGCCCCACCGTGGCAAGCACGAAGGTGACCAGGGTGACGAGAACGCCGGTTCCGGCGGAGCGGGTGGCCATGGGGGGTGAGGTCTCCAGAGGGCCAAGGGGCCCAAGCGGGAAGTGTCCTCGCGGCCTGCAGCCGCGTCAAGGTGGCGCACGGGATCCCGACCCACTTGCCCTTTTGTCCGGGAGCGGGCATACTCCTCGCCCCTCGGAGACACCCGTGCCAAACACCAAGAGCGCCGCCAAGCGAGTCCGTCAGACCAAGAAGCGAAACGCCCTGAACAACTGGCGCAAGCGCCGTGTGAAGGATGCCGTGAAGGCCTTTCTGGCCGCGGTGGCCAAGGGTGATCTGGCGGCGGCCGAGCAGGCCTTCCGGGATGCCGCCTCGGTGGTGGATCGGACCGCCACCACCAGCACCATGCACAGGAACACGGCCGCCCGCCGCAAGAGCCTGATGGCCCGCCGCCTGAAGGCCATGCAGGCCGGTGGCGAGGCCAAGCCCGTGAAGACGGGCCGAGCCAAGTCCAGCAAGACGGCGTGAGTCGCACGCGCGGGGGGCGTGCGCCGGTCGCGTCGGCCCCGATGGGCTACTGGGAGATCTCGCGCGAGCCGCTCGAGATCCTGGCGTTCCTGCTTCCGCTGCTGGTGATCTACGAACTCGGCCTGGCCTGGTGGCTTCGGAGCGGTCCGCAGCTGATGGCCAACAAGGCGCACGGCGGTCTGGTGGACCTGTTCCGCATGGTCGGCGTTCGAACCGAGGATCTGGGACTGCCGCTGCTCTCGTTGCCGATGGTGGGGCTGGTGCTCACGCTGCTGGCGTGGCATGTGATGCGGCGGCGACCGTGGCGGGTGGACCTGGGCGTGGTGGGCGGCATGGCGGTGGAGAGCTCGGTGCTGTGCGTGCCGCTGCTGCCGCTGGGGATGTTGGTGAGCCGTTGGGGCGCCGGCATGTCCGCACCCGAGGTGGGCGATGGCGGCACGCTGGCTCGCGTGGCCATGGCGGCCGGAGCGGGCATCTACGAGGAACTGGTCTTTCGCCTGGCGCTCATGAGCGCCATCCACATGCTCCTGAGCGACGTGGGCGGATGGAAGGGTTCGGGCTCCTGGATCGCCAGCGCCGCGGCCGCGGCCGTGGCGTTCGCCCTGTATCACCCGCTGCAGTCCGCCGACGGCGGTTTTGCCGCATGGCGACTCCTGTTCCTGGTCGCTGGCGGATTCTGGTTCGGCCTGCTGTTCCACTGGCGAGGCTTCGGCATCGCCGCGGGAACCCATGCGGCCTACGACCTCATGGCGCTGCTGCTGTGGCGTTGAGGGCCCGGGCCAGCGTGGGGGCGAAGACCACGGCGCCGATCCACAGGTAGGTGAGCGTGCTGGTGACATCGACCACCATCAGCGTGACCGGCGCGGCCGCGAAACGCGGCTCCATGCCCACCCGGCGCAGGGCCCGCGGCACCAGCGAGCCCACCATGGCCGCCACCAGCATGGCGGCGATCACGCTCAGCAGCAGCGTGAGGGCGATGGGCAGGCGCTCGCCCGGGTCGGCGAAGAGCAGGGCGGCTCCGGCCACCAGCACGCCGCAGCCGGCGCCCAGCATCAGGCTGGTCACGCTCTCCAGCCGCAGGCGGCGCGTGAACGCGGCCAGGGTGCCGTCGCTGCGGAGCAGACCCACGCTCATGTCCGCCGCCTGGACCCCCACGGACTCGCACACGGTGAGCACCAGCGGAATGAACGCCGCCAGCGCGATCACGGCCTCGAGCAGATCCGAGTGCAGGTGCGCGATCACCGCGCACGCCAGGCCCGAGGCGATGTTGCACAGCAGCCACGGCATGCGAAGACGGAATCCGCGCCACGGCCCACCCAGGCGATGCTCCTCGACCGCCGCGTGCAGCCGCCCGAAGAACTCCAGCCGCGAGTCCTCCAGCCGCTCCGCCGCGTCCGCGGCCCATGCGGTCACGTCCACGGTGCCGAGCAGCCGCGCGTGATCATCCACCACCGGCACGGCAAGCTGGCGGAGCGCGGCCAGGGTCTCGAACGCACCGCCCACCGTCTGGTGGAACGACACCGTGGCGGGGCAGGGGTGCATCACGCTGGTGATGGGCTGATCGCCTTCGCTCAGCAGCAGCCGCCGCGCCGAGACCTGGCCAAGCAGGCGGTCCTGATCGTCGATCACGTACACGTAGAACAGGTGGTGGTCCAGCCGACGCTGGCGAAGCTGCTGGCGGGCCTCCTGGCAGGAGCAGCCGGCGTGCACGGCGGTCTGGACCGCCATCATCGCGGTGGCCACGGGACTGGAAAGGTCGATCGCCTGCACGCCTCCGGATCGTAGTGGCTGGAACGGTTGGCTAGACTCGCCCCATGCAGGTCCAGGTGGACGCCACCGCGGTGCGATGGTTGGTGCTGGATGCCGATGGCACCCTGACCGACGGTGGCATCCGGATCGACAGCCATGGCGTGGAGAGCAAGCGATTCTGCGTGCGGGACGGCTTTGCCATGCGAGCGTGGATGGCCAGCGGCCGCCATCTGGCGGTGATCACCGGGCGCGGCGACCTGTCGCTGCGGCATCGGCTGGCCGACCTGGAGGTGACGCGGGTGGTGAGCGCCAGTGGCCCCAAGGGCCCGGTGATCGAGACGCTGATGCGGCAGGAGGGTCTTGAACCTGCGCAGGTGGCGGCCATGGGCGACGACCTTCCGGACCTGCCCATGTTGAGGCGCGTGGGGTACCCGATGGCGGTGGCCAACGCCGCGCCGGAGCTGCTGGAGTTGGCGGCGTGGACCTCGCGTGCGCGTGGCGGAGACGGGGCGGTGCGCGAGGCCGTGGAGCACCTGATGCGGGCGGCGGGGGCGTGGGGGAGCGTGGTGGAGCGGCACGCGTGAAGGTTGTCTCGCCGCGCGTGTGGCTGGTGACCGGGGCGGCGGCGGTGCTGGGCGCGGGCCTTCTGGTGGCAGCGCTGCTGCTGGATCCGGCCGATGCCGTGGCCCCGACCTCCCCGCGAGCCCCGCGGATCGCCGACGCCGCGGACCTGCCCATGCCCCAGCCGCTGCGGCCCGACGAGGCCACGGGTGGCGGCCGTCCGATCGACCAGCAGGGAGTGTCGCTGGAGCAGGGCGCCTGGGTGCAGGTGGCCGACGAGACGGGACGACTGGCCCAGCAATACAGCGCCAGCCGCATCGATCCCGAGCGCGACAAGTGGATGCGCATGGAGGAGCCTCGCGCGGTGCTCTATCCGCGCGATGGACGGGTGATCACGCTGCGGAGCCGGCGCGGCCGACTTCGCGTGCCGGATCGCGCGCTGGAGAGCGGTCGCCTGGACGAGCAGGTGGTGATCCGCGTGTACACGCCCTCCGAGAGCGCCCGCGTGGACCTGTCGCGCGACGTGCCGTCGATGGTGATCCACGCCGACGAGGCGCTCTTTGACAGCCGACTGGGCGAGATCCGCTGCGACCGCCGCGTGGACGTGGTCTCGGAGCAGCTGCGATTTGAGGGCGAAGGCCTGACCATGCTGCTGCTGGAGGACGGTCGCACCATCGAGCGGCTCACGGTGGAGCGGCCGCTCTCGCCCATCCGGATCACGCGGCGGCTGGAGGAGGTGGCCATGGCCCGGCCCGAGTCCACGGGACGCGGTCCCCGGGCGACGGAGCCCGTGCGGCCTGATCCGGCTCCGGCGCCCGAACCGTCGGCGGCACGCTTCTACCGGCTCGATCTGGAGAAGGCGGTGCGTGTGGTGCGCGACGGCCCCAAGGGGCGCACCGTGATCACCGGCGACACGCTGGCGTCCTTCTTCTCGATGGACGGCGCCTCGGTCGGCCAGAGCCTGGCGCGCGGCCTGGACGCCGCGCTGGGACAGCTGGCGGATGCCCGGCCCCCGGGCGGTGGCGCGACGATGCCGGCGGCGCTGCTCTCCATGGCGATGGCCGCGGGCCAGCCCGTGGAGGAGCGCACCGAGATCCACTACCAGGGTCGTCTCACGATGGTGCTGAGCCAGGAAGCGGCCGAGCAGGTGCCCAGCCGTGACGACGTGCGCGTGGACATTGCGGGAGAGCGCGTGCGGCTGGACGACCAGGCCAGCGGTGCCCGGATCGACTGCGGTCTGCTGCGATACGTGACCGGCGTGGAGGCCGTGACGCTGGAGGGATCGGGCGACCGTCGCTTTGTGCTGATGAGCCCTCGCCTGGACGTGGAGGCCCGTTCGCTGCAACTGGACCGCTCCAGCGGCCGGGGCGTGATCCAGGGGGCGGGCCGCATGCGGTTGGGCGGCGCGGACGGTGCCGCGGTGGAGGCCGTGGCCGCGGCGCCCGCCGCCGCGGTGCAGGGGCAGGGCTCCGACGTGCCGCTCGGCGGCGATGACCGCACCGTGCTTCTGCAGTGGAGCCGCGAGGTGGTGCTTGCGTTCGAGCCGGGCACGCAGGCGCAGCGACTTCGGCAGGCGGATTTCCGCGGGGATGTGGTGGCGGACGCGGACGAGGTGCGCATGGAGTCGGGACGGCTGGTGGTGGACTGCGTGGCCCGCGGTCCGCGCGACGCGGTCACGCGCCTGTTGGCGGACGAGGGCGCCAAGGCCACGCAGCGGAAGGACGGTTCGACGCTGGCCGGTCGACGCGTGGAACTGTTCCTGGAGCCGCTCGAGAACGGCTCGAGCCGACCCCGCGAGCTGCTGGCGGACGGCTCGGTCGAGGCCAGGGACGGGGAGCAGGTGCTCTGGACCGAGGCGATGGCGTGCGACTTTGTCCCCGCAGACGGCGCCAAGGTCCAGCTGCGTGAGATGCGCTCGCGCGGCGCGGTGCAGGCGCTGGTGAGCCGCGACGCCCGCGTGTGGGCGACGGCCATGGACGCGGATCCGGCCGCGGGCAAGGTCCGGCTGCGCGGTCCCGACCTGCTGCTGGCTCGCGGCAACGTGGTGGCCGACGGCATGGAGGAGCTGGAGATGGACGACCGCACCGGCGAGGGAAGCTCGCCGGGTCCCGGTCGGGTGCGATCCTTCCTGACGCCCGTGAGCACCGACGAGCCCCGGGCGCTGCCGTGGCCCGAGTTGCCCCCGACGCCGCAGATGGAGGCCACCTGGGGAGACGGGTTCGTCCATCAGCGGATCGATCCCTTCACCACCGCGGTGCAGCTGGGAGGCGGCGTGGTGGCCACCGCCAGTCGCACGCCGCGCGACCGGGACGACCTGAAGGCGGTGGAGGTGCTGATGACCTTTGTGCGACCCGACGGGCCGTTGGCGCGCGCCGCGCGCGCCGAGGGCCGAGGCGAGCTGGGTGGGCAGGCGAGCGACCTGCGACGGGTGCGGGCGATCGGTGACGTGGACATCGAGAACCGCGGCTGGTTCTGCGACGATCGCAGCGACGAGCCGCGGCTGCTGCGTCTGCAGGGTCAGGACGTGACCTACGACCTGGTCACCGGCGAGGCCGACGTGCCCACGCCCGGTTCGCTGCTGATCTTCGACCGTGACGACGAGGGCGCCAAGGCGGCACCACCCTCGCTCTTTGACAGCCGCGGCACCACGCGCTTCCGCTGGGCCAGACGGCTGCTGATGCAGCGCGAGGGGCCCCCAGGAAGGTTCCGGATCGACCTGCTGGGCGATGTGGAACTGGTCCACGCGGGCCTGCGCCCGCAGGACACGCTCACGCTGACCTGCGACGTGATGGAGGCGTTCGTGGAGCGGCTGGAGGACGGCGCTCCGGTTCCGCCCACCGAGGCCCGGCCGGTCGATCTGGGCGGTCCCGTGCGACTGCTGCGCACGGTGGGTGTCGGCCGCGTGTTCGTGCGCTCGCCCGAGGCCGACGCGGAGTGCGACATCTTCGACTACGACCTGCGCACCCGCATCGCCACACTCTCGGCGCGGCCCGGGCGACAGGTCAAGGTGATGCAGAAGGGGCCGCAAGGCCAGCCGTCGCCCATCCGCTGCGAGAGCGCCATGTGGGACATGGAGAGCGGTCGCATCCGGATCGTGGGCGCGGGCGGCGCCGGGCTGCGGTAGCCAGCGTGACGCCGCGTGCCCGAACCGCGCGCGGCCGGGCATCCGTCCTCTGGGGAATCTAGAGCTGGCTCCGCAGGTCCCAGAGATCGGGAAACAGCGGCTTGAAGAGGGTGGAACGCAGGTACGCCACCCCGGCGCTGCCGCCGGTGCCAGGCTTGGCCCCGATGGTGCGTTCCACCATCTTCACGTGACGATAGCGCCACTCCTGCACCCCCTCGTCCAGGTCCACCAGCGACTCGCAGAGGTGGTGGATCGGTCCCTGGTTCCGGTACAGCTGCAGCAGCACCGGCTGCAGGGCCGGATCGGGCTCCGGCGGGAGCGCGGGATCCCGGTGCAGCGAGGAAGCGGGCACCTGCACACCCGCGGCGACCAGGCCGCGCAGGAACCGCATCCACAGCGAGGGGGCCGCCAGGCGACGCTCCAGTTCCAGCCGCTCGGCGGAACCCTGCGGAGAGCGGGTCACGGCGCGCGGTTCCTTGGCGCCCAGCATCATCTCGAAGGCGCGAAACTGCCAGCTCTGGAAGCCGCTGGCGCTCTGCAGGAAGGCGCGGAACTGCAGGAACGAGATCGGCGTCATGGTCTCAAGCACGTCGATCTGGGCCACCATGGTCTTCAGGATCTTGAGCATCCGGTGCAGGGTGGCATGGGCATGGTCCCAGTCCGCCCGCTCCAGCAGGTCGCCAAGCCGGTCGCCCTCGTGAAGCTGCTGGCGGAACCAGAGCTCGTAGACCTGGTGGATCACGATGAACAGCATCTCGTCGTGCTCGCGGGGCTCGCCCACGGGCTGCTGGAGCGACAGGAGCTCGGGAATCTTCAGGTAACGGCCGTAGGTGATGTCCACGGCGCGAGGCTAGCCGAACGCCGACCGCAGGCGGGCGGTGGCTGGTCGATGGCGCACGGCACGCCATGCTCGGCGCACAGGAGTCGCGCGGTGATCTGCGCCGACAGGAAGATGACGGGCAGTCCCGAACCCGGATGCGTGCCGCCGCCCACCAGCCAGACGCCGTCCACGTCCTGCAGGCGATGGTGCGGGCGACGGTGCAGCATCTGCCCCAGATTGTGGGCCAGGTTGAAGGTGGCGCCGAACTGGATGCCCTCGGCCTGCCAGTCCAGCGGCGTCACCTGCCGCTCCACGCGGATGCGGCGCCCGATGTCGCGCACGCCGAAGGTGGTCTCCAGCTGGTGCAGGGCCTCGGCCCGCAGGCCGGCCGCCTGGGTGGACCAGTCCACCCGGTTGAAGCCGGGCTGCACATTGGGCGTGGGCACCAGCACGTAGAGCGAGCTGCAGCCCTTGGGCGCCATGGACGGGTCCGCGGCCACCGGGTTGCACACGTACATCGACGGATCCTGGCTGAGCGTTCCGCCGCGACTGATGTCGGCCAGATTGCGCTCGTACTGCCGGCTCACGGAGATGGTGTGATGCGGCAGGTCCACCTGTCCCTCCACACCCAGATAGAGCATGAAGGTGCTGCAGCTGTATCGGGCCCTGTCCAGACGGTCGTCGGTCCAGGTGCGCCGCAGCGGCGGAGGGACCAGCGTGCGCAGGGCGTGCGCCGCATCCGCGTTCACCACCACATGCGCATGCCGCCGCAGCGAGCCGTCCACGTGCACGCCCACGGCGCGGCGTCCCTGGAACTCGATCCGCTCCACGGGCCTGCCCGTGTGAAAGCGGACGCCCATGGACTCGGCGATCTCGGCCAGCGCGCGCATGAGGGCGTTGCAGCCGCCCGTGGGATGCCAGATGCCGTACTCGTACTCGATGAAGGGCAGGATGCTGAAGAGCTCCGGGCACTCGTAGGGACTCATGCCCAGGTACTTGCTCTGGAAGCTCATGGAGAGCCGGACCGACGGATGCCGGAAGTAGCCCTTGAGGTGGTCGTAGAGGCTTTGCCACGGCCGCAGGTGCGGACCGGCCTTGATGGCGTCCATCGACATCAGGTCCAGCACGCTCCGGATCGGGCGTCGCAGAAGCGGCGTCATGGCGGCCAGCTTGCGTCGGTTGTCGCGGATGAAGCGGCCGAACGCCGCGCCGTCCGCCGGCTCGATCCGGGCGATCCGCTCGGCCATGCGGTCCAGGTCCTGGGTGGTGTCCAGCGTGATGGGGTCCCCCTGGGGCTGGCCAAGCAGCAGCCGGTACATGGGGTCCAGGCGGGTGAGTTCCACGTGGTCGCACAGACGACGCCCGGCGGCTCCCACGATCTCCTCGAGCACGTACGGCATCATGAAGAAGGTGGGCCCCACGTCGAAGTGATGATCGCCCAGCGAAAGTCGCCGCGTCCGCCCTCCCACCTGGGGCTGCCGTTCGTAGACGTCCACGCCCAGCCCGCTGGCGGCCAGCAGGATGGCCGTGCACAGTCCGCCCGGACCCGCGCCCACCACCGCCACGTCGGAAACGTGGCGAAGGCTTCGTTCGGCTGCGATCATGGCCATGCGTTCGAAGGGAGACTACCCTCGGATTCGATCGTGCATCCGTCCCCAGGCCCTCTCCGAACCGCTGCGGAAATGTCCGCCTCCAGCATCCGTTCCCCCGCCGCGACCGGTTTGACGTGGCCGGAGCGACGGAACTGGTTGCGCCAGTTCAGGCGGGGCGTGGCCCAGCAGGGCATGGCCATCGCGGCACGCGTGGCGGAGGAGATCGGCAAGCCGGTGGGCGAGGCGTACGTGAGCGAGGTGCTGCCGCTGCTGGCGGCGATTCGTTGGCACGAGCGTCGGGCGGAGCGGCTGCTGGCCCCGCGCCGCGCATCAGGCAGGCCCGCATGGTTGATGGGGCGTGGCGTGCGGGTGGCCCGGATGCCGATCGGTCACGGTCTCATCGTGGCCACCTGGAACTACCCGGTGGGACTGCTCGGTGTGCAGCTGGTGCAGGCGGTGGCCGCGGGGAATCGTGTGACCGTGAAGCCGTCGGAGCGTTCGCCGCAGTCGCAGGCCATGCTGGTGCGGCTGGCCTGCTCCTGCGACCTTCCAGAGGGCTGGATCTCCCTGGCACCGCCCACACGCCATGCTGGTGCGGCGTTGGTGGAGCGAGGCCAGTTCGACAAGGTGGTGTTCACGGGCGGATCGGCCACGGGTGCCGTGGTGGCGGGTGTGTGCGCCCGCCGCATGATTCCCTCGGTCCTGGAACTGAGCGGGCATGACTCGGCGCTGGTGCTTGCCGACGCGGACGCCGCCGTGGCGGCGGATCGGATCTGGCTTGCGGTCACCATGAACGCCGGACAGACCTGCATGGCTCCGCGCCGTGCGCTGGTGGATCGTCGTGTCTACCGACGGTTCGTCGAGACCCTGTCGACCCTGGCCGCCGCCGCAAGGCCGATGCGCCTGACCTCGGCTGCCGAGGCCACGGCATGCGTGCGCCTGGCCGGTCTGGCCATGGAGCATGGAGCCCGCAGCGCCAGCGGCGTGCTGGAGCCGGCGTGCGACGGCTGGCTTCGACCGATGGCCATGCTGGACTGTCCGCCCGAGGCCGAGCTGTTCCGGGGCGAGCACTTTGGGCCGGTGCTTGCGGTGGTTCCGGTGGACGACCTGGCTCACGCCCAGTCCCTGCATGCTCGCGTCCGGAACCGGCTCTCGGTGAGCGTCTACGGCGGCCCGGCCGCGGACCTGCTTGCCCGTGATCCCGGGTTCGTGGCGTCGCTGGGCGCCTCGGTGGTCACCTTCAACGAAAGCGTGACGCCCACCGGGCATCCGGCCGTGCCCATCGCCGGGCAGGGTGCGAGCGGCTGGGGTGCATCGCGAGGCGAGGATGGCCTGCTGGCCTGGACCCGCCCGGTCACCGTGAGCCGCACCGCCTGGTGGACACCATCCGCCCGGGCACCCGAGGGCGGTCAACTGGCATGGCTGGACCGGCTGGTGCGATGGTGGCACGGTGCCCGTTCGCCTTGTTGCGTGGTGGAGCCGGCAGCGGTGGCGGCGTCGGACATGGTGGATCCCAAGCGGCCAGAGGCCGCGGAAATGGAAGGATGGGCATGAGCAGGCGAGCGGTGGTGGTGGGCGGCGGTCTGGCCGGCCTGGCTGCGGCGGCGGAACTGTGCACGGGCGGCATGCAGGTGACGGTGGTGGAGCGCAACCCGCACCTGGGCGGCAAGATGAACGTGCTGGACGAGATGGGCTACCGCTTTGACATGGGGCCCACCATCCTCACGCTTCCGCAGGTGGTGCGTGGCATCCTGGCGCGAGGTGGTCGCAGGCCCGAGGACTACCTGACGCTGGTGCGTCTGGATCCGCAGTGGCGATGCCTGTACGAGGACGGCACCCGCATCGACCTGCTCGAGGACGTGGATCGCATGGCCGCGGCCATGGATCGCCAGTTCCCGGGCATGGGAAGCGGCGATGGCTGGAGGCGTTTCGTGGACTGGAGCCGCCGCATGTACCGCCTGAGCGAGAAGGTGTTCTTCTACAAGGATCTGGGCGGCATGCTGGACCTGATGCGTCGCCCGCCCACCGGCGATCCGGGACTGCTGCGCGACGTGGCCGCCATGCGCATGCACAGCACCGTGGGGCGAACGGCCCACAAGTGGCTGGCCGAGCCCCACCTGCGCCAGTTGAGCGAGCACTTCCTGCAGTACGTGGGATCCAGCCCGTTCCTGGCGCCGGCCATCCTGGGCCTGATCGCCGCGGCCCAGGTGGACCATGGCTGCTGGTACAGCATGGGCGGCACGCGTCAGGTGGCCCGGGCCCTGGAGCGCGTGCTGCGCGAGGAGCAGGCGCAGCTGATCACGGGTGTGGGCGTGCGCCGCATCCTGGAGCGTGACGGTGTGGCCGTGGGCGTGGAACTGGAGGACGGACGCCGCATGGACGCCGAGGTGGTGGTGAGCAACTGCGACGTGCAGCGCACCTACCGCGACCTGCTCGGCGACGGCGCGAGCCTGCGCGAGCAGCGATCGATCGCCAGTCGCTGGACGCCCGCCTGCAGTGGCGTGGTGCTCTATCTGGGGCTGGACCGCCAGTACGACCACCTGCTGCATCACAATTTTCTCTTCAGCCGCGATTCCGTGGCCGAGTTCGACGACATCTACGCCAAGGGCGTCCCGGCAAGGGATCCCACCATCTACCTGTGCGTGCCCAGTCGCACGGACCCGGCCCAGGCACCGGCGGGTGGCGAGGCGCTCTACGCCCTGATCCACACCCCGTGGCAGCGTCCGGGCCAACGCTGGGAAGGCCCCGGTGGCCTGCTGGAGCAGTACCGACCGGTGATCCTGGACAAGCTCGGGCGATTCGGCATGGAGGACATCGAGCGGCACATCGTGGTCGAGCGGCACCTCTCTCCGGAACTCATCGGCCGCATGTACAACGCGGAAGGCGGCGCCATCTACGGGCTGGCCAGCCACGGCCGTCTGCACGGGGGTTTCAAGCCCTCCAACCGCAGTCGTGTGGTCCGCAACCTCTATCTGGCGGGTGGAAGCGCCAACCCGGGTCCCGGCGTCCCCATGGTGCTCATGAGCGGCGTGACCGCGGCATGGTCGGCGCTTCGGGATCACGGACTGCCGGTGGACGGACGCGTGAGCGGAAGCAGGGAGCCTGCGTGGACCACGTCGGCAGCCAACTGAACGGCGTGCCGATCACGGATGCGTGGAGCCCGCGCTTCGTCCGGTTCTTCGGGTGGTACGCGTGGCGTCTGCTCCGCCGGCGGTTCCATGCCGTGCGACTGCGGCGCGGGTCGGAGGCCGCGCTCCAAGGTCTGGCGACCCACCCTGGCCGGGCGCTGGTGGCCATGAACCACAGTTCGTGGTGGGATCCCATGGTGGCGGTGGCCCTGCATCATCGATTCTTTCCGGCCCGGGGCAATCTCTCGCCCATGGATGCCCGCGAGCTTGCACGCTTCCGCTTTCTGCGGCGACTCGGGATCTTCGGGATCGACCCGGACGAACCGGCGTCGCTGGCGGCCTTGAACGCCTACGTGCTGCGGAGGCTTGGCGAGATGGAGCGTGGCACGCTCATCATCACGCCGCAGGGGCGGTTCACCGACGTGCGACAGCCCGTGGTGCCGCGTCCGGGCCTGGCCAGCGTGGCGGCGTCGCTTGCGGATGTGCCGGCATGGAGCGTGGCGGTGGAGTACGGATTCTGGGTGGATGCGCGGCCTGAGGTCTTCATCTCGGTGCAGGCCATCGAGACGCCCGCCGATCCGCGGCGTGCAGGGTGGCATCGCGCCTTGCGGACCGGAATGCAGGCCAACCAGGACGCGTTGGCGGGGGCGGTGACTTCGCGTGATCCCGCCGCCTTCACGGCGATCGAGGGCGGATCGCGTGCCCACGTGCATCCGGTCTATGACTGGTGGCTTCGCGTGCGAGGCAAGTCTCCGGGCATCGCGATCGACCATCGGGGGCAGGGCTGATGGCGGCTGCGGCCGTGGTGCTGGCCTGGGCGGGCGTGGCGTGCGCCGGACTTCCGCTGCTCATGACGCTCTCCAACCTGCGTCGTTACCGCCGGCAGGCCGCGCCGCATGAGCCGCTGGGCGTTGCCGACCGGGTGGATGTGTGCATCCCGGCCCGCAACGAGGCATCGAACCTTGGCGCATGCGTGGAGGGTGTGCTGGCCTCCGGGGGCGTGCCGACGCGGGCGCTGGTGTACGACGACCAGAGCACGGACGACACGCCCCGGATCCTGGCCGATCTGGCCCGGGCCGATCCGCGCGTGCGTCCCGTGCCCACCCGGGCGCTGCCTGGCGGCTGGAACGGCAAGCAGTGGGGCTGCGAACGCATGGGACAGTCGAGCGACGCGACATGGCTGCTCTTCACGGACGCGGACGTGCGGCTGGAGCCGGACGCGGTGGCGGCAGCCGTGTCCTTTGCCCGCCGCAGCCGGAGCGATCTGGTGAGCAGCGTGCCGCGGCAGATCTGCGGCACCGCGGGCGAGATGCTGCTGGTGCCGTTGATCCACTTCATGCTGCTCGGGTACCTGCCCATGGGCCTGATGCGGCGTGACCCCAGAACGAGCCTGGCGGCGGGCTGTGGACAGTTCCTGCTGGTGCGGCGCGAGATGTGGCTGCGCAGCGGCGGGCACGCCGCGTTCATGGCCAGCATGCACGACGGCATCAAGCTCCCGCGCAGCGTTCGAAGAGCCGGCGGACGCACGGATCTGTTCGACGCCACGCCGCAGGTCACCTGTCGCATGTACCGCGGGTTCATGCAGGCGTGGCGCGGATTCGCCAAGAACGGCTTCGAGGGGCTGGGCTCGGTGTGGACGCTGCTGTTCTTCTCGGGCATGCACCTGGTTGGCCATGTCCTGCCGTGGGTGCTGCTGGGGGCGTGCGTGGCCGGACCGGTCCGGGACGACCGCGTGGGCTGGCTGGCCGCCACGGCCGCGGGCATGGGCCTGGCCACGCGGGCCATGCTGGCGGCCCGCTTCCGGCAGCCGTGGCTGGCGGTGGCGTTCCATCCGTTGTCCATGGCGGTCTCCACCGCCATGCAATGGTGGAGCCTGTGGCTGCACCTGCGCGGGCAGCGGCGATGGAAGGGTCGCTGAGTCAGGCCGCGGGTGACGCGACCGGCGCGGCGCGCGTCGGTTGCGGCGGCGCGGTCTGGATGAGCACCATCTCGCGATACGGGCCGCCGCCCTCCATCAACTGCTCGTGCGTGCCCTGCTCCCGGACGCCGCCGTCCCGCAGCACCACGATTCGGTCGGCGTGGCGGATGGTGGAGAGTCGATGCGCGATCACGAAGCTGGTGCGCCCTCGCATCAGGTTGGCCAGTCCCTGCTGGATGGCCCGCTCGCTCTCCACGTCCAGGTTGCTGGTGGCCTCGTCCAGGATGAGCACGCGCGGGTTGGCCAGCACCGCCCTGGCGATCGCCAGACGCTGACGCTGGCCGCCGGAGAGCCGCACGCCGCGCTCGCCGATCCGCGTGGCGTATCCCTGTGGCAACGCGGCGATGAAGTCATGGGCGCAGGCCGTGCGGGCCGCCTCCTGGATCCGCTCCATCAAGGCCGACCGGTCCGCGTAGGCGATGTTCTCGGCCACGGTCCCGTCAAACAGGAACACGTCCTGCTCCACCACGCCCAGCAGGCGCCGCCAGCTGTCCAGCCGGATGTCCCGCAGGTCCACGCCGTCGATGGTGATGCGGCCCGACTGCGGGTCGAAGAAGCGCGCGATCAGGTTGGACATGGTGGTCTTGCCCGCACCGCTGGGTCCCACAAAGGCCACCATCTCGCCGGAGCGGGCCTGAAAGTTCACGTCCCGCAGGACCGTCTCCTTGGAGCCCGGATAGGCGAAGGTGACGCCCTCCACCCGCAGATCGCCGTGCACCTGGGCGGGGGCCAGGTCCCGGGCCCCGGGTCGGTCGGGGAGCTCGCGCGGTTCCGCCAGCAGGTCCAGCGTGCGGTCGTATCCCGCAAGGTTGGTCTGGAAGTTGGTGGCGCTGGAAGCCAGCGACTCGATCGGCCCCAGCAGCATGACCACGTAGGTCATGAACAGGATCAGGTCGCCGGGGGTGATCGACCCCGCCAGCACCTGTCGGCCGCCGTACCAGAGCAGCAGCGCACTGGCCACCGGGATCAGGAGGGCCCACCCCAGCTCGATCCCGCGGCTCCACCACCATGTGAGCACCTCCTGCCGCGCCATCAGGTGCCCGCCGGTGGCGAACCGGCCTGTCTCGCTCCGCTCCCGCGCAAAGGCACGCACCACGCGCATGCCCCCGAAGGTCTCGGTGGCGTGCGCGTCCACCTCGCCGCGCTGCTGGCGGATGTCCCGGAACAGCGGCCGGATCCGCCCGATCCACGTGCGGTGGCTGAACCAGACCAGCGGCAGCAGCAGCAGCGCACCGATCAGCAGCCGCCAGTCGGTCACGGTCAGCACCACCAGGATCCCGACCAGCTGCACGATGGCCCGGAAAGGGTTGTAGATCATGCTGAAGACCAGGTCCGCCACGCCGCCGGCGTCCTCGCGGATCAGGCTGGTCAGGCCACCCGAGCGCAGGGCCCACACGCGGCCCAGCGGAAGGCGGCTGGCGTGCTCGAACGCGATCCGCCGAAGCCGTGCCTGCAGAAGCTTGGTCACGCGCGTGGCCTGCCAGCGCCCCACCAGATGCACCGCCGTGCCGACCGCGCTCACCGCCACGATCGACACCGCGATCCAGCCCAGCAGGGCGGTCCGATCCAGCCCTTCGGCGGCAGGGATCCTGCGAGGCAGCCACGCCGGCAGCGGCTCGCCCAGGAACACGTTGTCGATGGCGAACTTGGTGGCCGCCGGCGGCAGCAGCCCAAGCACCGTGCCCGCGGCCAGCGTGCCCAGCGCCAGCGCCATGGCACCGGCGTGCGGGCGAAGCAATCCGAGAAAGCCCGACAGCAGCGTTCCAAAGCCGCGGCTTCGCTGCAGGCTTCTCTCGGAGCCGTGACGCGTGACCACCGTGCGGTCGGTGCGTCGCCGGGTCGCCTCACGTCTGTAGGCGGCAAAGCGCAAGCGGCTGCTGGAGGCTGGCATGGGCCCATGCTAGGGATGTCCGCAGCCATACACTGCCGCCATGCGACGCATCATGCGGATCGGGCCGCTCTGCGGCATGCTGCTGCTGGCGGTTCTCACCCCGGCGTGGGCCATGCAGGGTGCCGCCCAGGGCGCACCGGCCCAGAAGGCGCCGGTCTACGGCGGCCGGGCCGCTCCGCCCACGGGTGTGGCCAGGGCGCCGCGCAAGGCCAGCGGCACCATCCGTCTGGCGTGCTTCAACGTGGAGAACCTCTTCGATGGCGCGGACGATCCCGCCCTCTCCGGCGAACATGACGATCTGGCCATGACCACCGACGAGACGCGGCTGGTCAACATCGCGGCCGCCATCCGCGAGCTCGACGCCGACGTGCTGGCGCTGGAGGAGGTCGAGAGCGAGGCATGCCTGAAGTGGTTCCGTGACACCTACCTGAAGGACATGGGCTACGAGCACCTGGCCAGCCAGGATGTGGGCTACGAGCGGGGCGTGGAGCAGAGCGTGCTCAGCCGCTTTCCCATCGAGGAGGTGCGCACCTTCATCGACATGCGGCTCTCCACCGCGGCC
>Ga0169931_10007451_pt1 | contig 16216 bp, 16 predicted proteins | sample Kivu_15m_20L_FD_129675 | JGI IMG/M metagenome (GOLD analysis project Ga0169931, IMG submission 129675) | Freshwater microbial communities from Lake Kivu, Western Province, Rwanda to study Microbial Dark Matter (Phase II) - Kivu_15m_20L... | ecosystem: Environmental > Aquatic > Freshwater > Lake...
AAAAGCAAAGAAATGTATCACATTCAAGGAGAAAATAAAAGAACTAATCAAAGACAAATTGGACTGGAAAGAGCTAGCCGATTCAATCAGAAAACTGTCAAACATTGAGTATAACAACTTCATGTTAGAATTAGGAAACCTAAAATTGAAGAGAAATATAAAAGAATTTTTCTTGAGGATGAGATTCTACTCAGAAGTAAGCAAATCAGCAGGGGTCATGGAAAACCTCGAAGAATACATACCAGATGAAGATATGATAAACCTTATTACAGACAAACTAGAGATAGATGACAAAGTGATCCCCAAGTACATTAATATGTTTGGAGATACAGGAGTAAAAGAAATTTACCCTGCTGAAGGAAATACCATCTCGGTGACCAGTGAGGAAGTAAAAATTGCACTAGTAAGTGTTAATTTTGAAAAAGCAACTTCCTGGGATTATATACCTGGGTTGAGTTACAAGGATATTCATAAGTTACGGGAAACTAACTTAGAAGAATTTAACAACATATGCGGGAATATAGCGTCACTTCTAACAGAACTACTATCCAGAGATGAACCTATTCCAGAGGAACTTTTCTGTGCAAGGCTTATATGCTTGAACAAATGCCCAGATGAGAATGGAAAACTTGACAACATTTGACGACATCGATAATTGGCGTACTCATAAAAATTATTGAAAAAGTCATTCAAAATAGAATTGAGATAGATGAGTTTATGAAGAAGATCTCAATTAGTAGATGTCAGGTGGGCATTGTTAAAGGTCTAGGATGTGATGTAAATATAATGAGACTCAGACAGTAGGTACATGACTTAAAGCTGCTCCGAACTACTAATGAAAAATATATATTCTTTATAGACCTCAAGGCAGCCTATGACTCAGTTAACCATAAGAAACTTTTCATAAAGTTGCAAAACAAGGGATACGATCAGACTATTATTAATGCAGTCAAGAAGATCTACTCCAGCGCTAAGATGAAACTCAACACGTTTCAGAAAAGCATCAACATAAATAGAGGAGTACTCCAGGGAGGAATTCTCTCCCCCTGGTTATTTAACATCTACATAGACGATCTGGTACAGGACTTGAAATCAATCTCCTTTGAGGTTCTAGCCTACGCAGAGGATCTTGCAGTTATATGCAGGAAAAAAGATGAATTAAACCTAGTTATCGATAAACTCGAGAGATGGTCAGTAGCAAATGAGATAGCAGTCAACCCGAAGAAAAGTGGTATTATGATAGTGCAAAATGACAAACGAGATATGGATAACCATAGAGGGTACCCAATAAAGACAACCTACAAGTACCTCGGAATCAAAATCAACAGTAATCTGGACCCCCGAATGGGACTTGAGGAAATAAATAGCAAATTGGAGACCTACCTGAAAAGAAATAACTGGATCAATAAGCACAATCTCACTCCAAAAACTCTTGTAATGTTAGCCTCATATTATCAACACTCCAGAGTCATATATGGTATGTCGTGCTTCATGGATAAGAAAGATGTAATTGGCTCTGTTGAGAGAGGCAATATGAAATACACGAAATCAATACTGGGACTCAGCAATCAGGTAAACAGTAACAGGCTTAGAGTAATATTGAATCAGCCCCTTAACAGACATATGCTGTGGGCTCTAATGAGGAAAACATACCAAAAATACATAGACCACTTCCAAGAGGAAGCATGGATCTACAACAGAATAAATATGGAGTATGAGAACTGGTTCAAAGGTAAGGCATAAAGGGGAAACAGCCAGTACGTACCATGGTTTTAAAAAGCAGGTGGCAGAGTGTAGCATCAGACATAGGCCTACGAAGATAATATATTTGTCGTTACGGGATATAGGGAGACCCATAGGAAGAAGTATTTTATGGCTTGGGACAAAAGAGACGGACACCTGATCAGATATTTAGTCAATCAAGGGTTCTTCAAAGGAAGATATATCCTAAAGTGCCCATTTTGTAACAATGATAATAGCAGGAATCATGTTACAAATTTCTGTCAAAAATTCGAGAAACTTAGAGAGAAAATGTGGACGGAGCTTAAAAAAACTAAGGACATAGAATATTATAAGGGAGATCAAGAGAGTGCAATTTTTGAGGTGTACTTCAATCCTGGCGAAAACTGCCAGAAGGAATTAGAAGTTTTAATATCGTTTGCAGTGCAACTTATCATCACTGGAGCTAAATGAAATAAAACAGGTGGAATGAACTTTGGATGACGCTTGCTTTATGTTTATTTTAGTATAATCTTTTGTTGTTTGTTTTTTAATATAAATATGGTTGTTTAAGCCATTAACTAAACTAAGAAAATTTTTTCTTAAGGGAGATCTAGAGAGTGCAATTCTGGATGTATACTTCAATGCTGGCGGAAACTGCCAAAAGGAATTCGAAATTTTAAAATCATTTGCAATGCAACTCATCATAACCGGAGCTGAAAGAAATAAAACAGGTGGAATGAATTTTTGATGACACTTGTTTTATTTTAATTTAGTATAATCTTTCGTTGTTTGTTTTTTAATATAAATATGGTTGTTTAAGCCATTAACTAAACTAAACTGAAAATTTTTTCTTAACTAACTAGATAGTGCAATTCTTGATGTATACTTTAATCCTAGCGAAAACTGTCAGAAGGAATTAGGAGTGTTAAAATCATTTGCAATGCAACTCATCATAACCGGAGCTGAAGGAAATAAAGCAGGTGGAATAAATTTTGAATGACACTTGTTTTATTTTAATTTAGTGTAATCTTTAGTTTGTTAATATAATTATGGTTGTTTAAGCCATTTACTAAACTAAACTTAAATGAAAGAATTTTTTTCTTAAATCGTTTGTTTTGCAGCTTACCATAACTGGAGCAGAAATAATTAAAAAAAATTAAAAATAGTTTGGTTGTCGCTTGCTTTTTTAAATAATTTAATATAATTCTTTTCTTAATACAATATTGATTTTCATATCATTAACTAAACTAAAAATATGAAAATATTTCTAATTTATTTTAATTTCATGTATGCAAACAATCTTATTTAATGAAAAATATAGAATCATATCAAACAAAAGGTGCCGGCATATTTTATATATATTTACAGCCTAATCAAATTATACTTATAAGGGGATATGGAATAGGAACTTTAAGGTATTTATTCTAGAAATCAGAAAAGAAGAAAAAACATTTTCATGAAATCGATTTTTAGAAATATCAGATTTAATCTTAATATTTATTTATAAATCTAAAATTTTTTAGGTAAATAGAAAATATAACTCCTAAATAAAGAAGCTTTTTCAATTTATAATTTATTATGTTTTCTCAAGTTTATTTTATAAATATTAAATTAGAGGTTACTTAAGGATATCTTTTTTAGGCTTATGAATTTATATTCAGTTAAAATTTTAATAAATCTAGTATATTAATATGTCAATTTGATTAATGTCAATGAAAATTATTAAAATCCTTGTTCTCATAAAAGTCTGAATTTTATGATAATATTAGTTAAAAATGTGCCAGAAAATTACGAAAGAGAAGTTAAATTCTTTATCATAAATTTTATTGATAAAATATCAAAATATAATTGGTAATGAAAAAATTATAATCATTATTAAAAAATTAAAATATATTTAATAATTATCTTTGTACGCATACTTTCTCTTATTTTACAATCTAACCAACTTTCTTCTTATTCGAATTTTTCATTAATTTTCTAAAAATATTTAGAATTTTAATATTACTCATAATGCTTTATAAGCTCTTGAGAAAAATCCTGATACATTTTGTTCCTTTCCCTCTCTTTTTCCAATAAATCCTTAACTTTTTTATTTTCCGATTTTAATTGGTTAATTTCTTTCTTCAACAAAAAAACTTCATTTTTTAAACTCTTTGTGGATTCAAAATTATTCTCTATCGCCGAATTATTTCTCTGTTTAGATTTAGCACATTTAGTAATTAATGTTTTTACAGATTGATTCTTGACCATTTTCCTGACATCATGAGGACTTGTGGCATATTTTCTCCTAGAATTGATGCTATTATTCTTGTTGTTCATTTCTTCATTTCTTAATTTCGAAGGATAGCAGTTGCTATTGTAATTTCTTTGAGGATTTTTAGCAAATACAAAAGAATTATTTCTAGCATCTGATTTTAATTTGTTCATTGTAATTTTATCATTTTGGAGAGATTTTACTTTATTATCAAAAGAGTCGTCATTACTATCAGAATAATTATTATAATTGTTATGATTTCCTTTATTTTCAGCTGCTATTGTAATATTATCGTAGTTAAAATTTTGATAAGAATCTCCATTATTATTAAAATTGTTTTTAACCTTGTTTTTATAGAATTTATCATTAGGTAAAATAATTCTATTATCATAAATAGGTAAAAGTTCATCCTCGTTTATTACTCGATCTACGGAATTTTCTTTCTTTCGTTCTTTTGAAGTATTTAAGGTGATTGGTGGATTTAAATTACCGAGGTTATTCTTCTCGTTGATCTTATGTTTTTGTTCATGAGTATATGATTGTTTTGATTTACTTTTTCTCGACTCTTCTTCTTCTTTTGCTAAATCATTTAAAACTTCAATCTTTAAATTATTTGAATTGAAGTTTGGATCTGTATTTTAAATTAAATATTAAATTACTATTTTTAAATGAGATATTTTCTTTATCGTTTTGTTCTTCTCTATTATTGTTGCTTTCATATTTGTCTTTCTTGTAGTTATGATCGTTCAGAGATAAATGGCTTAGATTTTTTTGAAATTTCAAAATTTCTTCTTTGTTATCGTTTGAGTATTTGTTTCTTAAATTGGTATCTTTTTTAAGTTTTTCGGTTTTTTCTATTATGGCTTTCTCCTTTCTCAATTTTATTAAATTTTCTTTGTAAATGTTATTCTTTTTATCTTCTTTGATATTTTCTTGTGAGTTTTTTCTCTTCTCAGATAATTTTTCATCACGGACATTGAAGGAAAATTTAAGATTGTCATCATCTCTTTCTTCTTTAACTCGATTATTCTTCATTTTATCAGGTGAATTTTTCCTGTCTTTTAGATTATTTTTGTTTCTCGAAACCAAAGAATGAACTTGCTTTTTATTCAATGTTGCCTCTTCCTCCCCTGAATCTTCTTTCATCATTTCAGATTTTATTTGCTTGATGGTTTGTTGAAGCTTTAAAATGTGTTCTTTTAATGTTAGATTGTCTTTTTCTAATTTTTCTTCAAGTTCTCGGGGATTCATTTAATTTTTTTATTAAGAAAAATTGTTATATAATATTAATTAATTATAAATTTAAATAAGAAATCAAACTTTTACAAAAATTATAAAATAATATTGGTTTATTCGATGTATTCTCAAAAGAGATGAACAATTAAACGATTTCTTTTAAATAGAATTATAGGTTTCATAAAAATTTTAAATCCTCTCTAATTACATTCGATATATTAAAAATTAAAAAATAAAATGGAAATTAAATGGAAAATGGAGATCTTTTAAAATACGAATATCCTAAGAATAAATTTGAACTTTTAAGAAACGAGGAGAAATCTATGACATTACAAGAAATTTTAAGTAATCTTGTAGATTCCGAATCCTCAGAAAAAGAATCAGAAAAAATTGATTTTATAAGGAATATTTTTCAAATGGGAGAAAATAATCAAAAATTTTCAACTTTACCAAAATTAAAAGAAAGAAAAAATTACAGCGAATCTAACATCATACGAGAACTTTACGAAAAAATAAGCAAAAATTTTGAAAAAGAAAAAGAGGAGAAAAATAACAAACTCGAAATAGATAATCAGATATCTTTACTAAAAATAAACTATTCAACTATAATTTACATTAATTCAATGCTCGTTTCGATTATCAAAATAATAGACGTAAAGCAAAAAGAATTTGGACAAACAATTAAAAATTTACAAGACAGGAACAACAGTGTGCTGAATATGTTAAAACATTCACAAATAGAATTCTTGCAAGACCTTGAAACTATAAAAACAATAGAAATAAAAATCAGCTACAAGAAATTTGATAGAATAGTGAATCTAGATTATATCCTATTCTTCTGCATATTCTTCAATTTTTTATTTCCTTATCTTCTTAACTTAAATCTGTGCTTGAATTGTGAAAAAATCGATATGCAGTATTACAATGAAAGAAACCCTTACCGAATGAAAGATACGCTAGCCAAGAAAGTTGCAAAGAAATATGAGAAAATCTTAATTGCCAACTTATTGTTCTGTAAACTAATAACACGCCAAGATAGCCTATTCAATCTTAAATTAACTTTAACAGAATCTTATATAATTGAATTAAACGAGTTGACTGGATACAATATAATTTTCAAAAACACAAACGAGCAAGGCCATCATTCAAATGAAGTCAAGAAATTCACTTTTTTAGATAGTTTCTTAAATTTGAACAACCTCTACTGCCTTAATTGCGAATTTAATTCATTAGATTCTGTATCGTTTGAAAAGATTAATTTGATATTGATTAAGAATATTTCTATTGCCTCTCTTAGCTTGAATTTATTCCCCAAAAATTCTAAGTTTAATGTTAGAAAATTTTACTTAAACAAGAAATTTTTCTATTCGCATAGTGAAGAAGATCCGTCTCGATGCCAATATTCTGATGATGGTATGATGTGTGATTTGATCTCTCTGAGCAATATGAATATGGATCAGTATAGTAGCCAGAGTATGATATATACTGAATCAAAAATTTTGAAAATTTTGTTCGAAAATTTTAATCAGAATTTGAAAAATTTGATTGTAATTCTTGAATCTAAAATAAAAAAATTGAAATATTTGAAAATTTCTATCAATCCCTATCCTTTTTTGAGAAATTACGATTTTTACAATTGTGCGATTTCCTGTTTTGTATTTAACATTTATAAAATTTTGTCGAGTTTCACTCAGAAAAATTTGATTGATCTAGTTGAATTTGAATTGGATTCATTCAATTTAAACTTCGATTTTTCTAAATTCCAACTTTACACTAAATACTTGAATTTGAATAAGATGAAGGTAAATGACTTCTCTCTCTATAACTCCAATATTTGTAACATTCTAAGGTTTGATCAAATACCTAACCAGCATTTGAATAATCTTGAACTGGTAAAAATTTCAACTGAAAATTTCGTAAAGTTCCAAAATTTCCTAAAAGAACAATTAGAGAAAAATGGAGGAATATTTTTTAACAATCTGAATACTCTAAAAATTTCTGTGCTATTGGACTATCTATATCTAGAAGATAATAAATCAACTTTTTTTCAGTCTGTTTGTGATTTATTTAAATATAAACTACCTTTGAACTTAGAAGAAATCAATTTAAAAATCGAAAATGAAATCGATTCAATTTATTTAATGAAAATTATACAAAACATCAAAAAGCATTCTCATTTCTCAATAAAGAAAATAAAATTGGTATTAAATATAGATTTAAGAGAAATAGATAATAGAATTTCTCCTGAGTTATCCGAAAGTTGTTATATAGAGGATTTAAAAATAGCTCTAGATTCTTCAAAATCTATAATTGTCGATATTTATAAAATCAATAAAAATTCAATAGATAATTTGTATCGGATGTTATTTTGTATGAAAAAGTCGAAACAAAATTTCAATAAAATTTATAATGAAGAAATTTGCATGCAGTTGACGAAATTTCTATTTTCTAAGAAAAACAAAAGTATAGAAATATTTATTTCTAATAAACAACAAAATGTTAATGAATTGTAGTTTTTAAATAAATATACGAATAATGAACTTAATTAAATAATTATATAATATAAAAGTATTTTGAATTTTTATATATTAAAAAATACGAGCTATAATTTAATTAAAATATATATAAAAAATAAATCAAAAAATGAAGTTTAGAATTTTTATTCCAATAGGCATTTTTTTCTGTGTTATGATCCTTGTAGGTAGCCTTCAGTAATATAAATTTATTAAAATTTTAGAATCAATAAGGAGATGACACTGAATTCGATAGAAACCAAGGATAAAAGATTGTTCGGCATTAAAGTAGAATTACCTAAATTGCCTAAAATCCAAATTAAACCACCAAACATATTGGTAGCTGCTCAAAACTTAGCAGATAAAGCCAAGAATGATTTAAATAATGCAATGAACAAGGCCAAAGATTCGGCAAATGATTTACTTAAAAAAGTTGAAGGGGCTGCTAAAAATGCAATAGATCAAGGAAAGGAACTCGCAGCGAAAGTAGAGAAGGATGCTAAGCAAACCTTAGAAAAAGGAGTAAATTTGGGAAAAAATATTGATGGTGCTGCTAAAAAACTTGGGTCTAATATTGCAAACAAAATTGACAATGCAATCAATAAAGCTGCAAGTGATATTAATGCTCTAAAGAACAAAGGAGTAGAATTGGCTAAGAAGGCTGTTAGTAATGTTGTAGAGGCGGTTGAAAGAACTAAAGAAGCGATTGAAGAAAAAGCAGTGACAGATGTGAAGGGAGTAATAAATTGTTTATTAGATAATTGCCCTAAAAAGGACAAAAATGCACTTACTATATCTGTTAATAATAAGAAGAAAAACCAGAAACTTGTAGTCACTAATCCTATTCCAAAGTCTAAAAATAAGAAAGAAGTGAAGGTTGAAACTCCATCAGTAAAAACAAAAATTCCTGAACAAATTAAAAATACACCAGAACCAATAAAAACAATTCCAGAACCGATTAAGACAAAACCAGAACCAATGAAAACTATCCAGGAATCTCCTAAACCAAATGTTACTACTAATCCTAATGAAGTAAAATAATTTTTAAAAATAATAGCTTGTGTTCGATAGATTAGAATTACAAAAAAATATAGATCAACGATACTCCATAAGAAGGCTAATAGATTCGATGATCAATGAGGATAACAGTTTAAGATTGGTAGTCACAGACACATCTGATATGGAATCATATTCTATGAAATTATACTTGAAGGGGGACCAGAAATTAAAATCGATTTATCAAAATAGTGATAATTATGTTATAGGTCAACAAGATTGTGTTAATAACAAAATTTTAGTAAATAGACTATATGGATTACCACCAACAAATATACAAGAAATTACAAATAAAATGAACCCAGTATTTAAACACATTCAATTACCACAATGCAAGTCAAAAATTAATCCCGGAATCACACTTGGTCATTTCTCAAATCTCTTTACTTTGCCACAAGGTCGCAGATTAGATAAAAAGTGTTTAAAATATCTTAATTTAACAAAGCATAACAGCTGCATCCCATTTACCAAATTCATTGCCAAGGGATTATTAAATGCCATTCACATTATGAATATGGGGCATGTATTTTACAGACACGGAAACATTTATCCACATAATATCTATTTACTAAGTACACCGAAAGATCAAATTGTGTATTTAGATAATATGCTTGCTGATGGAAAAAAATATGACAACATCTCCGAAAAACCATTGAAGGATGATTTCAACATGTTAGCCGACACTTTGCTAAACTTAATTACAGGCACAAATGAAAATATTTTTGTAGATCCAACTACCAAAAATCCTATTCAAATAACGGGAGCATTCGATATCTACTTTGCTGTTAAATCTTATTTTGAAAAAAATAATTTGGATATTAATCTTTTTAGCTACGATCTAAATCTTGTGGGAGAACTTTTGAACGAAGGGAAGGTTTTGTCTAAAGCTGAATTGGAGTATAAATTAAGAGATACTGTTTTCAACTTCATCTACAGACTAAAATGTGTAGGAATTACTCCTAGCAATCAATTCTTGGACATTTCTCAAGCTATGCAACACAGATTCATCGCTGGATTAGAAATTGACACTGAGCAATGGGATTCATTACCTTCAGATATTTAAATAATCTCATTTATAAGGATAAACTAATTCTAAAAAATAATAAATTTTAATTTAATTTATAAAGTATTATATTGTTTATGTAAAAATTTTGGAAATGAAGATTGATTTTGTATTGAAGTTTTGTTTTCTTATTATCTTAGGAAGTCTTATTGATCATACTTGCGCTAGAATAGAAAATATTAATTTTGAAAATTACAACTTAAAACAAGAAAAACATTTAAGTCTCAGTAAAATGATTGACATAAAGAAAATATCTGAATTACTTGAAACAGTTTTTACAATAACGAAATGCGGCTTGTTCGAAAAGTCCTTCTTGATAAATGTTGTTTTATTTTTAAATTATGAAACTAGAATCGTTATAGCTTCAGCTTTTATTTCAATAACTACGATACAAGTTTTTTTTATTTATGTAAATTTTTTTGTTACATCAAGGGATTCAATAGAAATTATAGATGTGATTGCTTCTATCTTTTTTATTATCTTCGGAATATTCAAAATAGTTGAAGGAATTAGACACGCTCACAATGAGAATCAAGAGAAAATAATTGAGATACAAAAAGAGATAAATAGAAATATATCTTTAGAAGAATCAATTGGAATGGCAGAGTCTAGTATTGACAAAAGCTTCAAATTAAAAGAAAATGAAACATGCATACAGAAAATAAATTTCCAGGCTTTACTGTCAGCACTGATAACAATTACTTGTGTAGTTTTGTCAGAAGCTGGTGACAAGACACAATTTTCCACAATATATGTTACCTCTACTTCCTCTAAAAATCTAATAATTACCTCCTTTCTAATTTCACACTTAATTCTGTTATCTCTCTCTGCACTTCTTGCTGCTGGTATCAATTTTTTTCTAAATAAGAAAGCTGTTTTGATCTTATCTGGCTCGACGTTTATATATTATGCAATTATATGTTGTCATCTTCTTTATATTCATAATTATCTGATTTTTAGTAAATCAAAAGAAATGCAATCAGCAGTGGGTAATTTTATGATGAAAAATAATAAATTAAAATTATTAAAAAAATTATGAAACAAAGCATTATTAAATTTTTTAATTTATATTTATTACAACAAAACTTTAATATATCTATTCCCAGTAAAGTTAGAATTCTTATATATTCAAATATCTATTTCATAATATCCCTAAAATTAATTTGATGTTTTACTTTCGGAGTTTTGTTTGGATCTTCTTCTGTCCTATGCCTCGAACAAGATTGGCATATTGTTTCGCTGTTTTCTCCTAAAATTTCATAAAACTAAAAATGGTAATTTGGTTTTATTATACACTTTCACATATCTCACATTTGTATCCATTCATCTTTTCTCTTTCTTTTTTATTTCTAACAATTCCATTTCTATTTGAAATAAATGCGCTTGTCTTCATATTGATGTTTGAATTTGAATTAGATTTATAATCTGCCGGAAGATTAAGTATTGGATTTCTTTTTGTCTTATTTGCAGCATTTTTTGGCTTTATATTGTAAAAGTCATCAAAAGTATCTTCCAATGTACGCAGATCTAACTCATAGCTATTTCTTTTTTCTTCTTTAGTATGCATTTCTTCCTTGATTTTTGTTATATTGATATTCTTCTCTTCCTTTAATTTTAAGAAATCGGAAAATCTGCTACTTTTCTTGCCAGGATCTCCAGGAATAGGTACAAAATTATTGTTAATCTGGAGTTTTTCTTTACTGGTAAGCTCTGTGTCAAAAGCTAGACTAAGCTGCGACGATTCAATCTTTTTATCTGAATTAAATTTAGATTCTAGGGCAAGTCTTGTATCCTTATTAGGTGTAAAGTCTTGTTTCATTTCAATAATCTTTCGTGAATCTATATGATCATAGGAAGTCTTATTATTATTTATATTGGCATTCAATTTATCATGTTTCTCATTCGATTGTTTTTTGTCTGAGAGTGATATATATTCCTGTCTAAATTGGATTGAATTTGGACCAGGTGATGCATCTAATTTTTTAACGCCTTCTGCTTCCTTTTTGATCCAATCATTTTTAAGCCTTTTATGATTATTTATGCAATCAGAGGAATCGTGTTTCGTTTTTAAATTAGTTGTTTCCTTTTCTTTTTCTTTATGAAGAGTTTTATAATCGAAAAATTTCTGATTATAATTAACTGACTTATCGTCTAAATCGATTTTGCGTTTTACCTTATTTAAGGCATCGTTTTCAAACAAATTCAGAGATTGGGCATTCTGATCGCTAGGGGATTCACTAGATAAATTACTAACATTTTTTTCTAAAATAGGATTCCTTTGTAAATTCTTATTTCCACTTAAAGAATTTATATCATCGAATTGAATAAGATTTTTTTCAGACAAATCCTTGTCTATCAAATTTTTATTGGCTATATGCCGATGATTGACATTTTTATTCGAAATTTCAGTATCACTCACATGCAGCGGGATCACTATTGTCTCTTCTTGTTTATCAATTTCATTCACCATATTGTCATCGTCTTCTTCATCAATTATATCTTCATACATGTCGACTTGATTTAATTTACTGTTTAAATTTAATTTTTCTTTTTGATAATCGAACTGGTCACCTTGACTTTTTTTCGAACTTGTGAGAGATTTATCAGTTACTTTGTAGGTTTTGATAAAACCTAAATTAAGAATTGATTTTTGATTTTCTATAAGATGGAGTTGATTGATTTTATATAAAATTATAATACTTGATTTTGAAGGATGGTTCTCGCTCTTGGCGGTTTTTCCAGCTTTCGAATTTATTTTCTGACTGATAAAAAATAAAAATATTTATATTACATTTTCTCACTGTATATGTATTCTGAGTCATTCGCTTTTCTTTTGAAATTCTTAGTGAAAACTGAATAAAATTTAAATCTTACTTACATTCTTCTAAGTATTCAATCTTCCTACTTAGATCCGTCATTCCATTTTTTATTTCCGATATGAAATTTTCTAATTCTATGATGTGTCCTTTCGTAATTAAAATTTCCTTGCTTTGATTAGCTTGTGTTGATAGGCTAGATATATTTTCATTTAAATAACTTTTGTTTTCGGAGGATTGAATTGAGAATTGAGTTTTTTCAGATTTTGTTTCAGAAAATTGCATTTTATTAATTCTAAAATAAAATTAAAATTATTAAATAATTAGACTCAATTAAATTTTTTTAGTTTTTAATTAGGTGAGGATAGTAATCAAGAAAATCTATTTGTAAAAGGTATTGTAGATAAATAAAATTTTAGTTGATTATAACTATACTTGAAAACATTAAAAAAATCTTTATATTATTATATTAAATATTTAAATTTAATTCAAATTATTTAGAGACATTATAAATTCCAAGTACTAACCTTCAATTAATTAAAATTATAATATTTTCTTAATTAATAAAATAAAATGATTTAAAATTTTATTGTATCTATCAAAAATATTTAAGATAATTTAAATATATTCAAATAAATGGAAACAAAAAAAAATCGAGTTGATGATAAGGGTAAAAATTTTTATTTTATTTTTCAATAACAGACGAAGTAAAAGAGGATCTACTAAAGACAGAGTCAATCGAAATCGAAAATTCAGAAAGCATGGAAGAAATAAATTGCGACGAGCTAAAAATAGAGAAGCCAAAATGCATAAATCTGAACAATTTTGGGAATTTCAATCTGCATTCGAACATCCACGAAAATTTGAATTTGTCTAAAAAGCGAAGAAGTTTGCATTCGACTTTTCTTCTTCTCAAAAAAAAATTGAACCTTGAGCAATTCATGAGGAAGACCCAGATAGACTCCCTTCTTAAGAAGTGTAAGTCCAAAGCATTCAAAACAATTCACGAAGCTCTTAAAAAATGTCTTAACATAAAACTGCCGAGGCTTCCTCAGTACTTCATCACAAACATAAAAATCGATTTTAACAAAATTTATCTAGAAAAAACGATTTATGATATTTACAGAGAATACAAAATTATCCCGTCTGTCGAGGAGTTCATTACGAAAAAATACTTAATCGAAGACAAAATTTCTATTTTTGTTGATTTTCTCAATTTGACCTTCAAGAATGTCTTCGAATACTATGTCAACAGCAAACAATACGTCAAGGACTATTACCACATCATGAATCGAGAAGGGGAGAAATTCGCTATTTTATTTAATTACATTTCGAAGGTTTTCATCCAGTATTACACAAAGAGCAAAGGAAATAAGCCTAAAAATAAAATAAGACCAAACGGGGAAAACTTCGATTCTAAAGAAAACGAATTAGAAAACTTTTTCGAGAATAAAAATATAGTAGAAGGCGTTAATTTAATTGAGTTAGAAATAAAAAATAAAATTCAGACTCCAGAATTTGAAAAGGTTTCTACAAAAAAATCTTTTAATCCGCCTACACAATTCAAACGTAAACCGCTTTTCAAAAGGATAAAAGTCAAGAGAGTAATCATGAAAAAAAAAGTTAAATCAACTGAAGCAAATTCCGACCATCTTACTAATTCAAATAGTGGTAGTGTTGCTTCTAGGAAAAATATTTTTGAGATTAAAAAGTTTAAAAGGGTCACAGGAATCAATACCATGTAGAAGGATCGGAGATGTTTTTGCTTTTAAAATATGTAGAAACTCCTTATATAAATTTATTCTTTTATTTATTAAATTGTTTTTTAATTAAAAGTTAATTAAAAACATTTAAATTTATATGTGAATGTGTGAAATTTAATTAAAATAAAATTTTGTTTCAAGAAATAATCTTTAATCAGTCCTAAAAATTTGTTTAAAGAATTAATATTAAAAGAAAATCAACAGGACACATAATACATTTGATCATTTAGTTTCTAAATTGACATTAACGCGAATAGATTAAAATTTAAAAATAAGATTAATAATTTTTCGATAGGCTTATTGTGATTTCAAGTGGACAAATCCAAGAATCCCTATTACAGCTCAAACTCAATACAATTTATGTGTGAGAGTCTATCAGACATAAATAATAGACTAAAAGAATCTAACTCAAGGCTTTTTATCTTTCATGGAGACTTGATTAAAAATTTAGAAGATCTTATTAAAACAACAAAAATTAATTCAGTATTTGTGAATCAAGATTATACACCGTTTTCTTTAAAAAGGGACGATGAAATAAAATCCCTTTGTGAAAAATATAATGTTAAATTTAACTCTAGCGAAGATTTAATTTTAACTGAGTTGAATTCAGTAAAAACAAAAGGAGGGACATTTTCAAAAATTTTTACTCCTTACTATAGAGCGGCAAGTCAAGTTAGTGTAAGAAAAGTAGACAATAAAATTCCTGAAAACTTTTTAAAAGATGAAAAATTAATTAAATTAATTAATCATAAGGTAGAATATAAAAACGAAGCTGATCTTTTAGAATTATTGAAGATTAATTACAATAATCAAGTAGAAATCAAAGGAGGTAGAAAATTCGGCGAAGAGAAACTTAAAAATTTAAAAAATTTTGCTAAATATGAGCAAACTAGGAATTTCCCGATTATAAACTCAACTAGACTCTCTGCTTATTTGAAATTCGGAGTTGTTTCTGTTAGAGAGGTTTTTTATCAAGTGAAAGATTCATTTGGAGCAAGCCATGACATTATCAAGCAATTACATTGGAGAGATTTTTATACTAAAATTTCTTTTTTTTATCCTCATGTAATCGGACATTCGATGAAAGAAAATTTAGACAAAATTGAATGGCTAGCTGAAGAAACACAAATAGAAGCCTGGAAAAAGGGAATGACTGGATGCCCTATTGTAGACGCAGCAATGAGATGCTTGAATTCAACTGGATTTATGCACAATAGATTAAGAATGATTACAGGAAGTTTCTTTGTTAAGGATTTAGTTGCAGATTGGAAAATCGGAGAGAAATACTTTGCCAATAATTTGATAGATTATGATGTCTCTTTGAATAATGGAGGATGGCAATGGGTTGCAAGTACAGGAACTGATTCTCAACCTTACTTTAGAATTTTTAATCCTGCCTTACAATCTGAAAAATTTGACAAGAATTGCGAATTTATTAAAAAATGGATTCCGGAATTAAGAAATGTTCCAAATAATCATATACACTTTTGGGAAGAAAATTACAAAAAATATAAAGGTAAGATAAATTACCCCGATCCAATCGTCATACACAATGTGCAGAAAGAAAAGGTTTTGAAACTTTATAAAATAAATAGTAAAGAACAACCTGAAGAGGAACAAACACCAAAAAAATCTGCTAAGAGAAAAATGGATAATCTTGATTTACTCGACCCCCCTAAAGGTCGTAAAAGAAAAGCCAGTTCTGATGTAAGTGAAGGAGAATTTAAGCTTGCTGATAAATTGAAGAAAAATCAAAAGAAAAAATAAATACTTTATTTAAAGTTTTATTTTAG
>Ga0169931_10007452_pt1 | contig 16213 bp, 10 predicted proteins | sample Kivu_15m_20L_FD_129675 | JGI IMG/M metagenome (GOLD analysis project Ga0169931, IMG submission 129675) | Freshwater microbial communities from Lake Kivu, Western Province, Rwanda to study Microbial Dark Matter (Phase II) - Kivu_15m_20L... | ecosystem: Environmental > Aquatic > Freshwater > Lake...
AGCAGGTAGATGATCGCGGTGACGCCGATCGCCTGCGAGATGGCCTGTGTGAGGACGAATCCCATATCCATGTCAGCCCACCCTCTCCGGTCGGCCGAGCAGACCCTGCGGCCGTATCAGCAGTAGGACGATCATGAGGAGCAGCGCTGACGCGGTCTTGAGCTCGGGAGGCACGATGAGCGTGCTCAACTGCACGGTGATGCCAACGACGAATGACCCGACGATGGCGCCGCTGATCGTGCCCAGGCCGCCGAGGACGACAGCCGCGAACATCGTGAGCAGCAGGAACTGACCCATCGTCCACACGACGTTCTGGGTGATGCCCAGGAAGACACCGCCGTAGGCGGCCAGGAGCGCACCGAGCACCCAGACGACCGAGATGACGCGCTCGACGTTGACGCCGGAGGCTGACGCGAGCGCGGGGTTGTCGGAGACGGCGCGGGTGGCCTTGCCGAGTCGTGAGCCCGTGAGCCAGGCAACTGCTGCCACGAGGAAGACGACCGCGATGATCGACAGGACGATGGCCTTGGGGGTTACGAATACCGGACCGAGATCAAGGCCAGGCTGTCCCGCGAACTGCGCGTAACTCTCCGGCGACCCGCCGAAGAGGAAGAGAAGCGTGTAGCGAAGCGCGATGGCGAGACCGATGCTGACGATCATGGCCGCGATGAGGCCTGTCCCGCGCTTGCGCAGAGGCTTCCACAGGATCTGGTTCTGTCCCCAGCCCCAGAGGGCCGCGCTGATGATGATGCCGATCGGGGCTGCGATCAGGAGGTTCAGGCCGAAGGTGGTGTTGAGGACCAGGACGGTGAAGGCGCCCAGCGTGAGCAACTCGCCGTGGGCGAAGTTGCTCAGGCCCGTCGTGCCGAAGATGAGGCTGAGACCTAGGGCTCCGAGGGCGATGATGAGTGACAGGATGATGCCGTCGAGGATGAGCTGGAGAACCCGGTCGAGGGTGATGTCGGAGAGTATGCCGCCGCCGGAATCTCCGCCCGAGTCGCCGCCTTGGCCCGCGGGGACCACGGGGAAGAGGGCCTTCTTGTCGCCTGACAGGACGTTGATGGTGCGCTCGGGACCGTCCTTGATCTCCACGCCGACGGGCAATGTGGCCACATCGACGGTGGCGGTGTACTTGCCGCCCTTCGGAACCGCGATGGTCGCCTGACCCTCGGCGTTGCTCTCCGCGGACCCAGTGAAGCCATCCGGACCGGTCACGTTGACCGTTATGCCCGCTACGGGCGATTTATCGGCGCCATTGATGATCGCGGTGATCGAGGGGCCATCGGCCTGGGCGGGTCCGAAGCCCATGAGGGCGGCCGCGAAGAAGCCCACCAAGACCAGGACGAGACGGGCGATTCCCCGATGCACTCGGCCTCCTGACGTATGCGGGGCCCCGACCGGGCCCCAGCGGCGTTCGTGAGCATAGTCGGACCGTCGGGTGGGGGTGACCCATTGTTCAATTCGCGATGAAGCCGTGGCGGCTCAGGTGGCGTCGGCGTCCCGCAGGAAGCAGGTGAGCCTGGCCGTGCAGACCGGACGGCCGGCATCATCGGCCACGAGGATGTGCGAGGTCACCAGGGTGCGCCCCACGGCGAGAGGGGTGGCGGTCGCCGTGACCCAGCCCTCGCGGGCCGAGCGATGGTGGCTGCAGGACAACTCGATGCCTACGGCGAAGCGGTCCGGCCCGGCAAGGAGATTGGCCAGCACTGATCCGACGCTCTCGGCGAGCACGGCGCTCGCGCCACCGTGCAGCAACCCGAAGGGCTGGGTGTTGCCGGCCACCGGGATCCTGGCCGCGACCCTCTCGGGGGTGGTCTCCAACCACTCCATCCCCATGCGCTCGCCAAGGCCTCCTCGGTCGGCAGCGCTGATGTGGTCGCGGATGTCGTCGGACATGGCCGCAGCCTAGGATCGCGGGGTGGCAACGGGTGACGGAGGGGCGCGACGTCTGCTCCTGCTGGACGGGCACTCTCTGGCTTACCGGGCCTTCTACGCGCTGCCCGTGGAGAACTTCTCCACCGTGTCAGGTCAGCCGACCAATGCCGTGTATGGCTTCACGTCGATGCTCATCAACGCCTTGCGCGACCTCGATCCGACCCACATCGCCGTGGCCTTCGACGTGTCGAGAGCCACCTTCCGCAGCGAGGCGTACGACGGCTACAAGGCGACGCGGGCCAAGACCCCCGAGGAGTTCCGGGGGCAGGTGGATCTCATCCGTGACGTCCTGACGGCCATGGGGATTCGATATCTCGAGCGCGACGGCTACGAGGCCGACGATCTCATCGCGACCCTAGCGACCCAGGCCGAGGAAGCGGGTATGGAGACGGCCATCATCACCGGCGATCGCGACACCTTCCAGCTCGTGTCCCCGGCGACCACCGTGCTCTATCCGCGCAAGGGCGTGTCGGATCTTGCGCGCATGACGCCGGATGCCGTGCAGGAGAAGTACGGCCTGAGCCCCGCCCAATACCCTGACTTCGCGGCCCTACGCGGAGATCCCAGCGACAACCTGCCGGGCATCCCTGGCGTGGGCGAGAAGACGGCCACCAAGTGGATCGCTGAGTACGGCTCGCTCGCCGGACTCGTCGAGCACGTGGCGGATATTCGCGGCAAGACGGGCGATGCACTGCGCGAAGCCCTGCCCCAGGTGCTGGTCAACCGCCACCTCACCGAACTCGTGCGCGATGTTCCCTTAAACGTCGACCTGACCGAGCTCCAGCGGCGTGCGCCCGCCCCGGAAGCGGTGCATGAGGTCTTCGACGCCCTGCAGTTCCGCGTGCTCCGCGATCGGCTTTTCGAGTCGCTCGCGGTGGAGACGGCACCTGCCGAGGAGGGTCCGCCGATCGAGGTGGAGTCACTCGACGCGGGGGGGTGGTCAGCATGGCTGGCGGCCACCGGAGAGCCGACCGCGGTGGCTGTCCGCGGCACCTGGGGCTCGGGCACCGGGGCCCTCGAGGGTTTGGCTCTTGCCGCACCGGACGGATCTGCTGTTGCCACAGGGCCGTGGCCTGAATTCGCTGCGGCTGACCGCGCTGCGCTCGCGGACTGGCTGGCCGACCCCGCACGCCCCAAGGCGCTTCACGATGCGAAGGGTCCGCTGCTGGCGATGTGGGCTGAGGGCCTGGATCTGAGGGGTGTCGTCACCGACACCGCCCTGTCGGCCTACCTCGTGCAGCCTGGCCAGCGGGCCGGCGACCTGCACGCGCTCTGCGAGCGCTACCTGGGACGCGGGATCTCGCCGGACCAGGGTGGCCAGCTCTCACTCGACGGTGAGGAGGACGACCTCGCCGGACAGGCCGCGGCAATCGGCGAACTCGCCGCGGTGCTCGACGCCCAGGTGGAGGCGCGTGGCGCCGGTCGGCTGCTCGCGGACGTGGAACTGCCACTCGAACGCGTCCTCGCCGGCATGGAACGCGTGGGCATCGCCGTGGACCTCGCGGGACTGCAGGCGCTGTCGTCGGAATTCGGCGCTCACGCGCGCGAAGCCGAGACGTCGGCCCACGCAATCGTGGGTCGGGCCTTCAACCTCGGCTCGCCCAAGCAACTGCAGGAGATCCTCTTCGGCGAGCGCGGCCTGCCCAAGACCAAGCGCATCAAGACCGGCTACACCACGGATGCCGAGGCGCTGGCGTCCCTCTACGCCAAGACCGAGGATCCGGTGCTGGAGTGCATCCTGAGATGGCGTGACTGGAGCCGGCTGCGCCAGACCGTCGATGGGCTCATCCCGCTGGCCGAGCGCGATGGCCGCATCCATACGACGTTCCAGCAGACCGTGGCGGCCACGGGGCGACTGTCGAGCACGGATCCGAACCTGCAGAACATTCCCATCCGCACGGAGGCCGGACGGCGCATCCGCGAGTGCTTCGTGGTCGGGGACGGCTACGCCGGGCTCCTCACGGCGGACTACAGCCAGATCGAGATGCGGATCATGGCGCATCTGTGCGAGGACGAGGGTCTCATTGGCGCCTTTGCCGAAGGCGAGGATCTGCACACCACCATGGCGGCTCGTGTCTTCGGTGTCTCGCCGGCTGATGTCGATGCCGAGATGCGACGTCGGATCAAGGCAATGTCCTACGGCCTGGCCTATGGCCTGTCCACCTTCGGCCTGGCCCAGCAGTTGGGCATCGACGCCGACGAGGCACGCGTGTTGCGCGATGACTACTTCGCGCGTTTCAAGGGGGTGCGTGACTATCTCCAGGGTGTCGTCGACGAGGCACGGGCGCGGGGCTTCACCGAGACCCTCCTCGGGCGTCGGCGCTACCTCCCGGACCTCACGAGTGACAACCGGCAGCGGCGGGAGATGGCCGAGCGGATGGCGCTCAACGCTCCGATCCAGGGCTCGGCGGCGGACATCATCAAGGTGGCGATGCTCGATGTCGATCGCGCGCTCCAGGCCCGCGGCCTTGCCTCACGGCTCCTGCTGCAGGTGCACGACGAACTCGTGCTCGAAGTCGCCCCGGGGGAGTCCTCCGAGGTGCGTGAGCTGGTCGTCGCAGCCATGTCGGGGGCGGCGGACCTGCTCGTGCCCCTCGACGTCTCGGTCGGGGAGGGCCCGAACTGGGAAGCAGCCGGCCACTAGCCTCCCGCCGAGATCGGTGCCGAAGCGCCCCGTTCTGGCCGCGTGCGTGGCACACTGCCCGGATGCGCCTCACGCCACTGGTCGTCTCCGCTGCCTCTGTCCTCCTGCTCGCCGGCTGCGCCAGCGCAGCGGCGATTCCCGACACCCGTGACCAAAGCGCTGAGGTGCCCTTCACCGGCTGCGACCAGGTTGCGTGCGCCGGGGAGATCAACGGCGCGGCGTACGAGATCGTCATGCCCACCCTGTGGAATGGCACGCTGCTGATCTACTCGCACGGCTACCGCCCTGCGGAGCCTTTCCCGCCCAACTTCAGCCCGGTCGTCACCACGGCGAGTCCTGTGCCCGGGTGGGACTCCGGCGACAAGGCGCTTGGCCAGGCGCTCCTCGATCGCGGCTACGCCATCGCTGGTTCGGCGTACGCCACGAACGGCTGGGCCGTCGAGGACGGCGTGCGCGCCGCCGAGGAGATCCACACGTTCTTCACCGAGCAGGTGGGCCAGCCCAAGCGGGTCTACGTCTGGGGTGATTCGCTCGGGGGCCTCATCACGCAGACCCTGGCGGAGCAGGCCGACTGGGTCGACGGAGCGGCTCCCCTGTGCGGGGTGATGGCCGGTCTGGAGCCCAACATCGGCCTCTCCCTGGACACCGCCTACGGCGTCCAGCAGTTGCTCAGTCCCGAAATCGAGATCTCTGGATTCGAGAGCTATGAGGACGCGCTCGCCAGCTGGGAGGACGCAGCGTCAACGCTGATCGAGAGCGCACGCGACCAGGACACGGACGCGATCGCTCGCATCCTGACGATCGCCGCGATGGTGGACGCGCCAAGCCAGACCTACACCTTCGATGGCTCGAGCATTGTCAGCACCGTGTCAGGCACCATCGAGTCACTGCTCACGGCGCTCGCGTATGGCACCGTGGGTCGCCAGGAGATCGACGCCCGCTTCGGGGGCAGCGTGGTCGGCAACGTCGACGCGGTGTACGCCGACCGGCTCGACGAGGCTGAGCGCGAGTCCATCAACGCGCTGGGTGGCGATGGTGCTGCCGATCGCTTCGTGACGATCCTCGACAACGGCCCGCGCGTCGAGGCGGACCCGGCCGCGCAGGCCGCGGCCATCGAACGAGGCGGAGACCCGTCGGGAGCCGTGCGCGTGCCGACCATCACCATGCATACCAGGGCCGACCCGCTCGTGATCGCCCAGAACCAGACCTTCTTCAAGGATCGCTATCAGGCCCAGGTCGACCTGGGCAACGTCAAGGGCGGCCTCGTGCAGCTCTACACCGTGCCGCCGCCGGAGTACTCGCAGGAGACGGGGGCTCCCTACGGCGCCGGACATTGCAACTTCACCCTGGAGTCGCGCATCGCCGTCATCGAGCTGCTCGACAACTGGGTGCGCTACGGCGTCTACCCGGGCCCGGCGGCCATCTCCGACGCGATGGGACCCGAGAGCGGCTACAGCGCCAACTATCTTCCCGGCCCGTGGCCCGCGCGCGAAGCGGTCCTCACCGAGTAGGTCGGTCGGCCGCTGTGCGAGCGGGCCGAAGCTCGCTCGCGGTCACGACCAGGCCCACCAGGGCCAGGGCGACACCGGCCGTGAGTGCACTCGCGGCGAGTCCGCCCACGCTTCGCGGCATGACGATGGTCGCGACGACGACCAGGGTCGCTGCTGCGCCCCACACGGCGATGACGGCTCGGCGATCGTCGACGGCGAGCCTGGTGAGCAGGAGTGCCTGCGCGAGCGCGAACGTCGCCCCGATGGCAGCGAAGAGCCAGGCGAGCGGCACGAGGCTGGTGTACGCCGATCCGCCGACGAACGCTACGACGAGTCCGGGCAGTGCCGCCGTCGCGGCCACGACGACCAGCCCAATGCCGCCGACCGCGATCAAGGACACGACAGTGGCGCGCCCACGGCGTGTATCCGCGAAACGCGGGAAGGCGACCACGCCCACGAACTGCGGCAGCCAGAAGGCCACCTTGGCGATGACGGCGCCGACGCCGTAGATGCCGGCCTGCTCCGCGTCCAGCAGAGCGCGTGCCAGCAGCACGTCGACGTTGGTGAGCACGAAGAGCGCCAGCAGAGCGTGGGTCGCGTGCGCGGACTCGCCGAAGAAGCCCGCCAGCCGCTCGCGTGGCGCACGTGCCAGCGGGGCAACCACGAGTCGGCCCATGACCGCGCCCGCGGCAGTGCCGACGGCGAGCCCGGCCATGGTGCCCAGGACGCTTCCGGTGGCGAGTGCGCCTACCACTCCGCCGATGCCGCGGCCGAGCCCGACGATGGCGTAGACGGCGGCGAGGCGGTGGTAGGACTCGCGCCCTTGCGCGATGCCGTATTGCGCGCCCGCCCAGGTGATCGGCACGAATGTGGCCGCCGCGAGCAGGAGCGACGCCCAACCGTCCAGGCGCAGCAGCCACATGAGCAGGGGGCTGACGGCCAGTGTGGCCAGCGCCACCGCGATCCCCCCGACGAGTCCGTCGCGCAGCATGCTCCGCGCCGCACCTGAGCGGTCTGCCTCGTCCAGGCTCACCAGTCGTCGGGCGGCCACCGCCTGGATCCCCATGGCGAGAACGCTGCCGATCAGCAGGATCCCCAGGAGGGCCGCGAGAATGCCGAATCCGTCCGGACCGAGTGCTCGCGCCGCGACGACGCTGACGGCGTACGCCGCGACCTGCGCGACCCCGAGCGCGACCGCGACCAGGACGGTGTGCGAGGCGAGGGTTCCGCGCTGAGGCGACCGGTCAGTCATCGCCGCTCATGCGTGCAACGATAACGCCCCATGGCGGGCACGCGGTCGACGCGGATCCTGGCCTACGCCTGGATCGGGCTCCTCGCGGTCGTCATCGCCGGCCCGGCCCTGCTGCCGGGCTTCGCCCTGAGTTACGACCTCGTCTTCACGCCTCGCCAGGACCTGCTCCCCGCATCGATCGGGGTCGGCGGGGGCCTGCCGCGCGCGGCACCGCAGGATGCCGTGGTCGCGCTGGTCGAGTTGGTGGTCCCCGGCGCGTGGCTCGAGAAGGTCATCCTGCTCGCGATCCCGATCCTCGTCGGCACCGGGATGCTGAGGCTCCTGCCCGGCACGGGCGCCGGAGTGGTCGGAGCCACGCTGGCCATCGCGAACCCCTACGTCGCCCAGCGGCTGGTCATCGGCCACTGGGGCCTGCTGCTGGCCTACGCGCTGGCCCCCTGGGCCCTGATCGTCGCGCGCCGCGTGCGCGCCGGCGGTGATGCCTGGGATGGACTCCGGCTGCTGCTCCTCGTCGCCGCGGGATCGCTCACTCCCAGCGGCAGCCTGCTCATCAGCGCCCTCGCGGTGCCTCCCGTCCTCCTGCCCGGATCGGCCTACGCACCGGCGAGGCGCCTGGCGGTGACGGCCGCCGTCCTGGCGATATGGCTGCCGTGGCTGCTGCCCGCGGTCGTGCATCCGGTCGCCACGGCGGCCGTTCCGGATGGCAGCCGCGTCTTCGCGCTGCGCCCCGACATGCCCGGCGGCCCCCTCCTCAGCGCGCTGTCAGGAGGGGGCATCTGGAATGCCGAGGTCGTCCTGGCATCCCGCAGCACAGTCCTGTCGGTGGCGCTTGCCATCCTCGTGCTAGCCCTCGCGACGTGGGGAGCCAGACCGCTGGTGGGGGCTGTCGGCCGCTGTGTCACGTCGTGGTGGGCGCTGTGTGCGGTGATCGGGCTCGTCGCCGCGCTGGCTTCGGCAATCGCCCCGGGTGTCTGGTCGGGACTGCTCGACTCGGTGCCCGGGGCCGGCCTCGCCCGCGACGCGCACAAGCTCCTTGCGCCCTGGGTCCTCCTTGTCGCGGCGGCCGCCGGCATGGGGGCGGCCCGCCTCGCCGGTCGACTCCGTGACCGCAGCGCCGCCTCCGCCCTGCTCATCGCGGTCGCCGCTGTGCCACTTGCCTGCCAGCCGGACCTGCTCGGGGGAGCCGGGGGCCGCCTGAGCGCGGTGGACTACCCCCGGGATTGGAGCACGGTTCGCCAGGCTATCGAGGATGACGGCCGCCCCGGCGACGTGGCCTCCTTCCCCTGGGCGTCCTTCCGACGATTCGACTGGAACGCCGGTCGCACCGTCCTGGACCCCGCGCCGCGATGGCTCACGCGGACCACCGTCGTCGCCGATGACCTCGTGGTGAGCACGCCCCAGGGTGACGTTGTGGTCAGCGGGGACGACCCGCGGGCGCAGGCCATCGCGCAGGCACTGGCACAGGGCGAGTCCGTGGCGGCGCTGATGCCGGACCTCGGCATCGGATGGGCACTCGTCGCCCGAGGCACCCCCGGGCCGGTCCCCGAGCTGCCGGGGTGGGAGCGGGTCACGGACACCCCCACCCTCACGCTGTACGCCGCCCCGCCGGGCACCGTCACGGTGATCCACCCGGACTCCCGCCTCGTGGCCGCCGTAGACCTGGCCATCGCCGTGTCCCTGCTCGCCGGGGTCCTGGCGCTCGGGATCCGGCGAGTCCGGGCGCGAAGGGCAGCCAGGCTGGTAGCGTGAGCCCCACAAGGAGGCAGGCATGGTTGTATGGATCGGTCCCATCGTTGCCGCAGTCGTCGGTGCGGTCGTGGCCGCGGGAGCGTCATTCGGCATCGTGTCTTCGCAGACTGCCGTGCCGCCCACAGTCGATGCGCCGTACGTCGTCTACGGCTCGACCCAGTAACCACTCTGCCCGGTTGCGTGGTCACGCGGGTGGTGCGCCTGCACGGCGCGGTCCAACACACGCATAAAGGTCTCAGCTGAGGCATCCCACGAGAAGCGCTCGGCGTGTGCTCGTGCGCGAGAACCCATGGCCCAGCGCCGCTCGTCGTCGGCGAGGAGCTCGCCCAGAGCCGCGGCAAGCTCCGGCTCGCCTCCGGCGACCAGGAGGCCGGTGTCTCCGTGGACGATGGACTCGGTGACACCGCCAGCCTCGGCGTAGGCCACCGCGGGGACACCTCGCGAGGCCGCCTCGAGGATCACCAAGCCCCAGCCCTCCTTGAGCGACGGGAGCGCGAGGACCCAGGCGCGCGCGATCTGCCGAGCCTTCTCGACCTCATCGACCTGCCCGGTGAAGTCCACGAGGTCCTCCACCCCGTGGCGTCGCGCAGCCTCCTGTAGATGCGGCGCCCACCACCCATCCCCGACCACGGCCACGGTGAGGCCCGGGTGCCGGACGCGCAGGATCGAGGCGGCGACAAGGACATGTTCGACACGCTTGTGGGGCACCAGTCGGCCAAGGACGAGGATGCGCGGCTGGGCATCAGGAACATCATCGACCGGCGGCAGGTCGGCTGTCCCGTTGTGCACGACTGCGATCGACTCCGAGGCGATGCCCTGGGCGATGAGCTCTCGTCGCGTGGCCTGCGACACGGCCACGTAGGAGAGGCCACGCAGGGCACGGGGCGCCGCCACCGACTCGATGAACCAGCCCACCCGCGCGCGGGCAGGGCCGTAGACGACCGGCCACTGCTCGCGGTGGACGTGGTGCACGAGCATGACCGTGGGAGACGATGTCGCCCACCGGGCAAAAAAGGGAATCCCATTCTGCGTATCGACGACGACGTCCACGGAGCCGAGAGCGCCTCGGCGCAGCAGGCGGCGGGCAGAGGAGTAGACGGTGAGCTTGTTGCCTACGCGCACGATCCGGATCCCGTGACGCTCCTCTAGCGAGGGTGCGCGGCCGTGCGCGGCGCACACGAGCGTGACTCGGTGGCCGTCGCGGGCCCAGCGGCGGGCGAGCTCCTCGATGTAGACCTCTGAGCCGCCGCCCTCGGGGTTGGAGGTGTCGCGCCAGTTGAGGACGACGATGTGCACGGCCTCACCGTAACGGCCGGGCCGCAGCCGTCGCAGGCCGGAGCGGCAGACGTCGTGGGGTACCGTCGGCAGGTGCCCGCCCCATCCGCTGAGCGCGCCCACGCGCCCGAGGCGTTCCGGGCCAGTTGGCGTCGAAGTGCACGACTGTTCCGGGCGTTCCTGAGCGAGCAGAGCGACCCCGATCGCTTCTACACCCATCTCGCCCGGGATTCGGCCGCGCAAGTCAACAGTTGGCACCGGCTGGACGGGAGCCTGCTGCTCGATGTCGGTGGTGGGCCCGGCTACTTCGCAGACGCCTTCGAGGCTCGGGGGGCGACGTACGTGGCCTTGGATGCCGACGCGGGGGAGATGCGGCTCCACGGACGAAGTCCAGGGCCGCGCACCGTGCTGGGCCGGGGTGAGACGCTTCCCTTCCGGGACGGCAGTGTGGACGTGGCGTACTCCTCGAACGTGCTCGAGCACCTGAGAGACCCGTGGGCAACCGCCGACGAGATGGTGAGGGTCACGCGCGCGGGAGGCACCGTCGTGATCTCCTACACGCTTTGGTGGGGGCCCTGGGGAGGCCATGAGACATCCCCTTGGCACGTGCTGGGCGGGGAGAGGGCAAGGCACCGGTACCGCCGTGTTCACGGCCACGAGCCCAAGAACGTCTTCGGCGAAAGCCTCTTTGCCACCACCGTCTCGGAGGGGGTGTCCTGGGCGCGCAGCCGCCGGGATGCCGACCTCATTGGGCTGGCGCCTCGCTACCTTCCCCGATCCCTGACCTGGATTAGTCGCGTACCTGTGGTGCGGGAGGCGGCGTGCTGGAACATCCTGCTGGTCCTGCGGAAGGGACCGGCGTGACATGAGTGCGCTGAAGCCGGCGCCCCCGCCGGGGTCGAAGTCGTCTCGGATGGTCGAGCGGTGGCGGCACCTGGCTGTGGCACTGGCAATCGCGGCCCTCGCGATCGCCCAGGATCCGGGACGCATCGCCGCGGACACCAAGCTCGATCTCGCAGTCAACCCGGCGGGACTGCTGGCACGTGCGCTCAATCTGTGGGAGCCCCTGGGCTTCGGCGGGCAGGTGCAGAACCAGGGGTACGGCTACCTGTTTCCCATGGGCCCGTATTTCCTGATGGGAGACCTCATCGGGGCGCCGGCGTGGCTCTGGCAGAGGCTGTGGTGGGCCATCGTGCTCTTCGCGGCGTACCTCGGGATGTTCCTCCTTGCGCGCGCGTTGGGCGTGGGGACGCCGGGCACGCGCCTCATTGGGGCACTGGCCTTCGCACTGGCGCCCCGCATGATCGCCACGATCGGGCCGATCTCCAGCGAGGCCCTGGCGATGGCGGTCGCCCCGTGGGTCCTCCTGCCCCTGGTGGTCGCGGCGCGCGACGGTCGACTTGCCCGAGGAGGTCTGCTCGCGGGGGTCGCGCTGCTCTTCGCGGGCGGAGTCAATGCCGCGGCCACGCTCGTGCTCTGCATCCCCCCGGCCCTGTTTCTGCTCACGCGGGAGGGTGGCCCGGGCCGCAGACGCCTAGCCGCGTGGTGGGCTCTGGCGACTGTCCTTGCCTGCGCCTGGTGGATCGGCCCGCTGGTGATCCTGCGCGCGGTCAGTCCACCCTTTCTGGACTACATCGAGGACGCGGCAGTCACGACGCGCTTCGCGAGCCTGCCGCAGGCGGTCCGGGGCACGGAGCACTGGCTCGGGTACCTCGTCGACCTGGACGGGCCCACCTGGAGTGCCGGCTGGCTGCTCGTAAGTGTGCCGATCGTTATCGCCTACACGGCGATGGTGGCGGCGTTCGGCCTCGCGGGACTGTCTCTAAGGAGCATGCCGCAGCGCACCTTCGTCATCGTGCTGGCGCTGGCGGGCGTGGTCCTCGTGACCTTCGGCTACATCGGATCGGTGAGTAGCCCCTTGGCCGAGTGGACGCGCGGTCTGCTGGACGGGCCGCTCGTGGCGTTTCGGAACACTCACAAGTTCGATCCGGTGCTCAGGATGGCGCTCGCGCTGGGCCTCGTGCACTTCGTCGCACGGGCCATCGCCTTCGCCCGGGGTCGGGAGGGCTGGCGAGTGGTGCCCTACGCGGTCAGCGCACTGGCCATCCTCGGCGTGGCAGGCACCGCGTTCCCGGCATACATCGGCCAACTCGCACCGCGGGGCTCTTTCGTGGACGTGCCTGACTACTGGCAGGAAGCCGTCGACTTCTTGGATGAGGGCACCGCCGACGGCGGACGCGCGCTCCTTGTCCCCGGCACGTCGTTCGGTACCTACCTGTGGGGGACCCCGCGAGACGAGCCCATCCAGGCGCTCGGCAGCGTCCCCTGGGTGGTGCGCGACGCCATTCCGCTCGCGCCGCCCGCCACGATACGGATGCTCGACGCACTCCAGGCCCGCTTCGCGTCGGGGAGGTCAGCCCCCGGCTTGGCGGACCAGTTGGCCGCCAGCGGCGTGCGCTACCTGGTCATCCGCAATGACCTCAACACGTCTGGCCTGCGTGCCCCGTCGCCCACGGTCGTGCACGAGGCTCTGCGTGGCACCCTGGGCCTGCAACTCGTCGCCGATTTCGGCCCGCTGGTCGGCGGCCAACTGGACGACGGTGCAGTTGTCGATCGAGGACTCTCGCAGCCCTATCGTGCCATCGAGGTCTACGAGGTCGAGCCCTTTCCAGGACTGGTGTCGGTCGCGCCTCTGGCCCGCGTGCCCGTCGTGGTTGGCGGTCCGGAAAACATCGTCGACCTGCGCGATGCCGGACTGCTCGATGCGGCTCCCGCGCTCTTGGACGGTGACCGCACAGCCGGTGCTGTTGGCCCGATCATCCAGACCGACGGGATCGCTCGCCGCGAGTCCACGCCGGGCCGCGTGGACGACAACGTCAGCGCGCGCCTCACGGCGGACGAGGACGGGGTATTGGGCCGTCGCGCCTTGGACTACACGGTTTTCCCCGACGAGCGCGCCATTGCCCCCGCACGGTGGATCGGGGATGGGCGCATCACGGCCAGTAGTTCGGCGGCCGACGTCGACTCGCCCGGGGGCACGCGCCGATCGGCTTCGCCAGCTGTCGGTCTCGACGGCGACCTCTTCTCCGCATGGTGGTCGGCCGAGGGCGGCGACGAGGCGCCGTGGTGGGAGGTCGAATGGCCGAACGCACGCGCTCTGCCTGCACTGCGTATCGCGATTGACCTGTCGACGACCGCGCCGCGTGCCGAGGCGATCGAGGTCTCGACAGCGGACGGGTCGGCGGCGTACGAGGTCCCGTCCGACGGCATTGTCGAAGTCCCGGCGAGCCGGACCCCGACCACCTACCTGCGCATCGGCTCCGCCGACTCACCCGGTGACAGTCTGGGAATCCGCGAGGTGCTCGGCCTCCCGGCGGAACGTCGAACGGCGGTGGCGCCCGAGCCGTCCCGTGCTCCCACGGTGACAGCATTGTCGGCGGCGGTCGACGGGCGCCCCTGGTGCCTTCACCCTCCGTCGGCCGTCATCTGTACGGACCTCATCGGTCGCACCGGCGAGGAGGATGGCGCCATCGACCGCATCGCCGCGGTGCCGGCAAGCGACCCCCTTCCGACGACGGCGAGCGCGGTCCCAGTGCCCGGAGGACCGCTGGACGCGCTCATCCGGCGGGCCGACGAGTCCACCGGAACCCTCATGACGGCCGCGGCGTCCACCAGCGTGGTCCCCGATCCGGAGGGCGGCCCGCGCGCGGCTATCGACCGCGATCTCGAGACAGCGTGGATCGCAGACCCCTCCGACGATGACCCGCGTCTCGCACTCGACTGGCGCGAAGAGCGCACCGTGACCGGCCTTCGTCTGCGCCAGCGGCTGGGACTGCCGGCTTCGCGCCCTCTCACGGCCGCGGTCCGGTTCACGAGCGGCGAGACGCGCTCAGGTCGCTTTGACGAAGCGGGCGTGTTGCTCTTCGACGAGCCGGTGCGTGCCTCGTCGATGGTCATCCGCTTCCCTCAGGTGCAGGAGGTGTTCTCGGTTGACCCAGCGTCAGTCGGTGGTGCCATCCTCCCCGTGGGCGTCGCCGACCTGCGGATCCTCGGAGCCGCCGATCTGCAGCCGGATCCCGCCGCTGACGTTGCCGTAGACCTGCCCTGTGGGGAGGGGCCGGCAGTCGCCATCGGCGACGCACTCGTGAACACGACCGGGCGCACCACCGTGCGCGATCTCGTGCAGCGGCTGCCCGTCACCTTTGACGCCTGCGGGCCGGTCCGCGCGCAGGCAGCCGACGGAGGTGCGGCGCGTATTCTCGCGACAGGCGGCGACCGCTGGAGCGTGCGCCACGTTGTGCTCGGGGCGACTGAGGCTATTGACAGCAGCCCACAGGCGCCGGTCGACGTCCTGTCGTGGGGGCCCGTCACCCGTTCCGTGCGCGTGCCGGCCAGAGAGGCGTCAACGCTCCTCGTGGTCCGGGAAAACGCGAATCCGGGCTGGGTGGCGACGATGGATGGGCGCCCGCTCGAGTCGGCGCGCCCCGACGGTTGGCAGCAGGGCTGGGTCCTGCCCGCGGGTGCGATTGGCGTGGTGGAGATGCGCATGACCCTCGGGCCGGTCTACCAAGCCTCCCTGCTCGCAGGGGCGATCTGCGTCATCGTCCTCCTCGGGCTCGCCGTCATGGCATCACGGCGATCGCGAGGTGAGATCGGTGCACCCGTCGGCGAGGCTCGCGTGCCTCAGGGCGTGCAGTGGACGATCGTCGCGGTGGCACTCGTCGCCTCGGCGGGCGTCTGGGGGGCGATGGCGACAGCCGTGGCTTGGGGTGCGAAGCAGTGGCTGCCCGCGAAGGCGCGTCCGGCAGTCCCGATCTGTGTAGTCGCTCTGGCTCTCGTGACAGGTGCCATTCTGGCACTCGGCACCTGGCCGTGGGAGTACGCGGGCGACTCGCTCGCGGCTGCACTGCCGGTCACGCTGGCGCTGGCACTGGCGGCTTCGCCGGACCGCGATAGGAGAGCGCGCGACGCATCACCGGCCTCTCCAGCGTCCTATTCGTCACCTCCGCCAGGAGCAGGGTGACGACGTACGTGAGAGGGGCGACCACGAGGAAGCCTCCGGTGAACGGCTCGATGCGCAGGACCCACATCACGCCCTCCAACGCGAGCAGGTGCCAGAGGAATACGCCGTAGGAGGTGTCGCCCCACCAGCGAGCGACACGGGATTGCAGTGCGTCGCGGAGCGGACCATTGCCGCGCGGCTGGACAACGAGAGGCACCAGGATGAAGAACGCGCTGAGTCCGTAGAGGATCGACTTCGCCACCGCCGACAAAGGATCGGTCTCTGCTTCGAACGCCCGCGGGCCCGCCAGAGGCGTGCTGGCCAGGACGAAGGCGGTAGCGGCGATGGCCCAGGAGGTACCCACACTCCCGCCGAGTGGCTGCAGCGCCCCAAGTGCCCGGTCCAGGCCTCCGGACCGCTGGCACACAACCAGCAGGGCGAGGGCCATGCCGAGCAAGAACCAGCTCAGCGAGTACGGCAGCCAGAAGCCGGCCTGCGTGGGCAGTGGACTGCCGGGCCAGCGGACGGCGGCGATGAAGCCGTAGCTGGCGACTGCGAGGAGGCCGAGGACCAGCAGCGCACGCCCGGGTCGCCAACCGCGTGAACGTGATGCTGCCGCGCGCGCGATAAGGGGAGCCAAGATCGGGAGTATCGCGTAGAACGAAGCCTCCGTTGCCAGGCTCCACGCCTGGGTCAGCGCATGCGGGAGGGCGTCGGGCGGGTAGATCTGCAGCAGCAGCGCGTTGAGCACGACGTCCGCCCCGCTCATCGTCCGGTTTGCGGGCACTGCGACGAGGACCACGATGAGCACGAGCCAGTAGAGCGGCATGATGCGGGCGAAGCGGCGAAGGGCGTAGACGCGCACG
>Ga0169931_10007453_pt1 | contig 16213 bp, 16 predicted proteins | sample Kivu_15m_20L_FD_129675 | JGI IMG/M metagenome (GOLD analysis project Ga0169931, IMG submission 129675) | Freshwater microbial communities from Lake Kivu, Western Province, Rwanda to study Microbial Dark Matter (Phase II) - Kivu_15m_20L... | ecosystem: Environmental > Aquatic > Freshwater > Lake...
ATATATGGGGATTGGGGATTGGGGATTGGGCCAATCCCCAATCCCCAATCCCCAATCCCCAATCCCCATTTGTAAAATTTATTTAAATATAAAATATTCTTAATCAAATAAAATATGATTTTTAAAATAAGAAAAATTTTGCTCTAAATTTATATAAATTAATTCAATTTAAAATAAAGTAATTCAAATATTTCTAATTTGATAACTTGGAAATGGCAGTTCTAACAGCTTCATCATTAACAGCCATTAATTTATTTTTTATTAAATTCAACTCATTAGCTTTAAGACCTCGAGGTACATTTTCATAATGAGAAAATTTTTTCTGTCCAGTAATAGTTCTTCCTAACCAACCACCTCTCCATTTGTATCTAGCCATTTGATCATATTGCTGGATGACACTTCCAGTTGTAATAATATCGTAAAATTTGATCTCAATATCTGATCCTGTGTTACTAGCAACGCCAACAAAAATCTGTACTTTAGCATGAGAACTAGTAACTTCGAAGACAATCTCTTTAAAAGATCCTTTTTGAGAGTAGCAAACAGGTTCGACATATTCTTTGATTGCCTTTTCGGTTAGTCCGAATTTTGTCAATGAATAAATTTCATTTGGTTTTAAAGTAATTTGCTGAAAATTTTGGTCTGTCTTTATGTTATTTACTAAAGAATTAACATTTGTGTTATTTGTTGCGATCAGATAATCCTTTGGTCTTGATGTAAATATTCCAAACATGATTTTATATTTTTTATTTTATTGCTTATATATGTAATATTCTCTTAAAATAGAGATTTTATATAAAACATTAAATGAAAATAATGTATAATAATGAAAGCAGAAACGGATAATTACAAATTAAAGGATCTCAGTGACTCTATCAAAGTTATAAAAGAGGCCGCTGAGTTATTTAAAACTAAAAGGTCGAGCTCTATTGAAAAAATTCAAAAGGAACCAGGTTTCAGCTCTATCGAGATGTCTTTTCAATCAGCCAAATTCATAAAAATGAAAAAGGAATATTTTACAAATACCTATATCAATACATTCGTTACTAAAATTGATTTACCAAAGCAAAAGAGTAGCGAATTTCTAAATGACCTAGAAGCTGCTGTTTTTTCAGAGGATGGACAATCCTTTTTTTATCATTTACTTTTTCAATCAGGATCAGGACAGTATATATCGGTAAATTTTTATCTAAAAAATAATGGAGACGTTATTGATTTTATTTGGTCAAAAATGAATTCCAAATTTACTTTGGCTCCAACTCTTATCATAAGAAGAATTAAAAAATCAAGTTTTTTCAGTGAGTCTGAATGGGATGAAATATCTTATGTTAATTCAAATATAACAAGAGAAGAGATTGAGAGCTTTTTTGGTCTGCAATTATCTATTTTATCAAAAAATAGTTTGTGTTAATTTTTTATATTTAAAAAAAATTAAAATTTAGCCTTGCAATTAAAGACCAGATTCATAATTATATGACAAAAAAATTAATTTTAATCTAAATAATTATTTATTAAATTAAAATAAGTCATCCAGGAAATATATTAACAAATGTATACATTTTAGAAGAAAGTAATTTATATAAACTTAATCTTTAAGATATATAATCCTTCCAAAATCGTAAATATTAAAATTTGATAGAAAATAAAATACTATAAATTTAAAAGGTTAAATAAAATGAAATATTTAATTAAATAATAATTATGCTTATTTTTATTTATTAAAACACGTATGGATCCCAACTACCAATTCTATTTGCACATAGAAGATTTAAAAAATTCTTTATACAGACAATTATCGGGAGCCAGACAATCAAATTTCTTCTGGCCAAAGTTTTATTATTCATGGTTTTATGCAAACGAAAAGACTTTATACAATATGCTGAATTTAAGACAAAAATTAGGAAAAGAAATTAAAGACATTGAGATAGATTCATATAATAAGATTAGAGTAAATTAATTTTTAAAATCCTGTAGGATCAAATTGTCCCTAAAACTCCTTACATGATAGCCAAGACAAAAGTAGAATTAGAGGACAGAAATAATTTTTTTGGTAATGTCATATACTCTGATATAACATGGAAGAGGAAATTCAACTACACAAGCACATTTGCACCGTTTGCATTGATTGCCTTAACTAGATATCTTAAATTACCAAACTGGTGGGTAGCAGCCTGCTTTGTTCCTAATTTGATTCTTTATGTAGCAGATAGACATTTCGTTCCCTTCGCTGAATTAGAAAACTTCTATAAATACGTTTATGAAAGAAGAAAGGCCGAATCATTTTATAAAACAGAAAAAGAAGACATGAACAAGCATTTGAACCAACTAAATTCAGAGGAATTAAATTCGTTAAGATCAGAATTAGAAAGAACAAATAGAACTCTTTATGAGGTTGTTCAGAATCTTGATGAGATGTATTTGGATGCAGCTATAAACAATGCTAATAATGTTCAGAAAAATTAATAAATATGAATGATAATATTATATATCTTTATATACTCTAATACTTTGATAAAAATTAGTTATCTAGAGAAAGATTTATATGTTATATTTTCAAAACGAAAATTAATTTCAGTTATCACAAATTGTAATTTTATTAAAATAAATTAAATTAAAATGTTGAAAATTCAGAATTTATATTTGGTTAATTACTTATTCGTAACTGTCATGTTAAAAAATTATCATAAGCATGAAAAAAACTATACACATTAAGAATGTATAGCTTAAATTTAAAATGCTGCTTGAACTGTAGGCTAACAATGTAGGCTTGGGAATTAAATTAGTCTTATCATTCCAATTTCTGAAAACTTCTTGATCATGAATATTAGGAAAAATATCTCTTGTATTAGCTGATAGCCCAGTAGAAGAAGATAAAAGATTATTTAAATTATCGAAATCTGTTTTGCCTATCCAATGGTATTGAGAAAATATCAACCACAAAGATTTTTGACATTCAGGATAGGTAAGTGACCCCGTATATAAGTAACTAGGTTGATGCTGAATTATGTGGAACAATTTTATGGATTTTGACATAGTTGCATCCAATCCTTTATCCAAATTCATAAATTGGAAAAGTAAACTTTTTCCTGGATTGTTATCGTCGGTTACTTTAAATAGAACTGATATAACCAAGTGATCAACTCCTTGTAGGTCAATTCTCTTTCCAGGCGGGTAGTAATTTCCATCGACAGTATGAATCAATTGCATTTCAGCATCAAACGTCTCTCCGTCCAATGTGTGCTCAGATGGTGTTCTGAAAATAATTTTTTTCAATCTATAGCTGTACATCGCCCAGTCTCTTACGAAAATAAAGGACCCGAAATCTTGTTGCTCTTCACCCAAGGGCGCGATACCGACTGCCTTCTCTTCAGGAAAGTAGGTCCATTTATTTTTATCTGTAATCAATTCATAATTATTTGTCAGAAATCTGAAATATTTTTCATCGTAGTAAAGTGTATTAGTTCTTTGGATGTCAATAGGGCTCTGTTGTTTTGTCAAAATATTGCAAGAATTAATGTCTGTAAAATCATAACCTTTAATTGGATTTAAAATGCAGAGAGATAAGACGATGAATAAACTTATTGAACGTATCATTTATATTTTAATAGTTAAATTTATTTAAAAATTCATATAATTAAAAATGCACATTTTCCGATAATTTGAATAAATCATTAGTAAATAAATAAACAAAGTATATTATTATTATTTTAATAATATAAAAATAATCCAATAAGTAAAATAAACATGACTATAATTTATATATTATATTAATTAATCCTTTTTCTCAGGAAAATTACTTATTTAAAAGTTTGTTTACTTTATCATAGGCTATTTGCACATCCAACAAAATCTGTTTTTCATCCTCCAAAGAAATTTTATCGGCAGCTCTCTTATTTCTAATAACATTCATCCAATTGAGCAGTTTTTGTATTTCCTCACATTCAATAGAGATGATATTCTTACATTGACTGATGCAATTGATAAGCTCATTAAAAAAGGTAAAAATTTCAGAGACAAGAAGTTCGGTGGTTTGCCCGGTTCTCATATAAAGAAAGTTTGCAATATCGTTGAATTTCTGGGTAAGTTGGAAAATCAGAGCGAACTAATAGAAGAAAACAATTTATGATAATTTATTATTCGATATAATTTTACAGTATTAGTAGTGGAAGAAATTTGGACCGCACCCTGTTTCAATCTATTTATACCTAATTTGAAATCTGACAACCCATATTTCTGTGCAAACGCATCGATTCCATTAAATTTGTCCTGATAGGCATCTACGCAATTTTTATATTGCTCTAGAATGATGTTAGACTGTTCCATGTAGCTTTCTTTATCGATGTGTCCTGTATTATACGCCCATTCGATGAAGTCTAGAGTTCGTACAATAGAATAAATATTCGCAGGTTGCTCTATTTGAGACTCTTCTTCAAACGTAAGATCATATTCTCCCTCAAACATTATATTTATAATTAAATTAAATAAATAAAATAATATTTAATCAAATTAAATTTATATCTAATATTAATCAACTATGGCTAAGAGCAAAAACCACTCAACTCACAATCAAGGACATAAAAACCACAGAAACGGAATCAAAAGACCCCAAAGACAAAAGTTCGCCTCTTTAAAAGCTGTAAGGATATATTATTAAAATTCAGGTCAATGCCAAATATTTGAGAAACAGAAGAAGAGGAATTAAATATGATCCCAATCAAAATAAACATATCAACAGATATAAAACCGCAGAAAAATAAGAAAATAAATAGACTACAATACTAAAATTTAATTTAAACTAAAAATAAGACTTCTTTTAGTTTTTGTTATTTTGTATTTATTTAAATATTATATAGTGTATTTTCATATATATTATTATACTTTGTCTTTTGATTTTGGCTTTAGATGGAAGAAATTAAATTATTTAATGAATTAAATTTCCTGAAAAATGAAATTGAGAAGGATCTTACTGTTTTAAGCACCTTGCAATGTGACATGATGTTGAAGGATATAAATGAAAAAAATAGAGAACTAAGTGAAAAGCTACGGTCTTCTCAGAATGAATTAGAATTTAAAATTGATGAATTGAAAAAAGAAATTTTTGGGTTAGAAAAGAAACTTGAAAAAAAAGAGAAAATTTTATCCGAGAGAGAGGAACAAATCCGACGAATTAATGATAATTTAAAGCTTACTATAGAGGAGAATCAAAGATTAAATTGGAACAATTGTGAATTGAAGGGTAAATTTATGTTATATAGTATAAAAAATTTTCCTATTTAGGTGAAAATATCAAATTGATTAAAAAATTCGAAAGCGAATCTACAAAGAAAGAATTAGAAAAGAAAAATAGAATTTTTATCAAAAATTATTTTGAAAATAAATATAAATAGTAGATTATGCTTTTTAATTTTAAAACTAAAATTATTTTCTAATTTTTAATAATTTAATATAATTATAAGCAGTATTGTTAATTTGGAAAATGTTTTAATCTTATCTTTTTTTATCTGAAACTTATCCAGACAATAAGAAAATATTAATCGCTAATAAACCTGTTTTTAATTAATGATGAAGAAAAATTATTAGCAGTTTTTAAAATAAAACAATTATTAAAATTATATACCTAGATTTTTAAATGTGTATACAATTTCAGTTAGATCATTTATCAACTTTTATAAATTTTTAATGTAAAGAAATAAATGCTTTCAGAAAATGAAACAAACCACAAACTCCGAGAAAATTCTGACAATACAAATTCAACAGACATAACAGATATTGTAAGATAAATTATAAAATTTCATATTCATCTATCCTGAATAGAAGCGTAAAAAAAAGAGACTTCATACAGCAAAGAAGAATAACATGTACATAAACTACGTTTTATTAGAAAAGAACATTTCGATAATAAAATCTACATTCTTCGAAAAATACGATAACAAAGAAAAAATTTCAGAATTTAAGGAATTATACGCCGCCCATCTAAAGGATAATTATGTCGATATTTTATTAATCATCAAAGAATTTCCGGCCTTCAACTTATTCGATTATTTAAACCCTGATTTAAATTTACAAAACATGGATGAGAAGACAAAAGCTGAGCGCAGAAATGCAATCATCGCTAGAAACAATATCTTTTTGAGTTTGTTAATTGAAGCCCATTCCGATAAAAACGAAATCATCTTCAAAGATCTGACTTTTTTGCGGCCTCACATTGAAACTTACAAAAATATTTTATGTGACAGGGATAATACAATCCCAATAGAGATTGATGTCGATGTCTTCTTTCTCACCTTTTTTAGTTATAAAGAGAAGGCCAGATCAATCATCGTTAAGTTTTACGATTATTTCAAGAATTTTTTAAAGGAATTCACACAGAATGATAATCAAGCGAAACTCATTTTTGAAAATTTGGACATCATCGCTGATAAAGATTTTGATGATTTGAATATCGAGGAACTCATCGTCTTAAGGAAGATATTGAACAACTGTGTGAAGAGGAAATTTTTGCGAGGATTGGAGTATTTGAGTCAAGACGAGAAATTTTGTTGTTGCATGACTGAAGGAAGAATTTGGATGAATTTTATGAAAACTTTTCCTCCTAATGTAGTTTTGTAAGAAATTAATTAATTCTGACTTTTTTTAGCAATTTCTGGCTTAATAAATTCATTCCCGTTATTTCGTCATTGGGTAGAGTCAATTTCAGACCAACTATACAAGATGAATACAGAAAACTTCTGTCTCAAATTGTCGAAAATGAAAAGCTTTTGAATAAATCCTCCCTAATTGAAGAAATAGAAAAAGAAAAAAACTTCGAATTTGTTATAAATCTAGCCAATTTTCTTAAGGTTGCCTTCAAATCGAATAAAAAGGAATTGGTTTCGTACGCTTGCGAGAACATAGATGATAAACAAATAACTCCTGAAATATTTGAAATTTGTTTGATGAATGACGAAGATATCGCTATGTAAAATTTTATATAATACTCACACAAAATTTAGAGAAGTTCACTTCAAGGCTATTGACAATGACAATGTCAAGGAAAGCTACATGAAAATCGCCTTGATAAAAAAATATTTCAGATTGGCTTGCCGACTTTTGCGATTTGCAGTTTGTAAAAATTTCTTAATCAGTCAAAAATTTTCTTATGATGATGAAGGATATGTGCTAGTTATGAACAAATTCCAAATAGAAGAGAAGAAAAAATTCCACGTTCAATTGCATAAAGATGAAGGTGAGGACCAACAAATGTTCGACAGCATTAACTCACAGAAGGATCCAGAAATTAAGAAAGAAGAATCATGGAGCAAAGATGATTATTTCAATAGTTTCTCTAAAGCAGATGAAAGTGCAATCCAAAGCTCTGATCCTATCACAAACGAGTTGATTGCTTTGAAATCCTTGGAAATAAAAGAGAAAGAAGAATCTAGATCTCAAGAAATTAGAAAAGAAAAAGGAAGAATTTATTCAACTATCGTAAATAAAATGAAGAATATGTTCTCCTCTGATGTTAAACAACACCTAAATGCAAATTTAGGTGATAAAATGAAAAAATTTATTCCTTCTTTGAGAAGAGAAGAGAACTCAGAATCACCTGCCCCGATTATGAATTCGAATACTCAACCTACCAAAAAACCTACAAAACCAACCATAGAGATAGATTTCCTTAAAAATTCTTCCATGAAAAATTCCCATTCCAACCAACATGAAAACATCATCAGGGAGGATATTTCGATGAAAAAATCAAGAATTCAGTCAGAAAGCGAAGATAAATCAAATACAGTACACAACGAAACCCAAAAGGTACGCGAAGATTACAGAGAAAAAGTAGCTGAAGACCATTCAAAAGAATTCAATTTCGAAAAACTTAAAAATTTGTCAATCAATGTCCAACTAGTCTTGATAGATCACCTGCGATGGGGACAATATACATATTCATGCTTAAGCTTATTGAATTCAATTCCAGAAAGGTATTTAATAATTGAATATTCCGAAAAGATCTGCAAGTCTTTTATGGTCTTCATTAGAGATGAAGACGCTATTTCAAAATGTAGGTATCCTCTTCTTCTTTGTGTACTAGCAGCCGAATTTTTATTCAAGCTGGGGAAAATATATCCTAAATACGAATACAAATGCTATTCAGTTGCTGAAGTTTTGCTTAAATTGGCCCAATGTGTACAATCATCTATCAAAGATGAAGAAATGCTAAACTATTATCTTAGAGACCAACATGATCATAATAAGCGATCAGCTCTTGAAATAATAGCAGAAAATCGATTCTATGATTTATTAAAAGATGAGAACGTGGCCAGTATTGTTGGAAAATTGTGGTACGGTAGAGGAAGAGATCTCTCACTGTGGAAATATGGAAGGATTACAAGAATAATTGGTTCAAATATTCGTCATGAGCATTATGAGAATGTAATTTCTTCTGATAGAAAAAATCAACTATTCTCTTTTCAGTACAGCCAGTACACCAAGAACTGCTCCGTTAGATATTTAGTAGATTCAGTTAGTACTATTTTAACTACAATCTTTTATCAGTACATCATCTACTTCTATGTTGATTTGATGAAAAGAGGAGAAAATCCAAGGACATATACAACCTTTAAGAATACAAATTACGTAGCTAACCTTATAGTTCTCACCATCATTTTAAATCAAGTGATGTATCTTATTTATATAAGAACGACTAATAGAGCGATGAAATATAATGTGTTTATATTTCTGGATTTAATAATGTTCTTTGCAGTTTTATGTAACTTCACGAATTGGCCAATGAGTCTATTCGATGAGAACGACGAAAATCGCAGATTTTCTGACTCGGTTATTTATTCGATTATAATTTTCTGTGCCTGGATGAGAGTCATTTCAATTTTAATGACGACAAGGTCCTATGGTCCTTTTCTTAGAACTATATATTTAATTTTATCTACTGTAATAAACTTCTTGATTTTCTTATTTGGATTTACCACTTTATTTGCACAAGTTTTTACAATCCTCTTCAAGGACTCCAACCCAGATTTCGAATCTTTTGCTAAATCATGGACAAATCTTTTTGAGGCTAACTTTGGTCAATTTGAATATGAAAATTTCCAACGAATGCAGGTGTTCGGATACTCCTTGTTGATGATTTACACTACTATTGGGAATATTATGTTATTGAACTTAGTAATCGGTATAGTTAATAACCTTTACAATTCCTTTGAGCAAGAAGCAGATGCTGAAAACAGAGCCGTCCTTGTCCTCACTTACGAAAGAATCAAATGGGATGACGAATTCGGATTACTTATTCTTCTACCAGCTCCTTTTAATATACTTTCTGTTATGTTTGTTATTATCCTCTTAACTATCAATAATCGAAAAAGTAAAGAAAAATGGAATAAAAGATTTAGCAAGGTATGCTATGTAATTATTGCTTTGGGTAATTTTATTGTACTGTTGTCATTATCAATTTCGTTTTTACCTCTAGCCTATTTGAAATCCCTTCTTCATTCTGCATACGACAACACGAATAAATTTAAATCATCTAAAATACTCCACATACTTTTAGAAATTTTCTTAAGACCAGCTAAGCTTCTTTATTACATTGTAGAAGATTCCATACAATTTTGGAAACTACTTTACGAAAACGAAGTAGAGATAAAAGAAGGTAAAAAGAGTATGATAAATGGAAATGTAATTTATACTGTAAGAAAAGCTTTGATGTTTTTCAGGTACATCAGAAAAAAGAAATTTATCAATGCAGAAGAGATTTATACAAGACTTGGAATCTCTTTGAAACATCGTAATCGTAACCCTGATAAAGCGTATCTTATAATTCTTTCGAAGGAAGTGCCAGCGATCATAGTGGGGAGGAAAGTATGACTAAGCAATCTATGATTTCAAAGTCTATAAATAAGTATCACAGTCATCAATCTGTGATCTCACTTACTGAGCCATGTTCTAACTCTAATATTAACAATATCCCAGATGAAAGTACAAGTTTATTAAACGACGAAAAAACTAGTTCTAAGGAAGAATTCCATAGAGGTGTAAAACGTTTGATTAATAAAATTGTAGACAGAGACAACGTAATTGATTTAGAAAGAACCTTAATAATTTTACCAGAGAGAGTAAAGTATAGCGACGCCTTCATTAATAGCCTTCATTATTTGAATATGAGAAGAGTCCTAAGAGGTCTAAGGACATACTTTTTCCTAAACACTTCTCAAAACCCGATTTATTCTTTCAAAAAACTTGAAAAAATAGTCAATAAGATTCTTATAAAATTTAAGATTATTTATAACTATTTACCAGAGTCTGTGATAAATGAACTCAAATCTGAAAAGTTCCCATTAATTAACAACGATGACAGATACAATAAAAAGATGGAAAATTTGAATAAATTAGCAGAAAAGGATGAATTTAGTGATTATGAAGACGAGGAAGATACTATGAATCATTTGGTTTCCTTGGAGGCCAACTTTAATTCTTTGCGAAATCAAATAGACAATAAGACAAATACAGTGAGCTCACCTGAAAGAGGTTCTAGTGACAGTAAATGAATTAAAAAAACCAAAATATTTTATGTATTTTGTTTATCGAATTCTGAAAATATTATGAATTAAATTATATATCTGGAAGTTCTCTTCAAATCAGCTAGTCATATTAATTATAAAATACCAAGGAAATTTATAATTTATAATAATTTTAATCGAAATAACCAATTAACTGATATTTTAACAATAGGATAAAGTTATTAATTTTTAATTTATTCATTATAAAAATGAGAGTAGCTTTTCTTCATCCTGATTTAGGAATAGGTGGAGCAGAGCAATTAGTAATAAATCTGGCCCTTTCTTGTAAAAGAATTGGATGCTATGTCAAGATTTTCACACCCTATTATGATCAAAGTAGAGCCTTCAGCCAAACTAAAGACGGAACACTTGATGTGGAAGTAAGAGGAAACTTATTTCCACGAAGAATATTTGGTAGATTTCATGCTTTTTGCGAATATCTAAGAATGCTTTTCGCGGCAATTTATCTCATTTTATTCGGGGGGCATTTCGACTTAGTGATAGTGGATCAAATACCACTTCCTGTCCCTTTGCTAAAACTGAGATTTAATACTATGTTCTATTGCCATTTTCCTGATAAATTGCTTTGTGTCGAAAGAAGATCCTTCTTTAAAAGAATTTATAGATTCTTCATAGACTTATTAGAAGAGATCACGATGCTATTTGCTAAAATTATAGTAGTTAATTCTAATTACACTAAGAAAATTTTCAGAGAAAACTTCAAAATAATTTCAAAGCTTAGGAATCCTCCGTCTATTATATATCCTTGTATCGATTTATCGGATTATGATAGAATGTCAAACATTCAAAAAGAAGATTTGTTAAAAGTGAGAGGATTAGAAAAATTGGGAGAGAAATTCAACCTTAATAAAACAAAAGTCTTATTTTCTCTTAATAGATATGAGAGGAAGAAAAATCTAGGCTTGGCTCTTGATGCTTTCTTACATTTCATGGAAAATAGACAGAAAATTCAAAACGCTGATCTTGATTCCGATTATATCTTAATATTTGCAGGTGGATTTGATCCTTCACTTACTGAAAATATAGAAGTATTTGATGAATTAAATTATAAAGACTTCCATTATAACAAGGACAGAGTTTTCTTTTTAAAAAATATTTCGAACGAAGAGCGAAGTATAATCTTGAAATCAGCCAATGTGGTTATATATACTCCTAAAAATGAACATTTTGGAATCGTTCCGGTTGAGTCTATGTATTGCGGGGCTTTCGTTATTGCTCATAAATCAGGCGGACCTACAGAAAGTGTGAAAGATAATGAAACAGGTTATCTAATAGAAAATGAAGATCCTCAAATATGGGCAGAAAAAATACAAGAATATTTTAGTAAAAATAATTTTGACGAAATGAATTCTCAGAATAGCATAAGAATCAAAACAATTCTAAAAAATCATGTATTACAAAATTTCTCGTTGAGAATGATGGAAAGTCAGATGGTTGGCATATTGTCAAGAATAATTAAAGTCAAAAGAAAAATTAATTAAATACAAAAATAAAATAATTTATCATTATATATACCTAAATAAGAATAATTAAAAGAATTATGCTTAGATAAAGCTCTATCTATTAAATGAGTTTTTCATTTTTATTCCGTTATTAACCTAAATTCAGCGGAGATGAAATTATTAAAATTTTCTACCTAATGATTGCATACTCTTATAGTAAAAGGATTAAAGCGTTATTTAAAAAAATTAAATCTACGAAGTTATAAAATTTCAACAACACGTTTTAATTAATTTATCTTTTTTGTTAATAAAATATCCTTGTTGATATTTTATTTCCTATAATTTTAAATTTTTAGACTTTAGAAGTTTGAAAATTTATAATTATATTTGTATTAATTCCCTAATTATTATTTTATAAAGTTAATATTAATTAAAATGACTTCCAGCACACACATTTCAAAATCCAAAGAAAGAGCAGAAGAAGATCCTTATTCCACACTTCATGTTGAAAATCTTCTTGGGGTAAAATTATTTTAATCATAAAATTAGGGCTTAAATGAATGGCGTAACATCAATGACATCGTAAGAAGCACAATGAAGGCACTTTGTGAAGTGGTACGTTCACAAGGAATAGCAATCAGGGAACTCGAAAAACAAGTATCAACTAAAGCAAGTAAATCAGAGCTTAATTCCGGCTTAAACATAAAGGCTAACGTAGCAGATGTGATGCGAACATTTTCAGAAGTTGCATCTAGCATAGAATGCAGGCCAACACACGACGAACTTCAATCATTACTAGATGATAAAGTATCAAGAACAGATTTAAATGTATATAAATAAATTACCCTATAGTACTATCTTAATTCAAAGCCTTCACTTGAAGAAGTAAGACAATTAATAGAAAGCAAGGCAAGTCAGGTTGAAATGCAATCTGAAATATCAAACATAAACTCCAAAATAGAAGAATTTCAAAAGGAATTTCACAAGAAATCAGTGACTCTCGCAAGTTCAAAGGACATTCTACAAATTACCCAAATTCTTGAACAAAAAGCAAATGCTAATGATGTCAACGAAGCTTTGGCAAGTAAAGCCAGTAAAGAAAGTGTTATCAACGCATTGCATCGAAAGGCTAACAAAGTTGAGACTGAGTCTGCCCTAAAATCCAAAGTTGACTTTGAGGATTTTCAAAATTTAATAAACACAGTCAACAACAAAGCCGATTTAAACGATGTCGATAAAATAAATGCAATTCTAGAAAATAAATCTGACCGTGCTGAAATGTTATCAATTTCAACGATTCTGAATACCAAGGCTGAATTGAAAGATTTTGAATTGCTTAATGTGTGTTATCAAGAACTTAAGAGAGAGAATACCAAACGAATGGATGACCTCGACCAGGACATCGATCGTCTGATTGAAAATATTAAAAATGAATTCCAGAATTTGAATATAGTTATTTCTAACATCGACATGAAAAAAGTTGATTTCAAAGATTTCGAAAAGGTCAGCAATTCAATTTCTAAAAAAATCGATTCAGAACATTTGAATTCTTCTATTTCTCAGCTAAAGACAGATATTTATGAATCTTTTGGACATTATAAGAACGACATACATCAGAACAAAAAGATTTTTGAAGAAAATTTGAATGAAAAGATAGCTATCCTCGATAAGAACATTGAAAAGCTTTTAGATGAAATCAATCGAAATAAAGACAAGTTCAACGACATCTACGAAAAGAGAAAGTCTGATCAAGAAGAGAACATAAAATTCACCAAGCAGCTTGTAAACACACACTCCAAGGATATCTCATCCGAAACAAACTTATTGAAAAACGAAATTCAGAGAATGAACAATGAAATGATAGAAATAATCAACAAGAAATTGGATAAGAAAGAATTTGATTTAGTGAAGAACAAGATATTCACAGAATTCGAACAAAAAGTAAATAATGAGTAATATATAATTTCTATCATCTAGGCAGAATTAGCCGATCTTGACGGTATCTACAAAAACTTGCAGAAGGAAATTTCTGACAAAATCGAGGAGAACAAAAAGACTCTGAATCAGTCATTAAAATCCTTTGAGAATGAAATTATTAAAGCTCTTGATAAAAAGGCTAATATGTATGACGTTACGACCCTTATGAACAATAAAGCCGATGCAGCTTCAATAAATCTAGCAATACAGAATAAAATAGGAGTCTCTGAGTTCGAAAATCTGAAATTAGCATTTGAAAAGTATTCTAGAGAAGTGATGAACAAACTCGACTATGGGAAATTTGAGGCTTATATGGCAGACACAAGAAACTCAATCGAAGACATTAATAAAGATTTGATGATGAAAGCAAACATCAAAGAAATATTAAACCTCATGAAAAACAAAGCCGATATTGATGACGTAAATAAAGCTTTAACACAAATTCATGAAGAACTTGATGCAAAGTGCAGCCTCGAACAGTTCAATTCAGCGATGGATAATCAGTCTATAATAAACGATGCTTTATGTTCAGAAAACTGTGTTGCTAGATGGACATGGAAATCAGGCTTAGTAAAGAATGGTTATGCCGTTCCTTGGGAGATTCAAACGGTAAATACTGCTCCTGATAATTTCTTATGGGAGAAAGAGAAAACTTCTGTCATGGTTGTTGCTGCTGGCTTATACGAAATCTCTATGGGATTTTACTCTGATAAGAAACCGACAGTTCAAATTCTTGTAAATGGAGAGCCTATTTTATCTGCTGTTAATTCTGCAAGTTATGTAATACATCATAGTAGCGGAAAAATGAAAAGTCTAGGTAAACATACAAACGGAAATATAACAGGTATGATATTAATCATTAATTATTATAGGATTGACTTTAATTGATTATATATGCCTTCCAGAGAGATCAAGAATAGCTATATCATATTCTGGAGAGGAAGGTGCAGAGGGATTTTTAGCATTGAGAAAAATTTAATTTTTTGACATTCATTTTATTTAATACTTATAAAAATAAATAATTAACCTTAAATATAATTCTCATTATTATAATCTATTAAATTTTATTTTAAGAAAATGACTATCATTAGTAGAATTTATCCTAATTAGATATAAATTACTTTATAAAAATCTATTTTTGAATTAATTTTTAGTTAATTTAATAAAATAGTTTGAATCAAAAATTACATAAAATAAGGTATACTTGTTAAAATAAAAGATTATTTTTCATTTAATTAAATTAACAAGAATAGATACTAAAATGATTATCCTAATTAAATTTCATGGCATTTTTATTTTTATTCATTTTAAAATTTACATGATCTTTTCCCCTGGAGGTATATTCATCATCCTATAAAATTCAACTAGTTGTCGCGGTACTTCTTCCAAAACTTGCTCGGCTAGTTTGGCACCGTCATTTTCAAATTTGTAAAAAGGAACAAATTGAACTAAATCTCTAGCTGATTTTCTACCGTTCTTGTCAACTAAAGGAGATTCATCGGCATCTAAAACATCCATGTTCCCGAAATCTGCCTTTCCTATTCCTATGATAATTACAGAGATAGGCATAAACGAAGCTTCGACGAGAGCATCAATAGTATTATCCATATCGTTGATCATCCCATCAGTCAGAATCATCAAAATGTTGTAAACCATCCTGTTGTTATTTAACTTCACATCAGAAATAAATTTGTTGATTAAAGGGGCGAAATACGTAGGTCCAGATAACGTCACAGATTGTAAAACATTTCTATATGCTCCTAGAACGCCGTCGATTGTTTGAATGTTAGGATCATTGGCATTAAAATTTATTGGAAAACAATGAGATACTTGATATGTTCCTTTTATTTGTGCTCCATATCCGTATACCGGGAACAGCTGGTCATAATCGTAGTAAGCAACTATATCTCCACATGATCTTATTGCTTTTTCATAGCTATTATGGCCTGAACTGGTTATGTAATGAAGCGAATTAGGAGAAGTTGGATTTCCGTTACTACCAGTGAAATCGATTCCGACTGTTAATGCAATTTGGACACCTCCTACTATGTAGTCAAGAAAAGTATATTCCTTTATTAAATCACACTTGACTGCTGCCTTCAATAAATAATTGCTATGGAGATCATTCATTGTTAATTTCTTGTCATTTGAAAAAAGCTGGTTAACAGTAGTCTCATGTTCTCCTATTTTAGTTTGGGCAGAAAAATCATGAAATTCTATTGA
>Ga0169931_10007454_pt1 | contig 16212 bp, 13 predicted proteins | sample Kivu_15m_20L_FD_129675 | JGI IMG/M metagenome (GOLD analysis project Ga0169931, IMG submission 129675) | Freshwater microbial communities from Lake Kivu, Western Province, Rwanda to study Microbial Dark Matter (Phase II) - Kivu_15m_20L... | ecosystem: Environmental > Aquatic > Freshwater > Lake...
GCAGCGCTAGCCGTAGCCTCGCCCGCATGGACATCAAGGGAGCAAGTGCAATCGTTACTGGCGGCGCATCCGGAATCGGAGCCGCCTCCGCTCGTCTTCTCGCCGCGCGCGGCGCGAAGGTGGTCGTGGCCGACCTTCAAGAAGACAAGGGCAACGCCGTCGCCAAGGAAATTGGCGGTGCGTTCTGCAAGGTCGACGTCACCAAGACCGACGACATCGTCAACGCCATCGAGATGGCCAAGTCGATGGGCCCGTTGCGCGTGCTCGTGAACTCGGCCGGTATCGGCTGGGCGCAGCGCACCGTGGGCAAGGACGGTTCGTACGACTCGGCCGCCAACCTCGACGCGTACAAGAAGGTCATCGCCATCAACTTGGTGGGCACCTTCGACTGCATTCGTCTGGCCGCCACCGCCATGAGCACCACCGAGCCGCTCGAATGGGGCGAGCGCGGAGCGATCGTCAACATCGCATCGGTTGCTGCGTTCGATGGTCAGATCGGTCAGGCCGCGTACTCGTCGTCGAAGGGCGGCGTCGTCGGAATGACGTTGCCGATCGCGCGTGATCTCGCCGCTGTTGGCGTGCGCGTGAACACCGTGGCACCGGGCCTCATCAACACGCCGATCTATGGCGAGGGCGCGGGCAGCGAGCAGTTCAAGGAGAAGTTGCAGACGGGTGTGCTGTTCCCGAACCGCCTTGGCTTCGACACCGAGTTGGCGTCGATGGTCGTGGAATGCGTGACGAACAGCTACATGAACGCCGAGACCATTCGCGTCGACGGCGGCATCCGCATGCCACCCAAGTGAACCCCTGAGGTTGCTTGTCGTTGTTTGTGGTTGATCGTGGTTGTTTGTGGTTGTTTGTGGTTCTGGTGACGTTTTTTGACCCATAGGGTCAAAAAACGTCACCAGAACACCGGCTTTACGTTGTGTAGTCGGCGTTGATGCGGACGTAGCCGTCGGTGAGGTCGCAACCCCACACGGTCGCGTCCGCATCGCCCGTCTTCAGGCTCACATGAATGAGCACGTCGTCGCCCTTCATGTACTCGGCCAAACGCGCCAGCCCGCCACCATCCACCGGCGACGGATACACCTCTTGTGATCCGAACCGGATGATCACGTTCTCCTGATCGATGTCGGTGTACTGACTGCACTTGCCCACGGCCATGGCCACACGACCCCAGTTGGGATCGGCACCATGAATCGCCGTCTTCACGAGCGGCGAATTGACGATCGACTTCGCCACGGTCTTGGCCTGCTCGGCATCGCGTGCCTGATCGACGCGCACTTCGATGAGTGTCTCGGCACCCTCGCCGTCGCGCGCAACCTGCTTGGTGAGCGAGAGCGCCACCTCGTGCAACGCCGACTCGAGCGCCGTGTGATCGACCGGCCCGGCCGCACCACTGGCCAACACGATCGCAGTGTCACTGGTCGATGTGTCGGTGTCGACCGAGACGCAGTTGAACGTGCGATCGATCACGCGCCGCCACACGGCATCGAGCGCCGCGCCATCGATGGCCGCATCGGTGAACGCCAACGTGATGAGCGTCGCCATGTTGGGCTCGATCATTCCGACACCCTTTGCAACACCCACCACTCGTGCCGACGATCCGGCCACGCGGGCTTCGGCGATCTTGGGCACGGTGTCAGTGGTCATGATGCCGCGGGCCACGTCGTCGGCGTTCGAGTCGGGCAGCGGTGACGGCAGACGACCGAGGCCAGCGCGAATTCGTTCGATCGGATACACGCGGCCGATCACACCGGTGGACGCGATGAGCACATCGGACGCCGCACAACCGAGATGCGATGCCACACCCGCGGCCACTTCGCGCGCGTGCTCGAGGCCGATGGGTCCGTTGGCCACGTTGGCGTTCTTGGAGATCACCACCACGGCGCGCGCCGAACGATCGGCCAAGTGATCACGACTCACCACGACACTCGGCCCGGCGAATCGACTCTGTGTGAACACTCCCGCGGCCGCGACCGGCGCATCACAGGCGACGATCGTGAAGTCCTTCGTGTCGTCCTTGATGCCCACGTTGGTGACGAAACTGCGGAAGCCCGCCGGCAACGCGACCATGTCAGTTCTTGTGAAGCGCGGCGTTCAGGCCGCCCCAATCGCCGGTGCGCTGCACGGCTTCCACGGCGCCGGTGATGCTGTTGCGGCGGAACAACAGCCCGCTCGCCCCCGACAACTCGCGACCCTTCACCACCGAACCATCGGGAAGCTTCACGAGAGTTCCGCCGGTGACGTAGAGCCCAGCCTCCACGATGCACTCATCGCCGAGGCTGATACCGATTCCGGCGTTGGCGCCGAGCAGACAGCGCTCGCCGATGCTCACGACTTCCTTGCCACCACCCGAGAGCGTGCCCATGATCGATGCGCCGCCACCGATGTCGCTGCCGTCGCCCACCACCACACCTGCCGAGATGCGGCCTTCCACCATCGACGCGCCGAGCGTGCCGGCGTTGAAGTTGCAGAAGCCCTCGTGCATCACGGTGGTACCGGGGGAGAGGTGTGCGCCGAGACGCACGCGGTCGGCGTCGGCGATGCGCACACCACTCGGCACCACGTAATCGGTCATGCGCGGGAACTTGTCGAGGCCGTGCACCGTGAGGATGCGGCCGCTGTTGCGCTCTTGCCAACGCACCTCTTCCACGCGATCGGGGAGAACCGGGCCGAGGTTGGTCCAGGCCACGTTAGTGAGCAAGCCGAACGCGCCATCAAGATTGAGCGAACGCGGCTTGGCCAGACGATGCGAGAGCAGATGCAGACGCAAGTACACGTCGACCGCATCGGCCGGTGCGACATCGGTGTCGATGGTGATCGTCTCGGACGTGACGGCGACGGCACGCAGTGCGTGCACCTGTCGATCGGACACGCGCGCGTTGGCCGGCGCCGATTCGCCCCAACCGAGCGTATGGAACCAAGCGTCGAGAATCTGGCCGTCGTTGCTCGAACCATCGGCGACGCGGGTGACGAGAGCGTGACCCCAAGCAGTGGGCATCGGAGCTCCTTTCGTGCGAGTGGTGGTGACTAGAAGACTTCGGGACGAAGAGTGGGGAACAAGATCACTTCCTTGATGGACGTGACACCGGCCAAGAGCATGGCCAGACGATCCATGCCGATACCGAGACCGCCGGTGGGCGGCATGCCGTACTCGAGCGCGCGTAGGTAGTCCTCGTCGACGGTTCCGCGCTCGGCGTCACCAGCGTCCTTGGCTGCCTGCTCGTCTTCGAATCGCGCGCGCTGCTCGACCGGATCGTTGAGCTCGGAGTAACCGTTGGCGAGTTCGCGCGTACCCACGAACAACTCGAAGCGTTCGGTGAGATGAGGATCGTTGCGATCGGCGCGGGCGAGCGGCGAGATCTCCACCGGATGACCAGTGACGAAGGTGGGTTCGATGAGCGACGTCTCGGCCAACGCTTCGAAGATTTCTTCGATGATCTTGCCCGAACCCCAGCGCGCCTCACAGCGCACACCGTGCTTGTCGGCCAGCGCGCGCAGTTGTTCGACCGGCTGCGACGGATGCACTTCCACGCCCGTTTTCTCGGCCACGAGATCGACCATGCGCACCTTGCGCCACGGCTTGGCCAGATCGACGAGATGCGCGACGCCCTCGTGATCGAAGATGTCGACCTCGGTGGTGCCGATGGAGTCGCGCGCGGCCTGGACGATCAGTTCTTCGGTGATGTTCATGACCTCGGAGTAGTCGCCGAAGGCTTGGTACAGCTCCATCATCGTGAACTCGGGGTTGTGGCGCGTGCTGATGCCCTCGTTGCGGAACACGCGGCCGATTTCGTACACGCGCTCCATGCCGCCCACGATCAGGCGCTTGAGGTGCAACTCGAGAGCGATGCGCAAGTAGAGCTGCATGTCGAGCGCATTGTGATGCGTGAGGAACGGACGCGCGTGTGCGCCGCCGGCTTCGACGTGGAGCACCGGAGTTTCGACTTCGATGAAACCCTTGCCCGCGAGCGTGCGACGGAACGACGAGATGATCGCGTGACGAACCTGGAACGCGCGACGCGCCTCGTCGTTGACGATGAGATCGGCGTAACGCTGCCGGAAGCGCGTGTCGACATCGGACAATCCGCGCCACTTGTCGGGCATGGGGCGCACGGCCTTGGCGAGCAGTTGCAGCCACTCGACCTTCACGGAGAGTTCGCCCTTGCGTGTGGTCATGATCGTGCCGTACACACCAACCCAGTCACCCAGATCGAGTTGACCGATTTCGGTGAACGCGTCGTCGCCCACCACGGCCTTCGACACGAACAACTGGATTTCGTCGTCGCGATCGCGCACGGTGGCGAAGACGAGCTTGCCCTGTTCGCGCTTGAGCATCACGCGACCGGCGATGGCGACGGCGTGTTCGGTCTCGGTGCCGGGCTCGAGCGAACCCCACGCGGCGCGCGCTTCGGTGAGCGTGTGCGTGCGATCGAAGCGATACGGATACGGCTCGACGCCCGCCGCGCGCATCTCGGCCAGACGATCGAGACGACGGGCCTTCTCGGCGGCGAGTCCGCTCCCCGACAGTTCGGTCGAATCGGACGACAGCGCCGAATCGTCGGTCGGGTTCGGATCGTTGCTCACGAAGACAAAACCGTAGTTGGTTTCGTCGCGCGGCGAGATGTTCATTCACCCTGGCGACACCGGAAATCAACGGTCGATCGTTAGCCTTGAGGTCATGGCCGTGCGGTTCCTAATCATCGGTGGCGGACCAGCCGGTAACACCGCCGCCACCTTCGCTGCCCGTCTCGGCGCCGAGGTCACCATGGTCGAGCGCGACGTGGTGGGCGGCGCCGCTCACTTGCTCGACTGCATTCCGTCCAAGACGATGATCGCCACCGGGGGTGCGATGTCGTTCAGCCGTCGTCTGCACGGCATGGGCCTCGAAGACGTCGAGCCCGAAATCGACGTCGACGCTCTCACCGAGCGCGTCGAGGGCATCAAGACGCACCTCGGCAACAACACCACGCAGTTGCTGCAGAGCCAGGGTGTGAAGATCATTCGCGGTTCGGCCCGATTCAAGACCCCCAATTCGGCGGTGGTCGACCAGGTGGAGAACGGCAAGACCACCACGCGCACCATCGAGTTCGAGGCCTGCCTCGTGGCCACCGGTTCGCGGCCGCGCATTCCCGACTGGGTGCAGCCCGATGGCGAACGCATCCTCACCACGCGGGAGTGCTATCCGCCGCGGGTGTTCCCGAAGAGCGTGTGTGTGATCGGTTCGGGCGTGACGGGTGTGGAGTTCGTGCACATGTTCTCGTCGTTCGGGGCCAAGGTCACGCTCGTCGTGAGTCGCCAGCAGGTGCTGCCGGGCAAGGATCCTGAAGTGGCGGCCGTTCTCGAAGACGACTTCTTGCGCCGCGGTGTGGCGTTGCTGAAGGGCGCCCGGGCCAAGTCGATCACGCGCGAGGGTGACGAAGTGGTGGTGCGTTGCGACGACGGTCGTGAAGTGCGCGCTTCGCACGCGGTGTTGGCCATCGGTTCGGTGCCCAACAGTGATGGTCTCGATCTCGAAGCCGCTGGCGTCGTGCCCGACAAGAACGGCTTCATCTCCATCAATCACCACTGCGTTACGAACGTCGAGCACATCTACGCCGCGGGCGACGTGAGCGGCAAACTTCCGCTGTCGTCGGTGGCGTCGATGCAGGGCCGCAAGGTGGCCGAACACGTGATGGGTCTGCACACGCGCGAACATCGCCATCTCGACTACGACAAGGCCGCTTCGGCCATCTTCACCGAACCCGAGATCGCCGATGTTGGCCTGGCCGAAGCCGAGGCGTTCGCGTCGGGTCGCAAGATTCGCGTGACCAAGGTGCCGTTCTCGGCCACGCCGAAGGCGCTCATCAACAACGACTCGCGCGGTTTCGTGAAGATCATCTCCGACCCGGCCACCGGTGTGGTGCTGGGCGGATCGATCGTGGGTCGTCACGCCGCCGAACTCATCAGCGTGATCGCACTCGCGGTCACCGCCAACTTGAAAGTGACCGACATCGTGGAGAGTTTGCTCGTGCACCCCGCCCTGTCCGAGGCGCTCGCCGAGGCCGCCGAGTGAGCGACATTCCGCCGCCCCCGCCCGGTTCGCCTACGGCTGATCGCCTCGCGTCGGTGGGGCAGCGCGCGATCGCTCAGGTGATCGACGGCCTCATCATCGGTGTTCCGCTGTTCATCATCACCGCGTCGATTGGCGGCGACATCACCGATCGCGACACCGACAACTTGTTGTGGCTCACCGTGCTATGGCTCGGCGTGAGCCTCCTGTACAACACGGCGTTCATCGCCGCCACGGGCGCCACGCTCGGCAAGCGCATCATGAAGTTGCGCGTGGTCAATCGCGTCGACGGCTCGCCGGTCGCGCTGTCGTACGCGGCGGTGCGCGCGTTGGTACCCACGGTGGCCGGTCTCATTCCGGTGATCGGATTCGCGCTCAACATCGCGGTGTACGTGCGGGCCATCTTCCACCCGCACCGCCAGGGCCTGCACGACGCGGCCGCCGGCACCATCGTCGTCCGCCGGGACCAACCCCGTGGATCTGGGTGAAAAATCAACGCAAATCCGGCGAATTCTTCACCCAGAACACCGAGGGAACACCAAAAAACTACGAGATGATGACGAGGACGTCGCCGCCGCCGACGGTGTCGCCGGCCTTGCAACGAACTTCCTTCACGGTGCCCGACTTCTCGGCCTGGATCTGGTTCTCCATCTTCATGGCCTCCAGAACCACCACGGCCTGACCGGCCTCCACCGTCGCGCCCACTTCCACGAGCACCTTCACGATCGTGCCCTGCATCGGCGCGGCCACTTCGCCCGAACCGCCACCGGCTCCGCCACCCGAACCCGACGCCCGCGCCGGCTTCTTCGCCGCCTTTGCGCCACCGGCCGCCACCGCAACCACGGTCTGCTCGGGCACCCACATGGCCACGTCGAAACGCTTGCCGTTCACTTCGACCGTCGTGTTACGACGCACAAGCGCCTCGGCGTCATCGCCGCCGCCAGCCGGCTTGGGTGCTTTCACGCCCGACAAGTCGAGAGTCTCTTCGACCCACTTGGTGGAGTGCGTGACCGCCGCGAAATCGGGATGACGCAAGATCGCGATGTCGGCCGGAATCGTGGTGGCCACACCTTCCACGACCATCTCTTCGAGCGCGCGAATGGTACGCGCAATCGCAGTGGGGCGATCCTTGCCCCACACGATGAGTTTGCCCACGAGGTTGTCGTAGTACTGGCTGATCTCGTCGCCCGACTCGTAACCCGAATCGAACCGCACACCGAAACCATCGGACGCCACGAGCTTGGTGATCTTGCCGGGTGACGGCAGGAACTTGCCACCGGCCGGGTTTTCGGCGTTGATACGAATCTCGATGCCGTGGCCGTTGCGACGCGCGGTTACTTCCTTCTGCGTCATCGGCAACTTCTCGCCACCGGCCACGCGGATCTGCCACTCGACCAAGTCGATACCGGTGATCACTTCGCTCACCGGGTGCTCCACCTGCAGACGCGTGTTCATCTCGAGGAAGAAGAATTCGCCGTCCTGATAGATGAATTCGACGGTGCCGGCGTTGAAGTATCCGACGGCCTTGGCGGCCTTCACTGCGGCTTGACCCATCGCATCTTCCACGCCATCGGGCAACGCCGGAGCCGGAGCTTCTTCGACGAGCTTCTGGTGACGACGCTGTGCCGAGCAGTCGCGCGTCGACACCCACACGTAGTTGCCGTGCATGTCGCCCACCAACTGCACTTCCACGTGACGCGGCCAGGTGAGGTACTTCTCGACGTAGATCTCGTCGCGCCCGAAGAACGCCTTCGCTTCGCGCTGCGCACTGTCCATCGCGTCTTGCACTGCGGCGGCACTGCGCACGACCTTCATGCCGCGACCGCCACCGCCGAACGCGGCCTTGATGGCGATGGGCCAGCCGAACTCTTCACCGAACTTGGTGATCTCGGCCGCGGTCGTGACGAACTCGGTGGTGCCCGGAACGATGGGAGCGCCGCCGCGCAGAGCGGCCTTGCGGCTCGAGACCTTGTCGCCCATTTCGCGAATCGCGTCGCCGGGCGGCCCGATGAAAGCGACTCCCATCTGCGCGATGGCGTCGGCGAAGTCGGCATTCTCGGAGAAGAATCCGTAACCCGGGTGCACACCGTCGGCGCCGCTCTTGCGGATGGCGTCGAGGATGGCCTCGGTGTTCAGGTAACTCTCGGCCGCGGTCTGGCCGCCCAGGGCGTAGGCCACGTCGGCCAGGCGCACGTGCAGGGCGTTGCGGTCGAGCTCGGAATACACGGCCACGGTGGCGATCCCCATCTCGCGGGCGGCGCGGATGACGCGCACGGCGATCTCACCGCGGTTCGCAATGAGGATTTTCGTCAGCGGTTTGGGGGTCACTTTGGGGGGCACAAGTGACAATGTTGGTCTATGGAACGCCCGGCCGTCACACCAAACGAGACCGTGGGTACCTGGACCGTCGAGCGGGTGGCCGAAACGGGCAGCACCAACGACGATCTGTTCGATCGGGGTCGGGCCGGGGCTGCCGATCACCTGGCTCTGATGGCGGCCCATCAGACCGCGGGCAAGGGTCGCCTCGACCGTCGGTGGGAGGCGCCACCGGGGGCGAACCTCCTGGTCAGCTTGCTTTTCCGCACGGTTCCTTCCAGCCCGCACGAGCTCGTTCACGCCGTGGCCCTGGCGGCGGCCGATTCGGTGCGGGCCAGCACGGGTGTGGCCCCGGTGGTGAAGTGGCCGAACGATCTGCTCGGCCCCGATGGGCAGGCCAAGTTGGCCGGAGTCCTGGCCGCGGCCGGACCGTTCGCAGGTGACCGCCCGTCGTTCGTGGTGGTGGGTCTGGGTCTCAACGTGAACTGGGCGCCCGAAGGAGCCACGTCGTTGTCAGCGATGGCGGGCCGCGAGGTCGACGTGGACGAGGTGCTGCGCGCGCTGCTCACGTCGCTCGATCGCTACACCGAGATGTCGCCGTCGCAGTTGCACGAGGCGTATCGCAAACGACTCGGAACGCTGCGCCGCGCGGTGGTGGTGCATCTTCCCGGTGACACCACCGTGGAAGGGCGCGCGCTCGACATCGAATCGGATGGTCGATTGGTGGTTCTCGATCGTTGTGGTGTGACGCATCGATTCTCGGTTGGCGACGTCGTGCACGTGAGGACAACTAACTTCGGCTCATGACCGAACGAGCCCCGCGAGCGCGCCGCCGCTGGATGGGCTCGAGTGCACTCGTGTTAGTGGTGGTCTTCGCGTTGGCGTCGTCGCTCGGTTTGCTTGCGGCCACCAATCAGCAGGAGTCGAACGTCGAGCGGGTCACCGAACTGTCCGACGTGGTGGCCGATTCCGGCGGGCCATTCGTCAACTACTTGTTGGTGGGTAGCGACACGCGCGAAGGGGCCGATCCGAACAGCCCCGATTACGGCGGAATCGGCGCGGCCGAAGAGACCGGTGGGCGACGCAGCGACACGATGATGGTGCTGCACGTCGACAACGAGCGCGATGTCGCATCGATCATGTCGATTCCGCGCGACCTGTGGGTGAACGTGCCCGGATACGGGGAAAATCGCATCAACACGGCGTACACGCACGGGGCCGATGTGCTCGTGCAGACGGTGCAAGAGGCGCTCGGCGTTCCGGTGAATCACTACATCGAGGTCGACTTCAACTCGTTCAAGGCGATCGTGGGCGCGCTCGGTGGTGTCGACATCTGCTTCGATGCGCCCACGCGCGACGTGCACACGGGATTGTGGGTGCCAGCACCGGGTTGTTACACGCTCGATCCGATGCAGTCGCTCGCGTACGCACGCAGTCGCTACTTCGAGACGTTCCGCGTGGACGATTGGAAGGTGGACGGGCGGTCCGACCTCGGACGCATCGAACGTCAGCAGACGTTCGTGCAGGCGGCGGTGTCGAAGGCGCAGCAGCAGATGACGGCCAATCCGTTGCGCGCGAGTGATTTGATCAACGCGGCGGTGGCGTCGTTGCGCGTCGACCCCGGCACCGATCTCGTGAAGTCGATCGAGTACCTGCGACCGCTCGCCTCCAACGGTGTGCTTCGATACTCGCTACCAGTGGTTCCCGCCGAAATCGGCGGGAAGTCGGTGCTCGTGTTGGGGGCCGATGCGACGACGATTCTCGGTTATCTCGCCGGTTCGGGCGAGCCGCCGGCCCCGGCCGAATAGCCCCGGCCGAATAGCCCCGGCCGACTGGCACGGCCTGACAGAATGGCGGTGGCCGTCCGTGCGGCCACTTCGCCCATGAAAGCCCTCATTCTCGCCGGCGGAGCCGGGACGCGGCTGCGGCCGATCACCCACACGAGTGCCAAGCAACTCGTGCCGGTGGCCAACAAGCCCATCCTGTTCTACGGCATCGAGGCCATGGTGTCGGCTGGCATCACCGAGATCGGTGTGATCGTCGGCGACACGCGCGCCGAGGTGATGGCGGCGCTCGGCGACGGCAGCCAGTGGGGCGCGCAGATCACCTTCATTCCGCAGGACGCGCCGCTGGGATTGGCGCACTGCGTTCTGATTGCGCGCGACTTCCTGGGTGACGACGACTTCGTCATGTACCTGGGCGACAATCTGCTCGAACAAGACCTCGGTGCATTCGTGCGCGCGTTCGAATCGGCCCGCGCATCGTCCGAACCGCCCACCGCGCAGATTCTCCTGAAGCAGGTTCCCGATCCGCATCGCTTCGGAATCGCCGAACTCGACGCCAACGGCAACGTGGTTCATCTCGTCGAGAAACCGGCCGATCCGCCCACCGATCTCGCGCTCGTGGGTGTGTACTTGTTCGATCGCACCATCAACACGGCCGTGCGCGAAATCAAGCCGTCGGGTCGCGGTGAACTCGAAATCACCGACGCCATTCAGTGGTTGGTCGATCAAGGCCATCGCGTGCGCTGCGAGTTGCTCACCGGTTGGTGGATCGACACCGGCAAGCTCACGCCGTTGCTCGAGGCCAATCGTCTGTTGCTCGAGGTGATCGAGCCGCGTATCGATGGCGACGTCGACAGCGAGTCGTCAGTCGATGGCCGCGTCGTGGTGGAAGCGGGCGCGGTTGTGCGCAACTCCACGCTGCGCGGCCCGCTCGTGATCGGCGCCAACGCGATCATCACCGACAGTTTCATCGGCCCCTATTCGGCTATCGGGAACGGCTGCGAAGTGGTGCACAGCGAGATCGAGCACTCGGTGATCATGGAGCGCAGTCGCATCATCGACATCCCGCGGCTCGAAGACAGTCTCATCGGCAAGGAAGCCGAAGTCGTGCGTTCGGGCCGTAAGCCGCGCGCGCTTCGTCTCATGATCGGCGACCACTGCCAGATCGACACGGAGTGACATGGCCACCCAAGCTGAACGCGTCTACGAAAGCGATCTGATCAGCGGCGTCTGGATCGCCGAGCCCAAGGTGCACGGCGACGAGCGCGGGTTGTTCGTCGAGTCGTATCGCCGCGAGTGGATTCCGGGCGCGCGCGAGATGATCCAGACCAACCGTTCGAACAAGCAGGCCGGTGCGCTGGTGGGTTTGCACTATCACCTTCATCAGGCCGACTACTGGTACGTGATCAGTGGTTCGATGCGCGTGGTGCTGCACGATCTGCGCGTGGGTAGTCCCACTGATGGCGCGACTCAGACCATCGATCTTCGTGGTGACGTCCACAAGGGTGTGTTCATTCCGCCCGGGGTGGCGCACGGTTTCGCCGCGCACACCGATCTGGTGATGACATATCTCGTCGACGGCTACTACAACCCGTCCGATGAGTTGGGAGTGGCGTGGGACGATCCGGCCATCGGTGCCGATTGGGGAGTGGCGTCGCCGGTCATGTCGGCGCGCGATGCCAACAATCCACGGCGGTCCGACATCCCCGATCATCAGCGGCCTCGTTGGCCGTTGCGCACCTGAGGCCGACGTGAAGCTGTTCGTGACCGGCGCGGCCGGATTCATCGGGTCGAACTACGTGCGGTGGTTGCTCGCCAACTCCGACGACGAGGTGACAATCTTCGACAAACTCACGTACGCCGGCAACCTCGAGAGCATTCGCGACGTGGTCGACGATCGTCGATGCCGTTTCGTGCAGGGCGACATCTGCGACGCCGACGCCGTTCTGGCCGCGATGAAGGGCCACGACGCCGTGGTGCATTTCGCGGCCGAGAGCCACGTCGATCGCAGCATCGTCGACCCGTACGCGTTCGTGCGGACCAACGCGTATGGCACGAATGTGATGTGTGATGTAGCGCGGCAGGTGGGTGTGCAGAGGTTCCTGCACATCAGCACCGACGAGGTGTACGGGTCGATCGAGGTCGGTTCGTTCACCGAAACCGATCGGTTGGGTCCGCGCTCGCCGTACGCGGCGTCGAAGGCGAGCAGCGATCTCATCGCGTTGTCGTACGTGACCACGTACGGGATGCCGGTGGTGGTCACACGGTGTTCCAACAACTTCGGCCCGTATCAGTTCCCCGAGAAGCTCATTCCGCTGTTCACCACCAACTTGCTCGACGGCAAGAAGGTGCCGTTGTACGGCGATGGTGGGAACGTGCGCGACTGGATCCACGTCGAAGACCACAATCGCGCGGCTCATCTGGTGTTGCAGAAGGGCGACGTGGGCGAGGTCTACAACATCGGTGCACACAACGAGATCACCAATCGTGAGATCACGTATCGCCTGCTCGAGTTGTGTGGCCGTGACGAATCTTTCGTGCAACCGGTGGCCGATCGCCTCGGTCACGATCGTCGCTATTCGGTGACCATCGACAAGATCAGCGCATTGGGTTGGGAGATGCAGCGTTCTTTCGAGGAGTCGCTCGCCGAAACCGTCGATTGGTATCGCAACAACCGCGCGTGGTGGGAACCGCTCAAGGCGCGCGCCGGACTGTGAACCGCGTTCTCGTCACCGGTGCGGCCGGTCAACTGGGTCACGACGTGGTGGCGGTGGCGTCGTCGCGAGGCGACACCGTGCTGGCGGTCGATCAGGTCGATCTCGACATCACGCAACGCGAACAGGTGCACGAGGCCGTCGCCGAGTGGCGCCCGGATGTGATCATCAACTGCGCCGCCATGACCGCGGTCGACGCGTGCGAGTCGGAGGTGGAGAAGGCGTTCGCGGTGAACGAACACGCGGTGCGCTGGATCGCCGAAGCGTGCGATGCGATCGACGCGCGGCTTGTTCACATCAGCACCGATTACGTGTTCGACGGAACGAAGGTCGGGCCGTACGTGGAGACCGACGCACCCAACCCGCAGAGTGTGTATGGCGCGTCGAAGTTGGCGGGGGAGAAGGCCGCGCTCGAGCTCGGTTCGAACGCGGTGGTGGTACGCGCGTCGTGGGTATGCGGGGCCAACGGTTCGAACATGGTGCGCACGGTGCAACGATTGGTGGGCGAGGGTAGTCCGCTGGCGTTCGTGAGCGATCAGGTGGGATGCCCCACGTTCACGGCCGACTTGGCGCCGGCGTTGTTCACGCTCGTGGACGATCGGCACAACGGCGTGTTCCATCTCACGAATCAGGGTGTGGTGAGTTGGCACGGTTTCGTGCGTGAGATCGTGCGCGAGTTGGGGAGTGACCCCGATGCGGTTCGCGCGATCACGACGGCCGAACTGACACCGCCGCGTCCGGCCAAGCGTCCGGCCAACAGCGTGTTGGAGAACAAGGCATGGCGTGATGCGGGGTACGAACCGTTGCGCGACTTCCGCCTCCCCCTCCACGAACTGCTGCACGACCGCTGATTGGGTGCGAAACCCCGGCAAATTTGCCGGTCTGGTTCCCCATGCGGTGGTGAACTCGCTCACCTTGGCTGGCATGGGGAGGAATACCGGCAAATTTGCCGGGGTTTCGCACCCAACGGAAGTGGGTAGATGGTTACGGTTCGAGGGTGACGGTGTCGCCGGGGTGCACCACCCCACGCTCGGTCACCGTCGCATACACCCGACTGATCGCCCCACCGAACTCACTCTCGCGATCGTGATGTAGTCGACCGAAGTCACCGTCCTTCATCCACGGCGCGTTCTTCTTGCACGGCACGGCGTACGCCCACACCTCGCACATCGCTTCGCCGATCCGCAATCGCACACCGGGCCGCACATCGTTCCAATCGAGTCCGCGAATCGTGATGTTCTCGCCGGCCGAGCCGTAGTCGATGGGATGCCCGTCGGCTCGCAGGCGATCGATCACCTCGGCCGACCACAGACACAACGCCTGGAACGGACGCCCGTGGTGTTCGCGCGCTTTCTGCACATCGCCTTCGATGCCGCGCCAACCGACGTACGCCTCGACAACCGGACTCTTCGGCACGCCACCCTTGCTCGTGTTCACCTGAACGACTGCCCCGCTCCGGCTGACGGGCGCATGGCCGCCCACACGCAGAGTGAGAGGAGCGGCGGCCACCGTGGCCCACACCTGCGCGAGCAACGTGGGCACGTCGTCGCTCGGCAACTTCACCACGTCGATACCCCGCAACAGATCGTCGACACGGTCGGCCAAATGAGCAATGGGGTTCGGATCACGACCGTTACGCATCATCTCGAGGATGATCGGCGCACTCTGCAGCGTCTTGCGCGCATCCTGGTCGGTGAACAGATACGGGCCGACCGGAATCAACGACACGTCAGGAGAGTATCCCGTCGGCCAAACGCCCGAGCTTGCGCATTTCGCGTCGGAGAGCGACGCGCAGGTGCGAGCGGTCGATCGGTTTGTCGTCGGCAGCGGCGAGGAACGCGGCCGCGACCGAAACGTTGCGCACATTGCCACCCGAGAAGTTGATGGCGGCCAACTCGTCGTGGTTCACCTCGGGCGCACACACCGACAACGGCAGATGCAGTTGCCACAGTTTGAGTCGAAGATCGCGGTCGGGGGCCATGAACTCGACCATGCCCTGAATACGGCGCTGGAACGCTTGATCGACGTTGGCCGCCAAGTTGGTGCTGATGATCACGAAACCTTCGAACGTTTCGACGCGCTGCAACAGGTACGCGACTTCGATGTTGGCGTAACGGTCACGGGCGTCGTTGGTCTCGCTGCGCTTGCCGAAGATCGCATCGCCCTCGTCGAACAGCACGAGCGCACCACCCACACTCGCCGCATCGAAAACTTCCTCGAGGTTCTTCTCGGTTTCGCCGATGTACTTCGACACCACGGTCGACAAATCGATCTTCACCAACTCGAGGCCGAGATCGCCGGCGATCACCTCGGCGGCCAGAGTCTTTCCGGTTCCCGACGGGCCGGCGAACACAGCGAGCAGACCGGGCGGAACGTGGCGGCCGATACCGGGCATCTCGCGAACTCGGCTGGCCTGGCGATACCGCTGAGCGAGCGAGTGCAATTCGTCGAGGCAGTCGGTTTCGACGATGAGGTCGTCCCAGGTGCGCGACGGCGCGGTGCGATTGCCGAGTTCGAACAAACGATGATCGGCCAGACGACGAACCGCCCGCGACAGATCGCCATCGACAAGAGGCAACGTGGAATGCACACGCCGCAATTGATCGGCGGTGAGCGGATGCGGCGAGTCCTGACCGAGGACAGACGCAACCTCTTCAGCCGATGCGGCACTTGGCGGTGCGGCCGCTTCCTTCCACGCGCGACGCGGCAACAGTTCGGGATCGACTCCCGCCGGCGTGGAGATGCCGATCACGAGATGGTTGGCGTCGTCGATGGTCGCACTTCCGAGCGGTGTGAGCGATCCGGTGAGTTCGACGAGAAGAGCGGCGCGGCACAACGTCGCCTCACGCACACAAGCGTCCCACTGCACCTGATCGTTGGGATCGCGAACGACCAAGACCGATCCACCAGCCAACTCGTTCATGAGCAGTGTTCGACGACGAGTGGGGTCGTCACCAACGACGAGCATCGATGTGACGTCTCCACGGTTGCCGCCACGATCGACCAGACGTGAACCGACGGGAAGAGCCGGATCGGGTCGGGGATCGTCGGAGAGTCCCCACATCACCGTCGAGTCGACCGACACTGTTCGCGACGCGAAAGGTCCGGACGCCGACACGGTGACGAGTCGCGCGCGACGCAGTCGCGAATCGGGCCCCACGGTCGACGCGCCACTGAACTCGTCGTCACGCAATTGATCGAGCATTCCGAGTCGGATGCTTCCGATGCCGTCGGGGGAGAGAGGCGCCAGTGCGCGCTGACGCTCGAGCGATCGCTCGACATGAACACACAGCACGAGCGCGAGCACTTCGTCGTCGGGGCAACCGGCACCACGCGCGAGCGA
>Ga0169931_10007455_pt1 | contig 16209 bp, 13 predicted proteins | sample Kivu_15m_20L_FD_129675 | JGI IMG/M metagenome (GOLD analysis project Ga0169931, IMG submission 129675) | Freshwater microbial communities from Lake Kivu, Western Province, Rwanda to study Microbial Dark Matter (Phase II) - Kivu_15m_20L... | ecosystem: Environmental > Aquatic > Freshwater > Lake...
ACCATTTATATTATGAATTGCTATAACTGAGGTTAGGAATTTTTTCATGGTCAGTCTTTTGATTTTCTACGATACTTCCCTCTAGTTTGATAATAGTATCTTGAATGATTCTGATTTTTGATTGCATTCTTATTGGTGCTTACTGGCATTCTTACATATCCTTTGCGAACCCTTCCATTTTTATCGACTGAGGTTTTACATAGACAGGCTTTCTGCCTCCAGCGTATTCTCCATCACAGGAAATGATAGATCTTGAAATTAAAAATATAAATAATATGTAAAGAATGTTTTTCACTTACTTGAAAATAATGATTATTTTAAATGTAGCATTTAATTAGCATGATAGATCAACTTCCCTTCATACCTAGACAACACTACAAACGCACAGATTTGCATCTGCAGTATGGAGGAAATTGGCAAAGTGGAATTACTCCTTCTAGGTCTTACCCCTATATTTTTATTTTCTCAGGATCCAGTGGATCAAGCTACGGTTATCAAGATCGATGGGAAAATGAAAATGTATTTAGCTACACCGGTGAAGGGCAAGAAGGTGATATGAAATTTATAAGAGGTAATCTTGCACTTCGGGATCATTTACAAAACGGAAAGAGAGTTTTTCTATTCGAATCTGTTGGAAAGGGATATGTTGAATTTGTTTCAGAACTAGAAATATTTGAATTTGATTTCTTCCCTGCTATAGATAAAAATGGGGTACAGAGAGATGCAATCAAGTTTTTCTTCAAAAGAAAAGGGGCATACTTGCCAATTGCTAAAGAACAGCTCGACTTGAGTGTAGTAAATGAAGAAGAACATGATTATGGGACTTTCAAATTGCCTAATATAACTGAGCGAAAAGGACTTGTAACTTCTAGAGTGGGACAAGGTGCGTATAGAAAGAGTATCATACATAGATGGGAGTATCAGTGTGCAGTTACAAAGTTTCAGAAGTTAGATATACTTATTGCTTCTCATATTGTACCTTGGTCTGAATCTAATGACAAAGAACGGCTAGATGTAAATAATGGGATTCTTTTATCTCCAACATACGACGCATTATTTGACAAACACTTGATCAGTTTTGAAAACAATGGAAAGATTGTTTTATCTAACAACATAGAAGTTAATGCTTATAAAAGGATTGGAGTATCCGGTCATGAAAAAATAGAAAACCTTAGCCAAGAAAATCATCTTTACTTAGAAAGGCATCGAAATTTGTTGTTACTATAAAGAGTTATAATAATTCTTCATTTTGTCTGACATTAATTTCCTCCTTTCGGTCAAGAAACTGTCGTATCCATCAACTGCAAGATCAAATATTGATTCAGGAATACAGTGTGTTTTCAAATTGTCCAATAATTCCTCCTTGGATTGAATGGCTCCATATTTCATTTTTCCTCCATTGCATTGATTCTTTAATTCATTAAAGTAGGTATTTGGAGATTTTGCACCTATGGCAATATTAATCTCTTGTTGCATCAATACATAGTTTGCAATCTGGTTATAATCCCCTCGTGACTTATTATTCGTTTTTAAATAGTTCTTTGGAAATATGTGATGAATATCCCCTTTATATAATATGATATCTGCAACTGTAATATCTCTCGATAAAAACCCTCGATCCTGTCCTTTAACTTGTGAAGCTTGATAAACATGAAATACTGGGCTACTTGCAACTGAAGTGTCCAAGCGCTGAATTAATCCAAAATTCCAAAATGAATCGGATAGTTCTGCTTGCTCAATACTCTCAAGATACTCTTTAAATGGTCTATTTGAAATCTGTTTGATATCAAAGTCAAATGTACTTTCAGGTGAACTTCCATATCGGCCGGTAAGTACAGAGAAAACAAACCAACGAGAAACTAATCTACCAATTTCTCCTTGTGGAACTCCGTCTTCACGAAGTTTTAGATATATGATATATGCGAAATCTAATGCGTTTTTGGAACGGATTAATTCTGGAGTTATAAATCCTGCTGAACGAATAATCATAACAAATTTCTTGAAATAATCTTCCTTCATGAATCGAAGTGTAGAGAATTTCATTCGCTCAAATGTTTCTGCAGCAATACTTTCTTCAAAATCTCTTGTCTCAAAATTTCTTCCAGACAATAAACTTACAAGATCGGACATTCTTCCTCTGGAGAACTCAGAAGTAAATGCCACGCGAAGCATATCTGTATAGCTTGGGTCATACAAATCATCTTTCTCATCTTTCAACCATGACATCGCTTTAAAGTAGTCAGTTGAAGCAAATTCTTTATCATTATCTCTGATATGCTCATGAAATTGAGGTGCAACTGCTAAGTGACAGAAATAATCAATTGCTTTTCTCAGATTTGGACCATCAAGTTTTTCATTTGAGGCTATTTTACTCATGGCAAAGTCTGCCTGCGAAAGAACAACACCCTGAGAATTGATTCTTATGAAGATTTCAGTCACAGTTTCGATGTCTAGATCATGCGCTAAATCAATTGTTCCAATTTGTTTATGTTGAATACTTAAAAGATTGCTGATGTTTTTTTCAATTTCATCAATGTCTCTATCATCATTCAATTCAGCATACTTTCTAACAATTTGAATAATACTTCCAGACGTCATTACCTCAGATATATCAGGAATCCATGATTTATCCTTCAGAATAGCTGGGTTCTGAACTTCAAATGACTCAGTTTGTGGATTGAAAGCAATTTTTATTCTAACCTTATCATATTCTTTGTTAACGACATACTCCCCAAGAACTGCTGCTCGCAATGCAGTTATCCTTTGTTGTCCATCAATCAATATTTTCTTCCCCTCTGATAATTTACCATCTTTCAACCGAACATTAGGATTTTGCCAAGTAATTACGTAGCCAATTGGATACCCTTTATACAATGAATCCATGAGGTCTCTTACCTTGGTATTATCCCATACAAATGGCCTCTGAACTTCTGGGATTGCAATTTGACCATCTTTTACAAAGGCTAGGAATGTTGATATTTGATGCTGATTTACGGCGTATTTCTGGGCTTGCATATAGTTATAAAAATTTTTACGCTAAAGTATTTACCTTAACACAATCTCCTTATTCTCACTATCATATCGATAATGAACAATCTCCTCAGTAATAATGTAATTAATAGCCTCATCTATAATTGACAGTGGGACGACAAACCATTCTTGTGGCATTTTACGACGTAGTTTTTCATCATATATATCAATATTTAAACAACAGGTGCCAAAAAAATTATGTAGTAACTGTTCGAATTTCTGTGCATTCATATTAAATGCTTTGTACACAGCCTTAATTTCAACCGGCGCCATCAGATAGGTTGGCTGCGTCTCAGCATTTACTATTCTTTCCTCAACAGTTGTTGTACAATAACCAATCTTATATAGATTATTGATTTTGCTGATTTGTGGATTGGTTGACTTTGAACTCAATACATATATATAGCCGGCTTCCTTATCTTCTTCTGTAATATTGTTTAGATTATTTATGAGCTCTTGACTTACATCATCTGCATTCTCTGTAATCACTTTACCTTCTGCATAAAGCAATTTCTCAACAGACCTTTTCAGCATATTGGATTCAGTGCCGTTTTCAAAAATACATCTGGTACGTCCATCTTCCCTAACGCGGGTTCCATCTTCCTTGTAGTGCTCTTTTTGGGTGATATTGATTTTCTCTATGTAAAATAATACGCCTCGGTGTGTATAGTATGCGCCTCCCCTTAAAGAGCCGAGTTTGAAATCAATGATTTTTCGTTTGCCGGTTGATAAATCAGTCTGTACATTTTTGAATAAATGTTCGTAGTCTTTGAAATTCTTGCAGGGTTTACGCTTGGCTATAAATTCCGCTTCGGCTCTTGCTAACTCTCGGGGTGTATGCTTGAACTCAAACAGACTCTGCTCCTCTCCGTCACTAAATATACCCAACAGATCATCACCGAAAATATCATCTATGGAGTTAATTTCTTTTTTCTCGACTTTCAACAAATCATATTTATCCTGCGGTTCCAGCATCAAATATTTATTTTCATCCTCTCTGATTCCCTTTAATCTTGAATATAACTGATATTCGCTGATATTTTCCGTATTGGGTTCCGGCGCACGATTATTCTTCTCATAAAAAGAATTGATTTCCTCAAAGGAGGCAGACAAGCGCTCTTCGGCAGTCCTGACATTGGAAGATTTGAGCTTCAATTCCAGTAAATCAAGGGGATCATTGCTGAATATCTCATCTAATATTTTATCCTTGTCCTCCATTCTGTTCGCGTGCTAATTTTTTTCTTTTTTCTTCTTTGAGATAAATGACGCACTCCGCCATTCTTTTCTCCAACGGATCATTAGAGTCAATATTGGGCTCACGCTTAAAGGCTTGCACAAACTCCTGAATCTTTGGCCATAATATCTTGGCTTCTTCAAAATCCATTTTGATGCGCGTAGCTTCAATGGTTTCCTGAATAATCCGCAACACTTTAGTGGTAACGGACTTGGAAAGTATCTCAAAGGCTTTCTGAAACGGATTGATGCGGTCGATCAAATCTATATGAATGTCGTCTATATTCACAAACTTACCAGCCATCCGGATGAAGCGTTTATCTTCCACTTCTTTCACTTCGCCATTCTTGATGACGGAATCTACGACTACATTCTGACGGACTTCCTCCACTTCATCAGGTGTCAAATCCGGATATTTTATTTTAATGATTTTTGGAATCAGCACTTTGTTGATAACCTCCGGATCCACATTCCCCGGCATGGCTTTGAGCATGGTATCATCCTGAAGAATGGTGGCTTTCAAATCATTCAAATCGGTTTCCAGTATTTCCTTTACGCGCTTTGAACTGGGTTCTTTGAATCCTCTTATCTTCAATTCACCGGGCTTCGCTTCCACATCATCCGATATTTTGGTTTTGAACTTCCAGTTAGGTGCCAATACCTGTTCCATCAACAGCGATGCAGTAATGGCTTTCAGCATATTATTTACCGAAAGCTTCACTTCATCATCATGGGCATCGGGCTGAGCAATGAGATTGGTAAACTGTGCATGGACTTTATTCGGACTGTCTCTGGTAGCACGACCAATAATCTGTATAATTTCCGTGAGCGAGCCTCTGTATCCAACCGTAAGTGCATGTTCACAAAAAGGCCAGTCAAATCCTTCTTTTGCCATTCCCAGGGCAATGATTAAATCCATGTCATCTTTGGTTTTAATACTGCGCAGGTAGTTGACAATCGTATCTCTGTATCGCGGAGTATCTTCTACGAGGTCTGCAATTTTTAATATTTTCCCATCGCTGTGTTTCTTTACATACAATACGCCGGTTTCATGGTCTTGCTTTTCAATGGTGCCAATCTGGTCAATAATAAAATCAACCTCATTGTGTTTGTCTTTGGTTGACTCTCCGGAATTAACATTAGGGATATGCAGAATGGTTTTCTTATTCAAGTCCAGCACCTCCATAATAGAATCAGTGTATTTGCCCTGATAGAAATGATAACCGATACCGAGTGATTTTAAATAATCATAGCCGTTCAGCTGCTGATAATAGTTGTAGGTTACTTTGGTGAACTTGGCTTCATCTTCCGGATGCAATACAGGTACACTGTCGCCCCTGAAATAGGAGCCAGTCATGGCAATGAAATGCGCGTTCGATTTCTGCATGATGGAACGAATGATATCACCCAAGCGATTATCAGCATCCGCAGATACGTGATGAAATTCATCTATGGCAAGAAGACAGTTATTAAAAGCCGATTCCTCCATTCCTTCACAGGCAAAACGCAGGGTAGCATGGGTGCAGATGAGAATTTGTTCTGAAGGGTCTTTCATGAAGTTATGAAACGCCTGCACTTTGCTTTTGCTCCCATCACTGCCGGGCGTACATAAGTTGTAACTATCATTCGGCTCCCAGTTGGCGAAGAAGCCGTATGATTTAAGATCAGTTTGGGCAAATGAACTGCCAATGGAACGTTCGGGTACTGCGACAATAATTTTTTTAATGCCCTGATGACTGAGTTTGTCTAATGCCAGAAACATCAGCGCTCTTGATTTGCCGGATGCTGGTGGTGCTTTAAGCAGGAGGTATTGTGCATCTCGTGCTTCAAATGCTTTTTCCTGCATCTCGCGCATACCATACTGATTGGTCTTTTTACTCTGACCGGTCTGCTTGTATTCTACATGAACGATATCTGGCATAGATGTTATTTCTTTTTACGTGTTTTCTTCTCCACCTCAAACAAAGTTCCTTTTTCTTTTTCTTCCTGTATCATTTTTTCATACAATTTGAAGAGATACTCCAGCCGTTCTTCATCACTGGTAAAAGGTGCACTACGATAACAACGCTCCACCGCCTCATCATTAAGCCGATGTGCTTCTCTCAACCCCTCCGGCATTTTATCCGGATCATATAAATCGGCTAATGTTTTTTCCGGATGCTTTTCTCGTTCTTCCAATATGCGGAATGTGCATTGGGTGAGTTCTTCTTTGCGTTGTGATGAAATCGGGGGAAAGGGGAAGGTGTTGTAGCATATTTTTGCTGAATACCGATATCTTGTTTCTAATTTTCCACCGATAATATTTACCCAGATCATATGAATCTTTGAATGAATTACTGCAAATAACCAAGCCTGTGCATCGTAAATCGCCATTGCAGAATTTGAAATAATTGTATCCGGGGTTAAAAATCCTAAAGGAATATATTCTCTTCTTTCTGATGAAGTAGCTGGAATAATTATTGAGTCAGTTTCTTGATGTCTTACTTCTCCAAATCGAAATGGAATATTTGCTAATTTTTGGGTTGCGATTCTGCTGCTACCCTTTCTTAGGTTTCTAACTTTTTGAATTCTCTCATCGATTGGTTTTATAGTTATCGCATATTCAATATCTTTTTGATTAATCCAAATACAATATTTTTTTATATCATTAATAAATTCATCGCCACCCATAAATTTCTTTACGAATCGTTGAACATTTGGAAATTCTCTAATCATAGTTTCCATCTCAAATTTTTCCAAAATTAAATTACCATTATCATTAGGCATACTACCAAAGTTCATTTCAGAAAATTCTGAAAGTGGTTTACTGCGTCCTATAATGATTGTATTGGAAGAATCTAAAAGATATGGATTGATGTTATTGGCTTCTTTTTTTAAATTTTCAGTATATAAATATTTAGGCTTGTTGGAAATATTCCGTAAACCTATAATTACAACTGATACTCCCGCATTGCCTTTAGCATTGTTCATCCATTTAAAAGAAGGAAAAGCAAAATCAATTTCTATTTTGTCAGAAACAATATGAGTCCACAGCAAAGCTACTTGTTCGCCCTGCGTTATTGAATTGGTAGAAACAAAAGCAACTTTGGAATTAAATCTTTTTATGTAACTCTTTGCTTTAAAAAACCAACAAGAAATATAATCCATATTATTATATCCATTAATACAATTAAATACGGACATCATGTCTTTTTTTTGTTCTGCATTTTGCACCCTTGCGCCTATGTATGGGGGATTGCCAAAAATATAAATCTCATCCCCCTCTTTCTTCGGACATACTTCTTCCCAATCAAAACGACAAGCATTTCCGCAAATAATTTGTCCGGCTTCCTGCAAGGGTAAGGTAGGACTGGTGCGTCCAAACTCATTATAAAATTCAACATTCATCTGGTGTTCAGCCAGCCATAGCGAGAGCCTAGCAATTTCGTGCGCAAAATCATCAATCTCAATTCCATAAAAATTATTCAGGTGTATGCCCGAGAAAGCAACTTCACCCAGCTTTTTCAGAATCTGCATTTCAAGTCGCCTTAATTCCTTATAGGCAATGATGAGAAAATTACCGCTTCCGCAAGCAGGGTCAAATAATTTAATCTTCGATAGTCTGATTAAAAGTTCCTTTAGTTTTTTCTTATTGGTGGCGGCTTCTTCAAAAGCCTCTTTGAGATCGTTGAGGAACAAAGGCTCAATCACTTTCATGATATTGGGTACGGATGTATAGTGTGCTCCCAATCCACCACGATGTTCCGGAGATATCACCGCCTGGAACATGGAACCGAAGATATCAGGATTGATGGCAGACCAGTCGTTGCTATCGCCTGAGTCAATCAGTAATTGTCTGGATTTGGCAGAGAACTTCGGGCATTGAATTTTTTCTTTAAACAGTCCTCCATTCACATATGGAAAGTCATTGAGGTATTGAGGAAGATCACGCCGTTTGTCTTCGGAAGTATTTAATACAATAAACAGTCTGTTGAGATAAGCATCCAGGTCGCTGCCATCTGCACGGGTATGTGATTGGATGGCGTAGGTAAACTGATGGTCTTCAAATATGTTGGTATCTTCTGCAAAAAAGCAGAACAGAATACGGGAGAAGAAAATATTCAGACTATGGATAAAGTCAGTAGAGGTGTCGGGATTATCTTTTTTAATTTCATCAAAGAGTTTCGCCATTTTCTCCGCTGCTTTCACATCAGCCGGATTTTCAGCAGCGTGGGTTGCTTTCTCCATACCCGCCCAGGGAAGGAAAAAATCGTAATGCTTTGCGAGGTCTTTAAATGGAATATCCATTTTATCCTGCGTTTGCGTATCAATGGCAAGGAGGGTTTTATAGTCGGTAACGATTACAAAACGCTGGTTATGTTTTAATTCATCTTTGAGATTGGAGATGGTGAGGTGAAGATCTTTTTTCAGTTCTTCTTTAAAAAACAGTTTCTTCTTCCAGGACACTTCGCCCGGCACCTTGCTCATATTAAGATTACCTTTTTGCAAACGCGAGATGGAAGCCTTGGGCAAGTAGTATGCCGCAAGCAGGTCGTATATGAACGACTCTTTATTAAACGACTTCAGCAGTTGCTGGATATTATTTTCTATTTGGGCTATATTCATTTTTTTGGTTCCTATTAATAATTTGACACATCATTCATTTGTGTCCATCTGAAAATCGTCAGGGTATTAAAATAGTTACTCTTATATTTTCTAAGTTTCTACCCTTACAGATTAGTCAAACTACCGGATTTTTCAATTTATTTTATGTATGCTTTGAATGATGCATTAAATAGAATAAAAATTGAATTTTTTAAAAGTCTATATATCAACCTATCAAATTACGAAAATTCACTTTCCCTTCAAAGTGAACATTCATTGAATTTCAACGCTTTACAATCTGTTGCGCTAAAGATGCGCTAAAAAATGTTTACTTAGGCGGCAATTTTGACTGATCAGAATATTTTAGCCCAGAACCTATTTCACATCTAAAATATTCATCATGTCTAAGAAAAATCAAAAGACCACAACCTACAGTCTGGATTGGGAAACCATTGTAAATCTTGAATCCAGACTCCTCCGAGATTTCCAGAACAGGAAAGATCTCATAAAAGGGAGAGAACTTCTCATGATTTCCATTGGTGCCCGACTTGGTATGCGAGTAATTGATAATCTGAGTCTTAAATATGAGGATTTATTGAATCTGAAAGTGGGTGAAAGGTTCATCCGAGTAGAGAAGAAGACTGATAAGGAAAGAATTCTGGTTATGTCCACCAAACTCAGGGAGGTATTGGATTTGGTGGTACAAGTCCTGAAGCCAATCCCTTCCCATTACATCTTTTCATCCCAAAAAGGAAAAGGACGAACACCTATGACTGTGCAGTGTTTTAATCGACTTTTAAAGGGTATTATGAGGGAATATAAGGTCAGATATATAGGAAACTGTTCCAGTCATCTCCTTCGAAAATCGTGGGTTGTAGGGTCTATAAAGAAGGGATTTGAGAATGGTGACCACTTGTCGTTAATCAAGGTGAGTAGGTTAATTGGTCACAGCAATGTGTCGACAACTCTCAGGTATACGAATTTCGAGACCAGCCAGGCTTTGTCTCTATATGAATTGTCTTAAAAGATAGAGAGTTGTGATAAGTCACGCATTTTGCTTGATCGGGAATTGAACATGACTGGCTTTAAAAGTATAAACTCTTGAAATTCAATCTACTTGAGTTTGATCTGCTCCCTGATCAGGTGAGAATTTGATTGGCTCAGGGTCGAACTCAGCCGGATCAAAGTCAGCAACTTCAACACTGTTTATTGAGTGATGTAATTGATATAAATGAATGATAAATGAAATATAAGCGGCTACATCCTCTACATAACCTCCTATTCCAATTTTTGGAGTATTAACTCCTTGCTCCTGTAAAAGACGACTTAAAACAGTATATACATAAGCGTACTCTTTTTCGGTTTTGAATCTATGATTGAATTGTGAGTCTTTTGCAAAAGAGAATACCATGATATCATCAGTTGACATTATATTTTCGTTGCTCATATTATTTTGATTTAATTGTTTTGTGCTCTATTATTTTATTTTCAATTTGCTCCTCCAAAAGTTTGTCTATTATGCGTTTTAGCTGATGCTCACTTAATATAATTCTGAACTTTGATTTTTGCTTTACACTTCTTATATCTGCCAGATCCTGAAATTTCATGATATATGTTTTCAATAAATATCATCTACTAGTTTAAAAAGATTTTAATTGGGCCAGAAATAATTGCTTCTACTTCGAGCAAAGATTAATATCTGTTAATGTGTCACAACACGTCATTTCTTTGAAATATTATTAACTATTAAAACTGAATTCCCTGCTGGAATATATTGAATCTGGAATTTCATATTACCGGTTTGCCGTAATACATCAATAAGTTTTGATATTGGATATGTACCGGTATTACGACAAATAAATCTTTTTCTACAACTAAAGGGAGGGGGGTAAGCGGAATTGGGGGGAGGGTATCAAGTCCTTGGACTTTGTCCACGTTCGTTCCACTCACTTCCATGTTGAGGGTTTATTTTATTATAGAGTCAAGGAAATGCTCATAATTTTCTTTGATTGCGAGAATTCCAATCGATAAATCTGGAAAGCCATATTCATTTAGCTGCTTTTCAATATTCTCTTCTAGAATATGAAATACCAGATATTCAAATCTGGTCCATCCAATATATTTAACTAATTCCTTAACCATCATGCAAAAATCAATTTGATCCTCTCCAGTAATTGTATTTATATTTATTTCAACTAGTTTTTTCATTTGCTCTATTCTAGCACTAGTATTTAATTCTATTTTTACTTTATCATTATTATTACTATTAATACTAGATTTAGGTTTATCTGGGTTTTTAATTAAACCGTTCGGTTTTTCTGGGTTTTTATTTTTTGAACCAGCGGGTCTGCCTCCTTTTTCGCCATTTATTCTATTTCTTTCACACTTTTCAAAGTATTTCTCTTTATTAATATCAATTGTTTTAAAAATAGACATGTTGCAAATAGCTTTTACAACTGCATTAGTTTCCAGAAGAGGTAGTTCAAGTGAATAATTAAACATATTTTTTAAAAGAATCCCAGCTTCAGCATCCGTTAAGTCCTGAATTGTTTCATACCATTCAAGATTTACATAAAATCCTGGTGGATTAATTTTACTGTTATTTTTTATCATAATTGAAAAGTCCCCAATTTTCTCTGCGGTGGTAGATACTCAAAGGGGACTCTAAATATTTTAATGTCTTTGATGATAATATCACCGCAGCTATTATCAGACAATTAAAATATAAACACGGAAATGAGAATAGTAAAGTCTAATTTTCAATTAATTTCTCTGGAAATTTTTTTCACAGGATTAACCTGTATTTCAAAACATTCGATATTTTGCTAAATAAGGGGGGATACCGGCAGGGCGGGCGGGCTAATATATAACAATATAAATGAAGGGATACTCAACTCATATCTTTTGTACACCAGAGGTTCATGAACTACCTCAGGCATATACATCTGAAATAGCCAGTCTATTAGACGGAGTCAAAAGCAATCACTCCTTTTATGGTGAGGGAGTTATTGGTGAAGAGATAATAGGTGACAAAAAAGATACATTTCAAAGCAGATACAGGAAGCTATCAATGAACGATTGTTTTGAATTGTGTCAAAGAATTAGAAATAATAGAAATGACATCAATGAACATCCTGAGTCATTTGTGGTAATTCTTACCTATAAAGAAAATGGCCAAAAGTGGTTCAGTGCAACCGATGGAAGAAATATTTATATCAACGTCAAGGATCTTGAATTATACTCTGGTAATCAAACCAGATATCCTATTGCATTTCAAATACTAGAGAATATATTTCAGTCAATATGTGGAATTGTCTACAAAGAGAATGAGATAGATGAGAGAATACATAAAAAGTCAAATCAGTGTATCAACGATTTATGTAGACAGAAATCTAAAATTATAAATAAACTAAAAAGTGCTAAAATTTGTGACAGTTGCAAACAAGTAGCAAATAGCAACGATATATCAGATGACGAATTAGAAATATTTAATGAAATATTGGAATCAATTAAAACTCCTGCGATCATTAAACTAAGTCCATCTGAAAATGAATCGAAACCGGTCAAAGTTGATACAAAGGGCAATATTCTCATTAATGGAATCTTGTTCGATATAGAATACCAGCTTAGATCGATTTATATTTTATTTCTAAGTCATACTGATGGTTCAGCATTCAATGACATTGAGGAATATGTAACTGAACTGGCATGGATATATCAAAAAGTTAGAAATAAAGGGAAAGATATTGCATACGTATCTCAGGTCAATATAGATAGAATAAGAAATATCATAGTCAGAGGAAGGCATAATCAATTCGACCCTACCTTTTATCGCAAAGTTTCTAAAATAAACAAAGAACTGCTAAAACAACTTGATCAGTCTATAGTTGACTCTTTTTTAATTAAAAAGGATGAACTTGGTGTATACAGTATCAAACTTGATGACTCAAAAATTGATATAGATACAAAGTTTAAATACCAATAAACTTCTGGAAATCAATACTTTTTGACCTCCACTTTTTAGCGGATGTCATCTTTTTCATGCCCCCCTAGGTATTGACAAATTTGCATTCATTCTTAAAAAATTAAAATTTTTAAAATGAATCAAAAAATGATCAAAATCGAAAAACTGGTTGAAGTTCCAGTACTAAAAAACTTCTACGCAGAGCAATCTAATGAAGATCTCAAGGCATCAATCGAGGAGCATGGACTAAGAACTCCGATCGTTGTTGGGAAAAACTATACTATCATCGATGGCTATAGACGTGTAGCCGTCTTTAAAGATCTGGGATATAATCTTATCCCAGCCTTTGAGGTGGAGGAACTGCCAACTCTTACTGAGCGAATCACCCGAAACCTCACGAGAGTAAAAACAACAGAGGATCTTTTGAGTGAAATGCGTGAGGTCTTCAAAAAGTACCCCAAAAAACAAGGAAAACGAAAAAAGGGTGCAGAACCTTATGTGAGAGATAAAAAAATCTCTGCAGCCCTTGGGGGAAGATGGAATGGAGATGTAATGATCAATAAAGTGGAAACAGTCCTCTTTAATGACATAAAAGGTAATATCCTGAGTAAAGGCATCCTTGAGAAAGGATGGAAGGTAGATCCATGTCACGAGTATCTTACAAAATGGAAAAGTGTCGATGATGAAAAAAAGTATGGCTTCACAAAAAGTCTGACAGACGGTTTAATAAGCATAAATGATGTGAATAAACTGATAGAAACCAGAAATAAACTGGATAATGAATACAGCGACACGTTTGTGATACCCGAGAAAGCTATATCACACAGAATAGACTGTCTTGAGTTAGGAAATATAGAACAATACAGAGGCATCACAGATACAATCTTCACATCAATCCCCTACTATATCCTTAGATCTTATGACAATGGAGATCCAAATCAAGCCGGTCATGAAGAAACAAAGTATGAGTACTGTGAGCGAATAGCAAACTACTTTAAAGCACTGATGCCGTTACTAAAGGAAACTTCAAATGTCTTGATCAATATAGGTGAGACTTATGATAACGGAGTTGGTTACGGCATACCTGATCTGCTGAAAGAGTATATAGAGAATAAAACCGGCCTCATCTACAAAGACCGTCTTGTATGGTCAAAACCAAATCCCAAGCCTCAGAATGAAACTGTTTGCAGACCTGTAAACAACGTTGAGTATATACTTTGGTTTGTAGTGAATCCTTTAAAGGCTAAGTTTAGACTTTTAACTTACTCAGATGGCACAAAAAAACCTGAAATAAGTAGGGGAGCTAGAGATATAGATAAAAATGGAGCGATATGGGATAAAAATATCTCTTTATCAAAGCCATACCAAAAGTTCTATACGCATCTAAAAGAGCAGGAAATCCTAAATGTCATAAATGCCAAAACATCCAAAAATCATGATGTATATAAAATATGCAAAGAGGGTCACCCCGCAATCATGAGTGCAGTTTTACCTGTAGTGCCAATACTGATGACCACTGACGAAGGTGATACAGTGTTAGATCCTTTTGCTGGTACAAATGTAGTTGGACGCGTAAGTTGTCTCCTAAATAGGAAAGCTCTCTCAGGGGAGCTTTCCAAAAAATACTATGATATCGGATGCGAGATGCTTAAAAATGCTGTTGAAGAATATAACAACACTTTTTTAAAGGTAATAAATAGAACTTTTTATGAAAATAAGTCGACCCAATATCAAATGGAATTAGATGATAATTTATCAAAAAATCAAATACTTACAATCGATAATATAAATTTCAACTCTTATACAACAAAAGATGGCAGTATTTTATTTAACAGTGATAATATTGAAATACTAAATAGATTATCAGATAATAGTATTGATAGTATTGTAACGGATCCCCCCTATCATGTTAGGCGTAAAATAAATAAACACCAAAAAATAGAAAATAATATATCTAGCACAGCTTCAAGAGGAATTATGGGGCAAGAATGGGATGGCGGAGATATTTCTTTTAATGCTAATTTTTGGAGAGAATGTCTAAGAGTATTAAAACCCGGTGGTCATCTACTATCATTTGGTTATGCGAGAACATACCACAAAATGGCATCCGCAATTGAAGATGCTGGTTTTGAAGTCCGAGATCAATTAATGTGGATATATGGAAATGGATTCCCTAAATCACATGATTTAGGTAAGGATATCGATAAATTAATTGGGAACGAAAGAGAAATAATTGGGAGGAAAAAAAATCATAAAAAAGGAATGAAATTTAGATATAAAAATGACAAAGGTGGATGGATTAAAAATAAAGAATATCTAATAACTAAAGGTAACTCAAAATGGGAAGGATGGAGAACAGGTTTAAGACCCGCACATGAACCAATAGTAATGGCGAGAAAGCCTATTTCTGATAAATCAATAGCAAAAAATATACTCAATTATGGAACAGGTGGTATTAATATTGAGGGATGTAAATTTAAAATAGATGCTCATTCCACAAAAGTAAAATGGCCAACAAATATTTTAATCGAAGAAGAAACATGTAAAGATTTTAATAAATATTTATACTGCCCAAAAGCAAACAAAAGTGATAAAGAAGAAGGATTAAATAAATTGAAAATGAATTTATCTAGCAGAAACGAGGAATCAAATAGTTTTATAAATACACATCCAACTATTAAGCCGACTCCTCTGATGCAACATCTCGTTAGACTTGTAACACCCCAAGGCGGTGTATGTTTAGATCCTTTTGGGGGAAGTGGTAGTACAGCAAAAGCATGTATCAAAGAAGATATTCGATTCATTCTAATAGAAAAAGATAAAGAGTATCATGAAATAGCAAAAGCTAGAATTGAGTTTGAATATTTAAAAAAGCAGAGTAAAATAGCTTGTGCAGCTTAGTGGTAAAATGAATACAACAGAAACAGTTAATTGCTGAGAGAATACTATTCTAAAACTTGTTTTAGCATTTCTCTAGAGCTTTTCTTTGGGGTGCAGCTCTACCTTCCAGCATCACCCAAATAGCTGTTATGAAGAGTATATCTAAGGATCAACTCACAGATCCAGAACACCTAGAAATCATCAATACCGAATCCCATCATAACCATGAACTGGTTATGGATAAGACAGGTGTCATCAGATGGAAACCGAATAAAGAGGTCTGTGACAGTCTTAAGGATAGAAACTTCAATGATGTAATTGTAGAGTTTCTGATTCGTGGACTTGACAAGAACTGTGAGGAGTATAGGAAAATGTATAGAGATATCGGATACTCTCTTGATGGATACTGGGAGATCTTCTATTGGGAGGTAAATAATCCTATTTCTAACCAATATATACCAAATGAAAAATAGGATTGTGGAAGAAAATGGAAATGGGCTCAATAACATGAGCCCAAC
>Ga0169931_10007456_pt1 | contig 16209 bp, 12 predicted proteins | sample Kivu_15m_20L_FD_129675 | JGI IMG/M metagenome (GOLD analysis project Ga0169931, IMG submission 129675) | Freshwater microbial communities from Lake Kivu, Western Province, Rwanda to study Microbial Dark Matter (Phase II) - Kivu_15m_20L... | ecosystem: Environmental > Aquatic > Freshwater > Lake...
GATGGCTCAGCAGAGAGAATTACAGAAAAAAAGGCAAGACAACTACTGCCAGAAGCCTTCAAAAATAGATTGGAGAATAGGCGAGTGTAGGAATCGAACCTACGACCAGGTGATTAAGAGTTAGCCGAAAGGGCTCTCTAAACGTGGATATTAAGTTGTCTAGACGCAATCTACATGAGAGGACTGTCAAAAGCGACCCCTTTTGGAAGTCTACGTAACTAACCAGTTACTCACTAAGCCTGGCATTTTGGGCTTTCTTCCACTTGTCAGCGGGCACCGTTAACTTACACCTATGCCAAATTTCAAGGACACCCGAGAGACCTTAGGAAAGGCAGAAAGAGTTGCGAGCGAGCTGAGTGCGGCTGCTCAACTTGATGCCAGTTTGGCAACCAGAACCAAAACGACTTTAAGTAAGGCTAAAGAAAATCAAGTTCTTCAAAAGTTAGCGGAAATACCCGTGGAGAATCTCAAGGATGCGACGGATTCAAAGATAAGAGTTGAGACCCTCAGAAAGTATGGATTAACGAATGTCGCTGCCATCTACCATTCTTCTGAAAGCCAAATAAGCAGAATTAGCGGAATTTCAGATGAGACTGCCTCAGAAATAAAGAAAATCGCTACCCAAATGCACGAAGCAATTGCGGAATCAATTGCATACGGCATAAATATTGAATCTATTAGCCCTGATGACTTAAAGCTGCTTGATAATGTCCAAGAGCTTGAAGGCGTACGTTCACAACTTCGAGGTAGTCAAGAAAAATTGCAGCCTATTGCTGACAATCTAAATAGTGCCGTTAGAGCCGCAAGACCTCTTCGCTCAAGATTTAGATGGATATTTTCGGGCGGTGATAGCAGAGGGAAGGCTCGAGAAGCCTACGAAGAGATAAACCAGGTTCTAAATGACCCTTCAACAACCTCGCTAATAGGCATGGCTAAGGATGCTTTGAAGGCTCATGAACAACCAAGAACTATTCCATCTGAACAAGATTTTAAGAATAGAGCGAGCGATTACTACTCAGTTCTTGAAGACGTTAGTGGAATTAAGCCACAAATTGGTCACAAGCATTTTAACAGCGAATTGATTGAAAAGATTGAAGCTGAAATTCTTGATTCGAGTGCAATAAACGCCACCTTACGTAAGTACCAGATATTCGGAAGTAAATTTGCCTTAGCGCAAAATAGGGTGATTCTCGGTGACGAGATGGGCTTGGGTAAGACTATGCAAGCTCTGGGAATGCTTTCACAGAGAGCCGCTCATGGTGCTGCTAAATTCCTAATTGTTTGTCCTGCATCCGTGTTAGTCAATTGGCAAAGAGAAATCGAAAGTCGCTCGAATTTAACTTTCATAAAGGTGCATGGAGAAGACCAAAAGATTTCACTCATGACATGGATTCAGAGAGGTGGGATAGCCCTAACTACATTTGACACACTCAAGGCGTTTGACTTAACTGACGAAGAAATCGAACTGTTGGGCGTGGATACCATAATTGTGGATGAAGCTCATTATGTGAAGAACCTAGAAACGGGCCGAACTAAGACTATTTCAAGGTGGTTGGCTAGAGCTCCAAGAGCTCTATTCATGACAGGGACCCCCCTTGAAAATCGAGTTAGTGAATTTGTAAATCTCGCTTCACTCTTGGATGAAGAATTTGCGAAGAACCTAAATCATGCTGCCCTGGCAGCAGGCGTTGATGCATTTAGAAAGCATGTAGCACCAATGTATTTAAGACGAAATTCTTCGGAAGTTTTGAAGGAGCTTCCAGAGATTAGCGAAATTAGCGAGTATTGCACTTGGAATGATGCAGATTATGAAGCATATTTAAAGAGCGTGGCAGGTGGCAATTTCATGGGAATGCGAAAAGCTGGAATGAAACCCATACGTGATGGTGTTATGCCAAATAAGTTAGAGAGACTACTTGAATTAACCGAGGAAGCATTTGCGAACGGCCAAAAGGTAATCATCTTCAGTTACTTCAGGGACGTGATGAAATTGGTTGAAGGTGCACTCGGCGACAGGGCGATGGGTCCGATTAATGGAAGCGTGAGCCCAAAACGCCGTCAGGAAATTGTTGACCAATTTACCGCTTCAGCCGAACCCAAGGCGTTGATTGGGCAAATCCAAGCTGCAGGTACAGGACTTAATATTCAGGCTGCTTCTGTCATTATTCTGTGCGAGCCCCAAATCAAACCCTCTCTGGAAGTGCAGGCAATCGCTCGCGCCCATCGCATGGGCCAAGTGCGTCCTGTTCAAGTTCATCGACTAATAATCCCAGATGGCATCGATGACCTTATGATGAAAATGTTAGCTAGAAAGCAGCATGAATTCGATATGTATGCACGAGAAAGTGAATTAGCTAATTCTGCTTCTTCAGCAAAAGACTTGGGTGATGAATCACTTGCAAAAGTTTTCGTCATGGAAGAGAGAAAGCGCCTAAATATAAAAGCTGTAAGTGACGAGATAACAATTGAAGATAATGAATAGGGGTGGGTGATAAAACAGTGCAACAGACTATTTGCCCAAATTGTGCATCGGGAATTGGCGTGAGAGATATCTTTTACGGGATGCCCGCTGAGCCAATTGATGAAGAAATTTATGCCTACGGAGGCTGCTGTCTAAGTGAATTCAATCCAACTAAAACTTGCATAAATTGTCAGTGGGAAGGCAATTTTGTTAGTGTCGAAAAACTCATGTCAGTCGATTAAGCAGAGAACCACTAATTGGCAGGTGAAATGGTCAGTATTTTAAAAAATTGACTCATATGGACGCATTTAGCCATGTAAGGACTCCTCTTAATGGCTTCAAGATAATAGAATCTGGTTGGATTTAGACCAGAGTTAAGAAAATAACTAAAGTACAGAGGGCAGGGGAAATCGTGACTGAAAAGGCATCAATGGGTGGTGACTCTTTAGATGTGCGGGCAGAACTACTTAGTGCCCTTGCGAAGGTTGCTCCATCATTGGTCTCGGAGGGAAGATTAAACACCGCCGCACTTAATGACTTGCTTGGCGATTCTGAAGCCCCCGAAAATGAGCGATATCAGATTTCGTGGAGAGGCAAAAACGACGCCTACAAGGTTTTGCAGTCCACTTCAACCAGCACTCTTAAGCCTTGTGTAAGCACTTCTATTGATTGGGAGAATTCTCAGAATCTCTTCATAGAAGGAGAAAACCTAGAAGTTTTGAAGGTTTTGCAACGGACATATTTTGGAAAAGTCCGCTTTATATACATTGACCCTCCATACAACACGGGTTCAGATAGTTTTATTTACCCAGACAAGTTCTCCGAAACCAAAGAAGAGTATCTCGTCCGCATCGGCGAAAAAGATGAGTCGGGAAAACTCCTTAAAGAAGGCCTGTTTAGACCGAACACAAAGGAAAACGGTCAATTCCATTCCAACTGGCTCTCCATGATGTTGCCAAGACTTTTCCTAGCTCGAAATTTGTTGAGCGATGATGGCGTATTCATAACTTCAATTGACGATAACGAAGCTTATTCTTTGAAGCTTCTGTTAGATGAAATATACGGAGAAGAGAATTTTGCTGGAGATATAGTTTGGAACTCAACCAAGTCTGTGACCAATACAGCACTTTTGTCAGTTTCTCATACCCATAATCTGGTGTATTTCAAAGATGTTGAATATCACAAGAAGAATAGATACGAGTTTAGACTTCCAGATACACCTGAAGGTTTCGCAAATCCCGACAATGACACTAGGGGACCCTGGAAAGCAGACCCCTTCCAGGTCGAAGGCGAACGCCCAAATCAACTTTATGAAATCGTAAATCCTAAAACAGGCCAAAAGTATGTACCAAACCCAGGCAATAGCTGGAAAAACGATTTTGAAAAGTTTGTTGAGTTAATGGCAGATAACCGCATCGTATTTGGTACTTCAGGTGAGGCTGGTCCGCAGAGAAAACGATTCTGGTCAGAAGCTCAAGAAAGAGGTCGGGTTACAAAGTCTCTATGGACCGACTTGGATACAACGGCTAATGCCACTGCATATCTAATTCAGCTCATGGGGAAAAAGGTATTCACCAACCCAAAGCCAGTAGACCTAATTCAAAGATTCATCCAGTTGGGAACTGTAGGCAAGAATGAAATTGTTATGGATTTCTTCGGAGGGTCAGGAACCACCGCTGAAGCAGTTTTAAAGCAAAATAAAGAAGATGGTGGCGGTAGGAGATTTATTTTCATCACTCTGCCCGAGCCTTTAGATGACAAATCTCAAGCAGGTAAAGAAGCTAAAGGGCTTGGCTATGAAACTATTGCAGACGTTGCACGTGGAAGAATCACCAAGGCAATAGAAGTACATAGTGGAGATTCTTCAAATCAAGAGGATTTGTTTGCTGCGAACAAGGAATCTGTAGTCGATTACGGTTTTAGGCACTTCAAGTTAACCCCATCTAATATTAAGAATTGGCGAGGCGATATTGCGGCAAATGTAGATGAACTTTCTCTTCAGCTAAAACTGACTGAAACTTCTGAAAATAGTGATTCCACCGCACTGGATATTGCTCTCGAAATGGTACTTAAAGAGGGACTAGACCTCTCGATTCAAGTCTGTGAAGTCAAATTCGGACAATCATCAGGCCATGTGGTTGGAAAGAATGAAATAGTTATTATATCGGAGAAGATGTCCAAAGAAGAATTTTCTGCAGTAATTGAATTGAAACCGAAATCAGTCATTTGCTTGGATTCAATTTTCAACAATAAGGACTCAGATAAGACCAATACACAACTGCAATTTGAAGATGCTGGGATTGGATTTAGAACGGTATGAACGCGCAGTTTTCTAAACCTATTTCCAAGGGAGATGACGGAGCTAAAGACTTAATTATTGAGTCGTTAGAAGGAAAATCTACAGGCGGATTTGACCTGGACTCAGTCTATTGCAAGGACGGTAAGTACACGGTAATCGAGTTTCTAAGGTGCGAGACTGTTAGACCATTCGATAGTCATCCAAAAAGATATTGGCACTTGAACGCTCAGAAGTTTAAATCTCTCTGGGAAATTGCCCTCAAACTTGAAGCTGATTTGTTTCTCGTGAACTACGAAGATTCGCGTGAGCAGTTTAAAGTCATCAGGGTAAAGAAATTAGACCAATTTGGTATTAAGGAAGAAGAGTCTGTCCAGTGGAATTTTCAACAATTTAAGCAGTGGTTTCAGAAACTTAATTCCGCCGTGTTGGAGCAAGGTGCAAAATGAAACTACAGTTCGAAAAGAATCAACAACACCAAATTGAAGCGATTGAGTCAATTGTTGCGCTTTTCCAGGAACAAGAAAAGGTTCTTGATGAAGCTATTACCAAAGAATTCATTGCAGGAGAAGAGATTATTGCGTTCGCTGAATCAGTTCGCTCGAATCAATTAACAATTTCAGACGAAACGATGTTGAGAAACTTGCAAAAGGTTCAAAAAGGAAATGACTTCAGCGAAGCACTAATTTCGGATTCGCTTGAAAGAATGTGGTTTAACGAAGCAACAAATGCCAAAGGTTTCATCCCGAATGAGTCCATAATCTCAAACTTTGCCAACTTCTCGTTAGAGATGGAAACAGGAACAGGAAAGACGTACGTTTATCTTCGCTCAATATTTGAAGTGCACGAATTGTATGGATGGACCAAGTTCGTAATAGTTGTTCCCTCTATCGCTATTAGAGAGGGAGTTCTCAAGAGTCTTGAAATGACTGCGGAGCACTTTGGCGAAATGTATGGAAATACCCCTTATGAGTTCAAAGTTTATGACTCTTCTCGGCTATCTTACCTGTCGAATTTCGCTCGCAGTAACACTATTCAGATATTGGTAATCAACATAGATTCTTTCACTAAAGATGACAACGTTATTAATCAGGTATCTGAATCGGGCATGAAGCCCATCTCCTTTATCCAACAAGCAAGACCGATAGTAATTATCGATGAACCCCAAAATATGGAAACGGACATTCGTAAACGAGCGATAAGTAAGCTCAATCCATTATTTACGCTCAGATTTTCTGCTACTCATAAGAATACGTACAACTCGATTTACCGACTTGACCCTGTGCGTGCTTATGACTTGGGACTGGTGAAACAAATTGAAGTTGATTCGGTCGTAAGTAGAAATGGAAGTTCTGGCACTTTTGTAAGTTTGGATGACTTCAAAACAAATGCTCGCTCAATTACAGCCAAAGTATCAATTTACGTGAGTGAAGCAAAAGGGATAGTCAAAAAGCAAGTTACTGCAAAAGTAGGCGATAACTTGTATAAGTTGTCCAAGGGCGTAGAGGCTTATCAAGACGGCTACGTCGTCAATGAGATAGACAGCGAAGCTTCAACGTTATCTTTCTCCAATGGCCAGACAATTGTTCAAGGTGAATCGCTGGGAGGGCTCTCAGAAGAAATTCTAAGAGAGATGATTGATGCCACTGTTGAAAATCACTTTAAAAAAGAAAAAGAGCTTGCACCCAAAGGAATAAAGGTTCTATCAATCTTTTTCGTAGACAAAGTCGCGAATTACAGGTCATACGACGCTGCTGGAAATCCAATCCAAGGAAAATTTGCCGTATGGTTCGAAGAGAGCTTCAAAAAATGGAATGAGTCAAAGCAATATGGGGGCCTATTCACTCTTAATGCCAGCCAAGTGCATGACGGGTATTTCAGCCAGGATAAGGGCAAGGTAAAAGACACAAAAGAAGGTCGCCTTACAAAAGCCGATGATGAAACTTTCACGCTTATTATGAAAGATAAGGAACGACTTCTAGACCCAAATACCCCTCTTCGCTTCATTTTCTCTCACTCGGCATTACGTGAAGGTTGGGATAACCCAAATGTGTTTCAAATCTGCACATTGAATGAAACAAAGTCGGCATTAAGAAAGCGCCAGGAACTAGGCCGTGGGCTACGTTTGTGCGTTAATACTGATGGAGTGCGAGTCACTGACCGCAATTTGAACAGACTTACTGTCATCGCGAACGAGGAGTACGAAGACTTCTCACGTTCTTTGCAGAAGGAAATCGAGGAAGACTGCGGCGTGAATTTTGAAGGTCGAATTAAGGATGCACGCAAGCGAGCACAAATCCAACTCAAAAAGAAATGGATGGATGATGCGCTTTTCTTGGAACTATGGGAAAAGTTAAAGCACAAGACAATCTATTCTGTGGACTATGCATCGGAAACCTTAATAAAGAATTGCATCTCTTCCATAAGCGATTTGCCGGCAATGGATAAACCATCAATTCACAGAGAAAAAAATGTAGCTAAGTTCATCCGTAATGAAAAAGGCGAACTGATAGAGCTTTCAGGGGTACAAACTTCTTCGAGGGAGCGAGCGCTTACAGAAATCCAATACTCAATCCCAGACTTGGTATCCCACATCCAATCTAAGACTGAAATTACACGTCATTCAATTACTCAAATTCTTATAGGTACCCCACGTCTCAAAGATGTATTCGTTAACCCACAACAGTTTATGGATACTGTTGTCAGAATTATCAAATATGAATTTGACCAAATGAAATTGAGTGGAATTAAGTACGAAAAAATTGGAGAATCTCCATATGAAATGCGCCTATTTGAAAGCGCAGAAGTCGAGCAGTACTTGGACAATCTAATTAAAGTGCAGAAGGCAGATAAAACTCTCTACAACTTTGTAGTTGTAGACTTAAATAGTCGCCCAGAACGTGAGTTTGCAGAAGCATGTGATGCAAGAGAAGACATACTTTTCTACGTAAAATTACCGAAGTCTTTTCAGATTCCAACTCCGATTGGCGCCTATATTCCTGACTGGGCACTTATAAAACTTGATGAAGATAAAGGCACCAGGATTTATTTTGTTGCTGAAACAAAAGATTCTAAACACGCTCAGAATTTGCATTTACTCCGCGAACAGGAGCAGCAGAAAATTAAGTGCGCTAAGAAACACTTTGAAGCCGTGGGGGATATCTCTTATCAGGTAGTTGGCTCCGTTGATGAATTGCGAGTTTAATTTAGGCTACTGCCTAACATCCAAGTAGCTGCCCGTTTGTATAACCTGACTTGAGTCAATATATGAGTTCATTAACCCTTGAGGGTCTTTCATATGATTATCTTTATAACTAGGATTCGATTATGCGAAACTATTTTCAAGTTCGACTAGGTAAAGGCAATGCGTATGCTGCTGAATGTCTTGCAAATGGCTATGTCGGAACAAGTTGGTTCGCAGACGTAAACCTTCAAAAAGTATTTGACAGCTCACCAGACTGGAAAGCATTTAACAAAGAAATGATTCCCGTCTATATGAGTTCACACCCTGAAACTAAGAAAGTCGCTGCAGGATTATTCTGCGGCTTCACCTTTACCGTGGGTAAGTATTTAGCTTCGGGGGATATTGTCCTAAGCCCATTCGGGGATAATCTATATTTAGTAGGTGAAATTTCCGGTGACTATTCATACGAGCCGGGAACGGACATTCCTCACAGACGAAGAGTTAATTGGTTTAAGAACAAATTGAGCGGTTCGGACTTCACCGTAGAGCTTAAGAACTCAATAGGGTCCATCGGAACGGTTACAAATCTCGGAAAATATGCCACAGAGATTGACCGCCTAATTGAAGGCATCCCTACAAATACTGTTTACAGTACAGACGCTGATGTTGAAGATGCAAGTGTTTTTGCTCTAGAAGAGCACTTAGAGGATTTTCTAATTGCCAACTGGTCGAGCACGGAGCTGAGCAAGAATTACGATATTTATGAGGCCGAGGGGGAGCTGATAGGTCAGCAGTTCCCTACCGATACAGGTCCGATTGACATCCTTGCAATCAGTAAAGACAAATCTGAGTTGCTTGTTATTGAGCTAAAAAAAGGGCGAGTAAGTGATGTGGTCGTAGGGCAAACCCAGCGCTATATGGGTTACGTGCAGACAGAGCTCGCCGAGTCGACTCAAAAAGTAAAAGGTCTAATCATCGGTCTTGATGAAGATTTACGATTAAAACGTGCGCTCGCAGTTACACAAAACATTGATTTCTACCGATATCAAGTTACTTTCAAACTCCTTAAGGGATTTAAAGACTCATAAATGGCTAGTTAACTTCTTTGGAGTTTCCTTAGCTGTTCTTGTTTGACCTCAAGGTCGAGAATGCTTGCTAGTTCTGGATACATTTTGCGTGAACATTTACTTTGTTTTACAGGTTTAGATACATCTTGAAGAAACCTGACTCTAAATTGCCTTGAAATTGGCTCTATGGCTACTGCTTACTATCTGATATCAGACGCAAGACTGACATGGGGTAATCGAGGTGTTGCAACATCAACCTATATGATAGGAACGAATTGGACCATTGGCATAAGTCATGTCTACGTAGTCACTTTTTCCTCTATTTAAATGGAAATCCGCAATCTGCTGTGAAGATATGTATCTGCGATTATCAACTTTGTAGGCTTTCATTTCACGTCTGGATATCCAAGAACGCACGGTTGATGGTTTTACCCCCAACATTGTTGCAACTTCTAAGCTCGTAAATCCTGGGGTGCTTGGTCTGGGTGTATTCATACAAATAGGTTCTCGCATTTACTGAACTTTGTACGGTCATACGCAACACTTTTAGTATCGCTTGCCGATAATGCTCCCGTACATCGAATAAATGTTTCGATGTTCTCGCCAAGTAACCATGCTTGAGGTGTCATTACTCAGCCAGCACTTGCAAGGACGTGATGCAATTTCATATCCACATCCCAAACAGACCGTCTTAGGACTTCCATCAGGATTAAGGTCACCTTTCCAATCTCCAAGTGGCTCGTAATGGCGCTTCTCAGGTCTTGAACCAAGCTTTGGGGAATCTTTTAGATATATGCCAAGTCGCTCAAGTCGAGCATCGATTGCAACTGGGGTTCTTTGGTGGATATCCGCTATTTCCTCAATACTTAACCCCTTATCTAGATTGGCCAGCAACTGTTCCTCTTCTTCGGGGGTCCATCTTGACCATGCTGCAGGACGTTGATTCTTTACGACGGCTAGATAGTCGTACGACTTCTGCTCCTTAACTACAGGGGAATCCTCATCCAAGACTGGGATACGAATGCCATCAATATCTGAAACTTGGTATTCAGCCACCAAGGTGCTCTCGAAATCAAAAAACTTGGCTAGCTTATGGTCAACAATTAAGACTTCTGCAATAACCCAGTGCTTATTGCTTAAAAACTCTGAACCATCCTGAAGGTCTCTTCCCAGTACTGGATTACCGAAGGTAATCGATATCTTGCGCTGACGTAACATTTGTACTCCTTGTTTCTACTATTTATATTCCTGTTTTTCTTTTTTGCTTGCCGTTAGGCAAGCTAAGACCCCGCAGGGGTCCTAAACACAAACGCCTAATTGATACCGCTCTAAAAGAGCAGACTTCACCTTAAGCATTTGACTGCATTTCATGCCTTGCGCAATTAGGCGCCTGCGGCGCTTTCCCCACCTAGCGGTGGGGGAGAAAACAAAAACAAAAGGAAAAACCAAACTGAAAGTTTTATGATGGATTCCGCCTCCCCCCGCAAAAAAATCAGCTATTAGCTGACTCTCTTACGGAGGGAAACAAACGAATCAAAATATTTGCTCTGACAAGTAATTAGCTGGTCAACAGGACTGGGGTAGGTAGTGGACTCCGCACTCATTTAAGAATGCCGATGTGTTTGATGCTCCGAGTCTGCCTTTACGCATGGGTCAACTACACGGTATCCCTATTGAGAATCTCTCACTCTCTTCTACTCTAGCTGGGCGAAGGCCATGTCAGTACTTTTTTTACTACGGCTCTGCTTCCCCGTAGAAGTTCATTTGGTGCCAGGTGTAAACACAATTACACACCCGCGCTATTAAGTTGTGGAATTAGGTTAAGTTAAAAAGGAAAGAAATAAAGCCTAAACGCACGTCCTAGTTCCGAAACCAACTGTGACTTCTTATTCTTTCCGAAATCTCAAAAATGTATCTCAACCCGGATGCTGATAAGAAAATGATTTCTTGGCCGTCTGGCTCATGTAACGACATCACTAACTTCAGTCTGGACACTTCGGGCAGAATGTCTTCCGGCAAAACACCCCAGCTTTCAATCATGAAAACAGCGCTCATTGCATCAATTCCATCACTTCCTGTTCCTAGCTCTAGCAGGAATGCCTGGGCACCAATTGATAAATTCACCTTGAATTCCTCGCTAACTCATCCATTATGTTCAAAGCGCGTTGTTTGGACTCATTTAGAGGGTATACGTAATGATTCATCAACGTTGACAGTTTGGAGTGTCCAGAAATCTCCATAACTGTCTTGGGGTCAACGCCTAGACCAAAAAGATTACTGAAGGCTGACTTACGCATTTGATACAGCGTGTATCCTGGCACTCCAGCTAATTTAAGTAAATCTTTCCACCACTTTGTGTCTCGCTTAGCGTCTAGTTTTTTCCCGACTGTGTTAGGGAATATAAGGCCTTCATCTACGCTCCAAGAATCTCTCACGAGGTCTTGCTGCATCCTGTGGATTGCAAGGGCGTCCATAATGAAGGGGGGAAGTTCTACTTTGCGCGCGTACTTTTGTTTTACGGGCGCGAATACCAATCCTTTTCCTTTCACGCGTTGAACTTGCCGTTCAATCTTCAAGAGATTTTGCTGATAGTCAAGGTCGCTCCACTTCAAGCCGTAAATCTCACCAGGGCGAGGACCCACAATCATCCCGATGAGCACACGAGCATGCATATAAGGGGAGTGTGACGATGCTTCCAAAATCTTCCTAAAATCTGTCAGCGGGATATTTTCTGTGGGCGTACTAACTTGCTTTATGCGGTCAACGCCATCTGTTGGGTTGACTACTAGATGACGTTTCTTAACAGCATCTTTAAAAGCCTTGCTCAAAACCCGATGAACGACATCGGTTGTGCCTTTGGAGTAATCCATTTCAACAAGCTTTGCGTTTAAGTCTTCAATCGTCGTTGAGGTTACATTTTCAATCTTAATATGGCCGATATAAGGATTAATCCAATTCTTAATTGCGCCAGAGTAATTACGGTAAGTGTTTTCGCTTATCTTTGGAGGTTTTCTTGAATTTAACCAATTGTCCAAGAACTCAGACACAAGCATCTTTGGAGACGCAGCAAATGTTGCTTGACCTAATTCTTTAGCTCTCCGCATATCAGAAAGCCATTCATTAGCTGCATGTTCAGCACGTGCTTGACTAGCTTTATTTCCAACTTCAAATCTAAAACTCTTGTTTCTTTTTACACCATGAACGTCAATTGCAACTGCCTGCACTACGCCGGGCTTTTGTGCAGATATGTATGTAGAACCAGAACCGTTTGGTCGCTTTAATTTTGCGCCGATAGATGTAGACATAAAACTCCTCTAATAGAAATGTTTGTGTAGCTTCATTTCGCTTAGAGGGGGGCTTTGTCTGGTCTTTCCAGTTTCCCTTTGGCTTTTCTACGCCCGATTCTACAGCACAATAAAATATCCTGCATTTTGGCAATCGGATTGAGTAAAGCCAGCTCTCTCGTAACTAACTGGTTACTCACTAAGTATCAAGTGTTATCCAACAACAGCTGAATTTTCACTCAAATTACGCCCCTTAGTGCGTATTTCAAGTGGGTTGTGACGGGATCGAACCGCCGACCCGGTGATTAAGAGTCGTATAGGAATCTTTAACTTACGTTAAAGCACTCCTACACATCCTCCCTGAGCCTGCTAACGCATTCTCAGTGAGTCACCGTGCTCTACCAACTGTCCTTCAAGTACAACTATCGCATAATGAACTGACAAAATCTATGATTTCCGAATGGGATTCTTTCGGTCATTTAGACAAGGCTCCTCAAAGGTTTACCAAGAGGAGACCGCGCGCGCGGCCGCCAGATTGACCATTGAATTACATCGGAATTTAGTTCCTATTTTTCACAGAGATGCTCAGGATTCCATAGTTGAATTTGCAAGAACTGCTCTACCTATAGACCCAGATGCGGGACTGCGGTTAGTTGAGAGAGTCACTCAATCCAACGCCAAATCAGTAGAAGAGGGTGGAGAGTGGTTTGCAAAATCAACCATCGGCAAAGTCCAAGGGTTAAGGTCGGCGCTATTTAATTCGCAATTAATGAATATTCCAAGTGAAGTTTTATTTGCCAAATCTATAGACCGGAAATTCCTTAATTCTTTAGAAGTTACTCTTTTAGATTCCAAGAGCAAAACTTACAACGAAGAGAGTTTTACCCTAGGTTTGAGCCCGAGGAGATATGCAGACTTTCTGATATCTAAGAAGATAGCCATTGTGCAACTTGAACTATTTCAAAGTAATGAACTCTTGCCAATGTCCTTATCTACTTTATCCGCCTGTCTCTTGATTGAGTGGAGAGGTTCCGAGGAAAGAGAGGCTTTAAAAGTCTAAGGATTGGAATTAAGGCCATTGGTTTCAAAGGATGTTTTAAAAGATTCGGGTCGTCTGCAGTCTCAAACTCTGACCCGGGGTTATTAAATCTGCGTTCACTCTATATATGTATAGATAGCCCAAAATTTTCTGTTACAAATGACTAATGAAGGTTAGGGTCAAAACGCCGAAGTCCCGTTCGGTTGCTGTCAGGAATGTGATGCGAGCAAACCGGGGCGTTGATACCGGACCAGAAATCAGGCTACGCAGTCTCGTGCATAAAGCAGGGTTGAGATACGCGATTGATGTGAGACCTGAGGCGGATATAAACAGAAGAGCAGACCTTGTCTTCCGCGCAGCAAAAGTCGCAGTGTTCGTCAATGGCTGCTTCTGGCACGGCTGTCCCAAGCATTACTCATCACCGAAGAGCAACAAGCGTTACTGGTCAGAGAAGGTGAGACGGAACCGAGAGAGAGATGTTGAGACAAGATTTTTGCTAAAGCGCAGAGGGTGGAGAGTCCTAGTTTTCTGGGAGCATCAGCCTGCCCAGTCGTGTAGCGAACGAGTAGTGTCAGTTGTTTCTGAGCGCAAGAGAAGAGCAGTTCGCTAAGTGTCTTTCCCTAAAGGAACGCACTGTTCTATAGTAAGTAGGTGCTCAGCGGTGTTCGCAGATGAAAATTGAAAAACTAAGTTTTAGATGGGGACTAGAGCACGCTCACCCTGATGAACCTGCCTGGATTGAAATTCAACGTGCGCTGCTGGAAATCACGCGCAAAGATGTAATATCTAAGCAGTTGTCATATTTTGAAGATTGGATTCAAGAAAAAATCAATCCCTCTACTGGTAAGAAAGTAACTCCTCCGGTCGGCGCACAATCTGTTCTAAACGATGTAATTGCAGGTAAAATAAGAGCAATTGGTGGTTGGGACGATCAAATCTATGTTTTGAATCAGAGTAATGATGTTGCTGCTAACGATCGTGTCCCGTATTGGACGATGGATTTTCGCAAGAATCGTATTGGGCTTGAAGTAAGTTTCAATAATGCCGGCGTCTTCGCACAGAATCTGCTGAGACTTAGTGTTATGTCTGAGAGTAAGTTTTTATCAAGCGCAGAGATGATTAAACTCGGAGTTTTAATTGTCTCTAAGAAGTCTCTAAAAAAATGGGGAAAGATGGATACAACGGTTATCACTTTTGACCAAGTGCAAACAATACTTCCACACATCACATTCTCAATTCCAACCCCAATAGTGATAATTGGCATTGAGGATAGCGATGAAGATGGGACTTGGGCTCCAACCAAACTATTTGGGAATAAGAAGATTGGTTCTTATGATGGCCCAAAGAGGAACTACTGGGATGAAGTGATTAGCGATGAGAAAACAATTAATACTTAAATCTTGTTCAGTTCTTTAGCAAGGACATTTCCTACTCGCTCAATCAACCCAATCACTAGCGCATTCCCCATGAAGAAGGCACGCTTCGTGTCGCTTACTAGCTGACCTTTGGAATCGTGCAGAGTCCAGTCGTCAGGAAAGCCATTCAGTCTTTCAAGCTCTACAGGAGTAAGTCTCCGATAACCCCGCTTGGTCTTTATTATGTGTTTGAATCTAGATGCGGAACTTCCACCCTCCCCAGTCAGAATCGTGCGACTGGGATTGCTGAGGAGGTCGGGGAAAGCCATTGCCCCTTCAGCATAGTTGTACTTGGCTCCGCTTCCTTTGTGAATCCTCTCAATGCTCTTCGCACCTTTAAGGAACTTCCACTCTTTCAACTGGCTTTCAGGAATGTAAAAGGAATCGTGTACTTCTGAGTCTGGCTGAAGTACGTCTCCCAAGGTTTCAAAACGAATACGGCTTGGCGAACTCTCTGTCTTCAACGTGAAAGCAACCCCGTCCACGTAGACTCCTGAATTTTGAAACGGGGACCTTGCTCCGGTAGCTCTATTGAATGTTTTACTAACCCTCTCTGCATCCTCATCTATTTCAATTTCTGTGCAGTACAACTGAGTGGGATTGACTGGCAGAGCCCGTGCCAAAATTCCCTTCTTTGATATGTAGTCGGCAGGCTTAATGCCTTTGCCCAAAGTTTTACCTTTGCGGGCGACTATAAATAACCTTATACGTCTCTGCGGAAATCCGTACTCGGCAGCATTTACAACTCGCCACTCAACTATGTAACCAGCGTCGCCAAGAGTTCTGAGCATCACTGCAAAATCCCTACCCCTTTGACTGGCAGGTGACTTGAGCAATCTGTCTACATTTTCAAGGAAGACGAATTTCGGCTTATGAAGCTCCACCAACCTGAGAATCTCCCACCATAGAACTCCTTTCTTGCCTCGCAATCCTTTTGCGCTGCTGAGAGTCTTGGCGACCGAGTAGTCCTGGCACGGGAAGCCACCAACCAGCAAATCAAAGCTTGAGGGAATTCTTTTAACTTTGGCTATGTCTTCGCAGCTATGCCCCTTGTCGCCGAATCTTGCAACATAGACGCTAGAGGCGTGCTGGACTTTGGTTGAAGGTTCCCACTGATTAGAAAAAGTTGTTTTCCATCCTGCTCTGGCTAGGCCAATTCGGAATCCGCCAACGCCAGCAAATAACTCAGCCACGTTTCCAACCGGACTCTTTGGCTCTGCATACTTCTTCAAGTAATACCTCCGCCCCGAATCATAGAGAGTGGGACTGACAACCGTCGCTATTTGTTAGATTCTGTTTGTAGTAAAACAGTCAATCTATAATTTGCACGGCAGCACTGATGGCTAGTAAGCAGGTCTGGGCAAAGGTAGAACAGTTGAGTAGAGTGAAGAAGTGACTATAGAGGACTGGAGATATATCACCCCTGTCTTGATGGTTTTGCTTTATATACAGTATGGATTCAA
>Ga0169931_10007458_pt1 | contig 16206 bp, 15 predicted proteins | sample Kivu_15m_20L_FD_129675 | JGI IMG/M metagenome (GOLD analysis project Ga0169931, IMG submission 129675) | Freshwater microbial communities from Lake Kivu, Western Province, Rwanda to study Microbial Dark Matter (Phase II) - Kivu_15m_20L... | ecosystem: Environmental > Aquatic > Freshwater > Lake...
CATACAAACGGTCAAATGAGACAACAGGAGTGTTTTTTTAATTTTTTTTTGTATGGAGAAATAAGGCGTGGAAGGAGTGACGGACAGAGCATATTTCCAGTCTACTTTTTTATACTATGATGATAAGAATTAATATCACAACTACTATTCGGACGATTTTAATAAAATGAAGATGCACATATACTCTTAACATATTACGGAATCACGCTGGATAGTCAGCAGGGTCATGGAAAAAATATAAAAAGCTTGTACAGGTAAGTCGTGTTTCCGACTTACGATGCCCTTGTACTTCTGGACACTGTAGCATTACCAAAAGGCCTCGTTTCAAGTTAACAGCTAACAAGGTGATTCCTCAATATGTTGTAACGCAATGGTGAAAATTTTGTAGAGTCTAGATGATTCCTCATGACGGTCATCTATTTCTCCTAAAAAGCCAAAATTTACCACCCTGCGTGGTAGTGCGCGAAAACCATTAGGGGATACTTGGACTAGGCTACTGTAGCTAGTCTCTAGTACCTAGGGTCCTAACTACAGTAAATTCATCGTTCGTGCCCGGGGCCCGGGGTGCTCGTGTTTGGATTACGCACCAACAGATGTCATAATCCTCGCAGACAGCCATGGATGATATTGAACAAGCTATTCAGGATGAGTTGGACATGGAGATGGATGTAACAACGTTTGATGAAATTCAACGTTGTAAGAGACAAAAATCAGATGATACGACATCCCTCTTTCCAAATGGGGAAATGTTGAAATCAAACACATCCAGTCCTCATCATTTACTAGAAAGTCTCAAAAATCAACTTCCCAAGCGACTACGTCTAGAAGCTATCTTTCATCCGAAATTCGATAATGATAAAGAATTAAGTGACATACGTAAACTCATGATATCCAAGGTATCTTCAGGACTTGGGTGTTTAGAAGTATCCTTAAAACATTCAGGTTCCCTAATGTTATGGTCAGGTGGGCAACGTTACTATAGTAAAAATTCAACGAATAATGTTTTTACCTTGTCGGGAGAAATTTTGTTAAGACAACATTTTGCTCGAGCTTGGTATGATCCAAGTACTTCAGTATCAGCATCCAAGGACGATGATCACAACAACAAAACCTCTGCATCATCCTCTTTGCATGATACTACATTTTCCTTTCTTCAAGAAAATTATAATGAATGTAGTACGTATGTATTACAAAATCGTCTTACCTTGGCATTTGAATTAGTTACATCTCTATTAGGAGATCATGGAGATACACCTGAGCGTGATTACATGATCCTAACAGCTGTGGCACGTTTAGATACAGGAACGTTCTTAACAACATCAGAACTAATCTCCTTTGCGAAGATGTTTCGGTTGCCACATAATGATGCATGGCTATTTCGATCGTATGAGAGTGTACTTGAACTACTAAATGTATATGATTCCTATCGTGAAACAGGGTACGCAGATTTTATTACTACATCTTTAACGTCTATAGCCGATGGTGGATACTTTCGTAGTATGTATCCCCATATTCTCTTTCAAGGAAATCTTTTAGAAGGTCTTGTGATACGGTATGTACCCAATGAAGATAGTGTTACGGGTCTTGGAACCTTGGCTGTATCCATGTTGGATTCATCCTTGGAACAACAAGACTTACTTACCTTAGTGCCACCTGGTAGGCCAGCTATCTATGATTTACTGAAAGGGGTCGATGGTATACCACCTTTGTTTACCTCAAATTTAAGAACCTTGGCGGGTCAACCGGATGGAGAAGATATTGTCAAGTTACTGTCGTCCCTCCAAACTATCCTCAAGCAAACAGATGGAGAATTTCAACGTCGTGAGGTGGTAAGCATGGGTTCCAATGCTCTAAAGTTCATTCAGCAAATGAAAAATGCTTTGCCCCCAGACACTGAAACTGATAAGATCATGAAGGTGTTGCTTAAGTTGGATTCACTTGGTGTGGCCAAGACTCTTAATTTATTTTGTGAGAGTTCGTGGGATCCAGTCATTGGATCCATTAAAAAGCGATACATTTGTATTGTCCACGTTATACATGATGAGTCATTCAAAAAGTTTGCAAAAACCCTTTCACTTGGAGATATGAACCTTTTTCGTGGCTTTAGCATTGAACTCGATTTTGATGGTCTTGATGATATGGTTATGCCGCTCAAGGATGAATTCAAGGTTCATCCTCACCTGATGACAAATGATGACATGATATCGTTACCCATGGAAAAAGATCCACTGGATAGTACTTTGATGTTGAAAATGAAATTATTACCGTACATGGTTCGAACTTTTATTTGTCGGAATGGTCTATCGGTGATAAAAGGCTCCGGTCCTAAAGGATACGATCAATTTGCACTACAAATGTTGAATAAATGGGGAATATCTCAAAGTTCAATATCATTATGGTTTCCTTTCCTATCAGCATGGGGGAAGTATGCACATGTTGTAATGCAAGATGGATATGGTACAGTGTTAAAACACTATGAGAGCACCAATGGAATTAGTGCGACTCCCTCCCTGAAGAGCTCTTTCTACTTACGCCATCTTCATCAGTTTTCAGATTTATTCTACAGCGGAAAATTGTCCAAGATGAACTTATGGACAGAAAAGTGCCAAGATTTTATGGGTCTTGTTGTAGTTATAGGTAAGGTTATGATTACGTTATTCTATCTATTGTAACCTTGCCATTACTTATGCATGATTCCAATACCCTTTTGAAGGTGTACATCTCAATGAAATGAGAAGCATCGCTCAGTTCATATCAAGGGAGATGGGAATTTTAAATCTATGGACCGATAAAAATCATATTTCAGAAGAGAATCTTTATGATGGAGGTTATATTGTCGGAGCAAATCTTGATAATGGACCGAGTGTGAACATAAAAACGGTGAAAGCTTTAGCAGCAAATGGCCACAATATATTCTTAATTTTAGTAGGTTGCACTGCTACGGAAATCGAACAACACATGCTGGAATTCAAGAATAAGCAAAAGCTTGTAGGCATAGCTTCAAGTTGGAGGAAACTAAATTGCAAGGAACTCATTGAAATTCCCCGGGAGCGATTTTTCACGAGCAAACCGGATGATAACCTTGAATCTCCCGACATTGGACAGTTGCAGCCTTGCGACGAGCTTTCGAAGCTGTACTTGACTCTCGATAATCATAAAAATACATCTAATAATAACGGGAAGGTTGGAGTATATGTATTCTTTCCATCCATTCCGGGGTCAGGAAAATCTTCATTGTGTGATGGCTTCGAAACAAACCTAGTGTTAAGTGAAACCACAACCGATTGCGATGAAATACTAAAAGACCGGGAAATTATTGTAAGAGAAGCTGACAAAACCAAGGGTAAATATTATCCTCAGGCTACGCGTGAAAAATGTATGAAGCCGTCATCAGTCTATGTAAGTTACAATATTGATGTCAGTATCTGAGCGTATTTCAAAATTTGTTTTAAATATATGCTTTCTCGTATAGATCGCAGATAAGAATGCTCCACCTACGGCATGGGAAACGATAGAACAGCTATGTGCACGATGCGGTAATACTGCTATCGCAGTTATTCCCGACACTCCTGCCCTACAAACAACTGTGATCGAATACTCCACGTCAACAGGACGTCTAATCACGGAAAAATATCCCTTCTCACTTCACTATCTTGCTGTGTGTATCTCGCGTGTGCTGAAACGACCAAGCTCGAGCCACGCTGGTAAATTGGATATTGCGACCCCGAACGCATGCATGATCGTTGTGAAATTTTATTGGCTTTATAAAAATGTAACTTCTGAGAGCTTTGGTGAGCAGTTGAATGATAAACTAGGACCTGACATCCTTTTGCCACCAGTCAAAGTTCCTTTTTTTATTGAGAATCTTTCGCCACTCCCACCAGACCTTGATTTGCTCTTGCGGGAAGCCATTTCCCTGCAGAGTCGAGTAGATAGTGATAAACCTAAGAAAGAGGAACAAGCACTGCTCGCTGCCATGGAGACAAAGCTTCGGGAGGTCATTAATCGATACATGGACTTTCTGATAAACCTAACGGTACCACTAGACGTGTCTCGACGTGCTACTATTCATCAAATCATTGATCGGATTGTTACCTTAGACGCTGACTCGTCAGGGACGATGAAACGTACTTCTTATAAGCCTTTACTGACGAGCATGATTTCAAATGAATTTGTATCCTACGCCTCGATAGATGTGGATGTGAATGAAGTTCAGAAAATTGTGACTCAAATGACGCTCCAGCATGATGTCTTACACCAGTATCTCATGGAAATAAATTTAGATGAATCATGGAGGATTCGCAAAAGTCACGTCACCTTAGCTCATCATACTCGTTTGTCGCAGCTTGAAATAAGAACTCGATTCGGGACTGTTCTTGGTAGAAAGGTTATCGTTACTGTTCATGGTATACTTTTCAATAGACAGATGGCGGCGTTGAAGGTGTCATTGGGGCCAACCTGTATCGGCTCTCCATCCATTCCAGTACCAGTACCTTTAAATTCCTTTGTGCACATTACTCTTTGGTGTCAACCAGGTGTGAATGCAGTTGAGGCGAATCATTTACCTATGCTTTATTCACTCGGCCAAGCATGTGACTACACCTTGCCTGGTGGTGGCTATATCGACCTGATTGGTAGCGTAGCTTTCGTAAAATAATCTAGTGCCTTTCTATCGATTAGATAGTTAATTTCTATTCACTTGAAACTGATTCTGTAGTTATGCTCAAGTCGAACCAGAATCATAATCAGCTTCTTAAAACGCGACTTCGGCATAATCGCACAAGTAGTTGTATTCACTTACCAAAACTGCTTGTCCGATTATGCTCAAGGCGTTCCAAGGTTTCATCATCTATGTAAGATGAAAGGCTAAGATTGGGAGGTGGTGCGTTTCTCGAAGCAGATCCAGAAATTATAACAATCTTATTCGCGGAGGCTGGGTCGATAAAGCGACGGATCAGTGTCCAAAGAAACTCCGAGCCCCATGGTAGTGGATAAATTATACAAAGACTTAATCTCTCAGGAAAAATCTGCTCAAATGTTCTTGAAAGATATTTTATAAACGGTATACAATCGTATGGTGAAGGATTCTTCCATCCATGACCAGCTCGGACATCTACTAAAACGACAATCTTTTCCAAGGAATATCGATTCAATTTTCTGAATAAGTACAATGCTATTGTAGATGTATATACTTCTATCGATGCCAGTTCCTGATCTAATTGTGCAGGAAAGAATTGAAATATTCTCTGTTCATCTCTCGTCCGAAGTTCCCTACAAGAATTACAATGTGATCGACCGATTCGTGGTAGCCTTTGAATATTGTTACAGTGGCTGTAGATAGAAAACCGATTTGTATCTACAACTGCAGTATGCCATGAATCCGAATCATTTGTTTGGGAATGTGATGAACACCCTGAATGCGAATGCTCAATTGGAGTAACTGTCGTATCAATCTCATGATCGCATAACCAAGAATGATACTTCAAGAGCTGATCTACAGCTGCATTCTCATTGCCCTTGGCAGCTAAAAATCTACAACGTTCGGCTGGTGTCGACCAAGGACATTGCTCTCTTAGGACTATCGAATCGAAGTATCCATCTGCATCCATCGTTTTTCGGAGGTCCTATTGAATGATGTCGAGTTGTGTCGATTACGCTATTGAGGATGTTTTTCTCGACTCATCGACATTCAGGATCTTCGTTCATTGATGGTTCACGGCTATTTCAAGTTTTAAGTTGTTTTGTCATAAAAAAAATCTTGTGTGCTGCTGTAGCCTTGTAGCTGCGGTAACCGGTAACAGCTACGTTAGTTGTTCTATTTATAGTTAGTACCTTAGCTAAAAAAGTATTTGCAACATTATTATGTTGTATGTGACCGATCGAAGCAGTATTTGCAATATCATTCTGTTGTATCGAGCAAGGCTTTTGACGAGCTTCTTTGATGCTAAGTTTATAAATCTTCAAATATTAAAGAGTTATTATATAAACAATAAGTGCTTGTTTTATTTATGACATTCATACAAAAAAGTCGACCCAGAAAAAAATGATGACATAAAGGTTTTCTTCATGGTGCTTTGGCTGACCTTGACGGTCTCTTCACTGGAGACTTCACTGGAGACTTCACTGGAGACTTCACTGGTGACTTCACTGGTGATCTCGTGGAGGGTGATCTGGACACATCATTAGCAGTAGGAACCTGAGCTTTAGTCGGTTTCGAAGTTGCAGTGGAGGGGGTTGTGTTTGGTTTCGAAGTGGGTCTAAAATTTGGCTTTTTTGAAGGATTGGAGAATGGTGCTATAGTGGGTTTGGTTGTTGGCTCTGCAATCGGTGTTTTTGTAGGTCTGGAAGTGATGGGGGCCGTTGTAGGTATTGGTGTGGGCGAAAAGGTCGGACTTGAAATCGGAGCTACAGTAGGCTTTGGAGTGGGAGGCCTCGTAGGAAGTGAAGTAGGACTTGCAATGGTATTCACCAAATTGGGAATAAAGCCATACGCATAGCAGTAGTTGTAAGTCGTAACATTTAACAAACCCTCCACCTTGATTTGACCGAAAGTTCCTATAGAGCATGTATTCAACGTGTGATTGAATACGTAAAAGCGTGATTCTCCTGGTTTCATATTGGATGTATCCATGGTTTCGCGCTGATTGGCACCGTCCATGATAGCCCAGAACTTGGTGTAGTTAAGCAATACAGCAAATGAATTCTGGTTGGTATACCTGAAGCTATATCTTACAAGCGTTGGTCCACATCCATTTGTCGGAGTAACGACTTGACTGCATGGAATATTTGACCGGATCACGTTACATGTTACATTTGCCTTATGAAATTGAAAAATGATGACTAAGATTCGACCTTCGACAATCATAGTAGACATGATTTCATCGTGAAATTACATACCGTGATTTTACATTTCACCACTCTCTGTAATTCACGTTGTAAATGCTCATCAGTATTTGATCTAGATGGAGTGAGGATGGTAAATAAAAGAAACAGCAACTTTTTCATTTTGAAGTAGGTCAAGTAACAAGTAACACAATTTACAAAACAGAGGTCCATGGAAATGAAACGAAATTTCAGACATGAGATCAAAAATGACTCTTACGTAAGCCAAATGACCACGAGTAATGATTGGGCAAGATTGCTGTCTTCTATTCTTCTCAGCAACATAAATTAGCTCATCTGTGTGGATAAATTTTAAAGTCGACTGGATTATTCGTTAATGGGAAGGCTCATAAAAGTCCAAAGTCAATGTATTCAATGTATTCTGAAAATATTTGGCTTCGTATGGTTACGTATGTAGATCTCTCTGTCAGCCAGCTCCGACTGGGACACCTACTGGGTACTGGATGGGGACGGACTTGGGATATCTTCAGAGTTCAACAATCTTTGTTGTCTATTCATCCCTTCTCGTATTCAGACTAATCTAGCTACATATTGCTTGGATATTAATAGTACTCGGACAAAAGTTCGTTTGTCATAAATTTCGTTTATCATACCTCGATTGAAAATCCGATAAGCATCATCCGGCACCCGAAAGGAATGGTGATTCATACATCTGTCGATTGTAACAATAATATCCGTTACTTTTCTCATCATTCCAAACAATGTCTCGCATTCTTGGGATTACATGAATCGTGGAATTCCGTGAAACGTCATCCTCGACGTCGTACAAATAACAATAGGCTCATGTCTACTACAAACAATGACCCTCTATCATGTGTTATGAAACTTCATCATACAGCGATACGGACACGAAATATTTCAACAGCAATACAATTTTATTCTCTATTTGGTTTTCAAGTAGAGGCTCAATTCCGGTCCGGACCAGCTAAATGTTGTTGGCTTACCCTAGGTGGTGGTAACAATAAGGAGGCAAGTCTTCTCAGTGCCAAAATTGAATTAATTGAAATTCCATCCTATATGTTCGATGAAGAAATAGGAACAAGGAAACGTGCTTTGGATACTTTCCGGAATGAACAATTACTAGGTTTGAATCATATTGCTTTAGATGTAACAGAAATGGTCTCCCATCTCCACCATGATTCGTTGTATACCAACGGGACGACGAGAACAACGACAATAAACAGTTCTAATGTAGAATCAAGGGATTCTATCAGTCTAATCAAATCGTATGGTTTAAGTGAATACATAACACATGTCAATCAAACGTCTATAGAAATTTTTGGTAAGGGATTGAGAATCGCCTTATATCCTAGACAACAAATTATTGGTCGTTATGTTTTTGAGCTTGCGTTTGTATATGACGCAGATGGTAGTGTATTAGAGTTATTGAATTTAATTAAAGTTCTAGATAGAGTTGTAGATAGTGGATGGGAACCATGGACGGGAGAACTGTAACAATTTTTGGAGCAATGTGATGTTATTGGTTACTCCTGAACAGACAGCCTTATTACCAGTACTGCGACATGGATTGTTTGTATTGATTGCAAATGATTTTTTTAGTATGGATGGCTAAAATGGATCTCAGATAATTTTTAATTATACAAAAAAATTTTGATATGATTCATGAACTGTCTTCTTCTTTTTTGGAAACCATGAACATCATGTATGTAACATAAATCATAACAAAGGTGGATAACAAGGCAGTTGCAGAATTACAGCATAATATCCATCTACTTGTATGAATCACACAGGCATATTGTTGTAACGACGACCGAGATGACTCTTTGTGTCAAGTGTCCATCTTAATATATTAATAATTATACATGCAATAATGTATTACCCTCTTTATCATTGCACGTGTCACTCTGGACTTTGGACCGCTCTAATAGGTACAGTAGCGTATGTAGTCGTGCGTCACCAAAAATAGCACGATATAGCACGATACAGTCCTACGATAGACATCTCTACCCTATGTACATACACTCTACACATGCCTCTCTAGATGTAGTGGTGTTATTGTGATCGGCTTTTCGAATTCCATAAGAATCTGTCATCAGGTATCTGGCTGAATGCAAGGACGTTCTATTTGTCATAAATTACAACGTACAGAACATCAACAACAAAAAATGGATAGTAATACACCTCGCACAGCATTAGCCGAAACAAGTAAGGAGGGTGAATTCAAACGCACTGCATCTGGTTGGCGAAATTGGCTAAGCAAGGATGAAACGAATGTATTTCAACCAGAACCAAACCGATATCATCTTTATGTGGCATATGCTTGTCCTTGGGCACATCGTACGATCATTACCCGAGCCTTGAAAGGTCTTGAATCTATTATTTATATGACTATTGTACACCCTACTTGGAAGAAGACGAAACCTGAAAATATGGAGGATAGTCACACTGGTTGGGTATTTGGTAATCCCAAGGGGGAAATGTTTCACAACTCTATTGGGTTGGGCGGTCCCTTCCCGCCATCTTGTCCCAACAATGATCCGGATCCACTGTTTCATTCCTATTCGATACGGGAGTTGTATGAACGATCAAAGGATACCTTTGGAAAATATTCCGTTCCAGTTCTTTGGGATAAGAAACTAAATACCATTGTCAACAATGAATCCTCTGAGATTCTACGTATGTTCAACTCGGAATTTAATGACTTTGCAACGAATGCAACCTTGGATTTATATCCCATGGCTTTACGAGACGAAATTGATGCAGTCAATGAATGGGTTTACACGACCATTAATAATGGAGTGTACAAATGTGGTTTCGCTACTACTCAACTAGCATATGATGCGGCGATTGTACCCTTAACCGAGTCCTTGGATCGTGTAGAAGATATTCTATCCAAACAACGGTTTCTTGTTGGTAATGTCTTTACCGAAGCGGATATTCGGCTTTTTGTTACTCTCTTACGATATGACGAGGTATATATTGTTTATTTTAAATGCAATACTCGGTCGATACGAGAAAGTGTTCATACTTTGAATTACCTACGTGAGATCTATCAAATGGATGGTATTGCAGAAACCTGTAATATGGATCAAATCAAAATGCACTACTTTACAAGTCATCCCAATCTAAATAGATTTTCTATTATTCCTGCTGGTCAAAAATTTATCGAGCTGTTACAGATGCCTCACAACAGAAATGATCTCTTTCCCATCTCGTAATCGATGTGATAGTTAAGCATTATTGAACATATGAATAAGATATGTTAATTTCTTTAGATAATACAATTATGTTTTTAAGTGTAGGGCGTCAACTGATGCAACTTTTTTAACACAAAATCATTTACATGCCCTAATGTTTGACAGGTATTGAATATTTCTCTTCCATAGTGATTCCGACTGGGTAGGTCATTATAATGTAACAGTCTGCAACAAGCAGAAAGCATAACTGTAAAGGTATATGAATCTGGACACGTATTACTAAGAATCCAATCATACATTCGTAGCGCTATATGAAAAGCTTTAACCTTCTCATCTTCAAACCTTGTAAATGCACATGCGTTTATAACTGCATTCGCTGTGTGTGTATTGGGCTTTCTTGAAGGATCATCCAATGTCAACATCTGTAGAAATATCCCCTCAGCTCGCACAGCAGCTTGATATTCACCTGACTTTGCTAGGCAATCGATGACACATGTATAAGTCCGAGTGGTAGGTTTCATGGTTAAATCTCCATCGGCGAATCGTGTCTCAAGCATGGCAAGGATCCGTTCAGCTCTTTCCATTGAATTCGTAACACCACTTTTGGCAATTGCATTGATACATGTATTGAATGTATAGCTATCTGGACTTATCCTCTCAACACCCCTTTGACGTAATTGATACATGTGTTCCACAATAGCTTCAACTCGGTCTGCTGCCTTTGGGTTACAGGAGCGAGCCCATGCATCTAAGCATGCATTGTAGCTTATTGTGTCTGGACCACAAGGTAATTTCTCCTTGGTATGAAGTTCCTCCATCCACAATATGACTTGTTCAGCCTTCTGTGCTGATTGAATACCTCCAGCACTTTTTGCTATTGTTGCAAGGTAGGAATTAAATAGGATGGTGGTTGGTACGAGTTCATCATTTTTACCTGTACGGAACATGTCCAGAGACGTTTTAAGCAAGTGGTCGACAGAATCTTGGCTTTTCGGATTTCCTAACCTTGCAAACGATGTAATTAAAGCGTTTAATATAACGTTGTTTGGTTTGAAGCTATTATCTCCTGATAGGTAACGAGATTCCATTTCTTTGTATAGCGTTTCAACCCTTTCATGAGCATTTGGTAATGATGTTCTAGCCCAAATATGAATTCTAAAATTTTGAACGACATTGGAATCCGTGTAAGCTTTCATACAATATCATGAAAATGAATTCAAGTTTAAGCTATACGCACAAAGTGGAGTAGGAAACTCGATCAGGTTTCACCGGTAGGCCCAATTTATGTAAATGATCCATTTCTCGTAAAATCATTTCCGCCTTGAATGGAGAATCACGACCTTTACACCTTGCAAAACATTTCAAGACATTATTGAATATACATGTATTTGGTCGCAAGGCTGTGTTAGTTTTGGGGTCTAGTTGATATAGATGAATCATTTTTTTCAAAAGTTCATAGCCTTTGGATGCAGCATTTGGAAGATTAGTGTTTGCAAATGCGTCAATGACTAAGCCGTAACTAACAACGTTGGGTCTAATTTCATCGAATCCTTGATCACATAGCATTTGCATACTATCTAGTATACTTTCTGCTTTATTTGTTGATGATACTGTCCCATCTTTTGCAAGTGTGTGGAGAAAGCAGTTATAAGATGTAGTGTCAGCTCTTGCGTAAGTTTGCCCGATCGAGTACATGTGATCCATCTTTTTAAGCACCTTTTCTATAGATTCACAAGCACCAAATCTTGATCTACTAAGGATAATAATCAATTGATTGAAAGTCTGTATATCAGGAAAAGCATCTATTTGGGTTGTATTTAGTAAATGCTCCATCCAGTCTAGAATTTGTAGTGCCCGTGGAGGAGCTAGATCACTCTTACTTCGCATCCAACTGCTTAGAACTAAATGGAAGACATTATAAATAAGGTTGACATTAGCAATTCATATCAAACAAGCATATCGACTTCTCATGCGACTCATACCTAAATTAAATATATTCGTCGTTGGTTTAAAAAGCAGATGCATTTCGTGTTGATAAAGATGGCAAAGTTTCTGTAAAAGTTTCTCGCATTGAAATGGTGCATCGTCAGTTGCGCTCCTAGACCATGTTTCAATAGCTATGCTAAACATGTCGAACGTCAAAGGGACTAATAGATTTCCGGCGCCAACTTCCTTCTCAGCTCTTTCTAGGATCATACTAACTTTAGAAGCACTTTCATCGCTCCTGTGATACGACCACCTAATGACGAAGAAGAAAATAGGTGCATTGTTTGTAGACAATTTCGATGAGCATGAATAACACAGCTTATCAAAGAAAAAGCAAGATGATCAATAACATACGCTTGCATCATAGTATAAAGAGGAAACGTCTTGGGGTCTAAAAATCCCATAGGGACAGAGCTTATCAATGATGTCAAATGGAACATATCTTGATCATGGGTATCTGATGCGAGCTTCATTCCTATAGTGCTCTGTAACTTTTCAGATACAGGTATCGATGGAGTCCAAGGATTGAAAAGAGAAATAGGGTTCATGGAAAACCCATCAGGACTAGGAGAGTGTGTTGCTGAATCGACATGAAAAGGTTTCGTCCCCAATGAGGAAATAAGGACTGAGGAGGCTATATCCATGAAATGGTATAGATCCGTAGGGTACTCAGGAGTGTTTTCTCGTTGCATTTCACTTGGCATTTCCTTTTTTAAAAGCTCGAGTTATGGCAGCAGTCAAGAAGAGACGTCTCGTAACGATTTTGTCGCAGGTGAACAAGGAAAAATCTTGAGATTTTTGTCGGGGTCCATTCTTCACTTTTGGAGGCGTTTGTTTTTTTAGCCTTACGTATCCTCGTCTCTTGTCAACTCCGCCTCACGACTCCGACAGGTGCTACGTTCTTTAACTGTATGTACGGATACTACGGATTTGCGGATCTGAGTTAGTCATGCCAAATCTGTTTCCAGAGCGCGCGGAAGAAGGAAGAAGCGTAGTGTACCACCATGTAGGGCCATAGGATGTTACGTACAGCCTTCGTAGACCTACTGTAGTTATAGAGCAGGAGAAGGACTATCCATCATTTGATGCGACAAGTAGAACCGATTGATTAACGTTTGGATATCATGATTTGAGAAGAGTGAAGATGGATGCATGGTTTAGATCAAGTAAGATTCAATCATTATTTATTTCAAAATTGCTCGGATACGACCGACTCACTACGATAGAAAAACAAGTAGCTAGTCGTGCGTTGTGGGACCAACTGCTATCTGTATGTACATACGGCCTGAAATCGCTCGAACTCCCTCCCACTCGAACTCCATGACCCACTGTGTTGAATGCATACATTGACTTTACTTTGAAATAGATGAGGTGACGGCATACGTAGACGTTATGGAGAATGAAGCATTTTTATTCCTAACAACGTCATTATGTCATTAGAAAACGACTTTGTACAAGAACTTTCGACTGGTATACTTTATCCACGACAATTACATGGCCTTGTCTTGATAGGATGTGGTGTACGAATGAAATTTGGTTTCATTAAAGGATATGCCGTCGGGACATACATTGATAATACTACCAGAGATGCTTTAAAAAGTACTTCTGCAGTCGACGATGATATTCACAAGGTTCTACTTGATCCAAATTATAGAAGAATCCTTCGTATAGTTATGAATCGAACAGTACCTATAGATATGTTCAATTCATCGATAATTGATGCATTAACACCAAGGATGAATGGGAAAGATGTAGACCAGATTCATAAGTTCAAAGAGTTGGGACCTTACCGAGATCTTGAAGAAGGGGATATCATTGAATTATCCATTCAAGGGGATACGATGGAATACAGTAACAGCCTCGGTGGTATCGGAGAGATAAAATCTATGATATTTACTCGAGCAATATGTGATGCATATTACGGTAAGGATTGTGTGAGTCCTACTCACAAAGAAGCCGTATTACGATACATTTCATCAATAAAATGAATATAACAGATAAGTCTTGATGTCGTTAGTCATTAAAGTATAAGTCTCAAGTCATAATGTTACACGTATAAGCTAGAAATCGTCTTAGAATCTTAATCAATTTTAAATTTCGTTGACCCTTGGCACTAATACCTGAAGAGAGCAGAAATGCTCTTTTTCGCATGAACGTTGAATATGGTCTGAGCCAGTAAAGGTGCAATACTCAGTTGTACGAGCTTATCATTTGCATCACGCTGAGGACTGGAGGGAATCGTATTGAGAATAACACATTCGTCAAGTAATGAGTTGGCGATACGGTCATTACCAGTTCCACTTAAAAGTCCATGAGACGCGAATGCAAAAACTCTCCTTGCTCCTTTACTCTTGAGAACCTCAGCAGCCTTACAAAGTGTCCCGGCAGTGTCAATCATATCATCCACTATGATACAATCACAATCTTTGACGTCACCAACAAGATCCATTTGGTCTACCACACCAGCACGGGCTCGTTGTTTAATTATCATAGCGAGTCCAATATCTTTCAAATCATACTTGTGTTCCAAGCCCTCCTTGAATTTCTTGGCGCGGTAAACTCCTCCGGCATCGGGACTTACAATCACTGGATTGTACAAATCCTTACCACCAAAATGATCGATACCCACAACACCTCCATCCAAATTATCCACAGGTACACGAGGACCAAAGAATCCTTGAATTTGTCCACAATGTAAATCCACGGCGATGACTCGATCTACTCCCATCGCCTCCAAGAGTCGCGCTACATCAGCTGCGGATATAGGAACACGTGCCTACAATATAATATATAAAAATCATGGGTCAAAGGCACATACATCCAAGAAAGGAGCCCTATAAGAACAATATAGTTATGGTTATTTATCTTACCTGCATTTTACGATCTTGTCTTGCATAACCATAATAAGGAATCACAACTGTGATTCTACGGGCACTTGCACGGTTCAGTGTCGATACCATCAACAGTAGTTCCATTATATTATCATTCACGGGTGGACAAGTAGGTTGGATGATATATACATCTTTCCCACGAACATTTTCATGGATCTGAACATTCACTTCTCCATCAGGGAATCGGCTTACAGTGGCTTTACCTAAATGTATTCCTAGGATACGTGCAATTTCCAGCGAAAGTGCCATATTCCCGTTCCCTGAAAAGAGTTTTAGTGCACCCGCATGTTTTTTAGCTCGAAGGGTTGCTTCTTCTAATTTAATTTCCGCCTCGGACATATCTACTGGATCTACATCTGCTGCTGGTGATGTAGCAGAAAAGTGTAAATTGTAGGATGGATAGGAACTACTGGTAGCAAGAACCGTAGATTGTAGGGCTTGAAAAAAATCTTCCAGTGATGGAGTATCTGTATGTGCTGGTGATGATGATGATGATGATGATGATGCTCCATCATCCACATGATCCATATCCAGATCAGTAGGTATTGATGATGATGAAGTAGTTTCCAACACGGGGGTGCTTTGACTTTCACATGAGGATGTAATAGAAAGTGAACTCATACAAGTCAATCCAGCAGCAACTGCCACACTTAATGAGGCTAAGTATGATTCCTCAGCATGGTGAAATGTTCGTTGATGGGCAGTCGTAGAAATCGCTGCAACCGAAGCTCTACAGAACGTATTTTGTATCGAGGATGATAGAGCCTTAATCATGAAAGAATAATATAAAAGTCAAATATAATGTGTCTTAATCTGTAATCAAAATATCAAGAAATGATACCTTTTGTAAACATAGACGGCGCGTGATTGCATTCAAGCCATACATTCCTTTCAGGATCAAAGAGGGTAACCCCACTGATAGTATTTTGAACTTTTTATCTTAACTACAAGGAGATAAGAATTATGATCTTTCTTTATCTCATAGTCGTTTGATGATGGATACTAGTATGAATTGCAATGATGTCAACAATTTTACTTGTATAGCCATCCAATAAGCTCGCTCAAAAATCTAAAAATCGGACGGTCTTGCGTTTTTGATAGAGCGCGTCACGTCGCGATGCTTTCGCTTTCAGCTTTCAGCAACTCCCTCGGCCCTCGGCCCTCGGGCGGCTACTTACTCCCTGCTCCCTGCTCCCTCGTTCCTCGTTGCCTCGTCTCGTGTCTCGTGTTCGTGTGTCTTTCTCGTCCTCTTTTCCCTTTCATTTACA
>Ga0169931_10007459_pt1 | contig 16205 bp, 14 predicted proteins | sample Kivu_15m_20L_FD_129675 | JGI IMG/M metagenome (GOLD analysis project Ga0169931, IMG submission 129675) | Freshwater microbial communities from Lake Kivu, Western Province, Rwanda to study Microbial Dark Matter (Phase II) - Kivu_15m_20L... | ecosystem: Environmental > Aquatic > Freshwater > Lake...
AATGGCAAAGGGTACTCCTTTGGGGACGGAATGCCAAATATAGGGGATTCCTTGGAAGATGAAGGCAGTCGCAAAAATAAGCACAAAAGTAATAAGAGCGAGGCTCAAGGTTACACTCACATCGCCAGTTACAGTAATACCTGACCAAATATCTCCCAGGATATGAACCCCGCTAACCAAAGCTAAGATCTCGCCCACAGGAGGTAGGAGTCCAAAAAAATTGCAAAACAGAATAAAGAAAAAAAGACTGAAGAAGTAATGGTAATAGGGATGTCCGTGATGACCCATGGCATTATCAACAATCGTACCTTTGACGAAGTCTAACATCGCTTCGATGGCGGCTGTAAATTTATTGGTGACTCGATAGGGATTCTTAGCGATCAAATTGGCTGCAGGGATAAAGACACCCAAGAGGAAGATGCAAACGATCCACATCATGCTTACGCGTTTGGTGATATGAAGGTCTAATCCCCCAACAAAGTGGTAGTTACCTTGCGCATCCTTAAAAACATCATGGTGAGCTGGGTCGTAAGCTTCACTACCTTCATAGACCTTTTGTCCACCTAGGTTGAATGGGAATATGGGCGTATCACCTAAGTGGTGGCCCAAAGTCTCCACTAGATCAAAAGTCTCGGACTCTCCTCCCGAAGCATAGGCAGAACCTGACAAAAGAAATAAGGCGAGAACAAGGATGAAAAGTTTATTTTTTCTCTGAAACACTTAGGCAACTCGCTAATACCAAAAGAACTATATGGAATAAATAGGCAATTAAAAATCCTAGAAGTGCTTCGATAGACTCCGTTAGAAATCCCAAAAGGAGTACGAGGAGTAAATTTCCTACAAACCCGAGACCCACCGAAAAGAATGGGAGCGCAGATCCAGGCTTCTGGGAGGTAAAGAGCCTTAAAAAATGAATGGAAAATTGCCAAACCAAGGAAAGAGAGGCCCCCCACACCCAGAATTGGCCCAAACAATAGGACATAACAAGGAGGAAAATACCACCTAAGAACCAGTAGATGGAAAGAAACTTGGAGGTAGAAATGCGATCGAAATCAAAAAGCGGGATCAAAGCAGGGCTTCGATGTCCTTGTGGATCGCCTCTGGCTCTGCGGAAGGAGCGTAGCGCTTCACCACTTTTCCTTCACGATTGATGAGAAATTTTGTAAAATTCCATTTGATGTCTTTCAAACCCAAGAAACCCGGCTTTTCCGTTTTTAGGAAATGGAAGAGCGGGTCTGCATTTTTGCCATTGACATCGATCTTTGAAAAAATTGGAAAAGTCGTAAAAAATGTTCTTTCGCAAAAGGTTTTGATTTCATCGTCTGAACCAGGCTCCTGACCACCAAACTGATTGCAGGGGAATGCCAAGATTTCGAAACCTCTTGGATGGAATTTGTTGTAGGTTTCCTGGAGCCCAGTGTATTGGGGGGTGAAACCACATTGGCTCGCTGTGTTTACGATCAGGAGAACCTTTCCCGAAAATTGAGAAAGGGAAACCTCCTCCGAGCCCCTTTTTGCCTGGAATTCGAAAACGGTTTTGGACATGCTTGCCTCCTTTATTTTGAGAAACATGGAATAGATTCCTAATACTAGACCCACTGTCACTCCCATTAGAGTGAAGGTTGGCTCTTTGGATAGCCTTTCGTCCAGCCAAATGCCACCGTAGACCAAAGCACCCACCGTGAGTGCAAATTCAAGACCCAGGGATGCCATGAGTATCCCTGGATTTTTCATTGCAAGATGCGACCGATCCTACTCCACCGAATGTCCAGTCTCCAGATTCGATACTTGAGGGTTCTTTCGATCCAGCCCAGCTTGGATTCTTCTTCTCTGTAGTGGTAGGAATAGATCTCTGAGGCATGGCAACGTTTGGTGAGGTCGTCCCCCTGGAATCTTTCGGCGATTTCGAATCCCTTGGTCGCCAGTTCTTGTCCATCTTTGTATTCGCAAGTAAAGTCTTTCCAGTTGATGGAAAAGTAGATCACTAGAGCCTTGCCGAGAATATCTTCTCTAGGGACAAATCCCCATGCCCTTGAATCGTGAGAATCGTCTCTGTTGTCTCCCATAACCATATAATGATTTGGTGGTATCGTGCACCCTAGAGAAAAATCACAATCGTAGTACTGACTCCTTCGATCGTCCTGTATTCCCTCAAGCAAGAGATGAGAGAATCCAGGCTTATTTTCACGGAATAAGGCCCTTTGGCTCGCGTCCAAATTGTCCAGATCGGAGAGTTCCTCGCCTACGGGTATCTCTTCAGGCTCATAAGAATAGAATTGTTTCTCTCCCACTGGCTTGTACTCTACAAAGGCAAAGTGGACTCTCCCCCTCTCCGCTGTGTCCCAATACTTTCGAGTTATACGAATGGTATCCCCCGGAACTCCAACGACCCTTTTGACATAGCGTTTGGCAAAGATCCCAGTTCTTGCGTCATCGTAACCAAGGGCGGTGTTGGGAGGAATGAAGGTGACGATATCACCCCTCTTGGGTTCGTCAAAGCGCCAAATCTCGGTTTCAGAAAAGGGAAGCCTAAGGCTGTATCGCATTTTGTTGACAAAGAGAAAATCCCCGATCTTTAGGGTCGGTATCATGGAACCCGAGGGGATGTTGTTGGCATCCAGGATGGAAGATTTGAAGGCAAAAACCAAGAGGATGATGAAGGAAAAAGAAAAGATTCCCCCGAAAAAACTTTCGCTGGAATCTTTGGGAAGGTCGTTACTTCGCTTGGGGAAAAAACCCATATCTTTCAAGGTGGTATGAGAGAAATTTCTGTCAACTAGAGGGAAAAAATAGGAAAGGGCTTGTACTTTTTTTGCAATTTCCGATACCTACCACGGCGAGCCATGGAAACAAACCTTCAAAACTTACGCAAAACACTTACGGATCTTAAGAACCAATACGGATTTGTCAGCATCAAATCGGGAACCGAAACAGAGGACATGGGAGAGACGGAAATCGCCCTCCTTGCCTCCATTTGTCATGGAATCCTACCTTTGGGTGTGAAAATCGGTGGACCCGAAGCCAGGAACGATCTTCGGATCTGCCAAAGGATTGGAATCCACGCTATTTCCGCGCCGATGATCGAATCGGAATACGCCTTACGTAATTTTATCCAAACCATGAAAAATCTCTACACTCCGTCCGACTATCTCAGAATCAAAAAATCCATCAACTTAGAGACCATCACTGGATACCGCAATCTCTTTGATATTTTTGATTCTGCGGATTTCGAGGAAATTGATCAGATAACAGCTGCAAGATCAGATTTATCTGCAAGCATGAATAAGACTCCCGATGATAAAGAGGTTACGAGAGTAGCTAAGAATATCGTAAAGGAAGCTAAAGAGAGAAAAAAGCTAACTTCTGTCGGTGGGACCATAACAAAATCCAATTTGTCGATGATCATAGGCGAAATTGAACCAGATTTTGTCAATTCAAGACATGTGATGATCGAAGTAAAAAAAGCGGCAGAAGTAGGACCTGCTGAAGTAGCAGAATGTATGCTCATCTTTGAAATGGAATTGTATGAATTCTATGCTAAGCTCTTTCCAGAAAAAGGTTTTTACTATAGGAATCGAGTGGAAATCAACAGAGAAAGAATCGGAGAGAGAAAGGTTCTTTATTTCATGAGATGACTCTGTGACTTAGGTGGAGTTTTTTAGGGATAAAGAAATTCGAATTCCATTCAAATCCTCTATTGGTTTTGCGATTCTAGTCGTTTACAGCATTTGGTTTAGCAACCACTACAAATCCCTTTTTGATTACTATTGGAATGAATTCTTTTTTTGGGAAAGAGATTATATCGGAATGCAATTGGTTCTGGAAAATTTGTGGAACCAAGGGAGTTTTAAGTCATTTCTTTACGCAGATGGCAAGAGCTACCTAAGCCATCATTTTACACCAAGTCTTTTCCTATTGAGTCCATTCGAGGGTCTTATTCAAGGAAGAGGTAGTTATGCTTTTGGACTCCTAATCTATTACTTGTTAGGTATTATCTTGTGGTACGGAATACTCTGGAAAACAAATCCTATCTTCTCCATTTTCTTTGTTTTGGGAAACCTCTACCTTTACAGACTTGGGACCTCTTTTCATTTCGAAATCTTAGTCATCCCTCTAAGCGCTATATTCTATTGGTCTTGGTTTGTTCAAAATAGAACTGATTGGATTCTTCGCTTTATTTCTTTAATTCTATTTTTAGGAATCAAAGAGGACATTGGACTTTATCTTTTGCTATTTGCTTCAACTCTACTTTTTTTTAGAGAAGGAGAAACAAAAAAACTTCGTTTGATCTCTAGTGTCACAATTTTGTATCTGGTCTATATCGCTCTATTTCAGTTTGCTCATTTTGATCAATCTCTGTATACTGTTTGGTGGGAAGAATTGAAGAAGAATTCAGGAGGATTTAATGAGCTGAGTCAGGGAAAAAGATTTTGGAATTTTGTCCAAGTTTTTTTTGGAATTGGAATAGCGGTTGCTGGAAGACTTGGACCCATTTTTGCCGTTGGGGTATTGATGGTTTTGCAAATTACCTCACAGAGACCTTGGTACAATGAAGTATACTCTTACTATTCTTATACACTTTTGCCGTTCGTGTTTTGGGCAATGGCTCTTTCCAGATGGCAAAATAGATTTTATCTTTTGCTTCTATTGCTGCTTTTTTTGATAAGGGGGTCCTGGGACAAAAGCTTTCCCATTCCGTTGCAAAAAAGTCCAATTACGAATCTTTCAGAATTGCCCTTGGGAAAAGACAAAAGAATTTTTACCCAGACCAATTTGGCTTTTTTAGTTCCCAAGGGCAATGTGTTATTGCCATTGGATAGCTTGAATTGCGACACGTCTCCTACCTACATCTTAGTTTCTAAAGAAATCCCAGCTCAAGGATTCCAAACGCAGGAAAAGATCCATAGTCACCTTCTAAATGTTACTCTTGGAAAAAAATATAGCTATTCTGTGAAAGGGAAGGAAATTGAATTGTGGGAGTGCTTGGGAGATCAAATCAATAAACAGGCAGCTCATCCAAAAAATCCCTGACTTCTTTCAAAAAAATTTCCGAATGTGTATGGTGTAAAAAGTGACCCGCTCCTTCGATTCTCTTTAATTTTGCAGATGGAAATATTTCTAAAATTGTTTGATGGTCTTCTGGAGAAACATAATCGGAATTTCCTCCGAGTAAGAATAAAGATTCGACATTAGAAATCTTTTCGTCGGTGAATAAGTTAGAGAACATTCGATCTGAATTTGCCAATGCTTGAGTATTGATTTTCCAAAAGTAGCCTCCATTTTCTTTTCTTTCCAAGTTCATTTGTAAGAATTGTCTGATGAACATATCAGGAACAATAGGCTTCATGGCTTCATCTATCTCTTGCCGAGATCTGAAATCACTTACATCTAAGTTCATTGCTTCAACTTCATTTTGATAGGTGAAAGGATAGTTTCTGGGTGCTATATCTTCTATGATTATTTTTTGAATCGAATCATTCTTGCGGATCGCGAGTAGCATTGCCACCAAACCTCCCATTGAGTGACCAACTAAGATTGGACGTTGGATTTGTAGAAATTCGAGGGTTTCAATTACATCGCTTGCCAAATCCATAAGGGAATGGTTATCGGAATGAAAGCTCTCACCATGATTGCGAAAATCAAAAGCCAAGGTTCGAAACTTGTCAGAAAGCGATTTGCAAATACTGATCCAATTTTTGGAAGATCCAAAAAGTCCATGCAAAAAAACGATAGGCTGTTGGTCCATTTCTCCAAAATCTCGAAAGTAGAGTCTTGGCAAAGTCTATCCTCCGCACTCCTTTTTGATTATAGAAAAATAAGGTATCAGTTTGGATTTCCAAATGCCATTGGTACCGTCTAAGTATCTGTCAATTCGTTCAATCTCTTCCGCTATGCTCGGATCGATGGGAGCATAACACGGGAGTGACTCAAAGTCTTCTGCCCATTCCTCCAAAACTTTTTTGGAAATTTGAAAGTACTCTTTGCTATACCGAGAATTGGAAAAAAAATACAAAAATTTCATAGGACCTTTGCGAAGTTTAGTCAAGGCACAAAGAAAGTCATCCTTGTTGGAACATGGTGGTTCTGATTGGGTAGCTAGGTGGCCGATATGATCAACAAACTTACTTGAAGGTGATGCATCCACTAATTTCCAAAAGTAATTTGAATCTAGATAAAATCTGTTTGAATCAAAATCGAATAAGAGGAGACTTTCATGCCTTTTTAGGAACTCTTTCCAATCGTCACCAGTTGAAGCCCTAGATACGTTCCAAGTCATAGTAGCATTCCGAACTGCCTCTCCTGCTTTGGCTTTGACATATAGATAGTCTTCTCCCCAAAAATCGCCATTCTTGGTTAGATGGGTTAATGAATCTGCCAATTCCATTTTTTGGCTTAGTTCAATAGAGTTTCTGCCAAGACTCATGTCCATTTTGTGGAAGAGATCTTTGAAGTCGTTTTTTTTCACGGAAAGACCGACTTTAGAATATACAAACCCCCGAAGACCCGATTCATCTTCGACACAAACCCAATCCGCATTGGGTCGCTCCGTCAAACAAGGTATAATATTGAATTTTTCAAAAATTAAGATTCTTTTGAGATTCTCGGCATTTCGATTGGGATAGAGTTTGAGCTTTGCGTCAAATTCGGTTCCAAAAAAACTTCGGTCAAGAGGAGGAGTGGATTTTGGGATAACAGACCCAGGAAGGATCCACAAGAGGAAGAAAGGTATCCTAACCAGCAGTCTTTGCAAGTTACCTTGGACCTACCGCAATTCTTCCACAAATTGTTTGATTCGAGTAACTCCTTTTTCGATATCAGATTCTCCCAAAGCATACGAGAGGCGCACAGCTTGGTCATCTCCAAAGGCTATTCCTGGAACAACTGCTACGTGATGTTTTTCTAGAAGCACAGATGAAAAGCATTTAGAAAGAGATTTGTCTGAAGACTTAGAAAGCAAATCTTTGAATCCTTTGAGTTGGTAAATTCCAGACAAATAAGGGAAAACATAAAATGCCCCCTGTGGCTTAAGGCAATTCACACCTTTGATCTCATTAAGCAAACGGACAATCAACTCTCTCCTTTTTTCGAATGCCTTGCGCATAGTCTCTACTGGAGACTGATCCCCGTTTAGTGCAGCTTCTGCCGCCGCTTGGCTGATTGAGGAGGCATTTGAAGTGGATTGGCCTTGTATGGTGTCCATGTTTTGGATGATTTCTGGATTGCCAGCTCCATATCCAATTCTCCATCCAGTCATCGAGTATGCCTTGGACACTCCATTGACAATGAAAGTACGTTCCTTCATTGCAGGAGAGATCATTGCAGGATTGAAGAACTGGATTTTGTCGAAGAGTATCTTTTCATAGATGTCATCAGTAACACATATAATATCCGAATGGTGATCTAATACTTCAACCAAAGCCTCAACTTCCTTCTTGGTATAGGCGGCGCCTGTGGGATTGGAAGGAGAATTAAAAATAAAGATCTTGGTTTTGGGAGTGATAGAATTTTCCAATTGCAAGGGGGAAATTTTGAATCCAGATCCAATGCTTGTATGGACTATCACAGGAACACCTTCTGCTAATCGTACGATATCCGCATAACTTACCCAATAGGGAGCAGGTATTATCACTTCATCTCCAGGGTTCAATGTAGCCATGAAAAGGTTATAGAGTACCTGCTTACCTCCGGTACTAACAATGATCTGGTTCCTACCGTAATCCAACCCATTTTCCCTTTTAAGCTTTTGGATAATGGCATCTCGCAAAGAAGCAGTACCACTAACAGGAGTATATTTGGTCTTACCAGAATCCATTGCTTGTTTGGCTGCTAATTTGATATGTTCAGGTGTATCAAAGTCCGGTTCCCCTGCTCCAAACCCAATCACATCTAGGCCGCTAGCCTTCATTTGGCTAGCTTTGGCTGTGATGGCTAAAGTGGGAGATGGCTCGACTACATCTAAGCGGTTGGCTACTAGTTTCATTTTGCAAGCGCCTCTATGTTGTCCTTAAATTGATCTAAGGTATAAATTTCATATTCGTAGCCTTGTTCTGTAAGAAACAACTGTCGGTTCTGACCGAATCTCTCTTCGTTTGTATCCCGTGAGATAAGTGAGAAGAAAATAGCTGTATTGTCACTTGATTTTGGGCGCAGAATCCTCCCCAGTCGTTGTGCTTCTTCTTGTCTGGATCCAAAAGTCCCTGAAACTTGGATGGCTATGTTGGCATCAGGCAAATCTATGGAAAAATTTGCAACTTTGGAAACTACCAACTGTTTGATCTGACCAATTCGAAAAGCCTGGTATAGCTCTTGTCTCTCTGGCAAAGGAGTTTTGCCGGTGATAAGCGGTATCTTGAATTTGGCAGAAATCTCCTCCAACTGATTGATGTATTGTCCAATTATCAAAATATTGCTCTGGGAATATCTTTTGAGAACTTCGTCGATGCCTTTCAACTTTTCCGGGTTCTCGGATGCCAATCGGAATTTTTCACGGTCATCGGCTACCGAATAGCGCAATCTCAAGTCCTCTTCCATGGGGACTCGGATTTCGACACATTTGGCTTCGGCGATCCAAGATTTTGCTTCGAGTTCTTTCCAAGGTACATCGTACTTCTTGGGTCCAATCAAAGAAAAAACATCTTCCTCCAAACCATCCTCTCTAACTAGAGTCGCAGTAAGACCCAATCGTCTCTTTGCTTGTAATTCTGATGTCATTCGAAATACGGGAGCAGGCAAAAGATGGACCTCGTCATACACAATCAAACCCCAATTGTTGGCACTGAAAATGTGAAAGTGCGTAAAATCTCCCCCCTTCTTCTTGCGATGAGTAAGTATATTGTAAGTAGCGATTGTTATAGGTTTGATTTCTTTGAGTTCACCAGAATATTCCCCAATATCTTTCTCAGATATATCCGTCTTGTCCAGGATTTCATTTCTCCATTGTCGGATCGAGAGGGTATTGGTAACAAGAATTAGAGTTTCAGCACCGACAATCTGCATGACTCCCATCCCTACAATGGTTTTGCCAGCACCGCAAGGGAGAACGACCACTCCAGATCCTCCTTCATTCCTTCCTCCAGCATGAAAGGCTTCGACAGATGCTCGCTGGTAGTCCCTCATCCCAAACTTGATACCACCTTTGGTAGTGGGCCTCAAGTTGAAGGGATATTTGTTTCCTTCGTCATAACCAGCGAGGTCTTCGACGGGAAAACCAATTTTGATGAGGGCTTGCTTGATGTGACCTCGGTATTCTTTTTTGATGCGGATCTTGTCCCCTTCCATACCTTCGATGAACGGCTGCACAGCTCTGTGGTTGGAAATCTCGCTGATGAAACCCTTTTCGTTAGAGGTGATGTATAGCTCGCCTGTTTCTTCTTTGACAAGCTTGACTTTGCCATAGCGAGATATTTGCTCTCGTATTTCATTGATTACATTTTTGGGAACGGAATAGCGAGCGAATCTCTCGAGACCCTCGACTATTTCGTCAGCTGACATCTTGATAGATGCTGCATTCCAGAGAGAAAGAGGAGAGATACGGTAGGTATGCAAATACTCTGGGCTTTTTTCGAGTTCTGCAAATTTAGCAATGTGGTCCCGACAAGCTTCGAATTCAGGATTATCGACTTCAAGCAACATAGTTTTGTCACTTTGGACGATCAGTGGTTTGCTCATGAAATTGCCCCCAAGCTACACTAGGCTTTGGCAGGACTCCGTGCCGTCAAGACTTCTTTTTGCTTTAGGAGCAAATTGATCAAAGCCGCTCCAGAAGCAGTTTTGGGCCCTTTTTCCGACAGAAACCTACGATAGAATCGACCTCCTGAAACACCGTAAAATAGCCCTAAGATGTGTCTCAGGTATAAGTAGGGTTTTTTGCCTTCTCGGTCCCAAAGCGAGGCCCAAGGCAAAAAAGATTCCAAAACCTCTGTCCTTGTCTTTTCTACCCTAGGTTCTCCAAAAAAGACGGAATCGGCGTCACAAAATGGGAAAGGGTTTTCGTAGGCGCTTCTTCCCATCATGACAGAGTCTACTCTGGCGGCATGTTCCTTGGCTTCTTCCAAAGTTTGAATTCCGCCGTTGATAGCAATGGGGTAATTGGGGAAATCAGCTTTCAATTGATAAACATCTGTATAACGAAGGGGAGGGATAGTTCGATTGTCTTTGGGACTCAAACCATTCAAAATGGCAATTCTTGCATGAACGATACTAGCATCTGATCCTGCACTGAGAATTGTAGACACAAAATTTGACAAACTCTCATAAGACTCCAAACCATCTATGCCTATCCGGTGTTTGACCGTGACAGGTAGATTCACCTTGCTTTTGATAGCACAAATCAAATCTGCCACATGATTCGGCTTAGCCATAAGACATGCTCCAAATTGCCCTGACTGAACTCTATCTGAAGGGCATCCTACGTTTAGATTGATTCCATCATATCCATAATCTTGTCCGATCTTTGCGGCTCTAGCAAGTTCCGAAGCATTATCTCCACCTAGCTGAAGAATGATGGGGTGTTCAATAGAATTGAATTTGAGAATTTTATCTATTTCCCCTTTGAGAATGGCTCCTGTTGTGCACATCTCTGTGTAGAGAGTGACTCGTTTTGAAATCAACCTAAAAAAAGTCCGAAAAAAACTATCTGTCCAATCCATCATCGGAGCGACAGATAGTGGTTCCAACTTAGCTTGTGGTTTCTTGTTCTCTTGCGGTGAAACTAAGAACGGACTCGATGACTGTGCCAATGCCTCTTTGGATCTCCTCTGATGCTATGACTGCAAAGTTTCGAGGAGAGATCTCTTTCGCCAAGTAGAATGAGAGTGGCTGTCGCAGAAATCGAGAGACGACGAGGATTAGGAATCTGTTGTCTTCACTTGCCTTTCGATACTCATTTGCCACGGAGTCCAAAAATCTTACTCGAAATTCATTGGGCATGACTAAAATTCGACCCTCAATTGGATCATCGATTACATATTTACTCAATCTTTCATGGATTCGAGAATCTATCGTTACCACATGCAATTTGTTATCGGCTTGTAAATATTCATTGATGATTTGTCTGGAAATGGCTTGTCTGACTGACTCCGAAACATTGAAAGGATTTCGGTCATCGAGAGATCGGTTCGCGATGGCTTCCATAATCTTGGGAAGATTTTTGATAGATAGTCCCTCTGAAAGCAAATTCTGAAGAATCTGTTGGATGTAACCCAATTTGCCTGGTTTGTCTATTTCTAGTTCTTGGACAAGAGTCGGATGTGAGTTACGCAAGTGTTCGATGAGGGCTTTCACTTCTTCTCTACCAAGCAATTGGGAAGCGAAATTCGCAATGATCTCTTTTAGATGTGTAATTATCACAGTACTTGGATCTACAACGGAGTACTTTTTGTTCTCTGCCTCAATCTTAAGACCCGGATCTATCCAAAGCGCTGGCATACCAAAAGCTGGTTCGGTAAATGGTTCACCAGGAATCGCTTCCAGACCATCTTTATTGTTATTGAGTGCCATGAGTTTGTCTGGTTTGATAGATGACTGACCTACCACAACTCCATTGATCCGAATGGAGTAATTGTCAGGAGGAATTTCTAAATTATCAATGATTCGAATGGCGGGAATTACTAGACCTACATCAGTTGCAAATTTTTTACGAGTACTGGCTACTTGCTCTAGGAGGTAGCCTCCTGCCGAAGAATCTACTAAACTCAAAAGGTCTCTCCCCAACTCCACTTGGATGGGATCTACGGTTATCTCTTTGATGTAATTTTCGGGGCCTTTTTTTTCGGAAGACTTTTCTGAAGGCTGGCTTTCCAATCTCTGCAAATTTTCTTTGGCAACTTGCTCAATGGAATACCCCATATACGCTACCAAACCACTCAAAACCAAAAGTGATAGGAAAGGTAGTCCAGGGATTAGACTGGATAGACCCAAGGCTCCACTCACTACATAGAGTATTTTGGCATTGCCGAATAACTGCTCTTTGATTTCCAAAACTAGCTTTTTTTCGGAGCTCGCCCGAGTTACAATTATGCCCGTTGCAGTTGTAGAGAGCAGTCCTGGAATCGAGGATACCAGCCCATCCCCTATGGTGAATTTGCCGTAAGTTTCAATTGCTGAGGAAAATGATTCCCCTCTTATGGAAGAGCCAATGATCACTCCCCCTATCAAATTGATAGCCGTGATGATAAGACCAGCTCGCACATCTCCTTGTACAAACTTGGAAGCACCATCCATTTGACCATAGAAATCCACTTCTCTTTGAAGCTTGATTCGTTTTTCCTTGGCTTGGGTATCATTGATTACTCCGCTGTTCAATTCCATGTCAATGGACATCTGCTTTTGAGGCAATGCATCAAGAGTGAATCTAGCAGCAACTTCGGAAATACGTGTCGCTCCTCGTGTGATTACTATTACCTGAACGATCACTAGAATGATAAAAATAATCAATCCAATTACATACTTGCCCATGCCAGCTTCTCCACCTACGACAAAAGTGCCAAAGGCTTCAATTACATGAGAATTCATTGCAGGACCCTTGGAAAGAATCTGCCTCGTAGTAGATACGTTTAATCCCAAACGAAAGAGAGTTGTAATGAGAAGGAGGCTTGGGAACACAGAAAAATCACTTGGCTGAGTTACAGAAAGAGAAGTTAGTAGTATCAACAATCCCAAACCTATACTAAACATTATCAATACATCCAAAACAAAACCTGGGAGAGGAACTACTAACATTCCCAAGATCAAGAGTACGCCAATTCCAAGTATCACATCAGATTGTTTCAAAATATCTCTCAGGTTCATGATTCATACCCCAGCTTTAGTCGAAATTTTCTTATTGTTCTTAAAATTTTTGCGATGGCATCAAACAGTAAAGCAGGTATAGGTTCACCTATATTAGTTTGCTCATAGAGTAGTCTAGCCGTCATTCGGTCTTCATGGATAGGAATATCATTATCTCTTGCAATTTTTCGTATAGCTAATGCAAGTCGATCTTCTCCTTTTGCCAAAACTATGGGAGCTGGATCAATGCCTGGTCTATAACCGATAGCAACAGCGTAATGAGTCGGGTTGGTAATCACCACATCTGCTTTGGGAACAGCTTTTAGCATCTCCCTTTGCATAAAATCTCTTGCCAATTGCATCCTTCGACTTTTGACAAGTGGATCTCCAGTATCTTCTTTTAATTCTCTTTTGGCTTCCGAAGGAGTTTGCTTTAGGGATTCTTCGAATTCAGATTTTTGAAAGAAAAAGTCTGTTATCGCTATCGCCAAAAGAAATATCCCCACGAACATCATTATTTTAAACCCAACGGTACCAATCAGAACCAAAGCTTGGTTTACTGATAAATTCCCAAGAAGTAGAATTCTCAAAAAATCAGATTCAATTAATAGATAGCTTATGATTCCGATAACAATTACTTTTGTAAGCGACTTTCCTAAATTGAAAAGCGTCTGGCGATTCGGAAGCACTCTTTTGAAATTGGGGACCAGCCTATCAAAACGGAAGGCGAGTGCTCTTGGGGTAAAGATAAATCCTGTTTGAAGAACATTGCCTACGATTGCCAAAACAACTGTGACACTAAATACAGGCCACAGCAGACCAAAAAAATCTCGAGCCAATCCACCAAACAGAACTCTGAATTCTTCGTTACCAAAACGATCTTGATTGATTCCTTTTAACATTGTCTTGGTGATAAAAGTAGATGCTTCGCGGATGAATTTTTCACCAGTCAAATAAATAACTGCAATAGCTCCCAAAAGAACTAAAACAGATGAAACTTCATTGGACTTGGGAACGTTACCCTTTTCCCTCTCCTCTCTTCTTCTTCTCTCACTTCCAGGCTCTGTTCTGCCCTCATCTTCTGCGGCAAAAAGTTGGAGTTGAAACTGGTTTTGCGGTGAGTTAAAGTAATGAGAATATAACTCAATTCTCTTTAGTGTCTCTTCTCTCAAATGGACTTGGACACTTTTCATTCTTGATTCCTTACTTTGGCCATTGACGAACTAGAGTATTAGCCTTATCCAGTGAAATCTGAATTCCCTGAACCATCTGTACGGAAATGAAAGTCATAGTGACGACCAAGGTCATAATCCCTATAAAAAATTTTAGAGGAAAGGAGAGTGACATTACATTCATTTGTTGGGCAGCTTTACCCATCATTCCTTCAGCCAAACTCACCAAAAAAAGAATTCCAATCACAGGGAGAGCAATTTTGAATGCGACTAAAAACATTGCTCCGATTGCTTCTTGTAAAATTAGAAAGAGCCCTTTGTTGATATTAGGGGCAAAGTGAAATAAATGAATTCTCTCAAAAGAACCAGCTAGAGTCTCGATCAAAAATCGATGTGCTCCTATTATTAGGAACAAGGCTGTTGCCATCAAACTCTTAAGCGTACTTATGACCGGCAAGGAAGTCTGAGTAACTGGATCTAGCAATTCCGTGTAACTAAATCCAATCTGGGTATTAAAAAAATCTCCAGCCAATTGGAAAGCGGCAAAAACTATGGAAACCAAGAACCCGAGGATCAAACCCACAAAGAGTTCACCAATAGTCAGGAGACCATAATTGACCATATGACCGGGAATTTGTGGCAAGAACTTACCGACTATGGGATACAATACCAAACTGCATAAGAATGCAAAGATTGCTTTGAAACTAAATGGGATAGAATCAGATGAAAAAAAGGGAGCAACCAAAAATAGACCAAATAACCTGGCTAAGATTAGCAAAAACCCCTGAAAATGATCTACAAAGGCGTCCATAGATTCAAATTTTCTCTATCATAAAAAAGATTTCCCTCGTGTAATCTGTTATGACTCGAACCATCCATGCGGAGAACAAGACTATCACGGCAAAAATAGAAACCAACTTAGGGACAAATGCTAGGGTCTGCTCTTGAATTGAAGTAGTAGTCTGCAATATACCGATCACCAAACCGACAACTAAGGCAGTAACTAGTATTGGTGCCGAAACTTTGAGTGTAACTAGAAAAGCTTCTCGAATCAAGTTGATCACATCCAGTTCTGTCATTTGTAACTCCTAACAAGTTCTAGGACTAATAGGTTCCACCCATCTACTAAGATGAAGAGAATTAATTTTAGAGGGAGTGAAATCATAGCTGGAGGTAGCATCATAAATCCCATTGCTACTAGAGCCGATGCGACTATCATATCTATGACGATGAATGGAATAAAGATATAAATACCTATGATAAAAGCCTTTTTGATCTCAGAAAGCATAAAAGAAGGAACAAGAACGTACGACGGAACATCATCGAAAGATTTAACATTTTGTACACGACCAATTTTTAAGAATAAAGCAACATCTTTCGTTCCTTCTTTGCCTAATTGTCTGATCATAAATTCCCTTAGATGTTTCATTGCCGTTTCAAAGAAGGTACCTTGCTCAATCTTCCCATCTAAAAATGGCTGAAGAGCCTGATCGTTGACTTTGGTTAGAGTGGGTGCCATAATGAAGAAAGTAACAAATAAAGCTAATCCCATCATCACTTGATTAGGTGGTAAATTTTGCAAAGATAGGGCTCTGCGAACAAAATCGAGAACTATCACAATTTTTGTGAATGAAGTGACTGACATAACAATTGCAGGAGCAAGGGATAGAATCGTCAGCAAAAAGAGGATCATCAAAGAAAGGGAGGTTTCTTTGGGACCTTTTGCTTCATTGACATTAAAATTCAAGTTCGGGATGGGGATACGACTGGGTCTGCTATTGTCCTGAGCTCTTGTTTCAACCGAACCAAAAAAAAGAAATCCAAGGATGAGGGAAATTCGAAACCAATTCAAGATTTGGTTCATGGATTTCCACCATCTTCTAACATCTTACGTTGCAATCGAATTCGCTCCAACCTTTCTTCTTGTTGAAACTTCCATTCTTGAATTCCAGATTGTGAGATTTCATTCCAACTTTTGGGCGGAGGAGTTTTGGCTTTTGCCAAGGATTCCATCAGAGTTTCTAAAAACCCGGGTTGGTGGGGATCCCAACCTTCTTTTGAGGATTGGATTTGTTCTTTTTCTTTGGGATCTGTGATTTCTGAAATCAAGGTTACTGAAGCATCACCGACTCCCAAGACAAAGTAACGGCTCCCGACCCCGATCACTTGTACGGATTGAGAAACCCCCAAAGACTGGGAAGAGAGGACATGCAAGTAATCCTTTAGCGGGTATCGGTCTCTTTTGCTTCTTTGGAGTCTCAGGGT
>Ga0169931_10007460_pt1 | contig 16204 bp, 22 predicted proteins | sample Kivu_15m_20L_FD_129675 | JGI IMG/M metagenome (GOLD analysis project Ga0169931, IMG submission 129675) | Freshwater microbial communities from Lake Kivu, Western Province, Rwanda to study Microbial Dark Matter (Phase II) - Kivu_15m_20L... | ecosystem: Environmental > Aquatic > Freshwater > Lake...
CTCTTCAACACATAAGCAAGACAAATCAAGTCTCCAAGACAGGCAGCTGTCACTACCGCCCCTAAACTCCCCATTCGTAGCACCAGGGGCTTAGACCACTCGCATGTATCACAACGACATAATGCTAAACTAGAACTCATTGATGGAAAGCTCGCAAAACTAAAACAAAAAGCCTTTTGCAAATCTGTTCAAGTAGAACAAATTTGAAGAATCACTCTACTAGGAGAGTACAGACAACACCTCGGCTGGTCCGTCGATTGGCTTCCACATTACTGACCTACTCCAACAGTCACCAAGTAGAGCAGGTGTAGATAGCATGAAATCTGCCATCGATTACTACAAACGATCTATTAAGTCGCAAAACGAATACTAGATGCAAAAGGAGGTCGTGATAAAAAACTATAGACTCATGGTCATAGACGCCACCAAAGACCTGACTGAACAGGATCGCAAGTTGATGAAGCAAAACAAAGGAACGTCGATTTATGTGGCAAACAGTTTGGTTCGGCCAGAAATCTACAGATTCAGCACGAAAGTTTCCAACGCTATTGTTGAAGTGTTCGCAGAAATGAAGGATGGCCACATTTCAGAATAGCAGTCTAAAAGAGTACTTTCTTCAAACAACTTTGAATCACTAACTTTCCAGGACCAGCTCGAAAACGAAGCTCGCCTTCACGAGGAGCAAAGCCTGAAAGAGCTATTTTGGGATCAGAACGACAAAGGTCACGCCTTTGAGGTCCAACCAGAGTTGCACGACCCCGCTCGAAATCTTTCCCCTAATTTGAACTCCGAACCCCGCCGTGGAGAAACATCGCCGAACGCAGGTTACATTAAAATTCAAACGCCTTTCGCACACCCACCAAGCACCGGAACGAGGAACCAAACCAAGTCGGGAGCCCATTCGAGGGGAGTATCATCCGGAGTTTACTTCGAACAAGAGGAGTTGCAAGCTGTTGTTCAAAGTGAGTAGAACGTGATGCAGTGGCTTCACCTTTAAATCGCTGAGAAAGATCAAAAAGTTTAGTAAAAAGAAGCCATCATAAAAAATGACGGGCGCTTTGTTTTAACAAATGGTGAACTAGCTCCTTTAACGAAAAAAGAGATAACTGCTCGAATGGGTGCAAAGACGACTGCGGGCGTTGAAGTCAATTAAAAAACCATGCCACCCCTTGAAGATTTGACCGCTCAAACGCAGTTCAAAGACAGACCCTACATGCATCTTATGAGATCGATTACCGTGAGCGAAGTTCGCCGATACATTCGAGATTTCGTTAACGAGACCGCGAAGTTTAAGGATGCGTCCGCGAAAAGTAACGACCCGAGGAATCAACTGGTAAACTATGAGTTAGCGCTTAGTGCCATCGAGTTTGTCAGGAATGAGTTTAACCATCTCGACTCGCATCTTCTGCATGACGTGCATCTAAACAATGAACTATTCGTCGAGAAAAAGTTTACGACCCAGCTGATCGAAAGTTTGAACGCGCTTAAGCCAGACGAGAAATTGAAAGGGCGTACTGATTTCGTTTTTATAATAGATGGTAAGTAAGTTATTAAGTCAATCGACATTGAGGTACTTTCCTACAACTAGCAAACAAGCCAGTTTGTGGTAAAGAACGATGCCCTAAATATTGAGACAATAAGGTCGCGCAACCAGATCCAACTTGAAACGGACCACCCTGACTTCAAAAGAGAGATAAAGGCTGAAATCGTCAAATTCAAATCTGAAACTCAGTAGTACTTGCGTGTGCTTCGACTAATCAGCTCTGAACTGCTTCCTAGATTCAGCAACCACTCGCTTCCTCAATCGATGCGCGTAAACATCCTTAAAAACTGCAGAATGGAGTTGACTGCTTACGAACAGAGACTTGTAGAAAAGGTGATTGGACAGGTTGAAAGTCTTTATGTTTTCTCACTGATGAAATCTACAATTTCATCACAAAAAGATGACCCGTATATCAAGAACATGATGATAAATCACAAAGTGGCTTATGACAGCCCGGCTATCTACATTGAGCCTCAGCCTTCCAAGGAAAAGAGCGATTTACATCCAGGAATCTATGCCTTCAAAATAGAAGCGATGAGGAATGAACTCTAAGAGAGCTCACTAAGCATGAGCTCCAAAAAGTACATGATTTTGCCTCGACTACTGTACGAGATTACCTATCAAGCTATAAAGGACAAACTAATGTTTATTGCTCCTATTCCCTAGCAGCTGCTTTTTAGTTTTGGCGGGGCCACGTTTGTGGCACAAACTGCAAAGAAGATTCAGCAACGATACAATACCTACCCACTCACCCATTCAGACTGGGTTTAGGCGCAGAAGGTCATTTCAGAGCAGTACAACGTTGTCATTCGGACCCAGTGGAGTGAAGTTATTGCTAATCAAGTCTTGAGCTACATAAAAGACGATTACGACTTCGAAACTGAAAAACACTTCTACGAACACTAAATTGATGAAAACCTTCTTAGACTTCTCCACCAAATAAAGTCTTACTAGACCAACATCCTCTACGCAGAGTTTGAAAAGGGACTTCGGTCTTACCTCAGATTTTTGATTGGATTCGCAATCAGGGACCCAGATATTAGAGCAAGCAAAATTGTAACCACTATAAGGAAATCTGACAAATTCAGGCTTGTTTCAGAGGACCCGAACTTCGTGCCTGCCGCGGGTGAAGACTATAACGATGTCGATTTGATTCCACTGCAGCTTAGGCCTATGGCGAACTTAAGTGCATAAGTACAGGTGACAGGCAAAACTCGCAACAGGAAGTACAAGGTGATAACAGTGCCTGAGATTGAGGATATCCAAAGGTCTCTCTTCAGCGTTGTCAAAAACCTGCTCGAAAGTACCAGAAGTCTGAAAAGAGTCGATCGGTTAATCTTCCCCTACCTAAGCTTGGAGAGCGAGTTCATTCCCCAGCCAGATGTAAAAACCAACCCTAAAATGACGTACATCCTCAAACTCATCAATAAGCTCCTTGACCAGTGTATGAGAGGTAGTTTGAGTCAAGTCGCTAACCTTAGCACATATCTATCAATTTTCGACAAAAAAGTTGAAGGAATCATTCTCGAGCTTAAGAAAAAGACTTTTGAAATGTAAAATGAAGGCTCAGAGAGCGAAGATTAAGAGTTAAAGCTGGACGCAATCAAAGAAGAAGACCAGAAGGTCGTGTAGGAACAATAACAACCGGCAATATAGAAAACTTCTGTTGCCAAATCAAAGCCAGACACGCCCAAGATAAATTCAGAGGGCCAAATCGAGGATGAAGACGACTCTGACGACGTTGCAGGCCAAAGTGGTAATATCTTAGCTTACAAATCTGTTGAGATAGATCAGATGTTGCTTCGTGATGAGCTTTTTGCAATTCGAAAACACCGCAATAATGTGATGGAAGATATTGCTGGGGCATATGACTATGGACTTTTGCTGTTTGACTGCACACAATTCAGCAAATTTGTTCTAAATCACTGCGCAGCCCTTGAACGAGAAATTGTAAACTACCTGCAAAACGAGTTCCAAGAAAAGATGCGCTCAGTCAACTTTGAAATTGGGAACCTTAGTGGCCGTCTCAGAGAGCAAGTTTCCTCCATCGATGATGTCGTGGCATTGCTGGACTATATCGATTCAATAAAAAAGCAAGACAGCAAGATTGAAGAAATCGCCGATTTCATCGAAATTATGACGAGACAGATAGCTTACATCGATACTTTGAGAGTAATTTTGCCTGAACAGCTGAGGATCGACTTCTCGCACATGAGAAATTGGCCTCGAACATTCGACACCTGGGTAAAGAAAAGAAAAGAGGAGCTGCTTATTCAAAAAGCTGGTCTCATAGTGGCCATGAACACATAGACTGACGAAGTATTCGAGGAGGTTGAGCAGTTTAAGATCCAAATTCAAGAAATTATGCGTCGCGGTCTTCGAAAAGTAAACATCGAGGAGCGAAACGATCGTCAGGCACTCATAAAGAAAGTTTTTGACAGTCTCGTCCCCAAAGACGACAATTTGATTGTGCCTGCTGAAATCCCTCAACTCATGACGTTCCAGTGGCTATCACAAGAAGCAGGTTGGCTTAAGTAGAAGTTCGACTCCCCTACTATAATAGACGTCTCGATGTAAATAGTTGAGCTAAAGAACAGATTTGACGAGATTGATAAGACAACTATAATGATAAACAAACGGCAAAGTTTGCTTGGAATTCCCAGGACTGAGTTTAAAGCTCTGAAGGAAGTGCAGGACGATCTAAAGCCTTTGTTTGAACTCTGGACTGTGGCAAACAACTACAGGTAGAAAGTAGCAACTTGGATGGAAGGTCCGATCGACAAAGTTGACGCCTTGTAGACTGAGCAGTAAATTGACGACTGGCTAGTTGAAATGAAGAGGCTGTAAAAGTCAAATCTGGCCCAAACTAAACTTAAACAGGCTGAGCTTCTTTAGTACATTTTTGAAACACTCAGCTACTTGAAAAAGTACATGCCTCTGATTAAGGCTACTCGCACAAGGGGAATGACGGCGAGGCACTGGCGGTAGATAAACTCCGCGCTCAAAATAACAATAGACCCGTCCACGAGTTGTTTCCTGCATCTTATTGGCATGCGTCTGCACGAGGAAGAAGCGATGAAAACGATCAAAGCTATCTCTGAGATCGCGCAAAAAGAATACGCCGTGTAAGTCTCTATGGAGAAGCTCGAGCGCGACGTAATGACTACTGAGTTCCAGTTCGAAAACGGACCGAGTCAGAGCTCCAAGTTGTGTAAAGATCTGAATGGACTTGTGTACAATCTTGAGGAGTTTATGGTGCGAGTGTAGCTGCTCAAGATGAACCCCTACATTAAGAACTTCTTTGAAAAACTGCTTGAGATAGAGAAGATACTCAAGTACTCTGTAGAAATTCTCATCGAGTTTGAATGTCTACAACGCGCATGGCTCTACTTGCAAAGTATATTTGCTCAAAACCTTCTCTCTGACTCCCTTTCCTTCGAAAAGGATCTCTGGCAAAATATCGACTCGTTCTTCAAAAGCACGATCCGATCATTCATCAAAGTACCCTTAGTCCACAAAATTGTTGGGCGTGAGGGCTTCATCTCCTAGTTGAGAAAATCACGTCAAGAAACAGATCAGTGCCGCGATGGTTTGAATCGGTTCCTAGAGACGAAGCGACAGAGTTTCCCACGTCTTTACTTCCTCTCAAACGAAACTCTTCTCTATATTTACGGTAACTACCAAACTATGATCGATTCACTAAAGGAAGGAGTCGAGCGCACTTTTATTAGCACAATCTTTCAGGGTGTTGAGAAACTCGTGATCAGTGGATAAAGGAACCAAGTCACTGACATGATAAGCAGTGACGGCGAGAAGTTGGAGTTGTGGCTCGCGGTTCCGACTGTCAATAGCACAGTGGAGATTTGGTTGAAGAAAGTGGAAGATAGCATGCACAAGGCCATGAAGCACCACATTATAATGACCTACTGCGACATGGACCAGGATACACCCCAAGTGCCAGAGGACCATAAAGAGCTGAAAAAATACAAGCAGTCGAACAAGTTCCTTGTGCGCTAAGTAAATGCTCATACACTCAAAACCTGGGTCCAGAAATGGCCTGGGTAATGCACCTACGTTTCTTAGTAGATTTGGTTTACCCAAAAAATCCATCAAGTTTTTGAAGGCGCTTCAATCAGGCACAGGCAAATCTCGGACATAAAGCGACAACGAGCGCGATTCGTCCAGCCCTCAAAAGACAGTGATGCTTCTTCTAGTGATGAATACAAATCTATGAGCAGCTAGATAGACGAAAATGATTTGCTCGAGTTGTAGCAACAGTAGTAGTTGGAAGATGACCAAGAATAAGCAACTGACTCCAAAACGTCAATCAAAGATTAAAACTTAGGCAGCGCTGAACAACTCAATAATAACAACGAAGAGCCCGACATCGCGAGTGGTGAAGAAGAAGGAGCAGAACTGAATCAGGACGACGGAGCGGAAGAAGAAAATGATAAAGCCAAGAAAAAGGGACCTACTAAGCCAGCGAGTCGGTTAAGTGTAACGGACAGAATCCTCCGCAGATATGACCGATTCCATCCCAATGAAGTACAGCACCCAGAATTAGTCTTGCAAGACATTAGGAATAGCGTAATCTAGAAAGTTAAAATCATGCTAGAAAGTCTTCACGAGAAAACGGAGTCAAAAGTTCGACAAAACTACGTTTCGCTCATCGTAGCATGTGTTTACTAAAGAGACCAACTCCAACTGATGATAGACAAACGAGTGTTTAGGCAGAACGACTTCGAGTGGGAAATAACGTTCAAGTTTGAAATCGAAGAATTTGCGAAGTGTTTCAAGTAGATTTCAGTGGCTTAAATGGCAAAAGGACCCAAAGAATGGGAATCGAGACTTGAACTTGATGAATTCTTGCTGGGAGTCAGCGTTTTTAACTTCTAAAAAATGTACGGGTACGAGTATTTTGGAAACTGCTAGCGACTTGTAATCACTCCTTTAACTCTGAAAGCCTAAAGAAGCATGCTTGTAGCTTTGTAGTTCTAATTCGGCGGTGCGATTGAAGGTCCCTTCGGTACTGGCAAAACTGAGACTGTGAAAGATTTGAGCAGGACTTTCGCTCGACCATGTCAAGTCTTTAACGCTTCCGAGAAATTCAACATCGAAGAGATACTGAGAATGTTCAAAGGCGTTGCGGGTAGTGGCAGCTGGATGCTAATTGATGAGTTCAACAGAATGAGCCCTGCTATGATGAACTAAATCGCCGTGATAGTCACCTAGATCTAAAATGCCCTTCGATAACAACTGAGGTTCGTTAACTTCGGAGATCTAAAGCTCACTCTCAACGAGGAGACATCAATCTTCATTTCGCTTAACCCAGGTTACGCGGGGAGGAAAGACTTACCGATCAACATGAAAAACCTATTCAGACCAATTTCTATGGTTGTGCCTGACAGTGCGATGATCTGCGAAATCTTGCTTGCAAGTTGCGGCTTCTTGTTTGCGGAAACTCTTTCCAAAAAGTTTGTGCACGTCCAGCACTTGGCAGACGTCAGGATGAAGAAGGCATCTCACTTTAAGCACGATTTCGGCCTGAGAGCTATGAATGCTGTTGTCAAAAGGGCAGAAGCACTGCGTCGACAAGTTCAGTACTTGAAATATTCCGAACTTCCAGACATGATTGGCGAATCAACGATGTCTCGCCTTCACTGGAAAGACAGCCAACTCATAGCAGACGTAATTCAAGAACTCAATCGAATGGGTAGGGGTAACACATCTGACGTAGCTACAGACAAGAAGTCGCCCTTCTTGACGCCGGCTCCGATTTTGGTCAACGTGAACAGTGGGTCCTCCGGCGTTTTCACGATTCAAGTGAATGAACACAACAGTTCATAAGAATAATTAGAGCAATAAGATGAAAGCGAGATTTCTAAGTTCTAGGGAGAGTTTTTCGACTAAGCTTTCAACTTTGGTCAGTCAAGGAAGTAAAGACAGATCGATACGCTGTATGGCTTGATTGGAGTCAAGACATCTAAACCGACGGAAGAGGAACTTGAAGAACAGATTATCATAAAATCGATACAGGACTACTACACCTCCAAGTTCGCTGACGATAACCATCAGGCAATACTTAACATAATATACGATGTCTTCCCAAGCGCTATCCCTCAGCCCATTTCAAACACAGTAAAAAATAGCTAAAGCATTCAAATAGAGACGCAGGCTAACTACGGTGAGTTGAAAGAGTTAGTTCTTCAACAAATGGCAAAAGAAAAACTTGACTACAACGCTTCTGTCGAAAGCAAGGTTTACCAGCTTTACGAAATCACTTAGGTAAAAGTGGGATGCATTATTTTGGGCGAGGCGCAGTCAGCAAAGTCAACTTTGATTTCGACTCTTGAGGGCGCCATAAACTAGGCCAGCCAAAACGAGCTCAAACTTTTGGTCACTTAGGAGCGAAAGAAGCGGTTGAAACAGGCTGTGGTTGAAAGTCCGACTGCGGCTGCTTTGATGACTCCTGAAGCACTCAAGTACTGGAAACTTCAGTTCAAATAAAACTCAGCCACTTCGAACCTGACTGGTGTTGCTGCGAGTATGCAAAAGTCAGTTCTGTAAAGACTCAGCCAAAATTTGAAATCTAACTCTTCAGGTTAAGAGACCGCTCAGCCTAGTGAAGCAGGCATCGAAGGTGCTGCTAGAACGAACAAGAAAAAGTTGAGTGAAAAGCAAAAGATGGCCATCTGGTAAGATTTCTACAACAAGACCAAGTTAGACCGAATCGAGATTTTTGCACTTGAATAAAAGCTTAACATGAAAGGTGTAAAAACTTAGAGAGTAAACCCAAAGTCTATGTCCAAAAGTGAGCTTATCGGCGTGATCGACGAAGAAACGAATGTTTGGAAAGAAGGCGTCTTAACTCAAATTCTCAGACGGTTTTCAAAAGACCAGACGCCTTTGAAAAAATGGATTCACCTTGATGGGCCTATGGATTACGACTGGGTCGAAAACTTGAACTCAATCCTAGACGACAACCGCAAGATTGATCTTGCAAACGGCGACACTATAACTCTTTCACCCAACACATGTCTCCTGTTTGAAACAGACTCCCTGCTAAACGTTACACCTGCAACAATCAGTCGCTGTGGACTCGTCTACATGAATAAGAGTAGCACATGTAATCCTAAGGCTATCTTCAATCAGTACTTAAGCCGTCTTTCTCCAAATCTGATTGAGTACTAAAAAGACATTGAAAACTAGGCAAACTGGCTCATACCTTCGTGCTTTGAAATACTGAACGAAGAAAAGTAACGAGGAACACTACTTGTGAATAATGTTGACGAAAACTGGCTGATTCAAAGCTTCGTCAAGTTGCTGGATAGTTTCTTGACCAGTTACTGGATTGACCACATTAAAGGCAACGTTAGCGACTTTGAAGACGCACCACAACAAGCCGCACTCAAAAAATGCCTTGAAGCGTACGGCCGCCGCAAAACCCCCGTCGATATTACGATTCAACTTCAGGAGGGTACTCTTAAACTTGACCCTGAAGTTCTTCAAACCGAGTTCAGTGTTATAAGGCTACCCTCTGCTGCAACAAACACTGTCAACAGTGAGGAAAGAATCGCAGTCAACGACTTCTTGTCAAATGAGAACCGAGTAGAGAACAGTCTAAAGTTTTTGGTGATGTGGCTTGAGGCATTCTTGATTACAGCTCTAGTCGGTACCTTTGGACCAATATTTTCTTCAGACGCCAAGAATAGACTCGCAAAGAAACTACGACTAAAAATGGAGGAACGCAAGTCTGACTTCTAGTCCTACCAAAAACTAAAAAAGAAACAACAGTAGTAGCTCGAGGAGCAAAGAAAAGCAAGTTAAAAAGCCCTTTAAAAGTAACTCGGCGTATCGATTTCCAACATAATGAACAACACAAAATCTGCTAACCTTAGTGGAATGGCAAGTGCTAGTAGTTTGCTAGCTACACCATAGGAGGCCAAGTATTCGATTGATGGAAATGAAACTCAGCAGATTTAGTTCGGCAAAAGCCAAAAGATGCACTCAAGTTACCGGCATGTAAAAGAAGGTTACACTTTGGAAGGTTTCACAACAGAATTCGTGGCTGCGATCGAGGAGTCGATGAAACCAGCCTTTATCACGGAGTTCCCTTTCGACAATGACCAAAATCTTGGATTGTTCGACTTTTACTTCAACCTCGAAAACAACTAATGGACTAAGTTTGATACAAGTCTCTATGAGTCTCGCATGTACTTGAGATACTAAGATCAACCAGCAGCGTTGAAGCATATTGAAAACGTGAGTGTCACAACAATTTAGCACGTAAAGATGTATTACACCTTAGAGTGTTTGCTGACGATGTAGCGACCTATTCTCGTATCTGGTGAAGGTGGGACCGGCAAGTCGACTTTTGTCAAGGACTTTGTATTCCACCAAGCTAACGTTTTCACAAAGAAGCTATTAGCCGACCACATTACGTGCACTAATCACACCACTGCAGTCTCCTTCAAAGAGAATTTCGAACGCAACCTTGAAACAAAGAAGACGGACGATCAACATGAATAGTTGGGAGACTCAGACATCGACTTACCAATTAAAACTGACACTGAAGCCCCAAGAGTAGGTACGGGTTCGACGACAATTTAAGACATAACAAAATAGTTGATGGAGTGGGACCAAGAGGTAGTCAAGATGAGACCAGCAGCGGACGAAATAAAAGTTCTGTTTTACATAGAGGATGTCCACTTGACACAGTTTGACTCATTTCAGGACAACTAATCGGGCGAAACACTACGAGAGCTCATCTAGTACCAACAATGGTTTAGTACAAAGAAAGGGGAGATGCGAACAGTTGAAGACGTTAATTTTATTGGTTGTTACAACAACAAGTCCGCTCAGCGTAAATTGCTCTCCTAGAGACTGCTCCGTCACTTTTCTGTGTTCGGTTTAGAATTGCTCAACGAGACCACTGCCTTTTCAATAGTTAACAGACTACTAGAACTGCATAGTATGGGATGGAATAGTGCCATGTAGGAACATGTAACCAAGATTTCTCGAGCAATTTATGATATCTACAAACGATGTCTAGAGCACTTGAAACCTTCACCTATTAAAGTTCAATATACGTTCAACTAGAGACAGATTTTCAAGTTGCTCTCTGCGGTTTGTGCGGTGGAAGACAACTATGTATCTTCAATTGATCGGATCTGCAAGCTTTTCTACCACGAGTGCACAAGAAACTTTGGGGATAAAATTTTAATGAAGCACGATCTCAAATGGTTCCAGGATACTCTCAAGAATGTATGCTCTAAGAACTTTTACGATCTGCCTGAGCAGATTCTGGATTAAAAACGCGTGACAACGTCATCTGATGATAGTCAAGATGAACAACCAACGTGGTTTGAAAATTTCCCCGTAAAAGAACCCGAGGACCTTTGGTTCAGTATTTTGAATGAAGAGGTGGAAGGGTTCTACCAAGAATGTAGAGCTGTTCAAAGTGTTTAGATTCTCGTGGATACATGGATTGAGCGCTACAACGAATAAAAGGACATCCGAAAGCTCAGTTTCGTCCTTTATGATGAACTCGTTCGCCACCTCCTCAAAATTCTTAGAGCTATTAACATTCATGGTGGTCATCTCATTTTGGTAGGTCTGAAAGGATACGCCGTCAGCTGGCTCGTCAAACTTGCAACTTTCATCACTAGTAAAAACACGTTCTTCTTAGATATGCACTCAGAATACGGAACGACTGAGTGGCTGGGTGACCTCCGCACTAGACTCATTTCAGCAGCCTAGAGTGACCAACCGCAATGCTTCGTTATAGATGAGTACAGAATCACTAACAACATTTGGTTTCAGGACATTGAGCGTGTGATGACTTGCAACCAGTTTACTCACGTACTTTCCAAGAACGACATGTCAGGCCTTCTCGCAGCTATCAAAGTGCAAAACCGTCGAGTCGACAGAGAACAGAGCTCAACTATTGCAGCCGGTCTTGCGATTGATGGAGTTGCAGAAGCAAACAGCGACTTAAAGAAAGTCGACAAGAACAAGATAAACGCTGCAACGATAATCCTTGAAAACTCAAAGATCCTTTTGGAAGACCCAGTGATGTCAAACGAATCTCATGCAATTCTGCAAATGAGAATCAAGAAAAACATGCAGTTCATTGTTTAATTCTCGCCTACTGGACATAACTTTAGAGAGAAGCTGCAAAGAAACCCTGAACTGATTCTCAATAGTTAGCTCATATGGATTCAAAACCTGGCGAGTGAATCTCTTATGGAGATAGGGAAAAAACTTTTCCTAGAAGCAATCGAACTCGAGTAGTAAACATCACAGCTTCAGGACACTGCCAGAGACGCTCGATTTGACGAGCTTCGTATCGTCCAGGAGAGAGAAAATAACCTCCGCGTTTTAAAGGCTTTCGTCTAGATCTATTTGCAAACAATCAAGTTCGCAAAGGTGTACCAAAACGAGAACAACCACACGCTCTATTTCACACCAAAGTTCTTCATGCGGCTAATAACTGCTTACCGAAGACTACTAAAGGAACGTCAGAAAAACGTCCTTGCTATCTAAGGCAGATATAAGGCTGGTTTGGAAAAGATAAACGAAACTATAAAAGAGATTACGAACTACTACAAGCAGTTGGAAAGCAAGACGCCAGTGCTGCAAGCACAATAGAAAAAGTTGGTTGCAATTATCGTTGATATCGAGGAGGAATATGAAAGAATCACTTAGCAGAGAGAGTTCGAAAAAGAGGAAGAGTTCAGAGCGCAAACCGAAACGAACGACGCAAAACAGCTATTCGACAGCTGTCAAAATGCGCTCGACAAGATTGCTCCGTGTCTTAACGATGCAATCAACTCGATGCAGCAACTTTCGAAGTACCAACTAGCCGAGATTAGGAGCTTGTAGCATCCACCCAAGATGGTAAAAAGCGTACTTAAGGCTGTTTGTGTTTTGCTTGATGTTGAGCCACAAATGAAACGCAAGGCAAACGGAGAAAACAAACTTTCTTACTGGCGCGCTGCAATCTCACCGCTTGTTCTTGCTGACCCGAACTTGCCCCTGCGACTAGAATAATTTGATCGCAATAAGCTTACAGAGGAAAAGATGGGGCGCGTTGAGGAAGTAATTTCAGAAGGGGACTATACTTTTGAAAACGCCAAGAAAAGTTGCCTCGCTGTCGAAGGTCTTTTCATGTGGGTCAAGGCAATTAGAGACTACTTTTACATTTTTAGAGAGCTTGAACCTCGCAGGGACGCTCTGATTCTGGCAGAAAAACAGTATAACGACAAACTTTCAGTTGAAAACTCAAAGAAGAGCATCATAGCCGACCTCGAGCAAAGACTAGACCAGCTCAGGGCCCATCAGGTTGACAAGACTAAGTTAGTCGAAGAACTAAAGGTTTAGATTCAAGATTAAATGGTCAGAAAACGTAGAGCCGATGCCCTACTGAGAGGTCTAAGCAGCGAAAAACAAAAGTGGATAGTTTGCTCTAGAATGTTAGACGCAAAATATCAAACAGTGAGCGGAGACGTAGTTTTGGCTGCGGCTATCGTTACGTTTGGAGGGGCCTTTATTTTTAGTTTCCGGAAGCAACTTGTGGAAAGATGGCAAACAACGGCTTTGGTGGCTAATGCACTAACGTGTTCCGAGAATTTCTTGATTCAGGAGCTTTTCGGTGATAATTTCTAAGCAAGAGAGTGGCACGCAAACGGTTTGCCAGGGGACAAGATTAGTACTGACAACGCTCTGATTATGTGGAAGTCAAAACAGTACTGCCTCTGCATTGACCCGCAGCAACAAGCTCTTCCGTGGCTTAAATTGCAATACGCGAGTCAAGGTCTTATAGTAACAAGAATGAACGATTCAAACTTCAAGAAATAGCTCGAGGTAGCTATCGACTCAGGTAAAGTTGTCTTGGTCGAGAACTTGCCAGAGCGCGTCGATGTGAACATCGAGAGTTTAGTCAAGCAGGAAATTTCTAAGTACCAAGACATTCGCATGATTAAGTTCTGCAGGAAGCAACTGAAGATTGATAAGGGTTTCAAACTAATCTTGGTCACGAGCTTCCCCAGACCAACCTACGATGTAAACGTAACAAATCACGTCACTATTGTGAATTTCTTCGTGTCGCTAGAGGGTCTGAGCCAGAATTTACTGCACATGATCGTGGCAAACGAACGACCGGATTTAGAGGATGGGTTCAACGATTCGATGGAAGTCACATTCACAAATGTCAAAATCTTGAAAGATGTCGAGAATCATGTACTGAAGTGCTTGGAAGGGTAGGACGTACATTTGATTCTTTCTGACGAGTTTTTGATCGACAAACTGCAAGAATCTCGCGAGATCGCAGAGACAATAGCTTAGCGTCTTCGAAAGATCAACTAGATCGGGACATATCTTGAAAAAGCAAGGGTTTAGTACACTAGTGTAGCTTTCCGCGCCGCCACTTTGTATTTCGCGATGCAAGATCTGCACAAGATCAACCCCATGTACAAGTTCAGCATCCAGTGGTTCTTGACTCATTTCAAAGAAACGCTAAAACTTGCCAACTAGTTAAAGAAAAAACAGAACGAGAGCAATAAAGTTAAAATCGGAACTGAAGAGTTTTTGCTAATGGACACAAAACTTTCGGTTGAAGAACGCTCGGAACTTCTAAAGTCCTCGTTAACGCAAGAGATCATGCGAAAGATCACATTCAGTGTTTTCCAAGAGGATAGATAGGTGATGACTTACTTCCTTGCTCTACGTATTCTTCAAGCAGAGCAGATTGCCGAGGACGAGCTCATCTCCTTCGCAGTCATGGGCAGCAAGGTTGTTTCTGACCCTACGCCACAATGGAAAGCAAGCAACGAAGTCAGGCAGATTACTGAATACATGTGGTCGGAGTTGCAGTACCTCTCTACCTTGCGACCCTTCACCAAAGAAAACCTTCTAGACCATTTTTTGAAGAATCAGGAGTAGTGGGCTAAGCTTTTTGATACTGATGTAATCACATTTGAAGACTTGCCAAACAGTCAAATGATAGATTTAGACTAGTTCAACGTGGTTGATTTAAGAGACGCAATGGGCAGACAGGACAAGAGAATACTGACTTCAAGTACAACTTTAGTCAAAAAGCTTGCTGGAGGCCTTTAGTTGAAAGTTTCCCAGGAAAAAATGAGAAAAAGTCGGCAAAGCGCTGAAAAGATGACAGAGCAGGAAGTCCTAGCCGATGAAAGCATTTGGATGGTCTCTGAGAGTGAAGCAGAAGACGAATCAGTCTACAATAGGAAAGAACGTAACCCCGACTTCCATAACACTCCTTCACTTCTCGCAGAAGAAGAAAAGCAAATGGCGAGATACATGGTTGAGAGGGCTCCTGGCTCAGTGAGAGACACCTAGGATTTCTCAGTGCTTTAGTCAAAGACCAAACGCGAGCTAAAGAATCACGCCCTCAAATAGTAAGTCGTAAAAAACTGCATTGAGCTAGCGGTTTTGAAATGTATCAGGCCAGATCTGATCAACTCGTGCTTGCACTCGTTAGTAGCAAACATTTACGACTTTGAATATGCAACCTTTGATGTGGACGTTCTTTCGAAGTTTATTGATCCAGACGGCACTTTGGATATGCGCAGACAAAAGTTGAAGCACAACATCACCGCACTCAACGAAATATCATTCTAAATGCCACCGAAACAAATCATCGAGAACAACATTCAACTCCTTATAAATGAGGCCTACACCGAATCTACGTGCATGGTACCTGTCCTCTTTTTGATTTCACATAGCGTGAACGTCTTCTAAGAGCTACAGATATACTGCAACAAACAGACTGGTGCTCAAAGACTTAGCCAGATATAGTGCAAGGCAGAGGAAACAGCAAAGCTCCATGACTAAATCAAACGCGCTATGATGAACGGTGAGTGGTTGTTGATTGAAGGCCTCTAACTGGAGCCGACTTGGATGCCTATCCTTGAGCAGTACATTACCTAGTTCACACCCGAAACCAACAATAGCAAGTTTAGACTTTGGCTTACCGTCTCTCAAATGGACGGATTCTCAGATTTCATCCTCAAGTCTTGCATTAAGATAGCTCTCCAGCAGCCAATCAACATCAAGAAGAATATAGAACGGCACTTCTAAAACTTAAAAGACGGATACTTCCGAAAGAGCGCAGAAAACGGCAATTTACATAAGAACATTTACTTTGGTCTTAGCTACTTACACGCGATACTTGATGGAAGACGGCGATACGGTACGATTGGTTGGAATGTGGCTCACGAGTTTGACGTAAACGATTTCGAAATAAGCGAAAACCTTCTTGCTAGCTACATCAAGCGAGAGATCAAAGAGCCGAAATAAATCCTTAGATCACTGAAGTACATCTTCAGCAAGGTTAATTTCGCAGGAAAGGTCTGTCGAATCGAAGATCTGAGAAAGATGCAAGCTCACATCGAGGACCTTTTCAACGAAGAGATCTCGCTTGCCGTCGAGACACAGGTTGATCTGAGCCATTCGCATTATGGTATTCCCAACAAAGAGTCTGACTTCATGTACTTCATTAATGTGCAGATTCCACAGTAGGATAATTATTAGATCTTTGGCTTCAATCAAAATTAAGAAAGACAACAAAAGAAAAAACAGACCGAAAAAGTCCTAAGTGCCCTCAAACACCTCAGTAGGGAAGCTGCAGTTGGTTTC